>CERQ01126306.1_pt1 | contig 68129 bp, 65 predicted proteins | sample 530711 | NCBI WGS metagenome assembly CERQ01 (sample SAMEA2620882, study PRJEB7988) | marine metagenome | biome: marine biome (ENVO:00000447); feature: mesopelagic zone (ENVO:00000213); material: "saline water (ENVO:00002010), including plankton (ENVO:xxxxxxxx)" | depth 850 m | reverse complement strand
TTAAAGGCCATGCATGTAGCCTCGAACGGGCGACCGCCATTATCATAGTCTTTGAACTTCTTCTTATCCGCCTTTTCGAAACTGGCGCCGTGGCCTGGCCGCGGATTATTGGGGTGGTCGAAGCCAAAGGCTTCAAAATGGCCATGTGCAGCCCAGCGCTTCAGTTGAGTCAGTGTTCGATCGATAGATCTATCCCAGTCGTCCGACTTGAGGTTACGGGGAGGATAGGCCGTCAACGCAATCAAGCTGACCAGAAATGAAATGCCGTTTCCAATCACCCAGCGAGGTTCCAGCTTTGATTGAGAATGCCCAGCCATATTCGCCGCTCCCCAGCGGACCCGAGAATAGTGGCGCGGGAAGCATGGTCGGGTTGTCCATGCTTGTCGGCTGGCCGGCCTATCCCGCATTGAGAGAATAGCACCTGCGGACGCGCTCGGTAGGGCCGTGGGCAGGGTTCCTGTGCAAATCGCCATCATGCAGCCTCCTTGGCCGGAAACGGGATCAGGTCGGCACCTTGCGGGGATGCAAAGCCCTGATCGAGCGCATCGATTGCAGCGGCCCTCGTGCGGTTGAACAGATGCATGGCATCGTGAAGCGAGAGCGAGACCTGCATCGTGTCGGCCCCACTGGGGAAGCTGACGATGATCCGCTCACCGTCGATCGTGGCTTCTGGTCTGTCGGTTGCGAGGATGATCATCATGCTGCCTCCCGCGAGAGCCGAGCGAAATCAGCCTGCAGGACTTCCATGCATTTTGCCGGAAAGTCTCGACTGGTGTCGATCTCATCGTGTTCCATGACCGCAGCCTTGAACATGGCGGCGGCAAGCGATGGGGCGGGCGTCAGGGCAAGCTCATTCGCGGCGCGCCAGTACGGCTCTGCGAATTGCCTCACATGGTCTTCCTCAGCCTTGATGAGGCCTTTGAATGAGATATCGTGCCGCCTCGCCGCTTCCGGCTGCGCCTTCCATCCCCGACCGTACTTGCCCTCGATATCCATGACTTCGAGCGTGTGTCGTTCCTGTTCCTTGGCCAAAGGGCCAAAGGCATCGGCGGCGTAGTAGAGCGTCTCACAGCGGAGATAGCGCTGGACGGCGCGATCCCACGCAGCATCGAGGCCCAAGGTGGTGAGGCCAGCCTGCTTGAAGGTCAGGCGGGCGGTCATGCTGTTCGGATCCATCTCAAGCCTCCCCGGTCATGAGGCGAGCGATGTCGGCGCGGGTCTGCGCGACATATTCCTCCGCCCAAGGCGAAACCGACTGCGAGCTGTCGACTTCGAGCAGGTGGTCGAGCTTCCACTTCAGGGCAGGGAGATCGGGCGCCGGCATCTCCATAAGAGCGCAGCGGGTTTCATAGACCCTGTCGCCGAGTGCCTCCCACCGCTCGTCAGCGTCAGCCATGCCACTCGCCTGATTGTGCGCCTTCTCGGCATCGCGATAGGCCTGCACGCTATCCAGTGCGCCGCGGTAACGAGCTTTTCGGGCCTCGGGATCGGGTGCCCACCAAGTCTTACCCTCAGCCGCGAGGAAGTCCTCCCACCGCTTGTTGAGATCGATCGTGCGGGCGACGACATCGCGGTTCTCGAATGGAAATTCCTTCCAGTGGATTCCTTCGTTTGACGGTCGGCCGGCCTTCCATGCTTCGTGGATGCGCTCGTAGATCGGCGTAAAGGCATCGTCTTCGGCGACGGCCAGGCTGTGAGCCTTGAAGGCAGCGTCCCAAGCGCGGCGGTCCACGACAGGGATCGATGCCAGAGCAGGCGCAGCGGCGAGGGCGGGCGCCAGAGCAACGGCACCGAGCAGCTTGCGACGGGCAAGCGAAGGCGTTTCCGCAAATGCGGATTTCGAATCGATGGTCATGTTGAATTCCCTTTGTTCGGCGGCCGTCAGGCGGCAGTGCGATATTCCTGGCGGTCGTTGCTCACTACGAAAGGAACAGCGCGAGCCTCGGGCGACGCCGGGGGAAAATCACCGTCGACGTCATTGGCGGGAATGGGCGGGAAGGGTACAGATTGGTCAGCCATGATCGTTCTCCGAGAACGGTTGTAGGTTAGGGCAGCTTGGGAGGTACGAACTCCCCTGCTGTCCGCCATGTCACTACATGCACTATTGACCGACGTCAAGCATGTAATTACACGGATGACATGCAGCGTGAAAAAACGGCTTCGTTTCAGATGAGGGTCTCGCCGGATTGGCTTGAGACGATCGACGACTGGCGCCGTAAGCAGCCAGACATTCCCTCGCGCGCAGAAGCCATCCGCCGCCTGGTCGATAAAGGTCTTGAAGCTGGCTAGGCAGGACGATGAGCGCTGCTGGCGGTGTGACAGGCCGCTTGAGCGATCACCGCTGGTGACAGTGTGCGAGCACTGCAAGGCGAGGGACATTCACTTCGTGGTCCCTCTCATCGGGATTGGTCTTCTCGTCGTGGTAATCCTGACGCTGCTGATCTAGCGCCGGAGCCAAATTCGGTATGTCCTGAGCGGCATCATGACGAGGTAACGATTTCTTATCCCTCTTCATTAAGGGCACGTTAGCCTCGAAACGACCGAAATCGTTAGGCTCTTCGACCTATCTATCTCCTTGTAGGAGATGGAAAAATGTTCGCAAAACACGCTTTTCGCCCCGATCCCGAGCTCGAAAACGCCTATGATGTCCCGCGTTTTCGTCATGTGCACCTCGACGCTCTGCGTGGAGGTCTGACCGCTTCCGATCTGGACATGACTGCCGAGGCGAGCAGTGAAGAAAAGTTGGCTCTGCGCTCGCGATTTCTGATCATCGTCGGTGCAGCACTTGCTCCTTGGATATGCGCGATTGGGGCTTATCAGGCGCTATTTGCCTGACTGTGTTGGGCTATTAGAGCGACGCTCATCCTATTGAGGAAAACCCTCATCCCTTCAGTCGCTTGTTGCAGGCTGAACCTCCAATAAGATCTGCCAGATTTTGATGAGCGATTCGCTCTGTCTTGGGGGGATTTATGAGGCTTTTGTTCGCGCTCGCGGCGTTTTTTGCCGTGCCACTAACTGCGCAGGCACAGATCACAACGACCGGCAGGCTCAATCCGCCCGTCACGCAGAACTCCCAGCTCAAAACGGACAGGTCGGCCGCTCAACAGGCTGCCGCGCCGGTTGCCGAGCTCACCGCTGCAACCCGGCTTATGCCAGCAAATACGCTGCTGCAGGTGACGCCCACACAGGAGATCACCTCCAAGAGGATCGAGGAAGGGCAGCAGGTCTCTTTCGTGACCGTTGGTGATGTCGTGGAGGGGGATACCGTGGTCATTCCGCGCGGCTCGCCAGTCGTCGCGACTGTCACGTGGAAAACCGGACGGGCGATCGGCGGGAAATCCGGCAAGTTCGAACTCAGGTTCGACAGTGTCAATGTCAGAGGCAGGTCGTACAGCACGAGCGGGACATGGCGGCAGGAAGGCCGGGGCAACACTGTAGGTGCGCTTCTCGGCTCAATCATAATCAGCGGTCGCTCTGCGGTTATGGACCCCGGCCAGATCGTCAACGCCTTCACTGCCGAGCCGATCGCGTATTGAATTGATCTTGCTGAATTGAAGACGGGCCACCTTAGGATGGCTCCCACCTTTCGCATGCCTTAGGCTTTCTATACCCTGCACACGAGGGCGTTTCAGGCCGATACCCCGAACTGGGGCGTCCTCACACTTCGTTAACCTTCGTTGCCCTAGGAAAACCTTGTGCGCGTGTCATGGCGCGCACGGGGGCAAGGGTTGCGACCTACCGCTTCGGAACCGTCCCGTGTGCCTCCTGGTCCGCGGGGCGGTTCTTTCGTCGCACAACGCTGTTCCTTCAACAATAAGTATGCAAACACTGGGACTTAGGTCGCAGAGGACATTGCAGAATGAGAAGGTCGACTTCACGTGAGCCCGTGGAGACTACAGGTTCTTTCCGCCACGCTTTTCAGCCAACGCAGAACATCACGATTTTAGATCTCACGTGCCAAGGCTGCAGGATCGAGGGCATTCCTGCTGCCCTTTATGAAGGTGATAGGATCAAGGTCGGCATCGCGAACCTTGGCCCGCTCTACGCTACCGTGCGATGGGTTCAGCCTGGTGTCTCTGCGGGATTAAGATTCGAGCAGCCGCTGCACCCGGTGGTTTTTCAAAGTTTGCTGGCAAAGCTGCGCAATCAAGATTGTTCGACCGGTTACACACCGGTATCGCGGGCTCTTCCGGTGAGGCGTTGCTGAGCCAGTAAAATACCGACAAAACGGCTCATGCCGGTGGCAGCATACAGGCTGCCGCAGTCTTACCAATCCAGATCAGGCTCCAGCATATCCTCTTCGGCTCCGATAATTTCGATCCGCGGCGGACGATAGAAGATCCCCTCGACATCGCCCTCAGGGTTATCCTGCCCGACATAGCCGCGCCCATGGATCTTGCAGCGCTTGTCGTCGTCGGTGGTGCCCACGATGCAGATGATGCCTTCGTACTGGGTTGCCTGCTCGGGAGGCTCGGCGCCAAGCTCGTAGAAGTTCAGCGCATATTCCCAGACCTCGCGCATCTCTTCGACGTCTTCGTCGAGCGGATGCCAGTGTGGGACCCTGCCTTCCATCAGCACGAGTTGGAGATTGCTTTCGCTGAGCAGCCGCCCGCGATCGCTGATTGATACGACAGTGGCCTCATGAAGCTGCCAGCGCGATTCAAGCTTGCCGTTGTCGTTGCTGCCGTTGCCAGCCTTGCCGAGAAACGGGCCGCGGATCGGCTTAGGCATCAGGCGGAGACCTCTTCACCCACGACGACCTTAGGTCGCACAAGAGCGCTGACATGTTCAGACCATGCCTTGAGAGCTGCTCGCTTCTCGTCCTTCCAGTCGTGTCGCTGGTAGATGCCGGCTACACCGCCTTTGGCGCCGGAGACGTGGTTCAGAACGGCCTCGGTAACCTCGAACCGGATGCCAAGCCTCTGGAAGCCGGTGGCCAGCGTGCGGCGAAGGTCATGATTGCGCCAAGGCTCGATCTCATCGTCTTCGAGCATCTCGGCAATGACCCCGTCCAGGCGAGCCTTAGCCTTCGAGAGGCCAGCCACCGCTTTCTTGTTGTTTACGGTGAAAACGAAGCCACGCTTCGGCCAGGTCTTGCCAGAGGCTAGTGCGTTGAGTTCTTCGACCATCAGATCTGTCAGCGGCACGATATGAGGACTGTTGTTCTTCGTTCGGGAGCCAGGAATGGTCCACTGGCGATCGGTCTTGGAAAGCTCCTGCCACGACATCTCCCGCACTTCGCTCTCACGCTGGCCAGTCAGGGCGAGCAGGCGATACAAGGGCCCGAAGGGGTAGGACAGCTTGCGCGTAGCCATCCAGAACAGCTTAAGTTCCTCATCGTCGAGGAAGCGATCGCGAGCCTCGGGCAAGGGGGGCGCGCGAAAGTTGTCGAATGGGTTGGCGGAAATGATTTCCGCATCCTCGGCCCAGTTCCAGAGGATCCGCGAATAGGCGAAGACATTGCGACGTGATGCCGTGCCGGCGATGCCATCGAAAAAGCGCGAAAGGTCGCTCTTCGTAATGGTGCCGATGGGCTCGGAGCCAAACTTCTCTTTCAACCGATCAACAACTCGCGTTGCCATCAACCGGCTCTTCGCGGCAATCCTTCGCTTGCCGTTCTTCGTGTGCCGATACCCATCGAGCCAGCGATCGGCGACGGCATCGAACGCTGTGACCTTTGCCTCGATGTCGGCGCGGGCTCGCTCGTCCACTCGGGCCCTGTCAGCGTCCTTCGGATGCGTGCCGGTGTCGACCATCATGGCCAGCGCCTTGCTTCGCTCCCGAGCCTTCTCCGCCGTCCAGGAGCCGTATTTGCCGATGGTGTAGCGGCGGGCGATTTTCTCGCCGCGCATTCGGTACTGGTAGATGAATGCCTTCTTGCCCCGCGGCGTGATCCGCAGCCCGAAGCCTGTGACCTCGTTATCCCAGATGAAGCGCTCGGAGGGGCCTGCCTCGGCGGCATCGATCAAGCGTTTGGTGAGGCGTTCGCGCTGTGGTGAAGGCTTGCTCATAATAAGCGATAAATAAGCAGGCCGCGTAGAACTGGCAATGGTCTAAATAGAGCTATACGAGGGTCGTCACGCTCATACCGCTGCAAAAACGTCCTTTTTATGCGGCTTTGGTCCAATTGGTAGATTCGACGAAGGATAGGGTGCGCTAACTTTTAATCAGTAGGTCGCTGGTTCGAACCCAGCAGGGCTCACCATCCTTTGACGGCCTGGCGGTTTCCCGCCCGAAACCGTGCTCGTGGCTGTTATGCCGGGGCGGACTGTGTCACACCGCATTCGATGAGAACGCTCGCCTCCTGGCTCGCCAGGCATTTTCTACTGTTCCTGCTGCTGGCGGCGGCGATCGCGCTGTTTCAGTCGGGTATTCTCTCGCGCTCTTGCACGGCGCCTTGCGACACCGCCACCATCGGCGAATGGGCCAGCGCCAGCGAGGTGGAGGCCGAACTGGAACGGACTGCCCGCCAAGCGCGCGACGGTCTGGATGCCGATCTCTCGCGCTTTGGCGAATGGGGTGAAGCGCAAAGACGCGGCGAAATCGAGCGCCGGCGCGAGCGGCTGGACGAGATCCGCCACGAACTGGACCGCGATGTCGGCCTTCTCGATCGCTATCGTCCGGGCACGGTCATCGAGCGGCACCGATTGGGACTTGAGCGCATCGTGCTCGAGCGCGAGATCGCGGTTCTCGAAGCGCAGCTTGATCTGGACGCGTTGCAGCAGGCCGAGGCGATCATGGTGCCGACGCCCGCCGCGATACGGCAAGCGCGTCTGGCCTGCGACGCCGCGAACCGCGAAGTGCGCGCATTCAACGACAACCCCATGGCTGCCAAATGGGTGCGCAACCGTATTGCGGATGAAGCGGACCGATTGACGCAGGAAGCGCGCGAGAAATGCGGCCGGGCGAGCACTCTTGCCGAAAGAAGGCGGGAAGGCCTGCAAAGGGCGCAGGAACGCGCGCTGCAGATCCGCGAAGCCCGCGAAGCCATCGACGATCGCACCGCCGCTGCGCAGGAAGCGCTAACCCGAGTGCAATCGCCCGAAGTGCGCAACATGCTGGCCGACATCTTCGCCAAGGCCGCTCTCGCCCTGCTGGCGATCATCGCGATGCCTTTTGTGATCCGCACCTTCCTCTATTACGTGCTGGCGCCGCTGGCCGCCATGCGCGGCGCGATCCGCATCCCGGCGCTTGCCGGTGCAGGTGGATCGATCCCGATGCCCGAAGCCTCGCGCGTGTCGACCGCGGTGAGGCTGGCAGAGGGCGAGGAATTGCTGGTCCGGCAGAGCTATCTGCAAACCTCGTCAGGGGACGGCGCCAAGGCGACACGATGGCTGCTGGACTATCGCCATCCGATTTCCAGCCTCGCCTCGGGTCTCGTTTTTCTGACGCGTATCGGCGGCACGGGCGAGGCGACCACGATCTCGGCCACCCGCGACGGTTTCGCCGAACTGACGGCAATCGAACTCCCGCAGGGCGCGGCCTGCATCCTGCATCCGCGCGCGCTGGCCGCCGTGGTGCAGCCTGTGGGCCGTCCGATGGCCATTCGCAGCCATTGGCGCATCTTCTCGCTCAACGCGTGGCTGACGATGCAATTGCGCTTTTTCTCGTTCCACGGGCCGGGGCGGCTGATCGTGAAAGGCGGGCGCGGGATCAGGGTGGAGCGTGCCGACAAGGGCCGGATCTTCGCGCAGGATCAGCTGGTCGGCTTTAGCGCTGATCTTGCCTATTCGGTGACAAGGACCGAGACTTTCGCCCCCTATCTGTTCGGGCAGGAACCGCTGCTGAAAGACCGGGTCGAGGGCGGCAGCGGCCTACTGGTGATCGAGGAAGCGCCGCTCTCCATGCGTTCGGGTAGAGAGCGGCGCGGTCTCGAAGGGATGATCGATGCGGGACTGAAGGCGTTCGGCCTTTAGGGCTCGCTGCGATCAGGCCCCCTGCTTCATCGCCCGGTCGACCGCTCCGCGCGTCACCGCGTGATAGGACGGATAGGTCTTCGCATAGATCCGCTTGGCGATCGGCTGGCCCCAATCGCCTTCGTCCATCAGCGTGCCGAACAGGGGGGCGACGAATTTCATCCGCCCGACCGTCGACAGGAATTCTTCCGCGACGGGCACCGCCGGTTCATAGCGATTGGCCAAAGCGGTACGCAGCCATGCGAACAGGATCTCGTTGTTCCCGCTATCCGACAGGCCGAACGCGCTATCCAGTGCGGCAAGTTGCGGCGCGGTCATCTCTTCGGGCAGCTTAGACAGGAAACGCAGCCGTTCCGCCGAATTCCAGCCCTGCCACGCCGCGGCATCGGGCGTGCGGCTGGCGGCATAATCCGCCGCCGCCTTGTCCACCGCGGCAAAGGCCTGCGGGTTGGGGCGTTTTACATTATCGGGAAGGCCCGGCTCGAAAATCCATTCGCGCAGTTTCAGCCTGCGCCCCAGTTCCTCGTCGCCCGCGACAAGGTTCGCCTGCATGTCTTCAAGGATCATTTGCGAGGTGGCGGGCTGAAACGCATGGTTGTCGAACCATTGCCGCAGCCAGGCATCGAACTTCTCGCGCCCCGCGATCTGCTCGACCGTGCGCAGGAAGGCCGCGCCCTTGTCATAGACGATTTCGCTGCCTGCGCTTTCAACCTCGTCGGGCTGATGCAGTGCAGTGCCCGGATCGTCCGCGCCGACCTCGGCCAGCACGTCCTCGACCGTGGCGAAACTGAGCGCCTCTTCCTGCTCGGCGCGCGCCTTGCCGTAGATCTCTTCGGTGATGCGGCCCTCGAAGTACGAGGTGACGCCCTCGTTCAGCCACGAATCGCGCCAGTTGGAATTGGTGACGAGATTGCCCGACCAGCTATGGGCCAGCTCATGCGCGACCAGACCCGTCAGGCTGCGGTCGCCCGCGATGAAAGTGGGCGTCAGGAAGGTCATGACCGGATTTTCCATCCCGCCATAGGGGAAGGAAGGCGGCAGCACGATCATGTCATAGCGGCCCCAACGATATTCGCCGTATAGCTTCTCCGCCGCCTCGACCATGGCCTCGGTATCGACCAGTTCGGCCGCAGCGCGGTCAAGCATCACCGGTTCGGCCCATACGCCGGTGCGCGGGCCCAGTTCGCGAAACGCGATGTCGCCCGCGGCCAGCGCGATCAGATAGGGCGGCACCGGCTTGTCCATCTTGAAGCTGAACGCGCGGCGGTCGCCGTCGACTTCGACCGGATCGCCGCCGCTCAGGCCCGACATCACGACGGTCAGCGGTTTCGGTGCGGTGATGCGCGCTTCCCATGTCTGGCGGATGCCGGGGCTGTCCTGCGTCGGCATCCATGTGCGGTTGAGGATCGCCTGTCCCTGGCTGAACAGGAACGGATGCTCCCCGCCCGCCGTCTGCTCGGGGTCCAGCCATTGCAGTGCCGCCGCTTCGGGCGCAGCGCGATAGGTGACTTTGATCTGCCGCGCATCGCCCATCTGCACGGTGATCGGCTCGCCCAGCTTCTCGTCATGCTCGCCGACCGTGTAGTCCAGCGCATTGCCGTCCGCATCGGTGATCGCCGATATGCGCAGCCCGTCGCTGTCGAGCACGACCGTGTCGGCATCGTCCTCGGCCGTGACGTCCAGAGTGGCGGTCCCGAACACGTCCTTCGCTTCGAAATCGAGCGCGAGGTCCAGCGCCACATGCGTCACCCGCGCCACCTCGGGCTGCGCATAGGTCGAGGTGTCCTTCGCCTCCTCGCTCGTCAGGATCGGCGAGACGAGCGGCTCCTGCGCCGCTTCGGAAGTCGAACAGGCGGACAGGGCAATCGACGCAAGGCCAAGGGTCGTAAAGGCGGTCAGCGCAAAGCGCATGGCAAACTCCGGTTTCTGGAAAGCTGCTGGGTAGTATCCGGTTACAACTGCAACCATAGCCGCGAACTCGCCTGCTTGTCACTACCGTGTCCCGGCCCCTTCGAACCGGGCGAGGATGGGGGGGAAGCGTCTGACATACAACATTACAATTGCGCCACAGTCCGGAAAGCGGATCTGACTATCGAGGCGGTCCCAAAACAAAAAACAATGTTTGCAGGACAGGACATAATGAAAAAGACAGTGACGCTGCTCGTCGCGGCGGCCGCTTTGGCCGGCTGCGCGTCGACATCCCCCATGAATGCGGCACCCGGCAATCCCGCCGCAAGTTCCGACAGCCCCGTTGCCGACCGCTGCATGTGGATGAAGCCGCGCTGCCGCGTGCGATAGACCTCGGGAAAAACAACACCAACCCTTTGCCGAGCCTTGCAGGTTCGATAGATCGGCCTTCCGCCCCATCGCGAAACGGGCGGAGGCCTTTCGCAGTCTACGGAGAAGACCGGTTTCACATTCGCAGTCACCCACCGTCCGCCGCTGCCTCTCGCTCGCTGTGCTGGCAGCCATCGCCGTTTCCGGCGGTCCTGCCTTGGCGCAAGGCATGCCGGTGATCGAAATGGACGTCATGACCGACCTGCGCGAACGCGGCTTGAGCTGGAGTGATGGCGAGGCCGCTGCCCGCATCTTCGTCGAAGTCCCGGTGTCGAGCGCGCTGAGCGTTTCGGCGCAGGGCGCGACCTTGCGCGGATCCGACCGGCATGGCGGTGCCGACGCGGGCTTCGACCTTGCGGCGACCTATTCCGATTACGCGGGCCTGATCGACTGGCGCGCCGGCGCGGTCTGGCACCTGTTCGCGGGCGGCACCGGCGAACTCGACTATGCGGAGGTCGAGGCAGGCGTCGGCGCTTCGCTAGGGCCAGCGCAAATCGATTTGCTGGCAAGCTATGCCCCGTCGCAGGATGCCATCGGCGGCAGCAATTTCTATACCCGTGCAGGCGCCTATCTCGGCATTCCGGCAACGCCGTGGGTCGTGCGCGGCCATGTCGGCCATTCCACCGGATCGTCCGACGGATCGGGGCGCAACACCCGGTTGCGGCCTGCAGCCTCTTATACCGACTGGGCGATTGGCACCGAATATTACCTCGCGCCCTTTTCGCTGAGCCTGACCTATAGCGACACCGACGTCAGCCGCGGCGAGTTGCGCCAGCCGGTGCTGGATGACCATTACGGGCAGAAACTGGTCGCAGGGGCGATGATACGTTTCTGACGGGTGCGCAAAAACTGCGCCTAAAGGCTGCGCAGCCAGAACACCGCGCCCATCGCCAGATAGGCGGTCAGCCAGAAGCCAGCGTCGATCAGCGCGATGCTGCGCGGATGGCGCTGGTGCAGATAGTTGGTCCACAAGGCGGGGATCACGAAGAACAGCGCGATCCCGCCGCTCATCATGAAATAGAGCCACCACTTCGAAGGATCGGATAGCCGCGCAAACATATGCGCCAGCATGAAAGCGGAAAGCTGCACGAGGACATAGGTGCCGCCGATGGTGACGAAGGGCCGCCGCCGCACCTCCAGACCGCCCGGCCCGGCGCGAACCGCCAACGGCCTTGCGAACAGCCGGTACCAGCCCGCCGCCACGGCCATCGCCGCCAGCGCGGCCAGAATGCCGCCGAACCAATCCACCGGTCCCATTCGATCTCCCGCCCCGTTCGCAGGGTTTGCGCCAGCAATCAGGATTTGCTGACAGCAGGGTAAGCCAAACCGGCAACAAATGAAAAGGCTGCAATATTGTTTATTCCCAAAGAGAATGGGTGCGAACCCGATGTTGTAATGGGGGTCACTCGTTCTGGCGCAGCGGAGCGATGCGGTGTAGGGGCGCGCGCATGGTAACCGAAACCGAATCCGCACCCAGCCGCATCGCGCCTTCGCCCAAGGTGGGCATGGTGAGCCTTGGCTGCCCCAAAGCGCTGGTCGATTCCGAACGCATCCTCACCCGGCTGCGCGCCGACGGCTATGCGATGAGCCCGGATTACGCGGGCGCGGACGTGGTGCTGGTCAACACCTGCGGCTTTCTGGATTCCGCCAAGGAAGAAAGCCTCGAGGCCATCGGCGAGGCGATCGCCGAAAACGGCCGCGTGATCGTGACCGGCTGCATGGGCGAGGAAGCGGACACGATCCGCGCCCGCTTTCCGCAGGTGCTCGCCGTTACCGGCGCGCATCAGTACGAACAGGTCGTGGAAGCGGTGCACGAGGCCGCACCATGGACCCGCGGGCCGTTCGTCGACCTGATCCCGCAGCCCGACATCAAGCTGACGCCGCGGCACTACAGCTATCTGAAGATCTCGGAAGGCTGCAACCATTCCTGCGCGTTCTGCATCATCCCGCAATTGCGCGGCAAGCTGGCCAGCCGCCGCATCGACGCCGTCCTGCGCGAGGCGGAGAAGCTGGTGGCTGCGGGCACGAAGGAACTGCTGGTCATTTCGCAGGACACGTCTGCTTACGGTGTGGACGTCCGGCACGAGGAGCGCTTGTGGAAGGACCGCCCGGTCCGCACCCACATGACCGATCTCGCCCGCGAACTGGGCGGTCTGCGCACCGCGGACGGCGTGCCGCCCTGGGTGCGGCTGCATTATGTCTATCCCTATCCGCATGTCGACGCGGTCATCCCGCTGATGGCCGAGGGGCTGGTCACCCCCTATCTCGACATCCCGTTCCAGCACGCCAGCCCCTCCGTTCTGCGCGCCATGAAGCGCCCCGCGAACGAGGCGAAGGTGCTCGACCGGCTGAAGTCGTGGCGCGCGATTTGCCCCGATCTCACCGTTCGCTCCAGCTTCGTGGTCGGCTTTCCGGGCGAGACCGAGGACGATTTCAACTATCTCCTCGAATGGCTGGAAGAAGCGCAGCTGGACCGCGTCGGCGGCTTTCGCTTCGAACCCGTGGAGGGCGCGCAGGCCAATGATCTGCCGAACCCGGTGCCCGAGGCGGTGAAGGAAGAACGCTACGCCCGGCTGATGGAAGTGACCGAGCGGATCAGCGCCGCGAAACTGGCCGCGAAAGTGGGCCGCATCATCCCCGTCATCATCGACGAGGTCGGCGAGGCGGACGGGGATGGCGACATCGGCGCGACCGGTCGCAGCCAGGCCGACGCGCCCGAGATCGACGGCAATGTCTTCATCCGCGATGTCGATGCGGATGTGAAGGCGGGTGACATTATCGAGGTTGTGGTCGAGGAAGCCGACGCCCACGATCTCTATGCCGCGCCCGCGGCCTGAGGGGGCGGCCTGAAGCGGCGACTTGCTTCGAATCGGGAAAGCGCCTATGCGCGCGCCTTCCCTGACAATACCCGGGAAACCTGCGGGAGGAGGCCTAGCGCCTCTGCCTGACCGCTCAACATGAGGGCGCTTGCGGAAACGCGCGCCCGACAGTGTGAAAAGGAGTGGCCCCATGGCCAAGAAGATCGAAGGCTATATCAAGCTGCAGGTGCCCGCGGGCACCGCCAACCCGTCCCCGCCGATCGGCCCTGCGCTGGGTCAGCGCGGCGTGAACATCATGGAATTCTGCAAGGCGTTCAACGCCGCCACGCAGGAACTGGAAAAGGGCATGCCGATCCCCACGACCATCACGGTCTATGCGGATCGCTCGTTCACCTTCACCACCAAGTCGCCGCCGGCGTCGTTCCTTCTGAAGAAGGCTGCGAAGCTGAAGTCGGGTTCGAAGGAGCCGGGCAAGGTTTCGGCCGGATCCATCAAGCGCAGCGACGTGCAGGCGATCGCCGAGCAGAAGATGGCCGACCTGAACGCGAACGATATCGACCAGGCCATGAAGATCATCGAGGGCAGCGCCCGTTCGATGGGCCTTGAAGTGGTGGAGGGCTGAACCGATGGCAAAGCAGACCAAGAAGCAGAAGATGCTGGCCGAGAAGCTGGATTCGGAAAAGCTGTACGGCTTTGACGAGGCGCTGACCACGCTGCGCGATCTGCAGACCGCGAAGTTCGACCAGACGCTGGAAGTCGCCATGAATCTGGGCGTCGATCCGCGTCACGCCGACCAGCAGGTCCGCGGCATGGTGTCGCTGCCCGCAGGCACCGGCAAGACCGTCAAGGTCGCCGTCTTCGCCCGCGGCGACAACGCCGAAAAGGCGCTGGAAGCCGGAGCCGACAAGGTCGGTGCCGAAGACCTGATGGAAGACATGCAGGCCGGCAACCTCGACTATGACCGCGTGATCGCGACTCCCGACATGATGGGTGTCGTCGGCCGTCTGGGTAAGGTTCTGGGCCCCAAGGGCCTGATGCCGAACCCCAAGCTGGGCACCGTGACCCCGAACGTGGCGCAGGCCGTCAAGGACGCCAAGGGCGGCCAGGTTCAGTACCGCGTCGAAAAGGCCGGCATCATTCACTCGGGGATCGGCAAGCTGTCGTTCTCCGACGCCGACCTCAAGGCGAACTTCGACGCTTTCGTCGATGCCGTCATCAAGGCGAAGCCGTCGGGTGCCAAGGGCAAGTATGTCCAGAAGATCTCGGTCTCGTCCTCGATGGGCCCGGGCCTCAAGATCGACACCGCCGAGGTGCAGGGCGCCTGATCGCCTGATCCTCTCGGAACGAAATAGAGCCGGGAAGCCATGCGCTTCCCGGCTTTTTTCATGTCCGGGCAACATGGCACTGCACCGCGGCGTGCGCTTCGACGGCCGGATCTTGTCAATTTGGTAATCGCCCAGCAATAAGCAGTCTCTGGATGCCGCGACGGGGGTCTCGGCCACGGGGGATTTGCCAATGCGGTTCTGGGTCGCAGCCCTGATCTCGGTCCTGCTCGTCACGCCGGCGCACGCACGCTGGCTGCAGGCCGAAAGCGAACATTTCGTCATCTATGCCGAGGACAGCGAAAAGGACCTCCAGCATTTCGCCGAGATGCTCGAACGTTATCACACCGCTCTCGAAAAGCTGACGGGCAAGACGACGGAAACGCCCAGCCCTTCCAATCGCATCACCATTTTCGTGCTCGGCAGCGAGCGTGCCGTTCGCAAGGCGCATGGCACTGGCGACCGCTTCGTCGCGGGCTTCTACACGCCGCGGGCTGGCGCGTCGCGTGCCTATGTGCCGCGGCTGCGCAGATCTAGTGGAGAGCCCGATTTTTCGCAAACCGTGCTGCTGCACGAATATGCACATCATTTCCTGATCTCGACATCGCGCTTTGCCATGCCGCGCTGGCTGAGCGAGGGGCTGGCCGAATTCTACGCCTCGGCAAGGGTGCTGGATGACGGTTCGCTGCAGATCGGACGACCAGCCAACCATCGCGCCGGCGAACTCGAATATGCCGTCAAGGTGCCGATCCGCGAATTGCTCGACCCCGAACTCTACGAACAGAACCGCGGGCGTCGATACGACAATTTCTACGGGCGCAGCTGGACGCTGGTGCATTATCTGTGGTTCACGGATGAGCGAAAGGGACAGCTCAATGCCTATTGGCAAGCGGTGGCTGCCGGAACGCCGTCGCTAAAGGCGGCCGAGAAAGTGTTCGGCGATTTGGATGCACTCGACAACGATATCGATGCCTATCTTCGCCAACGCAGGATGCTGACCTACAAATTGTCGCCAGAGCTACTGCCGATCGGCCCGGTTCGCGTCTTCGGCGTCAGCGACGGGCTCGATGCAATGCTGCCCGTCATCGCCCATTCGCAAAGCGGGGTGACGCGCGAGGAAGCGCTGGACCTGCTGCCCGATGCGCGAAAGATCGCGGCGCGCTATCCTGACGATGCGCGCGTCCTTGGCGGACTGGCCGAGGCGGAGGTGGATGCGGGCCATTATGACGAGGCCGTGGCCGTCGCGGACCGCGCCATCGCCATCGACGGGACCGTCGCCAACGCGCATTTGCAGAAAGGTCTCGCCCTTTTCCGCAAGGCTGGCGATGCCACCGATCAAGACGCCGCCTATCGCGACGCGATCTTGGCCTTCGCCGGTCTGAACAAGCTCGAGAACGACAATCCGCTGCCGCTCATCTATCTCTATCGCAGCTATGTCGACCGCGGACTGGCGCCGAGCGAGCACGCCCAGCACGCCCTGATCCGCGCGACCGAGCTTGCGCCCTTCGATCAGGATCTGTCGATGGAACTGGCGATCATGTTCGCGCAGACCGGGGCCATCGCCAATGCCCGCGCGACCTTTGCGCCGGTTGCGGCCAATCCCCATGGCGGCCCCCGCGCGGAGATCGCGCGCCGCTCACTTGGAGAACTGATCGCGGCCGAGGAGGGCAAGCCCTTCCGGCTCAGCTTTCTGGACCAGCAGCCGGCCGATGCTGGTGATGCGATCGAGGAACCGCAGGCGGGTACGAAGTGACGGGCTGTCGGGCGGCGTTCTAGATCCCGCCCGGCGTAAACTCGCGCCCCATTTCGCCGAGTCCTTCGCATAGCGTGTGAACGCAGCTTGTCAGCAGGTCCGCATCGGTGGAGCGGATCACGAAATTGGCGCCCACCTTGCCCTCGCGGAAAAAGGGATAGCTGCCGATCTGCACGCCTTCGTGCGCCTTTTCCACCTCGCGCAGCAGGTCGGCGACCTCGCTTTCCGCGATCCAGCAGCCGACGGTTTCCGACAGCACCGGATCGCCGCCTTCCAGCGTGCCGGTCAGCGCGTCGAGCATGCCCGCAGTGATATTGGGAACGCCTGCCATCAGGAAGATATTGCCAGCGCGAATACCCGGCGCGCCTGAATAGCGGTTGGGGATCAGCTCTGCCCCCTCGGGCGTGCGAGCCATGCGAAGCCGCGCATCGTTCAGCCCGCCGCGTGTTTCGTAATAGTCTTCCAGAATGGCGCGCGCCTCGGGATGGACGATGACCTCCACGCCCAGCGCGGCCGAGACCGCATCGACCGTGATGTCGTCATGCGTCGGCCCGATACCGCCCGTCGTGAAGAGATAGTCGTTGCGCGCGCGCAGCGCGTTCACCGCCTCGACGATGGAATCGATGTCGTCAGCCACCACCCGCACTTCGACAAGGCGAATGCCCTGTACCTGCAGCCAGCTGGCGACCTGCGCGATGTTCTTGTCATGCGTCCGGCCCGACAGGATCTCGTCGCCGATAATGACGAGCGCGGCCGTCCATACTTTCTTGCGTTCACCCATGGCCGGTGGCTTAGCGTGCGATTGCGCGCTGTGCCACTGCCCGTTTGGGCGGCAGGCTTACTTGACCAGCTCGACCTGCTCGAAGTCCAGCTCGACCGGGGTCGCACGCCCGAAGATCGAGACCGAGACCTTGACCTTGTTCTTGTCGAAGTCGAGCTCTTCCACCACCCCGTTGAAGCTGGCGAACGGGCCGTCGAGCACCTTGACCGAATCGCCGATCTCGTAATCGACGCTGATCTCGCGTTTGGGGGCGGCGGCGGCTTCGTCGCGGGCACCGAAATAACGGGCGGCCTCGCGGTCGGAAATCGGCTGCGGCTTGTTGTTCGCGCCCAGGAATCCGGTCACCTTGGGGGTGTTCTTGATCAGGTGATAGACGTCATCGTTCATCGCCAGCTTGGCAAGGACATAGCCGGGCATGGTCTTGCGCTCGGTCTGCACCTTCTTGCCGCGCTTCACCTCGGTGATGGTTTCCGCGGGAACCTCGACCGCCTCGACCAGCGCTTCCAGACCGGTGCGCTCCGCCTCGGCGAGGATCGCTTCCTTCACCTTGTTCTCGAAACCCGAATAGGCGTGGATGATGTACCAGCGAGCCATTGGTCTTCCTTCAAATCCTTGGTGCGGCACGTCGTGGCCGCGAAATCATTTGCCTGCGATCAGGCCGCAAAAATCAGGCGCGAAATTCAGGCGCCAAAAATCAGGCGAGAGTCAGCAGCCAGCGCATGATCGCGCCAAAGGCCGAATCGATGCCCAGAAAGAACAGCGAGAGGATCAGCATCATGATGCCGACGAAGATCGAGGTCTGCACCGTCTCGCCCCACGTCGGCCAGACGACCTTCGACCCTTCGGCGCGAACCTGGCGGATGAACTCGCCGGGCGAGGTCTTGCGCTTCTTCGCGGGCTCTGCTGGCTTTGCCACCGGTGTTTTGGCCATGCCTTCTTTCCAAGTCCTGTTATTCATGAAGGCCCTTTTCAATGGGCCCTTTCGCCATCGGCTCATCGCCGCGCCGACCGGGGGTCGGAGACAGCTTTGCATATTCCCGATGACTGGAAACACCGCGCACATAGCCCTGCGCGTTCCCCTGTGCAAGAACAACCGCAACCTGCGATGGTGCGGCCGCGGCGATCAATCCGTGGACCGGGCGCGATTGTTGCTGGCCATGGGCTGAACCAACAGGTAGCCATTGCAACTAATTTGTCATGACTGGCTAATTCGACGGACGGGGAATCCTCTAACTATGAGCGCAGAGACAGCGCCTGCGGGCCTGATCGATTACGTCACCAATGTCTCGGATTTCATCTGGGGCGGCACATGGGAAGGGGCGGAAGTCATTCCCGTTCCGCCGATGGTGATCATGTTGCTGGGCATTGGCCTATACATCATGATCGGCCTGCGGTTTTACCCCATCGTCAAGCTGGGCAGCGCCTTCGCCGGCCTGTTCAGCAGCCGCAAGAGCAAGGGCGCGGGCGAGATCAGCCCGTTCGCTGCGCTCTCGACCGCGCTGTCCGGGCAGGTGGGCACCGGCAATCTGGCAGGCGTTGCGACGGCGATCGCGCTGGGCGGTCCCGGCGCGGTGTTCTGGATGTGGGTCACGGCGCTGATCGGCATGGCGCTTGGTTTCGCCGAGGGTTCGCTTGCCATCCGCTACCGCGAGAAAACGCTCGAGGGCAACTGGCGCGGCGGCCCGATGAGCTACATCATGCAGGGCCTTGGTCCCAAGTGGACGTGGCTGGCGGTCATTTTCGCGATGGGCACGCTGTTCTCCGGCCTCGTCACCGGCAATTCGATCCAGTCCAACGAAGTCGCCAGTGGCCTCAATGAATTGTTCGGCATCGAACGCTGGCTGGGCGGGCTGATCGTGGCCATCGCCGTCTTCATCGTCATCATCGGCGGCATCAAGTCGATCGGTTCCATCGCTGAAAAGATCGTGCCCGTCATGGCAGCGCTCTATTTCATCATGGCCGTGATCGCGGTCCTGCTGAATATCGCCGACATTCCCGAAACCTTCAGCCGTATTTTCGCGGGGGCGTTCTCGGCCCAGTCGGCCAGTGGCGGTTTTGCGGGCGCGGCGATCATCATGGCCATGCGCGCGGGCGTGGCGCGCGGCCTGTTCTCGAACGAGAGCGGGCAGGGCTCGACCCCGATCGCCCACGCCGTCGCGCAGACCGACGATCCGGCCCAGCAGGGACGCATGGCGATGATGGGCACTTTCATCGACACGATCATCATCTGCACCATGACGGCGCTGGTGATCCTGACGGTCGAAGGCCCCTTCACCTATAACGGGGAAGCCGTGCGCCACGTCTGGCAGTCGGATCTGGGCACCACGGCGCAGTCGGGCTTCGTCACCACCAGCGCGGCGTTCGCGGCGGCGTTTCCGGTGCTGATCGGAAGCATCCCGCTCGGCACGCTCATCGCCTCGGTGGCGCTGATCCTGTTCGTGTTCACGACTCTTCTGACGTGGAGCTATTACGGCGAGCGCGCGATCACCTTCCTCTACGACCGCATCCCCGGCTCCAATGCCAAGGGCGAGAAGGTGCTGCACATTTGCTGGCGCGTTCTGTGGTGCATTGCGATCTGGTTCTCCGCGACGCAGCCCTCGCAGCTGGTATGGCGGCTGGGCGACATCTCGAACGCAGCCATGGCGTTGCCCAACCTGATCGCGCTGGCTGCGCTTTCGGGCGTGGTGTTCGCACTGGCACGCGGAGAAAAGACGGCCGGCAAGGATTACAGCGTCGATCCGCGCGAAGATTGAGCTTTTCTGTCTGGTGAAAAAAATCGGGGGCCGCGGGAACGATCCTGCGGCCCCCTTGTTTTGCTCCACGAAGGCCGCGCCGCCTCCCTGGCTCTGACAGTTAAAGAACGCGCGGCCGACGATCTCCCGACATGACTGGCGAATGCTACGGCCCGCTCCGGCGCCATGGCCGTGCGTGCATGTCGATGGTCGTTTGAAAGGAAATGGCAGGGGTGACAGGATTCGAACCCGTGGCCCTCGGTTTTGGAGACCGATGCTCTACCAGCTGAGCTACACCCCTGCAGGAAGCTGGCCCTCTATAGCGAAGAGACGCGCCTGACAAGCGGTGCTTTCACGTTAGAACGCGAAACCGGTGACAGGCGGGTAATCTCGCGCCATTATCGCGCACGATGAGCAATCGCAGCCGCCCCGAAGACGCGCATGACGTGATCGATCCCGAATTGCTGATGCTCGCCTATCGCAGCGGCATCTTTCCGATGGCCGAATCGCGCGACGACCCCGAAGTCATGTGGATCGAACCGCGCGAACGGGCGATCATCCCGCTGGACGGCCTGCACCTGTCCCGCTCGCTGGCCAAGGTGCTGAAGGCCGAGCGGTTCACTGTGACCTGCAACACCGCCTTCGCGCAGGTCGTCGACGCCTGCGCCGCCCCGCGGCGACCCAGCCGCATCGATGACGGCGCCGACAGCTGGATCAGCATCCGCATCGCGGCCAGCTATCGCCTGCTGCACCGGCTGGGCAATGCCCATTCAATCGAATGCTGGGTCGAGGGTGGCGATGGACGCGAACTGGTCGGCGGCCTCTACGGCGTGGGCTTTGGCCGCGTGTTTTGCGGCGAATCCATGTTCAGCCTGGTCAGCGATGCGTCGAAAGTGGCGCTATGCTGGCTGGTCGCGGCGATGCGCGTGTCGCGGATGGAATTGCTCGACTGCCAGTTCATGACGCCCCATCTCGCGACGATGGGCGCGGTGGCGATGCCGCAGTCGGATTATCTGCAATTGCTGGAAACGGCGCTGCGTCCCACCGCGCAGGCCAGCTTCGCCAGCCTGCCGGACGGGTTCTATTCGCTGTCGTCCGCGGCTTCCTCACCCGGAAAGCTCATCGCGCAATCCTTGACCCAGACATCATAGACCGGATGCTCGACCACGTTGAGCGAGGGGCTGTTCAGGAATAGCCAGCCCGAAAAGACGCGGCGAAAGCGCGCGTCTTCACCCTGAACCGAATCGCGCACCGAAACCTGCACGAATGCGCCGGTCTCTGGCTCCGGATCCCACGGGGGCCGCCGCTCGCAGCTTGCCAGCTTGATAAGGACATCGTCGACGATCGTCTCTTCGCCCGGCTTCAGCTCGACATCGACGGTCAGATTATTCCGCTTGTTGAGCAGGCCAAGCGTCGCAACGCGCTCCTCCAGCGGAGTGCCCGTCGGAATATCGGCATCCTCCGCATCGCCTTCGCCGGCCTCGATCGTCTCGTTCTCGGCCTGGGCGGCAATGGCGGGCGCTTCTTCCGTCACGCTGGGCGTGTCTTCGCCAGAGGGAGTGCCATCTTCCTCTCCGAACATTCCGCACGCCGCCAACGCCATCAGCGCGGCGGCGGCGGCCACCGGGCGCAGCGGAATCACTGGTCGGGCGACCAGGCTTCGTAATCGCCGGTCGCACGGGCGCGAACCCCGCCCTTTTCCAGCGCACCGGACGGGCGATAGGCGGTCTGCGTCCCGGTCGCATTGGGCGTGTAGTCCACTTCCCAGATGCGCGGCGGCGGCAGGTTGCTTTCGGGCACGTCTTCACCCGCGCCATGCAGCCAGCCGTGCCATTCGGCAGGCACGCGGCTGGCATCGTTGGAGCCGGAATAGATCACCCAGCGGCGCTCGTTCCCCTGCGCATTTTTCTTGCGCCCACGGAAATAGCGGTTGCCCTGCGCATCCTGGCCGACTTCCTCGCCATGACGCCAGCTGTCGAGCAATGTGCCGATGGTGGCGCCGTCCCACCAGGTGAAGATCTTCATGAGAATGTTCATCGCGCCATTCCGTTAGCCCGAGCCGCCACGCACCGCAACGCCCGAAGCGAGCGGTGTGTGCGGAAATTGCGCCCGATCAGTTCGCCAATCAGCGGGAGGGCTCGCTCCACGCGACCTTGTCCCCCGGTTCGAGGCCGAGTTCGGCCGCGCGGCCGCCCGCGATTTCCAGCACCGCGATCACCGGACCCTGTGACCGTATCGATTCGAGCGAATAGGGTTCCGCGTTGGCGGCGATGCTCTCGATCGTCGAGTCGGGCGCGATGAAGATCAGGTCCAGCGGGATCAGCGTGTTCTTCATATAGAAGCTGCGCGGCGCGGGCGGGGCGCCGGGGTTCATGATCTTGTTGGGAAAGATCATCCCCTCGTTCGGACCAAGCTCGGTGCGGAACATCAGCCCCTTCATCTCGGCCTCTGGCGTCGTCGTATATTCGACCCGAAACGGGATGGCCTTGCCGCCGCTGTTAATCGTCAGCGGCACGATGGGCAGGCCCGATTCCGGATGGACGGAGGGTGCTTCGGCGACAGCCGTGCTGGCTGGCGTTTCCGCCTGCGTGCAGCCCCATGCGACCAGAGAGAGCGCCATGCCCAGCGCAAGGGCGCGGAAGCGAAAAGACATCACCAATCCTCGTCTTGAATGCCCGCCCAGTCGAGCGCGGATTTCCGGTCCGCGGCATCGACCAATTCGCGGGCGCTGTCCAGTGGGTGGCCGGCGCGGATCATCGCCGCGATCTGCTTTTCGCGAACCGCGCGGTCGCCCGGCGGCGTGCCGTCCGCGCCGAATGGGCCGAACCGGCGCTTGCGCACCAGTCGCAGCGCCGCCAGCCGCGCCTCGGCATCCTCGATCTCGCCGCGGTCTTCCCCGGCGACGCCGGCCGCGTCCAGCGTGGCGTGGATCCGCCGGGCCCCGTAACCGCGCCGCAGCAGACCGCCCTTGCGGACGCGGGCATATTCCTCGTCGTTCACATAGCCATTGCGCACGAAGCGCTCGACCAGTGCACTGAGGTCGGGCTGGTGGGGCTCGTCCTCGCTCCATCCCCGCTCGCGCAGCTTGCGCTTGCAGTAACGCTCCAGACCCTTTGCGGTGGTCGCGAAACGGGCGACATAGGACAGCGCCAGTTCCTCCAGACGTGCAGCGTCCAGCGGACGGACCGCCCTTGCGCGTAGATTAGATCGTGGATAAGGGCCCGCATCCTCTGTCATAACGCCTTAATCGTGCCACAATCCGGTAACAATGGGAATGACCCGGGATTTCTGGACCGCTTGGCGGTTAGTACTAGGCTTATAATGGGTTGCGCGAGAGGGGGAGCACAAAATGATGCCGCTTTCGATGCATGTTCCGGTCGGTAAGAGAAGCCACGGCATCGGGCCGCATGTCGCCCGCGAATGCTTCATTCGGCATTCAGCCCCCGATGCGCTAGGCAGCGCAATCCAATCCGGTCAGCGCGCAAGCCTGACGGACTCTGAAGATTAGACGGGAAAAGTAACACTATTATGACGCAGACCCCCGAACGGGCCGAGGATCTCGTCCCCACCCCGAACGAAGACGCGCTGGAACGCCGCTTCGCCGACTTCGGCACATTTGCCGAGGCGCTGGATTATGCCGCACGCGGCAAGCGCGGTCTGAATTTCCACGATGCGCGTGGGCGGCTGGTGCGGCCCTACCCGTTTGCAGAGCTTCGCGAGGACGCGCTCAAGGCAGCCTATCGGCTGATTTCCGCGGGTATCAAACCGGGCGACCGCATCGCGCTTATCGCCGAGACCGGTGCCGATTTCGCCGCGCTGTTCTGCGGCGCGGTCTATGCCGGCGCCTGGCCCGTGCCGCTGCCCCTGCCGACCAGCTTTGGCGGCAAGGAAAGCTATATCGACCAGCTTGCGGTGCAGCTCGCCAGTTCCGATCCCAAGGTACTGTTCTATCCCGCCGAAATCGCCACCATGACCGAGGCGGCCTGCGCCCGTCAGGGATGCGAGGGGATCGACTGGGACAGCTTTGCGACTCGCGACCCTGCAGAAGTCGCGTTGCCGGAATTGTCGCCCGACGACATCTGCTACCTGCAATACTCTAGCGGCTCGACCCGTTTCCCGCACGGCGTGGCGGTCACGCACAAAGCCCTGCTGAACAATCTGGCCGGACACTCGCACGGGATGGCCGTCGGGCCCAACGACCGCTGCATCAGCTGGCTGCCGTGGTATCACGACATGGGCCTTGTCGGCTGCTTCCTGTCGCTGATCGCGAACCAGGTTTCGGGCGACTATCTCAAGACCGAGGATTTCGCCCGCCGCCCGCTCGCATGGCTAGACCTCATCAGCCGCAACGAGGGCAATTCGATCAGCTATTCGCCGACCTTCGGCTATGACATCTGCGCGCGCCGCATTTCCAGCCAGTCGAACGTGGCCGAACGCTTCGATCTGTCGCGCTGGCGGCTGGCGGGCAATGGCGCGGACATGATCCGCCCCGACGTCATGCAGAACTTTGTCGATGCGTTTGCCGATGCCGGGTTCAAGGCCAATGCCTTCACCCCCAGCTATGGCCTGGCCGAAGCGACGCTGGCCGTCACCATCATGCCGCCGGGCGAAGGCATCAAGGTCGAACTGGTCGAGGAAGAGCGCCTGTCGGGCGTTCCCCGCGACCTCTCACGCCCCGCCCGCTACCGCGCCATCGTCAATTGCGGCAAGGCCGTGCGCGACATGGAAGTCGTGATCCGCGGCGAGGACGGGCACGAGCTTGGCGATCACATGATCGGCAAGGTCTGGTGCCGCGGCCCCAGCGTGATGCACAGCTATTTCCGCGATCCCGAAGCGACCGAGGCATGTCTGGTAGATGGCTGGCTCGATACCGGCGACATGGGGTACATGGTCAACGGCTATCTGTTCATCGTCGGCCGCGCCAAGGACATGATCATCATCAATGGCAAGAACCATTGGCCACAGGACATCGAATGGGCGGTGGAGCAGCTTCCCGGCTTCCACCAGGGCGACATCGCCGCCTTTGCGATCCAGGCCGACAATGGCGAGGAAGTGCCCGCCGTGCTGGTCCATTGCCGCGTGTCCGATCCGGTCGAACGCGTCCGCCTGCATGACGAGATCCGTGACAAGGTGCGCGCCATCACAGGCATGAACTGCGTCGTCGAACTGGTTCCGCCGCGCACATTGCCGCGCACCAGTTCGGGCAAGCTCAGCCGCGCCAAGGCCAAGAAGCTGTATCTTGCGGGTGAGATCGAACCCTATCGCCTCGCGGCCTGATCGCTTGCGCTGCGCTCAGTTCTGACTGGGCGCGGCGGAGGCTTCCTCCGGCGGTACGGCAACCGGCAGCGTGTCAGGCGCCGACCAGCGAAGCGAGACACGTCCCGTAGATCCGCCATCGACCGGCACCGTCGCGACCCCGTCTGCGGCAAGCAGGCGGCGGACCTGCGTCAATTCCGGCTCGCGGCCTGTCACCTCGATTGGCGCCGATATGCGTTTCCCGGCCCATTCGGCCAAATTCAAGGCCAGCGCGCCATCCTCGTCGGGACCTGTCTCGCTCAACGTGATGTCGGGCAGGCTACGGGCAGGCGGGACCAGCGTGATGGTCCAGTCGTCGACCCGACGCGCAATGCGCTGCTCCAGTTCGCGATAGGCGAGCAGCTCCGCGCCATCGAGCGGTTTTGCCGTCACCATGGCGCGGCGGTTGTCGCGGTCGATCAGCACGTCGGTTTCCTCGACCCCCGCGACCAGCGCCAGCAATTCGACGAGGTCGCGGATCTCGCGGTCGGTGGCCTCCTGCGCCTGTGCCCTTGCGGCGGCCAGTTGCGCCTCTTCGGCGGCGCTGGCGCTGGTTCCGACCTTGAACTGCTCGATCGTGACGGCGACCGGATCGCCCAGCGCACGCGCAAGACGGCGCTGCACCATCTCTTGCGCGCGCGGCGCGATCTCGGGCGTCAGTACCGTGGCCACGACTGAGATGGGATCGCCCTTGAAATCTATGTCGAGCGAGGAAATGCGGGCATTGGCCGTAAAGCTGTCGGCGATGGCGGCATTGGCCTGCCGCGAGAAGATCGCCTCCTTGCGGATCTGGTTCAGCGACAGTCCCAGCGGGATCGCCAGCGCGACGAACGAGGCGATCACGATGACATCCTGCAGCCGCGTCTGGTTCTGCGTGAGATTGGTGCGAAACCCGTACAGCCGCGCCATCACCGTCGCCGTCAGCGCAATGGTGATCAGGTTGGTGACGTAAAGCAGCAGGGCGCCCGAAAAAACGGTCCAGTTAAAGGTAGCAAGGCCAAAGCCCACCACGGCCAGCGGCGGCATCAGGGCAGTCGCGATGGCAACGCCCACGACTGTGCCCTCTCGCCCGCGGATCATGGCATAGGCACCCGCAAGGGCCGAGAACAGCGCCACGAACAGATCGAACAGATTGGGCCGCGTCCGGGCGGCGATCTCGGCCGTGACGGTCTGGATAGGAGAGAGCGCAACGATCAGGGCGGTGAAGCCCACCGCGATCACCGAGCCGACCGCCAGCGCCTTGGCCGATTTGCGCAGCCAGCCGAAATCGCCCGTCGCAAGGCTGAAGCCGAGGCCGATGATCGGCCCCATCAGCGGCGACAACAGCATCGCCCCGATCACGACTGCCGGAGAGGAAAGCAGCAGACCGAGGACCGCGATCCCCGCAGACATCGCCAGCATGAACAGATAGCGCGCGGAGATGACCGCTTCCTCGCGCCGCTGTTCGATCACATCGGCCTGATCCACGCTGGCGCAGACCGAATGACGCCACCACAGCCGCCACGAAAGCAGCAGGTCGGTAAAGCTGTCGCCCCTGCGAATGGCTTTTTCATGCGCGGGCAGGCTTGGCTTGGTCTGGGTCATCGCGACTGATTGCGCTGGATTTTTCTGCGTGTCGAGATGGCCAGACTTAATATTCCTTAGCTTTGGCCCTTCACAGCAGAGCCGTTGCGCGTAAGAAACGCCGGGCATGAACGAACCGAATCACGTGACCGCCGCTGTCTCTCAAAAGGCCGCCCAGCCAAAGCGGGGCACTGCCTCGCTCGACCTATGGCCCATCGGCAATTGCCAGTGCTCTGCGCTGGTGGACAAGGAAGGCACATTTACATGGGCCTGCCTGCCGCGCGTCGACGGCGATCCTGTGTTCTGCTCGCTGATCGATCACGGTAAGGCCGACGGGGACCAGCGCGGTTTCTGGTCCATCTCGCTCGAAGGCGGGAAGGTCGTCGCGCAATCCTATGTCCGCAACACGCCGATCCTGAAGACGAGCTTTGCCGACGACGATGGCAATGCCTTCGATGTCTATGACTTCTGCCCGCGCTACAAGCGTCGGGGACGGATGTACCGCCCGGTCGCCTTCGTGCGTATCGTAAGGCCGGTATCCGGCTCTCCGCGCATGCGGATGGCGCTGCGGCCCGCCGCGGATTATGGCGCGACCTCGCCCGAACGCAGCTTTGGGTCCAGCCATGTCTCGTTCCGCATGCCGGCGATGGGCATGCGGCTGACGACTGATGCGCCGGTCGGGCTTGTCCAGCAGGAAAGCGCGTTCCGGCTCGAAAAGGAACTGCATTTCTTCTTCGGACCTGACGAGAGCTTTTCGGAATCGCTGGATACCGGGCTTGGCGACATGCTCGCCCGCACGACCGAGGAATGGCAGCAATGGGTGCGCGGCCTTGCCATACCGTTCGAATGGCAGGACGCGGTCATTCGCGCGGCAATCGGCCTGAAACTCTGCCAGCATGAAGACACCGGCGCCATCGTCGCTGCGCTGACGACCTCGATCCCCGAACATGCCGATTCCGGTCGCAACTGGGATTATCGCTATTGCTGGATCCGCGACGCCTATTACACGGTGCAGGCACTGAACCGGATCGGCGCGCTCGACGTGCTGGAAAGCTATCTGCAATATCTGCGCAATATCGTCGATAATGCGCAGGGCGGGCATATCCAGCCGCTGTATGATGTGCGCGGCAATGGCGAATTGCTGGAATGGGAAGCGCCCGACCTTGCCGGATATCGCGGCATGGGACCGGTACGTGTCGGCAACGACGCCTGGCGGCAGGTGCAGCACGATGCCTATGGGCAGATCATCCTGTCATCGGTCCAGGCCTTCGCCGATCAGCGCCTGCTGCGCATGTCAGGCTTGGAGGATTTTCATTCGCTGGAACGTGTGGGCGAAAGGGCGCTGAAGGTCTGGTCGACGCCGGATGCGGGGCTTTGGGAACTGCGCAATTCGACCCACATCCATACCTATTCGGCGGCGATGTGCTGGGCGGCGGCCGACCGGCTGGCGCATGCCGCACAGGCGCTGGGCCTGACCGAGCGCGAGGAATACTGGCGAAGCCACGCGGCGCGTGTGCAGGAATCGATCATGAAGGCGGCCTGGAACGAGAAGAGCGGCGCGATCGCCGCGACCTTCGGCGGCGACCAGCGCGATGCCAGCCTGCTGCAATTGCTGGACCTGCGCTTCATCGGCAAGGACGATCCACGCTTTCATTCCACCCTCGCGGTGCTGGAAAAGGCGCTGCGGCGCGGCGATCACATGCTGCGCTATGACAGCGAGGACGATTTCGGCCTGCCGCACACGGCGTTCAACGTCTGCACCTTCTGGCTGATCGAGGCGCTGCACCACACCGGCCGCGGCGAGGAAGCGCGCAAATTGTTCGAGGCGATGCTCGACCGGCGTACCGGCGCCGGAATGCTGAGCGAGGACATCGACCCCCACACGCTTGAGCTATGGGGCAATTACCCGCAGACCTATTCGCTGGTCGGCATCATCAATTGCGCGGTCATGCTGACCAAGAGCTGGAACGAATATCGCTGATCGCGCGGTCCGTGAAGGACCGCCGATCAATCGATCGCTTCTTCGCCCGCCCGCCCGACCGAGCTGATATCCTCGCCCAGGCCCTTGACCGTATTGCAGGCGGAGACGGCAAGCAGGGTTGCGGTGATGGCGGCGGTCAACAAAGTCTTGCGAAACATGCGCATCTGTCCTGAGGAGCAAGGGGTCCGCGTTACCTCTAGCGCGGCGGCGGAATTGCGCAATATGCTGGCGCGCGGTTGCGAACAGCCGATCTATGTCGCATTCCTGCGCCACATTCTACGATGTGCCCGGAACGGGAACCACGGGCTTTCTTGAAACAGCTGTCTTACACTGCTAATACACCAGTTCAAACGGGGCCTGCCCCCGCCAACATTCAGGAAGACGATGGCCGACCAGACCATACCCACCGCGACCGCTACCGAGAATGAGCTGACGCTCGAGGCGCCGAGCCCCGTGCCTGATGTAAAGCCCGAGAAGGCCGCCGGATTGGTGCCGGTCAGCGACGACGTGAAGTCAAAGCTGGATGCCAAGGTCGAGAGCTTTGTCGAGGATCTTATCGCCTCGGACGCCAATTCTCCGGAGTTCGGCAAGAAGGTCGACCAGCTGACCAATATGGGCCGCAAGGAAATCGTGGCGGCGGCCGGTCAATCGAACCGCTTCCTCGACCGCCCGGTGCGCGCGATGGACAAGGACACCGGCGTCGGCGCCGACCTGGCCGAACTGCGCCGCACGGTTGAAGAGCTGGATCCGGGCCGTCAGGGCAAGCTGTCGGGCCCGCGAAAGATCCTGGGCATCATCCCGTTCGGCAACAAGCTGAAGAACTACTTCGACAGCTACACTAGCGCGCAGTCGCATATCCAGTCGATCCTCACCCGCCTCGCCAGCGGCAAGGACGAGCTGTTGATGGACAATGCCGCCATCGACACCGAGCGGGCCAAGCTATGGGAAGCGATGGGCAATCTGGAACAGATGATCCACATCTCCAAGGCGCTGGACCGCGAGCTTGAGAATGCCGCCAACGAACTCGACGTGTCCGACCCTGCCAAGGCCAAGGCGATCCGCGAGACAGCGCTGTTCTATACGCGCCAGCGCACGCAGGATCTGCTGACGCAGATGGCGGTGTCGGTGCAGGGCTATCTCGCGCTCGATCTCGTCAAGAAGAACAATGTCGAGCTGGTGAAGGGCGTCGACCGTGCCAGCACCACCACCGTGTCGGCGCTGCGCACCGCGGTGACCGTGGCGCAGGCGATGACCAACCAGAAGCTAGTGCTGGGCCAGATCACCGCGCTCAACACCACGACGGCGGGCATCATCGATTCGACCAGCACGCTGCTGAAACAGCAGACCGGCACGATCCACGAACAGGCCGCGTCGAGCACGATTCCCTTGGAAACGCTGCAGCGCGCGTTCCAGAACATCTATGACACGATGGACACGATCGACAATTTCAAGGTCAAGGCGCTCGATTCGATGAAGCAGACCGTTGACACCCTCTCGGACGAGGTGGAGCGGTCGCGCGGTTATATCGCGCGGGCCGAAGGCGCCAATCGCGCGGCGGCCGAAATCCAGCAGACCGACTTGCTGAGCATCGAGGGCTGAGGCGCCGCGCATGGCTGACAGCACGCACGATTCCGACCGTATCATGGCTTCGGCCAAGTCCAGCCTGACGCATCAGCGCGCGGGCGGTCGGCGTGTGGACGCAAAATCGATCGGTAAGGGTTCGGCCAAGATCAAGCGCAAGCACCTGACCGGCAAGCTGCTGCGGCTGGCTATGGCGCTGGCGGTGATCGTGATCGCATCGATGGCGTTCGGTGCCTTCGTTTCGGCGCTCGGTTTCGAAGGGCTGTTCGTTACCGTCCTGCTGATGATCGTCGCGGCGTTCATTTTCATGCGCTACCCCCGCATGAAAATGCCCCGGCGCGAGGATCTTGCGCGCGGCAATCTGAAGCAGACCGTCAATCGCACCGAATTATGGCTGGAATCGCAGCGCGCGGCCCTGCCTGCACCGGCGGTTGATCTTGTCGAGCGCATCGGCAGCCAGCTCGACGGGCTGGGCGTGCAGCTGACCGGTCTGGATGAGAATACGCCCGCCGCGGTCGAGGTGCGCAAGCTTGTCGGCGAACATCTGCCGCAGATCGTTGCCAGCTATACCGCGATACCCGCACATCTGCGCGCCGAGGCGAGGGCGGGCGGCATCCCCGACAGGCAGCTGGTCGAGGGCCTGGAACGGATTAGCGGCGAGATCGACGTCGTGACCCGCCAGCTGGCCGAAGGCGCGCTGGACGAGCTTGCAACGCGCAGCCGCTATCTTGATTATCGTTATGGCGGTCCCGATGTGCCGCTGGGCGAAGTATCGGCGCAGGATGCCGCTCTCCCGCCGCCCGGTGCCGAGGATGTGGCGTTGCCGCGCCCCGATCAGGGCGAAACCGGAAGCGGCGTTCCCCTGAATCTGGATCCGCTGCAATCCGATCCCCTGAACCCAGAAAAAGACCCCCTGCGCACACGTCGCAAGGGCTGAAGCCGAGGACTCCTTCCCGACATGCGCGTAGCCGTTCCCCATTCGCTCGACCGTGCCGAAGTGCGCCGCCGTCTCGACACCCGCCGCGACGACATGGCCGATTTCGTGCCCGGCGGGCTCGCCCAGATCGAAACCTCGTGGCAGAGCGAGGATCGCATGCTGATGGTGATCCGCGCCATGGGCCAGGAATTGACCGGCCACGTGGACGTTGAAGACGCGCAGGTGGTGTTCGAGATCGACCTCCCGCCGGCCCTGTCCTTCGTCGAATCGATGATCAGCGGCCCGCTGGAAGAGAAGGGCCGCAAGCTGCTGAGCTGAGCCGTCGCTACAGCTTGCGGTGGCTCTCCAGCAGGCGCGCGGGGATGCGCAGCGTGCTTGAGGCAAGCCGGGTTTCGGCAAGAAAGGTGACCAGCGCGATCATCAGCAGGCCGAGGGCGAACAGGAAAAAGACGCCGTCCAGCCAGCCCAGATCCGCCCAGTAATAGGTGGTGAGAAAGATCGACAGCACCGTCAGCCCGATCATCAGCGCAGATACCACCAGCAGCAGCATCGCGCGATTGATCATCGCAATCCGCTGATCGACCGAGCGGATTTCGCGCACGACCTCGTCATGCTCGTCCCCTTCGGTCTCCTTGTACCGTGCCTGCAGCGATCGTGCGCGGTCGACAACCCGCCCCAGCCGTCCGGCCAGGAGGTTCAAAAGATTGCCGATGGCCACCAGTACGAAAACCGGGGCAAGGGCGAGCTGAATGGTCTGGGCGATCATGTGCGCGAATGTAGTTCGGGCTTTCGCCTGCGCAAGCGGGGATCAGACAGGTCTTGCGATCAGGCAGCGACCTTTGGCAGGAAAACTCACCGATTCGATGCTGCCGGCCAGAGCACACTGACCGGGGCCGACCTGCTCTCCGTTCACCGAAACATCTGCATCGCGCGGGATGACCAGCAGCGGACCCGGATAATCCGCCGCCAGCGAGGCATCCGGCAGCCCGTCCAGCCGGTCGAGTAGAAAGAACGGCCCATCGACCAACCTGGTCGTCCCATGATCCGGAACATGTTGCCGAAGCGAGGGGTCGTAGGGCTCGCCTTTCGCCACGGCCATGCCCTCTTCAAGGTGCAGTTCGCGCGGGCGTCCATAGTCGTAGAGCCGGTAGGTTATGTCCGAGTTCTGCTGCACTTCGATCAGGCTTACACCCGGGCCGATTGCATGGACCGTATTCGCCGGGATGTAGAAGAAATCGCCCGCCTTGACCTCGTGCCAGACCAGCATGTCCTCTATGGAACCGTCGAGAGCAGCGGCGCGCATCGCATCGGCACCGATCGGCTGCGCGAAACCCACGCCAAGGGTCGCGCCCGGATCGGCGTCGATTACATACCAGCATTCCGACTTGCCCTGCCGGCCCTTGCCCATCGCCTCGGCCTGATCATCGTCAGGATGGGTCTGGATCGACAGCTTTTCGGACGTGAAGATATATTTGACGAGCAGTTCGTCCAATGCCGTGGGCGGCTCGAACCAGATTTCGCCGATGCGTTTGCCATCGGGCGCGGCGAACGGGGCCGGGAGCCTGTCGCGTCCCCACACCTTTTCAACTTCGCGCGTCGGCAGGACCGTCATTGCACCAATCCCCAATCTGACCGCCATGGCTGGCCATTAATGCCGAAAACCGGCGAGCTACTGCTTTGCAGCGCCTTCCAGCTTTCCAACCTTTTGGGCGCCGTTAGCCGTGGTCACGAGCACTTCGTCACCATTCACCACCACGACAACGTCGTCCAGTCCGATTACCGACACCCGCGGGCCGTCTGTATCGACATAGACGTTCTTACAATCGACCAGTTCCGCGCGGCCATGCGCCTTATTGCCGTCCTGATCGCGCACATGCGCATCGCGCAGGCTGGTCCAGCTGCCGATGTCGGACCAGCCCATGCTGGCGGGCACCACGGCGGCGCGATCGGTGTTCTCCATGACCGCGTAATCGACCGATTCCGATTCGATTGCGGCAAAGGCCTCGGCATCCGGATGAAAGCGGCGACCCTCTTCGCGACCCATGTCCGCGGCTTTGCGGGCGGCAGCCGCAATCGCGGGGCGATGGGTTTCCAGCTCTTCCATGAAGCGGTCGGCGCGGAAAGCGAACAATCCGCCATTCCAGCTATAACCGCCGTCGGACAGGAAATGACGCGCGCGTTCAAGGTCGGGCTTCTCGACAAAGCGTTCGACCGCATAGGCCCCTTCGCCAATCGGCTCTCCGCGCTTGATATAGCCGAAGCCTGTCTCAGGCGCAGTTGCCGTGATGCCGAAGGCGACCAGCCAGCCTTCTTCGGCCAGTGACGCGGCACGCGCTGCCGAGCGCGCAAAAGCCGCGGTGTCGGCGATATGGTGATCCGACGGGCAGACCAGCATCACGGTTTCGGGGTCGAGCCGGCATGCCGCCATCGCGATGGCAGCGGCCGTGTTGCGCGCCATCGGTTCGACAATGACCTGCGCGCCGGGACGGTCGCCCAGCTGCGCGTCGACATGGTCAAGATGGCTCTCGCCCGTGACGACGATCGGCGGCAGAAAGCCATCGCTGTCGCTGCACCGCGCCAGCGTGGCCTCGAACAGGGTCGAATCGCCGATCAGCGGCAGGAAGGGCTTGGGAAAGCTTTTACGCGATCGCGGCCACAGCCGCGTGCCGCTGCCACCGCACAGCACGACAGGAACCATCTTTGCCATTGCGGGGCGTTACTCCATCATCGCCAAAAGGTCGTCCACGGCGCAGCTCGCGAACCCGACTGCGCTGTCCGATATCCCGTATGGAATCAACAGGCTGCGGCCAAGTTTCAAGGCCCCGCAAGTATATACCACGTTCGGCACATAGCCCGAGCGGTCATCGTCCTCCGCCGCCAGCACAGGCGCGCTGCTTCGCGCCAATACCTTTGAAGGGTCGTCGCGATCCAGCAGGGCGCAGCCAAGCGAATATTTGCGCATCGCGCCCACGCCATGGGTAAACAGCAGCCATCCTTCGTCGGTAAGGATCGGGCTGCCGCAATTGCCTATCTGGATGAATTCCCATGGATATTTGGGGCCCATCAGCTTGGCCCCCTCGTCATCCCAGGTGACCAGATCGTCCGAGAACAGCAGGAACAGGTTCTTGCCGTCCTGCCGGCTGACCATCGCATAGCGACCGTTGATCTTCTGCGGGAACAGCGCCATGCCCTTGTTGCGTCCGGCCTTGCCCAGGATGGGTTCCAGCGAAAAGGTCCTGAAGTCGCGCGTGCGCAGGATCTCGGACCGGATGGAGCGGCCGGAATAGGCGGTATAGGTGCCGATCCACTCGTAATCCCAATCGCCGTGGTCGAAACGAACGAGGCGTAAATCTTCCAGCCCGCCGGCCTGTTGCTCGGTAATTGGGAAGATGACCGTGTTCGACAGGCTGCTTTCGGGATGCCGGTGCACTTCGGCAATCCCGTCGCTGTCGGGGGGTATGTCAGCCGAATTGGCAGCGGTCGCGAAACTGGATTGCGGCCACAGCCGGAATGATCCGTCCGCCTCCATGATGCCTTCGCGAAAGGCGATCGAGCTGATGTGCCCCTCGCCAACCGCACGCAGGCTCATCACAAAGCGGCAGGAATCCTCGCTCATGCCGCTCTGGTCGGGATGCGGCACGATCGACGGGTTCATCAGCGCAGCGGCGGCATAGGTGTATTCATGGCAGAAATAGCTGCCGATAAGCTTCTTGCGCAGTTCGGAATAGGAGCCCGGATCCAGATCCAGCGTCTCCTCGACCTCGGCATAACGCTCGAGGAACATCTGCTCCGTTTGCCAGTGCCGTTCGAGGAAGTCGTGGCAGACATGATCGTATTCCGCCTTTGCCGCCTCTTCGGAAAGACGCGCAATATCCTCGACAAGTTTCAGGGCGCGATTGCCGTCGGCGGTTCTGGCCTGCCAGCCCAGGTGAAACGGTCGAAGGACTACGCGAGAATGGTCTGCATGCAGCCGCGTTTCAGAAATTCGCAGCGGGCTTTTCGGGTATTCGCCTTTTCTCAAGGATTTCTCCCGCGTGAAACGCCTTAGAATGATCGTCCGGGTCGGAACCGGACGACTTCGAATCGCCGCGGCCCTCACGGCTGAGCGCTACCACGCCGTAATGCGCAAGCTGAAACGCCAAAATGGATTCTGCACCGCAATTGCGGTTGGCACCGCGCGGTGTGATGCCGTCGCGGCACCGCCCGGTATCCAGATCGGCCAGCACGGCACCACGGTCGTTTCCGCCAAAGAACCAGCGATAGGCCGCGCGCGCGTGATCGATCCAGCGCTGCGCCGGATCGGCACGATAGGCACTCGCGGCGGCTTCGATAGCGGCTTGCGCTTCCAGCGGCTGCTGGTCGAAGGGCAGGGCTTCATGCGGATGGCTGAACGTGTCCGAACCGACGGGCCGGAATTGCCCGGTGGCAGAGATCTGCATGGTGGCGATCCAGCGCAGGCTGGATAGTCCCGCCAGGGTCCATTCGGCCTGACCAGTGATCCGGCCAGCCTCGATCAGCGCCTGCGACAGGCGCGGATTGTCATAACCCAGCACGGCCTCGAACCACGCCCAGTCGGGGCGCCTCGACTGCGCAAGAAGGCGGTGGAGCAATTCGCCGCTACGCGCGACCAGCGCGAGCGCACCGGCATGATCGGGCTCGCCCTCAAGCCTGCAGACCGCGCCCAGTGTCGCGAAGGCGATGGCGCGCGGGGATTCGATGCCGTCCATGATAGGCAGCGCTTCGTCGAAGAGACCGCGGGCCCACCAGCGCAGGTCCTCGGTTCGTCCGTGCAGCGCCGTGTGGCCCAGTGCCCATAGCGCACGCCCATTGGCGTCGTCTGAACCGGCATCTTCGCACCAGCTGCGATCATAGTTCATGAAATTGCGGAAACGGTTCGCGTCCGGGTTCCATGCATGATTGATAAAGGCGGCGAAGCGCGTTCCCCAAAGGCTCGCTTCCGCTTCGTCCAGAACGTCGGCCACGCTCACTAGCATCAGGGCGCGGGCATTGTCATCGAGGCAATAGCCATGCCGGCGATCGGGCACCTTGCCGATGGCGTGCTGGGCCATGCCGGTGTCGTCGCACATGTCGAGGAAACCCGCGATGGCCGGCGCCGCAAATTCGGCCGGCGTGAAGCGCGGCGCATCGGCGGACACGCTGTCGATCATCTTTACGATCGCATCGGCATAGCGCGGCCAGATCGTCTCCCGCCCGCGTTCATAGGCCCGCCGCTGCAAGGCCTGAAGCTCCGCCGGATCGTCCAGCAGACGAATGACGGCCATGGCCACGGCATCGCTCGAACAGGGTTCGATCAATTCGCCGACGCCATCGGCGAGCAGTTCCGATGCGTGCAGATAAGGAGTCGAAATGACAGCCTTGCCCAAGGCGACTGCATAGCTGAGCGTGCCGGATGTGGATTGCTGGAGATTGGGATAGGCCGTGACATAGATGTCGCTCGCCTCAAGCTGGTCGAGCAGCTCCTCTGTCTCCACAAAGCGGTCCACCCATTCGATGTGGTCCGCCACGCCCAGCCTGTCGGCCAACGCTTCCAGACGGTCGCGATAGGCCTCACCCTGTTCGGCCACAAGATTGGGATGGGTCGCGCCGACGATGCGATACAGGAATTCAGGGTGCCGCGCGGTAATCGCGGGGAGCGCTTCGATAACATGCTCAAGACCCTTGCCCGGCCCGATCAGCCCAAAGCTCATCATGACGGGGCGGTCCGAAATGCCCAGCGCGTCCTTGAAGATATTCTGGCGCCCGAAAGGCCGGTCGGGTGCGCCATGTTCGATGACGGTCACGCGCTCATCGCCAACGCCGTACATGTCGCGCAGCAGTTCGCGCGAGTGCCGCGCCATGACCATCACCTGAGAGGCCCTGTCGACAAGGCGCTCCAGTATCTCCCGCTGCTTGGGCGAAGGGTCTGCAAGCACCGTATGTAGCGTGACGATCAAGGGAGCGGCGATGCGATCTACCAGATCGAGTACGAGCTCGCCGCATTCGCCGCCGAAAATGCCGTATTCGTGCTGAATCCAGACCGCATCGACGCCGGAATCGTTGATGCGCCTTGCGATGCGCGCATAGTCGCTGCGCAGATCCTGCCGGATCTCGCCGCTGATATTCGTATGCACCATCGGCTTTTCGGGGTCGGTCAGCGCATAGACATCGCAGCAAATGTCGGGGTGGTGAACGCCAAGCTGTTCGACGATATCACCGGTGAAAGTGGCGATGCCGCATTTGCGCGGCGTATAGGTACCGACAAGGGCAATTCGGCGACGTGCGGACGGTGCACTCGCGTCGGAAAACAGTCGGACCACGTCGCCTTGATGCGATGCTGACGACGGGTCGCGCGTCGGACGATCCGACCGGGGCAATTCGCGTGACGTCCCATTTCCCATTTCGATTATCCCTCGCGTTGAGGCGGTATCTCCCTCAATGCACCCGAAGTTGTTTCGGTTCCTTCGCGCCTGCAAAAAACAGCAGAAAACTTGGGCTATTGATGAATGTTAACTCGCTTCAACGCAAAGACAAAGTCATCAATAGGTGGTATATCTTCTTTTCGCAGTTGCACAACGTCAAGTCCTTAAAAAGAAAGACTGACGCCAGCCGGTCCTGTCGGGAACCGGATTGCCGTTGCGATCCAAAGCAGGTCTGTAGCGAAATCTTTGTTCAACTAGCCGACATGTTATGCGGTCTGCCTCGGGATCGCCGCTCGGCTTGGCGATTCGACAATCGCGTGGGACGCCGTCGGTTCCGACAGTGAAATATACGGTGACGGATGTGCCCGAACGATCACGGCTTCCACTCCGCGGATAATCGCGCGCATCGACGATATCGCCAGCGATCTTCACGGCGCGTTGCGCGACAACGCCGCCGCTACCGCTGCCCGACGCGCCGCTTCCGGTGCCGAAACCTGTCCCGCCTCCGCCCGTGCCAGAGCCGGCATCGGCGGCACCCGACCGCGTCTGCGTTCCTTCCCCGGTCACGGGCGGCAGGGGCGGATCGGGCTTCACGACTTGTTTGGGAGGAGGTGCCGCCTTTGGGGCCGGATCGGCCTTTGGTGCAGGCGGCGCCGCGGCGCCCTCGGGTTCGGGATCCGGCTCGGGCGGCGGGGGAGGGGGCGGCGGATCGGGCGGGTCTACATCGAAGGCGATGATGGACTTGGCCGATTGCGGGATGACGTCGATGTCAAAGGCACGCAGCAAGGCGTAAATCGCCCCCAGATGGAGCGCGCCAACCAGCAGGATGATCGCGATGCGTTGCCCCCGCGATTGCCGCCGCCTTCCCCCTGTTCGGATTGTCTTAGCCATTGTTCATCAAATTCCGGCCCCGCGCGGCTGTTCCCGCTGGCAGAGCCGTTCATGGCCTCAACCCGGCCAGAAGCCGAGAGCGGGTAGCGAAACCACCGCGAAGATTCCGCCGAAGGCAATGGCGACGCCGTAGGGAAGGGGGCTTTTGCGCGACATGGGCAGGCCCTTCAGCTTTGCCCAGATGATCCAGCCGAGAATGAGGAACAGGCCCGCAATTCCAAGCCCGACCAGATAGGCGATCGTCTGCTGTACCGGTATCCATAGCGCGCAGGCGGCAAAGAATTTCGCGTCGCCTCCGCCCCAGGCCCCGATTGCGAACAGCCCGATGCCGACGACAAGCGCCGCCGCAAAATGCGCGAGGCCCCAGACCAGTCCCATCCAGCCGAGCATCAGCGGAACGGCGACGAGCCCGATAACAAGGATCGCAAGATTGAGTGCATTCGGAATGACTTGCCGGCGAAGGTCGGTCCATGCACCGGCAAGCGCAAGCAGCGTGAAGGCCGCCAGATAGGCGGCCGGCAAAATCTCCACGATCTATCAGTCCTGCGAAGCCAGCGAAGCCTGATTGCCGTTGAAGACCAGCCTGACCGGATAGCCGCGGCGGGCCGCCGCGCTGCGCCGCGCCCGCGAAATCACCGCACGCCCCGCGCTTTGCGATTCGGCGCGCGCCGCGGTACGAACCGGCGAGGCGGCGCTGACCGAACCGGCGCTGACGGGGTTGTTGCTGACTGGGGCGGCGGCCGGAGCGATCCGTACTTCCGCCTTCGATACCCTGACCGCTTCGCCTGTCGAGCGCCCGGCAACCGTGATCCCCGTTGCTGGCCGCGCGCCGATGGTGATCGGGCCGCGCTTTTCGACCTGCGGTTCGGCCGCCGCGATGGCGGGCAATTCGGGCAGGTCCATGTCCGCCAGTTCTACTTGCTGCGCCTGCGGCAATGCATCAGGCAGCACCGGCGTACGGTTTTCAAGCCTGGCAAGATTGCGCGAGAAACGGTCGTCACCCGGCGCGGACGCGACCGCCATGCTGAAATAGCGATGCGCCAGATCGGACCGGCCCAGCTGATCGTAAGCGATCGCCATGCCGTTATAGGCCTCTCCCGCAAAGCGCGGATCGTAGGAGGCCTGCCGGAACGAGGTGATGGCCTGCGTCGTCAGTCCCTTTTCAAGGTAATAGCGTCCGACCGCGAGGCGCCCCTCGAAATAATCGCCCATGTCAACGCTCTGCGCCTCTCCGCGCGAAGCGGTCGATGGGCCGAACAGCGCCTGACAGCCCGAAAGCCCCAGCGATGCCGCGACGATTGCCGTCGCGGTGACGGCCTTCCTTGCGTTGAGTTTCAGCACGATCGGATACCCCCTTTATCCTTACCCGTTCATCAGCGGGAAAATGTCGCGAACGACGCGAATGCTTGCAGGCAGCATCAGCACGCCGATCATCGTCGGCAGCATGCATACCACGAGCGGTACGGAAATCAGGACCGGAATGCGGTGCGCCTTTTCCTCTGCCCTCATGCGGCGCTTTTCGCGCATTTCACCGGCGTAGACGCGCAAGGTCGACGAGATGCTGGTGCCCAGCTTGTCCGACTGCACCAGCAATGTGGTGAACGACCGGATCTCGTCGACGCCTGCCATGTCGGCCATCTTGCGGAACGCTTCCTCGCGGCTGGCGCCCGCCCGCAGGCGGAGCACTGCGACCGACAGCAATTGCGAGACCAGCGGATGAGACTGCACCATTTCACGGCCCACGCGGTCCATCCCCGCCTCGATCCCCAGGCCCGCCTCGACGCAGACCAGCAGAAGGTCGAGGCAGTCGGGAAAGCCGTTCACGATCTGCTCGCGCCGGCGGTCCGCCTTTGCCTGCACATAGATATTGGGCAGGTAGAGGCCGATGAAGCCAAGCACCGAACCGAAGATATAGAGCGAGAAGAACCCCGGCGGCTCGGGCCGAGAATACATCAGCAGTACGAAACCCAATACAAGCACGAAGGGAAGGATCAGCCGGCACAGCGTGAAGATGCGCGGCGCCGACGGGTGGGTGTAACCGGCCTCGATCAGCTTGTCGCGCAGCCTGTCGTTCTTCGAATCGTTGAGGCTAAGTCCAGTCCGCTCGACCATGTCGGCAAGATTGCTCCATGCCGAGCTGTTGTTGGATTCGCGCAGGCTGGCCGCGCTCTGCGCTTCGCGCTTTTCGGTGCCCAGCGTTTGCAATCCTGCACGGATCTGCGAGCGCCGCGAAAACGCGCCAAGCACGAGATAGGCCAGTGCCGCCACGATCGCGAACAGCCCAAGCAGTGTTGCGACACGCGCGGTCTGGCTGGCGAGGATGAAGTCAATCATGGCGTCAGACCTTCAGATCGATGATCTTGCGGATCCACAGGAACCCGGAAACATACATCACCATCAGCACGATGAAGCCGATGATGAACATCCTGTCCTCTGCCACCGACAGATAAAATTCGGGGTTCACCATGAACAGGCCGATGAAGGCGGCAATCGGCAGGATCGTCAGCATCCAGCCGGTCATGCGCCCCTCGGAACTGAGCGCCCTGACCTTCATGTAGAGGCTGGCACGCGCACGGATCACTTCTGACAGGTTCTGCAGGATTTCGGCCAGATTGCCGCCGGTCTCGTTCTGAACCGACAGCGAGACGACGAACATGCGGATGTCGTCGAGGTCCCAGCGTTCCGCCATGGCGGTCAGCGCATCGGTCAGCTCGGCGCCATAGGCAACCTCGTCCGCGACAAGGCCGAATTCGCTGCCGATGGGGTCTTCCATTTCTTCGGTCAGCAATTCGAGCGCTGCCGCGATGGGATGGCCGGCCCGCAATGCGCGGACGAACACGTCGAGCGCGATGGGGAACTGTTCCTCAACGCGCTTGCGCCGCTTGGTCGCGATCATGCTGAGGACCATGACCGGTACGATAAACGTGATGGATGCGGCCAGAACCAGCGACAGCAGGATGGTGCCCGCGGTAAAGCTGAAACCCGCTCCGCCGATCAGCAGCATCAGCAGCGCCGATATGACGACGAAGGCCGCCGCCATGACGGTCATCAGCTGGATGGGGGTGAAACTGACCTGCGCGGCCATCATCGTGCGTTCCAGCTTTTGCAGCATATGCGCGATGGCGGGGGGCAGATTGGCATGATCCTGCGGCGTATTCTTGCGCAGGCGCGCCAGGATCTCGTCCCGGCTGGTGCCCTGACGGATCATCGTCAGGCGCTTGTTGACCGCCCTGACATGCGCGGTCTTGGACCAGCTGTAGTTCAGACCGAGCTGGACGATCAGGAACACCGTGCCGAAAATCGCCAGCAGGGTGATAGCCTTGAGAAGGGTCTCGATCATGAGCCCATCTCGAAGTCCGGACGGAACAGTTCGGGCGGAAGGTTGATACCGGTCGCCTGCGCTTCGGCATGGAACTTGGGCCGGATGCCGGTCGCCTCGAAGCGGCCGATGACATTGTTGTTCTCGTCCCGTCCGGTGATCTTGTAGCGATAGATCTCCTGCATGGTGATCGTCTCGCCCTCCATGCCGGTCAGTTCGGAGACACTCATGACCCGGCGGCGACCATCGGCGAGCCGTCCGACCTGCACCACCACGTTGATGGCAGACGCGATCTGGGCGCGTGCGGAACGCGGCGGCATGTCGATCCCGCTCATGCCGATCATCTGTTCAAGGCGCGACAGCGCATCGCGCGGCGTGTTGGCGTGGACGGTGGTCATCGACCCGTCGTGGCCGGTGTTCATCGCCTGCAGCATGTCGAACGCCTCACCGGCGCGGACTTCGCCCACGATGATGCGGTCGGGACGCATGCGCAGCGCGTTCTTCACCAGTTCGCGCTGGGTCACTTCGCCCTTGCCCTCGACATTGGCGGGGCGGGTTTCAAGCCGCGCGACATGTTCCTGCTGCAGCTGAAGCTCGGCCGAATCCTCGATCGTGACGATGCGTTCGCGCGGATCGATATAGGAGCTCATCGCGTTCAGCAGCGTGGTCTTGCCCGAACCGGTACCGCCCGAAATCAGCACATTGCGGCGCGAGGCGACCACGGCGCGCAGCACCTGCGCCATGGGTTCTGGGACGGAGCCCAGCTCGATCAGCCGGTCGATCCCGATCCGCTTCTTCGCAAACTTACGAATGGACAGCAGCGATCCGTCCACCGCCAGCGGCGATACGATCGCATTGACGCGCGAACCGTCGGCCAGGCGCGCATCGACAAAGGGCGAGGATTCGTCGATGCGCCGGCCCACCGCGCTGACGATCTTCTGGATAATGCGCATCAAATGCTTGTCGTTCTGGAACTCGGTCTGGACGCGTTCCAGCAGGCCGTTGCGTTCCACGAACACGATATCGGGCCCATTCACCAGAATGTCGGTGATCGAATCGTCCTGCAGCAGGGGTTCCAGCGGGCCTAGGCCAAGCAGCTCATCAAGAACATCGTCGATCAGCGCGGTGCGTTCACTGCGGTTAAGCGGTTCGTGCCGCTGCAGCAGGATCTCGCCGATGATTTCGGAAATTTCGGTGCGGATCTGTTCGCGCGGCATCTGTTCCAGCGCGGACAGGTTGATCTTGTCGAGCAGAGCGCGGTGGATCGACACCTTCAGGTCCAGCGCGCGTTTCTTCGCCTCGTCCTGCTCGCCGTCCAGCGTCTGCAGTGCCGCCATCTGGATGACGCCATCCGGCTGGACCGGGGCCTCTGCGCGCTTGACCGACCATTTCATCAGGCTTGTCCCCCATGACGCTGGCACATTTGTTCGGCCAGTCGCGCGACATCCCTGACGAAGGGTGCCTTCTTGTTGATTTCGCCCAGCAGCACGCCCTGATCCTGCGCGGATTCCAGCCCGGCCTTGTCCTTCGCGATGGTGGCCGAGACATTGCGGTGGAGCGTATCGGCGACTTCATGCACGCCGATCGACTGAAACATCTTCTTTTCGGCGCGATTGACGATCAGCTGCAGATTCTCGCGCGGCACATCCATCATGTCGAACAGGTCGAGACAGCGCTTGGTCTGGCGCAGGCCGCCGATCGACTGATCGGTCAGGATTAGCATCTCGCTGCAGGCCAGCGCCGCCGACAGCGACCAGTTCGTCCAGTTCACCGGCAGGTCGAGCAGCACGTAGTCATATTCGCGCCGCGCAAGGGTCAGCATGCGCAGCAACCGATCGACATCGACATCTTCCAGAGGCGTGATCTGGCTGGGCGCTGCGATGATGTAGTGACCGTATTTCGTCTGGACGGCCGTGTCCCTGATCAGGTCGCCGTCCAGCCGCTCACCGGCCTCAAGCAGGTCGAGGACGCTGTTTTGCGGCGTCAGCCCCATCTGGACCGCGACTTCGCCAAATTGCAGGTCGAGATCGATCAGGCAGACGCGCGATCCGCAGCCGCCGTCATCGGCAATCGCTGCGGCCAGATGGGTCAGAACCGATGTCGCGCCCATGCCGCCAACGGCGTGCACCATCGTCGCCATCGGGGCGAGCCGGTCCATGGTCCCGGACTGGCTGCTGGTCGCGGCCGCATCGATGACCTGCGTGAACAACTCGTCGAAATCGAAGGGCAGGGCGACCACATCGCTGACGCCCTGCCGCAAGAGTGCGCGAACAAGACGCAGGTCCGCATTTTCCACCGCTGCCAAAAGGGGCAGGTTGGGACGGGCACGGCGCACCTGTTCCATGCGCGCGAGCGACGCTTCGCTCTCAGGATCGATTTCGAGGACCAGCATTTCCGCCTGGTCCATGACCGAGAACGGCACGGGATCGCCGGAAGCCAAGGCAATCGTGTTGAGCTTGCTGGCACGGCTGTTCCCGATCGCCCCGTCCAAGCGGGCGATATGGGCCGGACTTGCGATGACGAAAGCATTCATGGGCAATTCGGTCCCGCTGCTGCCTGCAATGTTAAGTTCGCTTTTCATTGTGCCGACAACCTAGTTTGAATACACGCCTTCCCCGTCTTCCATCGTCAGCGTGTAGCTGAGATCGGGGAGGCCAAAGTTGAAAATCCCCGCAAGGAAGATCGGGCGAAAGGCCACATTCTTAACGGTGACTGTTACCAGAGGGTCAACATCCGAGCCATTGGGATCTCCGGAGTATCCCAATCCGGACCAGTCGTAATCGATTTGCACGTTTTGGTTGCCGATTCCGCCGTAAATCTGATTCATTCGGCCAACGATATTGGTAAACGACGTGCCAGTAGTGGTGGTGCTGAACGGGCAACTCGCCTTGCAGGTGCATGTCACGGCACCCGCCGCCGTGCTGGTGCACGTAACGCCGGGGAAAGACTGCCCCCCTGCACCCGACGGCGTTTTAGGTACGGTTTGGCCTTGCGGGATGCCCCCGCTGATGGCGTAGCTGTAATTCTTGAGACCGTTGGCGGCATCGTCACCTGGGATGATATCGGTCGCCACCGCCCAGCGCGTTCCGATCTGCACGGCTTTTTCGACTTCGTTGGTGTTCCAGATGAACCTTCCGACGTCGATAATGCCCAGAAGGAACAGGATCATGACGGGCACGATCAGCGCAAATTCGACGGCTGAAGCGCCGCGAGTGTCGCTGCCGAACCGGCGAACTGAGCGCCATAGTCTCATACGCCCGCAACCGCAGCCTGCGCTTGCGCGCGAACCTTCACGTTACTCGTGTCAAAGCCGAGCAAACCGAGGATCGCGGGGTAGGTGACCACCGTGCTGACAAGTACACGTGGTGCTCCGCCGGTCGTGTTGCTGTAGAGGCCCTTGTCGAAACTCGAATTGCAGCTGACGGTGATGGTGATGTCGCCATTCGTCCAGCCCTTGACCTTGGGAAAGGCTTGTCCGCTGGGAATGCCGGTACGAACGACATTCTTTATATTGTCGAGTGGGATGGCGGTCGTCCCCGTAGGCGTCGTCGTAGAGCAGTCATAGCTCGCAAACGGAAGGCGGGCGGCATAGCGTGCACCCTGCCTTACGCCCTTGATCACCTTGTGTTCGGTCCAGAGGTAGTGCCCCCCTTCGAACGCCGTGAACATAAGTGCGAAAATGATCGGTGTCATCAGCGCGAACTCAACGCTCGCAACCCCGCGCCGGTCGCGAAGCAGATGGCGCAGGCGCGCGATCATTCGATCAGGTAAGGCTTGTCCTTGCGGACAGCCTGTCCCACTTCGCCACCGCCGCCGAGGGTGGTGACGCCAACCACTTCGATATAAACGTCGCCTTGATGCGTACGCGGGCGGTTGACCGAGGGTTCAACAAGGAATGCGTCTATCCATTTCGTCACCGGGACGTTGGTTGAACTGCCGTTCACGCCTTCGGCTACGCAATTGATGACGGCTACGGTGATCTTGCGCCTGTCAGGCTGAACTTCGGTAGGCGTAATGGGTGTACGGCATTGCGCTGCACCATGGCTGAAACGAGCATTGCCCCCGTTCCCGCTTACTTGGCGGTTCCCGAGTACGGTTTCACCTACCACAGTGTCTCCGGCGTGCTCCATCTCCCAGCGATAGACGTCATAGCGCGTGGCGTCGGATGGCAGGCCAGTGTTTGTGGTCCAGCTTCCCCATCCCCAACTGGGGTAATTGACTTTGAAATAGGCATTGCGATCCCATGTTCCGTTCCCAACCGGAGAGCTGCAATGCCCGCCCGTGGTATCGGCAACGGCGTGACAGATATCCCGGGGATATCCCATCACCTTTGGCATGGCGGAGCCGGAAGTCAGCGGAATGACGGAAGCGGGAAGATATTGGTCAGCTTCGGGCGCAAGATCCCAGCCTTGGGTGCCCAAAGAGCAGGCGTTACCGGTAGTGCCGGCCTTCTTGATCAGATCCTTCACCGAGTTGAGCGATGGCGAGCATGTGCCACCGGTAGGACAGTTCTGGCCCTGATCGAAAATATCAAAACGCGTATTGATCGCATCAGTTACAGACGTATTTGCCCCAGGCTTGGTGTCTACACCGGTCGTCTCGATGCACTCGCCCGGCGGTGTGTTCCAACCAAGCGCCATTCGCAGGTCATTCGCGCCATTGCCGTAACCGGTCCGCAAATAGCCAAAATTGCCAGGCACCCAACCGCCGCCGCCGCTACCAACGGATACAAGGCGAACACCTTTTCCACGGTAGAGACCGTCGAAATTCGGATCCGTGCTTTCCGCCGGATTGCAGATCATTACGGGCGGCGTATTGCATACCGAAGATCCCAGACTGGCGACTGCCCTCGCTGACATCGTGGAAAAAATTGCCCCGACAATGGGGGTAAAGGCATAGCGCGCCGCGCGCGAATCGACTGCGACTTTCACGATCTTGGTTGTTTCGTCTGATGTTGAGACGGTGAACGTGTCGGGATCGGTATAGGAGCTGTAAAATACGATGTGACCGCGGTCATTGCACTGGTCGCTTCCCGTCGCGGCAGCGCCACCCGAATTGATCGTGACCTGATTACCCGAACCGTCGTTCGACAGCAGCGTTATGTTCGAAAGCAGGTTGATCGCCGCATCGTCAGCCCTTGCGCAGGCTCCATCCTGACCATCCAACTGCGTCGCCGCCGCAAGTGCTGCCTGGTCCGCCGCGTTCTGCAGTTCGGAATCCATGCCAGCCATGCGGGCATAATCGAAACCCACCCCGCCGACTGCGATCAGGCCGATCAGCGCGACGGCATAAATGCCCGCGACTGCGCCACTTTCATCAGATCCGAATTTGCGAATATGCTCCTGCATCTCTGTTCGCCATCATCTCGCATGCACTGCGGATCAGGTGCCGCCGCCGCCGCCGCCCATGTTCAGGCCCTGAAGCCCGCTTTGGGTCTGCACTTCGGGTTCTTCGACTTCGCCCGCGCGATAGGCCTCGACGGCTTCGTTCGCGATTTCAGCAGAGTACGTCATGTCCTCGTCATAGACGGGGTCGGGATTGACGATCATCGCGGCATAGGCCTGCCGGTTCGCTTCCCCGAAAGCCGCCGGATCGAACGGACCCGCTTCCTGACTGCCATAGTACGAGCAGCCGCCGGTCAGCGCCGCCGCAGCGGGCAGGATGAAGAGTTTAATATTCATAGTCCGGAACCTCCTGGGCTGCGGCGGGCGCAGTTGGCGCAAGCGGCACGGGCTGATAGTCGTCGCCGACCAGATGAACATCGAGCGGATCCGGATCCTCGACCCGGTCGGTCGGCAGGTTCACCCGGCCCGGACGGATCGGCTTCACCAGGCGCGGGGTAACCACGATCAGCAGTTCGGTCTGGCCCTTCTGGTACTCGCTCGACCGGAAAAGAGAGCCGAGGATCGGGATCGAACCCAGCAGCGGCATCTGCGACACCGTGGTCGTCATATCCTCGCGCAGCAGGCCCGCGATCGCAAAGCTTTCGCCGTCGCGCAGTTCCAGCGTGGTGCTGGCTCGCCGCGTCTGGAGGCCCGGTACCGATATGTCGTTGATCGTCACCGATGCCGACGGATCCAGTGAGCTGACTTCCGGCTCCACGATCAGGTTGATGACATTGTTGCCCAATACCGTCGGCGTGAACGCAAGGCTGACGCCAAAGGTTTTGAACGCGACGGTGATCGCATCGGCGTTTCCGCCCGCGCCGCCGGCGACGGGGATCGGGAATTCGCCGCCCGCCAGGAACGATGCAGGCTCTCCCGACAGGGCGACCAGCGTCGGTTCGGCCAGTGTCTTGGCAAGGCCCTTGCCTTCCAGAGTGTCGAGATAGGCCTCGATATTGACGTCGCCGATGTTGAACAGCGTACCGATAATGCCGAACGCGCTGTCGATCGCGCTGACGCCCAGATTGGTGCCACCACCCGGGCCATCGGTTGCCGAAGCACCTGGGCCGATGGCGAAACCGAACTTGCCGCTGTCGCTGATGCCCACGCCGCGGGCGCCAAACTGGCTGCCGATATTGCGGTTCACCTCGGCAAAGCGGACTTCCAGCATCACCTGCTGGCTGCCGCCGACCGACAGCAGGTTCACCACCTTATCGCCTGCGAACGCCTCGGCGATACGCGATGCGCGGCTGGCCGCGCCCGCGTCGCTGACATAACCGGACAGGATCACCGATCCCGCCGACAGCCGCGCGTTGACCTCTTCTCCCGGCATCAGCGCAGCCAGTTCGCCGCGGATGCCGTCGACATCCGGGCCGACCGTCACATCCATCACGGCAATGACCTGATTATTGCGGTCATACAGCGTCAGGCTGGTCGTGCCTGACGACTTGCCCAGCACATAGATCGAGCGGTCCGAGATCGGCAGCACATCCGCAATCTCGGCGCTGCCGACCATGGCGCGGCTGATGGCGCGGTCGCTGGTGACGACCTGGCTCTTGTTGATCGGAACTTCCAGCCCGCCTGCGTGGAGGCCATAGTCCTGTGCGATTGCCGGAGCCGCAAGGGGCAGGGCAGTCGCCGCTGCCAGTGCAGCCATCATGAAATGTTTACGCATGAGATCACCTCCCCCCAAGGCGGTCTACGGAATAGTCGGCCGTGTCGGTTCCCCGTACCACGGTCATGCTCGGCCCCCTGGGACGAGCGGGCGCCGGTGCCGCGGCCGGAGCGCGCGGTGCGGGCGCCGATGGCGCGGCCTCGACATAGGCGGTGCGAACCGGCGCGCGATAGCCGCTGCCGATGTCGCGGGCCGATACAGCGATGCCGGGGCCCGGTTCGGTATTCTCGACATTGCGCAGGGCAAGGCTCAGCTGGCCCAGCTGGCGGGCGAGCGTGATCTTTTGCGCATCGAACTGGTCGACCATGACGGTCACGTTTCCGCCGACGCCGGGTTCGGTCGCGCTTTCGCTGGCGACCTGGTCGACCGCAAGGACGGGCACGCTTTCCATGATCACCTCGACCACGCGGTCGTCGCCTTCGCCGCGGGTCAGCATGACGTCGACCACGTCGGCCGGGCGCACAAAGCCCGAGACCTGGGTGGTGGCGTTGACCGGGAAGGACACGGCGCGCATGTCGTCAGGCAGGTTGGCGGACAGCACGGCGCGTCCGCTCAGCTTGTCGGCAAGGATGGGTTCGCCCGGCACGATGGGCCGGATCGCGACCTGTCCGCCCTGCACCAGCTCGTCGATCGAGAAGAAGGCGCCGGTCGGGACCGAATTGGCCGGGAAATTCTGCATGCGGGTGTTTTCGGTGGTGAGCGCGGTGCCGAAGTCCAGCGGCTGCGTCGCGACCACGATGCGGGCGACTTCGTTCTGCTGGGCGATGCGTTCCTGCTCTGCCTCAACCCCAGAGAAATAGGAGTTGGCGAGCACCACGGCGATCAGGCCAAGACCGATCGCGACCGCCAGAAATATCAGATTACGTCCTGCCATCCCCCTCGCGCCCCCTCAGCCGCGATTGATTCGTCATTTATGTAACAAGTACTGTTAACTTAGAAAAGTGAAGGACTTCCTACTGTCCCGATTTGGGAGTGGGAAAGCCCCGCCGCCATGAAAGGAAGCGGGGCTTCCAAACGTACGATTAGGGAGCGGTGGTGCCGCCCGGGCACTTATTTGTGCCAGCTGCATTATACTGGCCAGCAGTACCACCTGATTTGTTGCAATTATCTATCTCGTTCGCTGAGTTTCCGATAGCGCTCTCAACGTTCGCGCCCAGCACCAGCGCAGCAGCGCCGATACCCACGCCGACAACGGCGATGATCAGAGCATATTCGGCCGCCGAGGCGCCCGATTCGTCAGCGATGAAATTCTTGATGAAAGTCTTCATGTTCATACCCCTCTAGGTCAATCTGGACCCAAGCGCAGTTTGGCAAAATTATGAAGGATGCCGGCCTCTATTTCCGGTTGCCCCCCATTCCAGCGGGCTTGCACGCCCCGGGTGGCTGCATCCTCTCGCAGACCGTTCCCGCAAGGCCGCGCCCCACGCATCCCACTGGAATGTCAATAAATCTGCGCCCGGCGTTAAACTTCGTCAATCTTTATCCCGCGCCCAACACTTTGCGATGTTTTTCAGATACTTGACCCTTAATAAAGCTAACAAGTCCTGTCATTTCGTTAGAATTATGAAATCGCTCGTCAGGTGTCTAAAAAAAGATATTTGATTCAATGTCTTGCGTCAGCTTCAAAGGATATGCCGGAAACCCTGTGCCGGGTTGGCACGGAATTGCGCCGATATTTGGGCATTAACCCTGTCTATTTACCAGCTCGATCGCCGCGACTCGATTATTTACAGTATTGTCAGTGTCTCGCTCGCAGGGCTTTCATTGGGGCTCGTCGACGCGCCGAGGGATAACGGCGAAACGTCGTTGCATTTGAAACTGCACCGTCGCAAATCCGGCCTATCCAACCACAGAGTCCCGCGCATATCGGCAAAACGGGAACGAACGGCGGTCCGGTCTGTATCGAAAGCACCGGGACCGTGAGCAAGAGAGGGACATGATGGCAAGCCAAGCCAAGGCCGGAAAAGCCGCAAAGGCCAAGACCGGCACGCGCCAGAAGAACAATTCGAAAGCGAGCAAGGCGCACAAGGACGCGCTGGCCGCGCGTATCCGCGCCTCGCTGCTGGCGGGCGATCCGCCTCTGTCCGACGGCGAAATGGATGTGGTGACCGATTATATCCTCGCCGCCGCGCATGACCGCGACGCGGGTGAGCCGGTGATCGAGGTCGGGACCGCCACCGAACCCCACCGCATGATGCGGATCGCGATCATCAACGACGACATGCCGTTCCTGGTCGACTCCATCGCCGCTACGCTGGCCGGGCAGGGGCTGGTCATCGACCGTCTGCTGCACCCGGTCGTCCCCGTCCGCCGCGACGGAGAGGGCGCCTTGCAGGAGCTGGTCGGCGCGAACGGCGCCGGCGAAGTGCGCGAATCGATGATCTATATCGAAACCGCCCGCGTCGATGCCAAGGCGCGGCGCGAGATGGTCTCGGCCATCCGCGCGACGCTTGCCGACGTGCGCGCCGCGGTCGAGGACTGGCCCCGCATGAAGGCCGCCATGCTTGAGGACGCGGGCCGCATCACCGATCCCGAAGGCGCGGCGCTGCTGAGCTGGCTGGCCGACGACATGCTGACGCAGCTGGGCCATGTCACCTGCAAGCGCGACGGGTCGTTCACCCAGAAGATGGGCATCTGCCGTAAGAGCGCGAAGGACATACTGGCCCCCGCTTCGTTCGAACGCGCCTTTGCATGGTTCGACGATCCGGGCGGCAATAATCGCGGTCAGGCGCCGCTGATCGTCAAGGCCAATACGGTGTCGCGCGTGCATCGCCGCGTGCCGGTCGACCTGTTCATCGTCCCGCTGATCGAGGATGGGCAGGTCGCGGCGCTGTCGGTCCACGCAGGCATCTGGACCAGCGCGGGCCTCGCCTCTCCGCCCGATCGCGTGCCCCGCATGCGCCAGCAGCTGTCGCACATGATGGACCGGCTGGGTTTTGACAGCGGTGCGCATACCGGCAAGGCGCTGGTGCACGCGCTGACCGAATTGCCGCACGATCTGCTGATCGGCTTTTCCGAACGCGACATCGAACGCGTCGCCACCGCCATGACCAGCCTGGCCGACCGTCCGCGCCCGCGCCTGACCCTGGTCGAGGCGCCGCTGGCCCGCCATCTGTTCGCCTTTGTCTGGCTGCCGCGCGACATGATGTCGACCGAGGTGCGGCTGCGCATCCTCTCGATGCTGCACGACGCGATCGGTGCGGATCTGCTGGACTGGAGCGTGCAGATTGAGGGCGGGGCGTTGGCGATGATCCGCTTTGTGCTCGACATCCGGACCATCGAGGGCGACTTCGACGAAAAGGCGCTCGACGCGCAATTGCAGGTGATGCTGCGCGGCTGGAGCGAAGCGGTCGAAAGCGAGCTGGCCAAGCTGGAGGACAGCACCCGCGCACCCGCCATCTCGGCCCGCTATGCCGAGAGCTTTCCCGCGTCCTATCGCGGCTTTTACGGTGCGACCGAAGCGGCGCGCGACATCGCCCGCCTGCACAATATCAGCGCCGGGGACGAAGGCGCGGTGGCTGATGCCCCGCCCGCCCGCGCGGTCCGCCTCTATTGCCCCGATCACCACGACGCGACTCACGAGGAGCCGCTGCGGCTGAAAGTGTATCAGCAGCACGGGCAATTGCCGCTGTCGGACGCGGTGCCTGCGCTGGAGAATTTCGGCTTTCGCGTCATGTCGGAAATTCCGACGCCGCTGGACGATGGCAAGCTGGGCACGATCCACGATTTCGGTCTGGGCCTTTCCGGAGGCGAGTCCACGCAGGATCTGCTGGAGCGTGCCGAGATCATCGAACAGGCGATCGCCGCCGTGCTCAACAATGCGGCAGAGAATGACCAGTTCAACCGGCTGGTGATTTCCGCAGGCCTTAGCGCGGCAGAGACCGACTGGCTGCGCGCGATGTATCGCTATTTCCGGCAGGGCGGGCTTGGCTTTACCATCGTCTCGGCGGTCGGCACTTTGGCGCGCAATCCCGACATCGCGCGCAATCTGCTGGCGCTGTTCCGGGCATGCCACCAGCCGGACTTCAAGGGCGACCGCGAAAAAGCCGCCGCCGATGCGCGCGAGGAAATCCGCACCGCGCTGCTGAAGGTCGAGCTGATCAACGACGACCGGCTGCTGCGCCAGTACCAGAGCCTTGTCGACGCGATCCTGCGCACCAATGCCTTTGCCCCCGCGGCAAACGAGGCGCTGGCGTTCAAGATCGAATCCGCGCTGATTCCCGGCCTGCCAAAGCCCGTGCCGTGGCGCGAGATCTTCGTCTATTCGCGGCGGGTAGAGGGCGTGCACCTGCGCGCCGGACAGGTCGCGCGCGGCGGTCTGCGCTGGTCCGACCGGCGCGACGATTTCCGCACCGAGATCCTGGGCCTGATGAAAGCGCAGCGCGTGAAGAACGCCGTGATCGTTCCGACGGGCGCCAAGGGCGGCTTTTATCCCAAGCAATTGCCCGATCCCTCGCGCGACCGCGCCGGCTGGGCGACCGAGGGCCAGGCAAGCTATCAGGTCTTTATCCGCACGCTGCTGTCGGTCACCGACAATATCGTCAACGACAAGGTCGTTCATCCTGAAGGCGTCCTGTGCCGCGATGGGGAGGACCCCTATTTCGTGGTCGCTGCCGACAAGGGCACGGCGCGCTTTTCCGACGTTGCCAATGCGATTGCCGAGGATCGCGGCTTCTGGCTCGACGATGCTTTCGCCAGCGGCGGATCCAATGGATACGACCACAAGGCGATGGGCATCACTGCCCGCGGTGCGTGGATTTCGGTTCAGCGGCACTTCCGCGAAATGGGCGTGGACGTGCAGTCCGACCCGATCCGCGTCGTCGGTTGCGGCGACATGTCGGGCGACGTGTTCGGCAATGGCATGCTGCTGTCCAAGGCGATCCGGCTGGTCGCCGCGTTCGACCACCGGCACATCTTCATCGATCCCGATCCGGATGCGGCCAAGAGCTGGAAAGAGCGCAAGCGCCTGTTCGAATTGACGCATTCCAGCTGGGACGATTACGACAAGGACCTGATCAGCAAGGGCGGCGGCGTATTCCCGCGCACGATGAAGCGCATTCCTCTGTCGGCCGAGGCGCGCGAGGCACTGGGCGTCGAGGACAGCGAGATCGAGCCCGATCGTCTGATCGCGGCGATCCTTTCTGCGCCGGTCGACCTGCTATGGTTCGGCGGCATCGGCACTTATGTGAAGGCCAGCCACGAGGTGAATGCGCAGGTCGGCGATCCCACCAACGACGCCTTGCGCATCAGCGCCAGCGATCTGCGCGTGAAGGTGATCGGCGAGGGCGCGAACCTCGGCATCACGCAGGCCGCGCGGATCGAATTCGGACTGAACGACGGGCGGATCAATACCGACTTCATCGACAATTCGGCGGGCGTCGATTGTTCGGATAACGAGGTGAATATCAAGATCGCCTTCGCCGCCGCGCGCCGGGCCGGGCGTCTGTCGGAGGAACGGCGCAACGCCCTGCTGGTCGAGATGACCGACGAGGTCGCCGAGATCGTGCTGGAGGACAACCGTCTGCAGGCGCTTGCCTTGTCGGTCGCGGAGCGCGGCGCGTCGCATGCCACGGCCAGCCATCTGCGCGTGATCGAAATGCTGGAGGAAACCGGCGACCTCGACCGGCGGACCGAAGGGCTGGCGGACAGCGAAACCCTCGCGCGCCGCGCGGCGGAGGGCAGGGGACTGACCCGGCCCGAACTGGCCGTCCTGCTCTCTTCGGCGAAGCTGCGTCTGCAAGCCGATATCGAAGAGTCGTCCCTCCCCGATGACGAGGGGCTGGAGGACCTTCTGTTCGCGTCCTTCCCGCAGCCGATGCGCAGCGATTTCCGCAAGCAGATCGCGGGCCACCGCCTGCGGCGCGAGATCATCGCCACGCAGCTTGCCAATGCCGTGGTCAATCGTCTGGGCATCGTCCACCCGTTCGAACTGGCGGAAGAGGAAGGTGTCCCGTTGTCAGAGGTCGCCGCGGCCTTCGCCGTCGCGGTGCAGCTGTTTGATCTGGACGAATGCTGGGACAGTGTCGAAAGCGCCGCCATGGCCGAACCGGCCCGCCTGCTCCTGCTCGATTACATGGCCAATGCGGTGCGTGGTCACATGGCGGACGTGCTGCGGGCCAGCGCGGGACAGGTCAGGCCTTCGCGCACGCTGGACCGGCTGGACGGGCATGTTGCCTCGCTTGCCACCGATACGCGCGAATTGCTGGCCGAGGAGGCGCGGGCGAATTCGCAGAAGCTGCTCGACCGCTTCGCCGAAGCAGGCGTGCCGACTCCTGAGGCCGAGCGTGTCGCCGGATTGTTCGACCTCGACGGTGCGGTGGGTCTTGCCCAGCTGGCATCGGAAACCGGGATCGATCCGCGCATGCTGACAGATGCGTTCACGCGGCTTGGCGATCAGATGGGCTTGCACTGGGCGCAGTCGACGGCGGCGCTGATGGCCCCGTCCGATCCATGGGAGCGTCTGCTGGTCGCGGGTCTTTCCCGCGATTTTCAGCAGATGCGCCTCGATTTCCTCCGCGACCTGTCACGCGCCAAGAAGGCCAAGGACGATCCTCTGGGCGCCGTGGAAGAATGGGCGGGCGAACGCGAAGCCGCGATCCGGCGCTTCCGCGCCATGATCGGGCGCGCCAAGTCAGCACCGACCATCGCGCCCGCCATGCTGGCCCAGATCGCAAGCCAGGCGCGCAACATGTTGATGCGCTGACATCTTGAAAATTCAGCGAAACGCGCGGGCGCCGTCCTGGCCCTATTCCAGCGGCGGCGCCCGGCTTTCCTTGATCGCTTCCAGTGCGATGATCGACTTGACGTCACGCACGCCTTCCATGCGCACCAGATTCTTAAGCGTGATCTGCGAGAGATGTTCGACATCGCGGGCGATGACGCGAAGGATATAGTCCATGTCCCCCGTCACCGCGTGGCATGAGACGATATAGGGATGCTCGCGGATCAGCGTTTCGAAACGTGCGATCGTCTTGTCCGAATGCGACTTCAGATTGATCAGCACATAGGCCTCAAGCTCGAACCCCAGCTTGCGCGGATCGAGCAGCGGGGCGTATCCCGCGATGACCCCGTCATCCTCCAGTCGCTTTACACGGCGGCTGACGGGCGTCGCGGACAATGCCGCGCGTTCCGCCACCGCTGCGATGGGCATGCGGGCATCTTCCTGCAGGGCGGCGATGATCCGCTTGTCATAAGTGTCGAGACGAGCCATTTCGCCACTATAGCGCGAAATCTTGGTCGATTCCACCAAAGGCGGGCTTTTTCCGGCGAATCTTAGCACGGAAACCGTTCGGCTCGTGTGGTATTATACAGATATGAAGAAACCCGGATCGGCCAATAGCTCGAACGAATTGCGCGGCGACTATACGCATGCGGCACAGGATTACGCCGTGCCGCAGGATCACGGTGCCTATACCGACGCGGAGCATGACCGCTGGCGTCGTCTTTACGAGCGGCAGGTCGGGCTCGCCCGGAAACACGCGGCACGCGCCTTTCTCGACGGGCTGGAGCGGCTGGACTGTGCGGACGGCATCCCCGATTTCGAACAGGCGAGCGCTGTTCTGAGCGAGGCGACCGGATGGCGCATCGTTGCGGTACCCGGCTTCATTCCAGACGAGATATTTTTCGACCATCTCGCCAATCGGCGCTTCCCGGTGACCCGCTGGATCCGTGAGGAGCACGAGCTGGACTATCTGGTCGAGCCCGACGTGTTCCACGACTTCTTCGGCCACGTACCGATGCTGCTGGACCCTATCTTCGCCGATTTCATGGCCGCCTATGGCGCAGCCGGGGAAAGGGCGCGGGCAATGGATGCGGTGCCCATGCTGGCGCGCATCTACTGGTACACGGTCGAATTCGGGCTGATCAGGGAAAAGGGCGAGATCCGCGCCTATGGGGCCGGCATCGTGTCCTCGGCAGGCGAGACTGTGTTTTCGACCACCGATCCCGATGTGTTGCGTGTCGGCTTCGATCCCGTACGGATCATGCGCACCGCCTATGCCATCGACAGTTTCCAGAGCACCTATTTTGTCATCGACGATCTCAGCCAGCTGATCACCGGCCTCGTCGATCTGGATTTCGGTCCGATCTACGAAAGATACCGGGAGACCGATCCGCTGCCCGCCGACCGCCCGCAGGACGGCGACACGCTTATCCAACTTACCGATTTACGCGAGGACGCGACCCATGACTGACCTTTTCGAAAACCCCATTGGCCTCGACGGATTCGAATTCGTCGAATTCTCCGCACCCGAAAAAGGCGTGCTGGAGCCGGTTTTCAAGGCGATGGGTTTTACCCATGTCGCCAACCATCGCTCCAAGGACGTGCAGCTGTGGCGGCAGGGCGACATCAACCTGATCACCAATTACGAACCCGGCTCGCCCGCCTGGTTCTTCAGCCGCGAACATGGCCCCAGCGCCTGCGGCATGGCATTCCGGGTCAAGGACGCGCGCCGCGCCTATGAGGAATTGCTCGACCGTTCGGCGGAGCCCGTCCAGCTTGAAACCGGCCCGATGGAACTGCGCCTGCCCGCCATTCGCGGCATTGGCAATGCGATCATCTATCTGGTCGACCGCTATGAAGGCGCCGAGCGCGGCGACATGTCGATCTATGACATCGACTTCGACTATCTGCCCGGTGTCGACAAGCATCCCAAGGGCGCCGGCTTCCAGCGCATCGATCATCTGACGCATAATGTCTATGGCGGGCGCATGGCCTATTGGGCCGATTACTATGAAAAGCTCTTCAACTTCCGCGAGATCCGCTTCTTCGACATCAAGGGCGAATATACCGGCCTGACGTCCAAGGCGCTGACCGCGCCCGACGGCAAGATCCGCATTCCGCTGAACGAGGAAGGCGAGGGCGGCAAGGGCCAGATTGAGGAATTCCTGCGCGAATTCAACGGCGAAGGCATCCAGCACATCGCCTTCATCTGCGACGATCTGATCGCAGCGTGGGATTCGCTGAAGCAGACGGGCGTGCCCTTCATGACCGCCCCGCCCGAAACCTATTACGAGATGCTGACCGAGCGCCTGCCCGGCCACGGCGAAAACACCGAGGAGCTGAAGACCCGAGGCATCCTGCTCGACGGCACGACCGAGGGCGGCAGCCCGCGCCTGCTGCTGCAGATCTTCGCCGAGGCCAATGTCGGTCCGGTCTTCTTCGAATTCATCCAGCGCAAGGGCGACGAGGGCTTTGGCGAAGGCAATTTCAAAGCGCTGTTCGAAAGCATGGAGCGCGACCAGGTGCGCCGCGGCACGCTGAAGGTGGATCAGCCGGGCGAAAACGCCTGATCGCGGCCTGACGGGAGAGCGGGCGATGTCCGGATATATGACCGGTTTCGGCAATCATTTCGCCAGCGAGGCGATTGCCGGCGCGCTGCCGATCGGGCGCAACAGCCCGCAGCGGCCAGCCTTTGGCCTCTATGCCGAACAATTCTCGACCACGGCCTTTACCGCGCCGCGTGCCGAAAACCGACGGTCATGGCTCTATCGCCTGCGTCCGGCGGCGAGCCATCCGCCGTTCGAACGTCTGGACAATGCGTCACGGCTGATGACCGCGCCGCTTGCGGGCCCGGTCGATCCAAACCGGCTTCGCTGGAGCGCATTGGCGATGCCGGATGGGCCGACGGACTGGCTCGACGGTCTGGTGACCTATGCCGCCAATGGCGATGCCGGGACCGGCGCGGGCATTGGTGTGCATCTTTACGCCGCAAACCGGTCGATGGAGCGGCGCGCATTGCAATTCTCGGACGGGGAATTGCTGATCGTCCCGCAAACGGGCGTTCTGACTTTGCGGACCGAAATGGGGCTGCTTGCGGTGCCGCCCGGGCATATCGCGCTGATCCCGCGCGGTATGCGTTTCAGCGTTTCACTGGATGGCCCTGCGCGCGGCTATGTCTGCGAGAACTATGGCGCGCCCTTCCGCCTGCCCGATCTTGGCCCCATCGGATCGAACGGCCTTGCCAATCCCCGCGATTTCGAAACGCCGGTGGCCTCGTTCGAGGACGATGAGGGCGGTTTTCAGCTCGTCCAGAAATTCCAGGGTCATCTGTGGCAGACAACCCTCGATCACTCACCCTTCGACGTCGTTGCCTGGCATGGCAACAGCGTGCCGCTGCGTTATGATCTTGCGCGGTTCAACACCATCGGCACGGTCAGCTTCGACCATCCCGATCCGTCGATCTTCACCGTGCTGACAAGCCCGAGCGACACACCGGGCACGGCCAATTGCGATTTCGTGATTTTCCCGCCGCGCTGGATGGTGGCCGAGGACACGTTTCGCCCGCCATGGTTCCATCGCAATGTGATGAGCGAGTTCATGGGCCTGATCCACGGCGTCTATGACGCCAAGGAGGGCGCCGGTGACGGAAAAGGCGGCTTCGAACCGGGCGGGGCCAGCCTGCACAACCAGATGAACGGCCACGGCCCCGATGCGGCCAGCACCCGCAAGGCGATGGAGGCCGATCTCGCCCCGGTGAAGCTGGACGACACGCTGGCCTTCATGTTCGAAAGCCGGTGGGTCATCGCGCCCACTAGCGTCGCGCTGGAGCTGGATGAACGGCAGACCGATTACGACGAATGCTGGCGCGATTTTCCCAAGGCGAAACTGCCGCGCGCCAAGGGCTGACCGGGCTGGATCAGCCTGCGAAGAAGTGCTGGTAGTCGAGCGCCGCCTTTATGCCGGGGTCGGCGTGAAGGCGGAACCGCTTGCCGCGCTTTTCGATAAAGCCGCTGTCCTGCAGCTTGCGAAGCGTTCGCGAGATATGGACGTCTGTCAGCCCCGTCAGATCGCCCAGTTCGCGCAGGGTCAGCGGAAGGGACATCCATTCATCGTCGCCGCCCGCAGCGCGCAACTCGTCCTGAATGTCGAGCAGGGTCAGCGCCAGCCGGTCCATGGCGGGCAGCGCGATCAGGCCACGGCAACGCTGCTGCCTGCGATGGCAACGCGCATTCTCATGACGTTCGATCGCGCCGTGCAACTCGGGCTGCTCCGCCACGATTTCCAGCAGACGATCGCGCCTGAACACGACGAGACGCGACCGCGCCTTGAAGGTCACATTCTCGATCAGCATGCCGCCCCACACACTGGACCAGTTGCAAATCGCGCCGGCGGCGAAGATGTCGCCGATGTGGCGGCGTCCGTCGGGATACAGGCTGAAGGCGAAGGCGAAGCCCGTGTCGACAACGAAGATCCTGTCGGCATGGTTCTGCTCGGCCCAGATCGGCTGATCGCGTTGCATCACGCCGATGCGATCGACTGCCGGGTGAAGCACGGCTGCATCGGCGATTTGGCCGAACTGCCCGATCCGGCCGACAAAGGAAACGATGGCCGCATCCTTGTCGGTGTCGGCGCTGCGGAATTCACTCTCTTGCCTTAGAAAGGCACTCTGCGAACCATTCATACCCCACCTGTCGGACTTACACTATGGTAAGTACCGCCCCCGCTGTCATCTTCGATCTGTGGATCAGTCCAGAAGCAATGCAATAATTGTATCAGTCTGCTTTGAACAGTCCGAAATCAATGTTTTCAAGTAAGCGATCTTGCACTTGCATCCATGATCGACCTTGAGGGCTTTGCATATCAGGGAAGACGATTGAATTCGCAGTGATTTACCCGGGTTCTCTGGCAAGATGGCGGGCTGGGCGCCTTATGGGGTCGCCGCGCCGGCAAGGCTGGGGAAGCAGGCTTCGGCTTCGATCACGGCAGGAAACTGAGGGACCAGATTGTGCATCACCGAATTGAATCCGGCGTCGATCACCACCCTGTTGGAACTGCCAAAGGTCTTGCAGGTGGTATTGCTTTGCACCGCGACATCGGCGGCTGCGATGGTGATGCCGTATGATCCCGCGCGGCTGATCGCGAAATCCTGCTGGGCGGTCTGGTCGTCGCATTGGGTGGAGATCGACATGCAGCGCACGGTCGAATAGGCGACCTCGTCCAGCGTGTGCTGCGTCCAGAACAGGCGCCCGGTTTCGATCAGGCCGAACAGCATCAGGACCAGCGTGGGCCCCAGTAAGGCGAACTCGATCGCGGCCGCCCCGCGCTGGTCCTTGAAGAGTCGGTTCAGCATGGTCACTCCAGCCGCAATGTCGTGCTGCGCGAAATCTTGCCGCCGCCTACCACCGCGCTGGGGACGATGACCGAGCTGAAATTCGTGCTGGCGTCGAGTGTCAGATAATATCCCGCACTGGTGCCATTGGCGGTGCACACCGTCCCGCAGGCCTGCGCCGTATAGCTGTTGTCGCTGTTGAGGCAGGAACACGTGCGCGTAAGATTGGTACAGCTGCCCGCAACGCCGTTGCACTTCACTGCCACCGTCATAGCATTGTCGCCAGACAGGGCTCTGGCATAGGCGGGAAGCGTGGTGAAGGCGACATTGCTGCGCGAATCGAACGCGCTGATCGCGGTGGCCGACAGCGATTCGTCCACTTGGCTGCGCTGAATGTAGTAGAGCCCGAAATCGAGGCCCGCCGCGACAAGAAGGAACAGCCCGACGGTCCAAAGCGCGAATTCGACCGCGACGGCACCGCTTGCATCATAGCGGATCTGGCGAAACAGCTTCATGGCGTCATTTCACCAGCTTGACCGTGGTGGATCCGGAACCGCCACCGTCCTCGGTCGACGACACGCATGCGCTGCCCGCGACCGCGCCGCCAGCGGCCTTGATCTTGCCGGCGATCAACATGAAGCATGCGCCGCCGCCACTGGTCGAATTGCCGCCTGTCATCGAGACTTCGGTATTGGGAAGGTGGACCACGCCGCTGAAGATATTGCCCGATCCGCCGGTCCAGCTCGCCTTGCTGCTGGTGTCGGAGTGGAACAGCAGCGTCCCGATCTCTCCGCCCATAACCGACTTGGTGGCGGCCAGCAGCTTTGTCTTGGCACCGCCTGCCAGATTCAGCGTGCCCGCAGCAAAGAAGCTGACGTCATAGCCTGCCATGTCATAACCCGAACCCCAGCTGCCATATTGCTCGCCATTAAGGGTCGAAGTCTGCGGCCAGACGGTGCCGCCGGTGCCGTTTTCGAAATCGCCGTCGATCGTGTATCGCCCAGGTCCGAAGAATGCCGAGCCCGCGATCTTCAGATCACCCACGATGTAGTGGTTGTTCGTCTCTCCGAACACGATGGCGCTGCCGCCCTGCGTGTCGATATCGCCGTGGGCCGAGAATGCACCGTCGCCCATGAACATGCGCGCGCTGCCCTCCAGCTTGATCGCATAGCCCTGCTTGCTGGCGCCGATATTGTATTCGCCGTCGCCGGCATTCAGCTCGCTGTTGCCGTTGATCTTGATGCCTTCGGCAACGATCAGGTCGCCATCGCCCAGCAGCATGTTGCCACCGCCGCCCAGCGTCAGCGACTTGAAGCTGTGATTGCCCTTGCCAGCGACGAAGTAATGTCCGCCGCCCAGCGATACGTCGCCATTGATGATGACGTCGCCGTCGCCTTTCTTGTTCGTGCCCTTGAACGACGCGGTGCCCGATCCGATCCACAGCACGCCATTGCCGATGGTGACGCCGCCCGACCCGGTATCGAATCCGCCGTTGACGTAGAGATCGCTGTTTCCGAAATCGACCGTCGATCCGCCGCCGTTGGTAAAGCCTTGCGAGATCGTGATGACCGACCCTGCCTCGAACGTGACCTTGATCCCGCCGCCAACGGTAAATTTCTTGATCGTGTAGTTCTTCTTGGGAAGGCGATATTCATTGGTGTTGCCGACGCGATAGGGCGCGGCCCAGCTGTTGGGGCTCCACGAGAAGTCGTAATTGGCGCCGTTGGGCGTACTGGGATCGCTAAGCGCGGGCAGCGGGTCGGCATCGCCGATCTGGGCCGCGGCGGCCAGCAGTTCGGTGTTGTTTTCCCACGGATCGGCAAGGCCGGTCGCGACATTGTGCCGGTCCTTCGGCGGGGGAAGCGCGCTATTCCACTGCGGCACGTTGAGGCTGCCCCCATAGCGCAGCGAATTGGCGACCAGCGACCCGGAATTAAGCGTGATGCTGCCAGTGCCAGAAATAATGTCGCTGGCCGCGATCGACTTGCCCTTCTGGTCAAGATCACCGATCGCGGCGACCGAGCAATCGGGCGCGATGATGGACGCGCCGCCGCTGACGACCAGCGACGCATTGCCGGAATCGAGCGCAAGGAAGCAGGGCGTGGCATAGCTGGCCTGTGCCGAGACGATCGCCGCGCTGTCAGCCGTCACCGTATAGCTTCCCGAGAAGCCCAGGACCGAGGCGAGCGCGAAGGGCACCGCGCGCGATATCGTAACCTCGACCGCGGTTTCGCCTTCGTTGGGGAAGTCGGTAAGCAGTTCGGCATCGACGACCGCACCGGTCAGCCCGTTCGCCATCGCGATGACACCGGCGACTGCATCGATGTCGACAGCGTCATCGCGCTGATATTCCATCGCGGCGGCCAGCGCGGCCATGTCGGCAACGCGCTGGTTCATCACCCGCTGGCCGTAACCGCGATTGATGTCGAACGCGAGGCCGACCGCGCCAATGACGACAGGCAGGCTGAGCGCCACGATGGTGGTGGCGGATGCGCGCCTGTCGTCGCGCAGACGAGCGACGAAGCGGCGAAACGAGGCGGAGCGTGCGGGTTCCATGGCTGCGGGTTATAGCCCGCCAACCCTTCACAACCTCTTTCGCGCTGTAGTAAAGATTCCGATAAAAACCTGTTACCCACCAAACAATTACTGTTACTATGATGACAGTATTAAAAAAAGACTTAAAAATCCGATCTGCAAAGATGCGTATTTACAGAACGCCTTCGCCCATGTCGGGAGTCGGACGGATAACGACAATCATGTCGCCTTGTTCGACCGCATTGGCTTCCGGCTCCCAATAGCCGATGGCGCGCCCCTGCCGGTAAAGCCGAACCCCGATGCTGCCCGTGCCCAGATGACGCAGCGGCTTGCCAATGTCCTCGGGCTTGGCCTCGCGCTCCACAAGCTGGACCCGGCCCGATACCGAAGCAAGATCGGCAAGGTAATCGGCAACATGCATCCCGCTGGCCGAGCCTGCCAGCAGCAGACCGGTCATGCGGACAGGGTTGATCACATTGGTCGCGCCCGCCTGCTTGGCCAGCAATTCATTGTCCGCCGCGCGGATGACGACGGTGATTGGCACCTTGGGCGCCAGGTGACGCACGGTCAGCACGATCAGGATCGAGGCGTCGTCGCGCCCCGCGCTGACGAGCACGGTCGCCGCTTGGTCGATCCGCACGTCGCGCAGCGAATCGTCGCGCGTCGCATCCGCCTGGATCACGTTGCACCCCAGCCGCTCGGCAAGGGCGAGGCGTTCCTCGCTATTGTCCATCACGACGATGCATTCGGGATCGCAGCCGCGGGCGATCAGTTCGCCCACCGCTTCCGAACCCGATACGCCAAAGCCCAGCACGACGTAATGGTCGGTCAGGCGTTCCTGGATACGGGCCATGCGCCATTTCTCCCAGCTTTTCTTGATCACGAAATTATAGGCGGCGCCGACGAAGATGAAGATCACGGCAAAGCGGATCGGCGTCACGATCACCGCCTCGACCAGCCGCGCCTTGTCCGACACGGGCGCGATATCGCCAAAGCCGGTGGTGGTGATCGAGATCATGGTGAAATAGACCACGTCGAGGAAGCTGACATGGCCATCGACATTGTCGACCAGCCCCGTGCGGTCCCACCAGTGGATCAGCACGACCAAGAACACCAGCGCGATCGCCGCGCCCAGCCGGATGAAGACATCGGCCCAGACCGGCAGTTTCACCCGGCGGCGCAGCGGCCGGTGCAACCTCAACCGCTCGCGCCGGCGGCGCTGCGCGGCGCTTTCGGGCTGCGCCTTGTCCAGAAGGTCTACGTCATCCGCCATTGCTGTCCGCGAAGCGTCCCGCCAGCCGGTCCAGAGACGCGTAATGCGTCAGGTCGAGCTGCAGCGGGGTCACCGCGATGAAGCCGTCCTGCACCGCTTCCAGATCGGTTTCGTGGCCCGGCGTGTGCTCGATCGGTTCGAGGCCGAACCAGAAATAGGGAAAGCCGCGCGGATCGGTGCTCTCGACCAGCGTGCCGCGGCCATAGTCGTGGAAGCCTTGCCGGACCACCCGGATGCCTTGCACATCCTCGGCAGGCAGGGCGGGGAAGTTGATGTTGATCAGCGTGCGGTCGGAAAAATCCATGCCCACCAGCGGGCGAAGCACTTTCGCGCCCCAGGCCCGCGCGGCAGCGAAGGACACGTTCTCACCGGCGGCCTCGTGGCTGTAGACCTGGCTGAGCGCGATCGAGCGCACGCCCGCCAGCGCGCCTTCCAGTGCGGCGGACACGGTGCCCGAATAGGTGATGTCGTCGGCAAGATTCGCGCCGCGATTGACCCCCGACAGGATCAGATCGGGCTTCTCCGGCATCACCTTGCGCAGTCCCATCGTCACCGCATCGGTCGGCGTGCCGGTGACGGAGAAGCGCCGCTCGCCGTGCCGGCGCAGGCGCACCGGGCGAGTAAGTGTGAGCGAATGGCCCGCGCCCGACATCTCCTCAGAGGGGGCGCAGATCCAGATGTCGTCGGAAATCTCGCGCGCGATCGCTTCCAGCACGTCGAGGCCGGGGGCGTGGATGCCGTCGTCATTGGTCAGCAGGATACGCATCAGGCGCCAGGCTCCAGCTTGGTGAGGCCGCCCGTATAGGGATGCAGCGCGGCGGGGATGGTAACCGACCCGTCGGCTTGCTGATAATTTTCCAGTAGGGCGACCAGCGTGCGGCCCACGGCCAGGCCCGAACCGTTGAGCGTGTGAACGAATTCGGTCTTCTTCGAAGGCTTGCCGTTCTCATCGAGCGGCTTGAACCTTGCCCTCATCCGCCGTGCCTGGAAATCCCCGCAGTTCGAGATCGAGCTGATCTCGCGGTAGGCGTTCTGCCCCGGCAGCCATACTTCCAGATCATAGGTCTTGCGCGCGCTGAAGCCCATGTCGCCCGCACACAGCAGCATCTTGCGATAGGGCAGCTCGAGCGCTTCCAGCACGGCCTCGGCGGCGCGGGTCATGTCCTCGTGCATCTGCTCGGACTGGTCGGGGGCGGTGATGGCGACCAGTTCCACCTTCTCGAACTGGTGCTGGCGGATCAGCCCGCGCGTATCGCGCCCCGCCGACCCCGCCTCGCTGCGGAAGCAGGGGGTGAGGGCGGTGAGCTTCATCGGCAGCTGGTCGTGGGAGAGGATCTGGCCGTTCACCGCATTGGTGAGCGACACTTCGGCGGTGGGGATGAGCCAGCGGCCGTCGGTGGTGCGGAACAGATCCTCCTCGAACTTGGGCAATTGCCCGGTTCCGAAGGCGGCCTCGTCGCGCACCAGCAGCGGCGGGTTGCATTCGGTGAAGTCCGCCGCGCCCTGCATGTCCAGCATGAACGCGCCCAGCGCCCGGTTCAGCCGCGCCATCTGTCCGCGCATAAAGGTGAAGCGTGCGCCGCTGATAGCCGCCGCCGTCTCGAAATCGAGGCCAAGCGCGGGGCCGAAATCGGCATGTTCCTTCGGCTGAAAGTCGAACTCTCGCGGCGTGCCCCAGCGGGCAATCTCGACATTATCGTTCTCGTCCGCGCCGTCGGGTACGTCGGGGGCGGCCAGGTTGGGCAGCGCAGCCAGCATCGCGTCGAGCGCGTCGGCCTTTTCCTTGGCCTCCACCTCCAACGCAGGGAGCGTATCCTTAAGCTGCGCCACCTCGGCCTTCAGCGCCTCGGCGGTGTCGCTGTCGCCCTGCGCCATCGCCTTGCCGATCGCTTTCGAAGCCTCGTTCCGGCGGTTCTGCCCTTCCTGCGCGCGGGTCTGCAGCACGCGGCGATCCTCGTCCAGCGCAAGCAGGCTGGCGGATGCGGGTTCGGCCCCACGTTTCACGAGGGCAGCGTCGAAAGCTTCGGGGTCGTCCCGGACAAGGCGGATATCGTGCATGTTGGTCGCGGCTATGGCGAAAGCGGGTCGGCCCTGTCCAGTGGGGAATAAATCTTGCGCGCAAAAGCGATGCGGCGATGCCCGGTTCGGCGCGAAAGGACATATTGGGCAATTTTGATGAAAGCAGGCTGAAACCTGTCGATCTGGTACGCGTTTCGGGTCTATCGGGGCGGCAATTCCAACCTTCCGACTGCAACGGAGCACACCATGCGCATCGGCACGCCCCGCGAAATCAAGAACCACGAATATCGTATCGGTTTGACGCCCGAGAGCGTGACCGAACTCGTCTCGAACGGCCATGAAGTGCTTGTCGAAACTGGCGGCGGGCTGGGGATCGGCGCGGATGACGCGGCCTATGTGCAGGCGGGCGCGCGCATCGTCGATGGTCCGCAGGAGATCTTCGCCAGCTGCGACATGGTTGTGAAGGTCAAGGAGCCGCAGCCGGCGGAACGCGCGATGCTGCGCGAGGGGCAGATCCTCTATACCTATCTTCACCTCGCACCCGATCCGGCGCAGACCGCCGATCTTATAAAGTCGGGCGTGACGGCCATCGCCTATGAAACCGTGACCGGCCCGGGCGGCGGCCTGCCTCTTCTGAAGCCGATGAGCCAGGTCGCGGGCCGCATGAGCGTTCAGGCCGGCGCGACCGCGCTGGAAAAGGCGCATGGCGGTCGAGGCACGCTGCTGGGCGGCGTGCCGGGCGTGGCGCCGGGCAAGGTCGCGGTCATCGGCGGCGGCGTCGTCGGCTGGAACGCGGCGCAGATGGCGGTGGGCATGGGCGCGGATGTCACCATCCTCGACCGCAGCCCTGAACAGCTCGAACGTTTGGGCATGTATTTCGAGAGCCGCGCCAAGACCCGCTTTTCGAACAAGGCGAACCTGCATGAGGTCGTTTGCGACGCCGATCTGGTCGTCGGCGCCGTGCTGATTCCCGGCGCGGCCGCGCCGAAGCTCGTTAGCCGCGAGATGCTGAAGGACATGAAGACCGGCGCGGTGCTGGTCGACGTGGCGATCGATCAGGGCGGCTGTTTCGAAACGTCGCATCCGACCACCCACGACGACCCGACCTTCGTGGTCGACGGAATCGTGCATTACTGCGTCGCCAACATGCCCGGTGCGGTGTCGCGCACCAGCACCTATGCGCTCAACAATGTCACCCTGCCGCATGCGCTGCGCATCGCGGCGGCTTTCGATGCGGGCGATTGGCGCGATGCCCTGCGCAGCGATCCGCATCTGGCCGAGGGGCTGAACGTCCATGCCGGCCAGCTGAACTACCGCGCCGTGGCCGAAGAGCTTGGCTATGAATATGTGCCGGTGGAGCGGATTCTGGCCTGAACGAAGGAATTGAAGGAGCGCGTCAATTTCCCGAACGTTTTTGGCGAAGGGGCCATTGACACGAATCAAGCCGCGCCCTAGTTGCGCGCTCCTACCGTGCAGCGGCGCACTTGGCCGCCTCGCACATGTGCCCAGATGGCGGAATTGGTAGACGCACCGTCTTCAGGTGGCGG
>CERQ01095904.1_pt1 | contig 72611 bp, 53 predicted proteins | sample 530711 | NCBI WGS metagenome assembly CERQ01 (sample SAMEA2620882, study PRJEB7988) | marine metagenome | biome: marine biome (ENVO:00000447); feature: mesopelagic zone (ENVO:00000213); material: "saline water (ENVO:00002010), including plankton (ENVO:xxxxxxxx)" | depth 850 m | reverse complement strand
TGGATCAAGGCTCAGATCGCACGCGGGGCATTCACGAACGACAGCGAGTATATTCGTGATCTCGTACGCCGCGATCAGGAAGGGCAGAACAGCTTGGCCGAACTGAGACAGGCGATCGCGGAAGGGCTGGAAAGCGGCGTGAGCGATCTGTCGCTGGACGAAATTTGGACAACAGCGGAGAAGCGTAGCCGCTCCGCAGATGCCTGACTTGCATATCAGCAGGCGGGCGGCATCCGATCTTGCCGAGATCGCCGACTACACAATAGCTGAGTTTGGCATCGAACAGGCACGCAAGTACCGCGATCTGCTGCACTCCTGTTTTCAATCCCTGCTCGACAACCCAAGCCTCGGCAGGAGCGCCGAAGAGCTTGCGCCCGGTCTGCGCCGGATCAGACAGCAGGCCCATGTCATCTTTTATCGGCCGGCTGGCGGCACGATTCTGATTGTCCGGGTTCTTCACCACAGCAGAGACTTCGGTCAGTATCTGTAATTGGGCAGCGCCGCCGAAAAGCACGATTTCGAAAGTCCAACCCGACTCAAGGAGACGCGCATTTCGCCCTTGCGGGTGTCGGGCGCCCCACCAAATGCTTGTGGGTTTTTACCATCACGGGCATGGTCCGTTATGCGTCAACCCGACGATCCCTACGCCTATATCATCCGCATGGAAGCATGGCTCGAGCCCATGCATGAGGAGCACAATGCAATGCGGCGCCGGGCAGGCAAGACGTTCGATACGGTGTTCGACCTTGATGCGACCAACCAGGCCCTCGCCAAGGCCATGCGCGCCTGTCGCGGCGACTACCGGCGACCAGACTGCGACATTCAGCAATAAGCGCCTGACCATCAGGTTGCGCCGAAACCTGCCGTTGGCATTTGCCTCAACGTTCGAGTAGAAACGCCGACTGAATGTCGCTTGAGGTTAACGCCGCAGTCCTTGAGAGCACGTGTCCGATCATGCCCATACATTAGTGTTAGTACCGGCACCAATGACGATTACCGCTAGATCAGGTTCTCGATTGCAATCTGAGCATCATTTTCGACGATGGTTGCAACCTCCTGATATATCTGGGTGTCGACATCCACATCGGAGGTCTCGATCGACACGACAAGCGAGTAAGGCAGCTTGCGCAACCAGCGATTGCCTCGCTTGCGATCGCCCCACCAGCCTTTCGCCGGCATTACCCCAATTCCGTCCTTCAGCAAGAGATCCGATGCCGGTCCCGTCCACACGTCATGATGGAGCGAACCGCGCCGGGCGTTGGTTGGCCCGATCGTGAATCGATCATCCTCGCCCGGATCGTCACGCTCGTAATCCTCATCGCGGGCAAGCTGATTGACCCGGGCGATCGCCCGCTCGGGCGTCTCGTCTTCAATCGCCTTGAGGAAGAAACGAAGCTTCGCCGATGGATAGCGGTTTGCTTGCTGACGGGTCGAACGCGACGGATTAGGCTCGACGAAATAGGACAACGTGACCCGCAGGCGCACTTCCTCGGGACCGAGCTCTTCCAGCGCCTCGCGCGGCCACGGCAAGTCATGCCACTTCATTTCACCGAGGGCCATCGAACTGCCGGCGCCGCGGCGATAGGTCTGGATCTCGTCCTGCACGATCATCGTTAAGGCATTGTCGAGGCTGAGCAGTGCGCGGTTACGATCGGGCTTGCCGAAGCCGAAGCGCTGCAACAACTCGGCATAGTCACCCCGCGACGGCCGTCGCGGCAAACGCGCCAGCATCGCCGGGGTCCAACGGGCCGAATGGATCATCAATGCGCGGACCGTCTGCGGGGTCGCATCGGGATAGGCTGCCAGGATCGCCGCGGCGAGGCCGCTCGCCGCCGCGGTCGCCGCGCTCGTCTCACCTGTGCAGGTGAAACGGTGCGCGGCGAAATCGCAGGCCGTGGTCACGATGCTCAAATGCGGCGCATTCAGTGTCGCAATCCCATCGAAATCGGCCACCCGATTTCCGCCTTCCATGACGATGTCGGGCTTGTTGCATAGCGTCGGTCGCACCCACGCGAGGCCCGTCCGGGACGTCGGGCAGAGATCACCCTCGTCGGCAATATGGCCGGCCGGCTCGTCATCTTCGACCAGATGCGTGCAGGCGCCGACGGTCACCGCGTTGAGCGCTTGCGCCGGCGACCGCAATGGCGACACGTCGTTCAGCGCGATATGATCATCGACCTCGTAAGGCTGCTCGTCGATATTGCCCGCCGGCACGAAGAACAACCTCTGCTTGCCCGGCCGCCCGAAAGCAAGCTGGTCGATCGTCGTCGACAGGCTTGAAGGTCGACCGTCCGACCGTTCGCGCGGGACGCTCATCGACAGAGAATAAATCCGGTCGGCCCTGGCCGTCCGCTCGATAAGCCGTACCGCTTCACGCACCGATGTGCCCGGCAAAGGCTGCGCGACGCCGGGGACAGCGGGCGGCAGCACCGTCACGGACTCCAGCCGATGCGTGACCAGAACGGGGTCAACCCCTGCCAGGAGAGGAGCGAGATTTTCATATAGTGCGACGCCGGCCATGCCCGTGCCATGGCCGTGGTGATCGGTGGCACTCCACGCCGCGTTGATCGTCAGGCATCTTTCGGCCTCGAGAAACGGTGCCAACAGGGGATGGGCCCGACGCACGCCACTATCGAGCACACAGACCCGCGGCGCATCTGCGTCTGGTTCAACAATGCGCTCTAGTAGACGGTTTGCCTCGGCCGCTTGCTGACCCGGCGATAGCTCGAGCAGGTGCGCCATGAACGACGATGCCGCGCGCAGTTCAGCGACGACCGGAACCTTGCGGATCAACTCACGCAGCTGCCGGCGGGTGCAGTGGGCCCGCACCACGATCGCCTCGGGAAACATCAGATGGCCGCGTTCGATTCCGATGTCGAGCTCCGGCGCCGTGTCCCGTATCCAGTCCTCTGTCCCCGGTCGCAGCCAAAGCTCCCAGGCAAACATCTCGTCGATTGCCGGCAGATCGTCCGGATCGGTCCAGAGGTCACGCAGGGTCCCCGGCCGGATCCGCTCGACCCGGTCGAAGAACTCTTCGTTGCTCGGCCGGTCGCCCACGCCCGGCTCGCTTTCCGCATAGGCCTCGGTGGCCCGCTTGAAGCGATCGGCCTTGGCCGCGCGCATGAATACATTCGCGGTCTGCTTGCCGTCGTCGACCTCGACCGACAGCAGATCGATACCCCGACGGGACGATTCGAAGAACTTTAGCGGCATCGGCGTCGCGCCTGGCGCTTCGAAGCTTAGATAGAAGCCGCGCTCCGCCTCGGGCAGTAATACCTGCTCGGCGATCCGCTGCGCATTCCGTGCGACGGCCGCTTCGACCGCGCCGACCAACGCCTCGGCGTGCGCTTGGCGATCACCGCGCTGGACCCGGACCGTCGGCACGACGGGCGACACCCCGCGGAACGGAATGCCGCGGCCCTTACGTCCAACAAAGAGATGCGAATGCTCCGCCATGCCGGCTACAGGAATCCTCGACTAGATCGAATGACCCTGTCGGCGCTCGGAGAGCGCGCCGACGAGCAGTTCCGAATCCAAACCGCCATCATGGTCGAGCACCGCAATCCGCGCTGCATCGGCCGCACCGCGGGCGATGTCGCAATGCGACATGCCCTTGGTTTCGGCCATCAATCGGTCCCAATCGAGCCCCTGCAGGTCGAAGGTCGTCAGATTATTCTCAATCACCGCCCGTGCCTGAATTTCGTCGGGTAGCTCGTAACTGAAGATCGCGTCGAACCTGCGGAACAGAGCCTTGTCCAGCAGCTTGGCATGATTGGTCGCGGCCAGGATCAGACTGGTGCTGCGATCTTCCTCAAGGAATTTCAGGAAGGCCGTCGAGATCCGCCGGGCTTCGCCGACATCGTTGGGCGTCGATCGTTCGGCGCCGAGCGCATCGAGCTCGTCGAACAGATAGACGCCGCGATTGTTGGCGATGGATTCGAACACCAAGCGAAGCTTGGCTGCGCTTTCGCCCATGAATTTGGTGATGATACCGTCAAGTTCGATCGTGAACAACGGAAGCGACAGCTCGCCGGCAAGCGCTGCGGCGGTGCTCGTCTTGCCCGTGCCGGGCGGTCCGCTGAGCAGCAGTTTGCGCCGCGGATTGAGGCCGTGATCTTCGAGTTTCTCGCGCTGACGCTGCTCCTTGACGATCCGCTTGAGCGCCTCGTCGAGCCGTTCCGGCAGGACCAACGAAGACAGCCGGATGCTCGGGAAGCTCGCCGTCAGAATGCCTGCCAGCTCGCCGCGCGGGCGTACCATCGGAATGGGATCGCGTGTGCGCTCAATCGATGCCGACTGATTGCGCGCCTCTTCGACAAGTGCGCGCAGCTCATCCGCTACCTTGCTATGGCCCCGCTTGGCTGCGTCGGAAGCCAATTGCAGCGCTACCTGTTCGAAACGACTGCTGTCGCCCCGCGTATGGCTGCGGACAAGTGAAATGATCTGGGCAGCGCTGGCCACTAATCCCCCTGATGCGGCAGCCAAAAAGCTCCGCTACACTCTATGCATGAAGCTTTGCGGAGCTCCAAGTCTTTTGCGCCAGACCGAATCATTCTCGTGCTTCTTGACTCATCCATCCTGTCGCTGCCGCCGACGGCACCAACCGTTGAAGTATCTATCGAATTCTAAGTGTAACCACTCGGGTCTCGGCAGATTCAGCCTGCCAAGGTGCGCGCAATTCCAAATGCAAGCTTATGTCGCCAGCGCGCCGCGGTGTCACCTGAAAGATGTCGCCCGCAGCGCCGCCGAAGGCGGCCGCCGACCGCGCTGGAAGCCGCCTAACCTCCACCCCGTCGGCTGGTCGTGCTTCCCATCGATACCCGGTCGTGCCCCCACCGGGGAGAGCGAGCTCCAGCGTTCGCCCGATCTCGGCATCGACCGCTGATGGGCCCTTGGGGACCTCCCAAATCATGGGCTGCCCGTCCTCATGCTCTCTCGACATCGATCCCGATGAACGGGAATTCCTGGTCAAGTCCGCATTGCCCGTAGGCAATGCGGAACAATCCATTCTCGCCCCAGGCCTCGGACCAGCTGTTCTTGCCGATCCAACAGGAAGAGTCGTCATCATAGCCAATGATGCAGACCGCATGGAGGCCGACCTCGTCGCCGGTCGCATGCTCATAGATGCCGCCCGTGTAGTAGCGAAAATCATCATAGACCCGCATGCCCGCGATTACCGGTCCTCGCGCAACGGCGTAACGGCGATCTTCGGCGCTCAACGCCGTCTGCCAGTTTGAGACCCGGAGCGCCGCAGGGATCGCTGTGCATTTGGTATCGACCGCGTAAGGAAGGTCAGCTTCGAGACCGACCCCTTTCGCGGCCCGCTCAATCGCAGGGACGAAGTCCCATCCGCTCTCGCAGCAATCTCCGCAACCGCAGAAGAAAAGGTCGGCTTCTGACAGATCGAGTGTCGCGGCGTTGCCCTCGGCAATCGCCAACGCGCTCTCCATGGCTGCGCAGGTGGCGAACGCAACACATGCCCCGCACAGCCCTTGGAACTTCACCGGCGAGACGCGACCGAGCTCGCGCCAGTCGATCTTGACCGGCCGCTTCGGTCGAAACGCGTTAGGCGTGACTGTAGCGACCTGCAGGGCCTGGGCTTCTAGGTTCGCCGGCCGAAGCCCGAACCGGCCGGGCGTTGCCGCGACCGCGGAGATCGGCGTGTCTCCGGCTTCCCAGCCGAGCCGCTTAGCGGTGATCGCGGTTTGAACATCGGCAAGGTCAACCAATTTCATTATCTCCTAATTATGCCTGGTCCCCATCATGGATCGTCGGGTTATGCGGCCGGGATACGCCGATGAAAAGCGGGATCCGACCGGCAGGGTACTCGCACTGGAGTCAGCGCCCTCGATGCGTCTAGGTATCCACAAACCGCACGGTTAGCCCCCTTTTGCTTTGCTCAGGTTTTCTTCCGCTCCTGAGGTCAGGCCTTTCGGACCGTCGAACGTTGCCACAGATCAGACTATCACAAACTACAGTCTGCTCTTGGCAGAATCTGCCGTTCAGCTTGTCATCTAGGAGAGGCGCGGATGTCCCAGACCTCGCCATTCGGCCCGGCTCCTCCTTGATGGCAGTTCATGGTCGACTGATCGCCAATCTTCGAATTGAACCGACCATACATCACACTTCTCGGCCGAGATTTGGCGGTGAAAACTTGTTTCGCAGTTGCTCATCATGGCGTTCCCAATCCGCTTTGAAACTCGCAGCATATCCCGGCTCCACCGACTGCGCGATTTCCCGGAGCTTCTCGTTCTGCCGAATGAGAGCTGACAATCGCGCCCGCTCTTCGCGGTCGCCGGAAGCGTTGGCCTTGATCCAGCGGTCGAACATTGGATCGATACCAGGCTGGAGCTTACGGGTTTGGGCAGGTTCGTTCGAACTTGCGAATTCGTGTGCGCGAGAAGGGTCGATCTTGATGGTCGCTCGTTCGCGTTCCTTCGGCTTCTGATCTTCGTCTTTCCTGGGGGCGCGATTGTCGTAGCCGCTCGGCTCGTAGGTCCGCCAGTCGGGTATTTCGACCTCGGGCAGATCCTGCGTTGGCATGACGATTTTGCCGTCTTCGATTTTGAAGAGACCAAAGCCCCCTTCCCCACCCTTTTGCGGTTCGAGCTTGGCGGGCACTTGTGTTGCAAGCGTTTTGCGCGGATCGGACGTTTCCATGTGCGCTTTAGCCAAGGCATTTTGCAATGCGCGGACAACTTCGGGATCCCGCGAAAACCGGTTCGAGATATCGACCAATTCAGCAGGCGTCGTATCGGCTAGCTTATGAGCCTCTCCATTCTCGTCGGCTTTGACCTTCGATGGGTTTTTCGCCATGTACGAAATCAGGCGCTTAACTGCGCGATCGTGCGTTCGCGCAATCCCTTCGATACGTGAAATCGAACGAGCGTCGCCAACGACCAGATTTGCTGGCAGGTTGAATAGCGCTGCATCGGCTTTGCTGAAGGTGAGCTCGAGGCCGGCATCTGTTTTCGTGATCTTCGGGCGGAGGTATTTTGCGCGCATCGTTTCGATGATCCGCAATTGGTCCTGGGCAGGCTTACATGTAGGCGTCTCAGGCTGTTTGGCCTGGGTGGATTTAGAGGCCTCGACCGATGCAGAAGGCGGGACGATTTTGTCTTCGGCTTTGGCCATAAGCGCCTGCAGTGACTTCGCTGCGCGTTCATTGAGCAGACGGACTTCCGCCTTCTTCAATTCGGCAACGATCTCGGGCTCCTCAGTGAAGTTTACGAACGCGGCCTGCAGCGCGCGATCGGGCGTCCCGATTTTGAAACGCTCGGCATTAGTGAGCATGTAATCCCTTTCAGTCGGCTCCTGGCGGAACTGCACCATGCCGGGATTTCTCTGGAGCGCCGCAACGAGATTGCCGATCGCGTTCTCCTGGTGATCCATGATTTTTACGAGGCGCTTCTGCGCGTAAGCGTAGTTTGGCGAATTGATGAACGTCATGTCTATCGACACCCGGTCTCTCGGCACGATCCCCTTCGGGCTCGAGACGAGCCGGCGATTGAGTTCGACGATGCTATTGACGTAACTGTCGATGGTATCGCTGCCGATCGCAGGAGTTGCGGCTTCCGGTTTTGTGGTGGTGGTTGGTGCCGCAACCTTCTGGGGCTCTTTGGCCGTGCGGGGGACCACGGACTGCTCGATTGGCCGAGGACGCTGACGGCCAAGTTCGATGTGCCCTTCGATGACGAGCTTTGCCGTTTTGGCCGTGCGGGTATGGCGCATCGCGGCTTCGTTGCTCGTGGTGATCTGCGAGATCTCCTGGCCCAACATGATCTCGAGACCAGCAAGATGCATTTCCGCCTCGGTGAGCTTGGCTTGATATCGAGGTTTGCTGGCCTTCTGGCGCTTGGTGGCGCGACCGTCTTCGATGGCTCCCAGATGCTTCTTCGCCATCTCCGCAACTTTGTTCGCGCGCGAGCGAAGACGGTCGATGTTATCGGCCATCTGCCTTGCAATGGCGCGGTGCTCTGCAGCGACGCGTTCGGATTGTTCCCAGCGAATAAGCTCGCGATCCACATCTTTGCGATCTTGTTCGGAAAGTTGCACTGCGCTGAGGCCAGCGCGCCAAATCTTGAGCTGCTGGTCGATCCTCGCCTGGTCGGTCTCGGACTGGGCTTGGAGTTTGCGCAGGATGAACTCCCATTGGTTCGCCTCGTTGCGAACCCCGATCTCGGTGGGCACGCCGTTCGATTCCAGGGACGCTGCTTGGGTGCCGAGATGCTCGTCGCTCTCCTTATGGATACCCATCTCCGAATAGCGTCGCGGGTCGACCCTTCGTTCGATGCCTTCCGCTTCCAATTCGCGGTTCGTTAGATAGGCAAGGTTCCGGCGTAACGTCGGCACGAATTCGCGCTTGTTGCAGTCGCGATCTTTGAATTGAGCAAATGGTGTCGTTGTCATCGTGTGGCGATTGGCCTTTCGATAAGACCACGGCACGGTGAAATCCCACTGACCGACATATTTCTGAATAGCCGGATCATTGATCGCGTCCGCCATAATCTGATGCTGACGGATGGTCTTCGGTCCTGCGGCGGGCGAGAGAGGTTTGAGATGGTCTTGCGCAAGTCCCGTAAAGCGTCGGACCGGCCGGTCATGATAGACGAGATGGAAGTGCCAATTTCGATCATCGTTGGTGTGATCGGGCGCATGCATGACCGCAATGTGCGGCAGGCTTCTCGCTTCGAACTCGCGGGTAAAATCTTTGAGGATCCGAACGCGCGCTTCGTGGGAGACTTCGTGCGGTAGTTCGCCTACGATCCTGAACTGGACACGGCCGCCCCGGCCGTCTTCAAACTTGGCACCGAAACTGGCCGCGACTTCGCGTTCTTCACGCGTAGCTTTCTGTTCGTCGGTCTCGTCCGCGGGCCGGCGCTCTCGGGGCTTCCAGCCATGGCGTTTCATAACCGCGCGTACGACAACGTTATCGCGCGTAGTGATCTTGACAATCTCATTCGGGTCCGCCGCCGCGATTGCATCTTGAACCGGCTTCGGGCAATCCTCGTCCGCGGCTACCTTAAACCAGAACTCTTCGTTGCCAGCGATGCGGATCTGCATTTTATCGGTAGAGGGATTGCTTTCGGCGCGTTCGACCAGCTTCCAGAATTCGCGGCGCTCGACAGGATCGTCAGAGATATTTGAAAACAGAACCGCTGACCCATTTGGATCGTGCGCCAAGGCCTCTTCTCGCTCGATGTAGGCACTGGCCTGTCCTCCGGCGCCAAGATTATCCGGAAGGCTCTCAGCGGGCTCCTGAGAGGCTTCTGCGGATGGGGTAAGATCAAGCGATAGGCTGCGCGCTAATTCCGGGTCGTTTTTAGCCTTCTCGATCAGCTCAGCCTGGATCTTGTCGAGCTCGGTCTGGCTTCCCTTAGCGAGCGCGCCATCGCGCTCGATATAGCTGGTGTGATCGGCAGCTGCCCCCTTGCGGTTTTTGGTGCCGCGTGCGGTGACTTTCTCTGCGCGGGTTTTGCTGATCGCCTCGTGTGAGAAATGGAAGCTGGTAGCGCCAGCGGCGTTTGCTGCACGAAGAGGCCGGGCCGCTGGAATGTTCAGCTTGGTGAAACGGCGGGATGCTTCCTCGCCCTTCTTCGGCTTTTCAGCCTCCGTCCAGCCGATCGGCTTTTGCTGCCGGACGGCTCGTCCGCCCACGTCGCCAGTGACATGCCGATCACCGAGAGTGAATGCGGTCTTTGGGGGCACATCCAAAGCCTCGGCGCCTCGAAAACTTTCTCGGACTGCAGCTGAAGGATCAGTTGACGATGGCGTGAACGATCCGCCGGCCCGGCCTGCCGTTAACGCGGGTTCGCCAGTGCGGTCGAGATTGCCCCCGGCGTCCCGCAAGCTTTCGCTCTTATCTGTCAGCGATTTTAGACTTTCGCGCGCGGCGTCGAGTTCGCGCTCTTCGTATCGGTTTGCCATGCAAGATATTATAGGATGGGTGCAAGCAAATTGGGAAGCTGCCCTACAACTTAGCGATGTCACGCTTTGGTCGAAATTTCGATAAGCCGGATTTGATTGCGAATGGGTGCCGGCAGAGAGAGCGAGATGCCTCGTCGATCGGTTCGTGCAATCGAATAAAAGATGGAGCCGTCGCGTTCGAAAAATCAGATCCCCAGGCACCGCTAGGTGCAGCCCCAAGGGCTTTAGCCCGCCCGACGAAGGAGGCCGAGAGGTCGACGTGCGAGCACTGCGAGCCTTATCCGGAGCCGAGATGGCGAAGGACGCAACAGGTAGGGGTGCTGCGAAGCTGCGCCTCTTCCTGAGGTATTGCGCCTATAAAACAGTATCTAAACAATGTCTTGTGCTGTTCGTTGGAAATGTCCGCGCTATAGTCAGTGGAATGTGTGGAATGTGACCGAACATTAGCTGAGCATTCATGAGGCATCTTCGCGCTCCGACACAGTGCGAGTCAGATAGCGCAGTCCCCGCCTGGCTTGCCGCCTGAGGTTGCGCCGGAACTTTTGGACAGGGCGTCAAGCAACTCCTGACCTGATGGAATGGTACGGGAACGAAGACGATAGGAAAGCGCGACAGCGCGAAGTTCAAGGCGACGGCTACAATGAAGGCAAGCCGTGCTGACCTGACCCTGGCGGAGCTAGCCGCGTAACACGGCGTCTACCAACCGATGATCACGGCGTGAAAGCGCGCCAGTGCTGGAGATGGATGAGACGCTGGCTAATGACGGTAATGGACTACACCTTCATCGATCGACAGTGATACGGCAGTCGGAAGATGGCGCGGCATTTGCGGCGTATAGGCCACGAGGTCGGCCGACTCCGTACGGGACGGCTGATGGCGAAAATGGGTCTGTCGCCGATCTACCAGAGGCCGCGCACGAGCGACCCGCACCAGCATCAGCGGGTTTAACCCTATCTGTTGTGTGGGGCTGCGAAGGAACCGCCCAAGATTGTCTAGTGCGCCGACGGACCCACGCCCCCATGTGCCGGAGCATCCTCTATCAGGTGGCCATCATGGATTGGGCGACCCGCAAAGTGCTGGCCCGAATGCACTTGAGCAGTTGTCGAACATCACGGATGCAGGGTTCTGTGTCGCGGGGCTGGCGGAAGCACTAGCCCGCTTCTGCAAGCCGGAGATCTTCAATACGGATCAGAGCAGCCAGTTCACCAGCATTGCCTTCACCAGCATGCTGAACGAGGGCGAGGTGCGCTTCAGCATGGGTGGCCGCGACCGGTGGATGGACAGCGTCTTCATTGCGCGCCTATGGCGGGCCCTGAAGGACGATTGGGTTTGTCTCCATGGCTTTAAGACCGGAGCGGAACTGAACGCTCACATCGGCCGGTGGACATTTATTCCAATGCCCAGCGTCCGCACTCCGGCCTAGCCGGGATCATTCCGGTCGTTTCCTATCGGCGGATCGGGCAATCGGATCATGAGGGGCATACTCCTCATGATCCGATAATCGAACAGATGGCGTCAACGGCAGCCCTGATTAGCTTAACTCAGCCGCCAACCTGTTCAAAAAAGCGAGTCCACCTCAGCCTCTTACTGACCGTTATCGATCGATTGAGCAGTCATTCGCAAGCCTTCCGGCGTCCAACCATGACGATCCAGCAAGTTCAAAATCTTGGTCTGTCGCCCGCTAAACGCCAGACTTTCATCCTTTGCGTGATATAGATTGGGAACTGTCATTCGCAGCTTGCAGCTAGGTTTGGCTAGACTTCTCAGCACATCTAAAGCCCGGGGGAACAGCGCGCTGATCTGGTCCTGTTCGGCGAACTCTCGCATCCATTCAGCAACATGCAAAGCCGCCTCTCCATAACCGGCCGGGGGGTCGAGGGTAGCGTTTACTAGTCCATCGCCAGGGCCCCTGAAATATTGCTGGAAACCCGTTTGGAGATGACCAAGATCAATCACGTCTTGTGCTTCTAAGCCCTCGTCGAACGATGCAGAACCATCCCGATTCACTCGTACGAAGATCTTCGTGAAACCTGTCAGCCTCTGAGATTCGGCTAGCTTAAGCGCCGCGCCGACTGCGCCAGTTTTGTTGGTAGAAACTGGTATAAATGCGATGGTCCGGTAACCACGCTCTTCGAAAACCTTACGAAGTTCTGGCACTAGATTTGTGATCTCGGTGGCGGATGCCAGTGCGTTAGCGCCGAGATCGAGGACAGCATGCATGTCTATTGCCGAGTCTGCGACATGGTCAGCGAGAACGACCTGTACCCCCCAGCCGATTGTCTTAGCGTCATTCGCCTGTTGCCGTATGGACCAGTTGCCGACATCTGCGTCGAACACCCGAACGGCCTCTTCCTCGAGGCACATGAGGGCTGCCAAAAGCAAAGCCAATAGCGTCTTGCCTTCGCCGCCGGCATTACTCATGGCGACGAGAAAAAGAGGGTTGATGGGTGCTCGTTTGGCGAGCCTGCAGGGGGTGCGCTGATGTTCGAGTTGCATCTCTGATTCCTCCTTCAGAAATCGCTCTTGAAGCGATTGTCGCCGAGGTCGTTGTCGAAATGGGGCGAGGCTTCCGACGCGGATTGGGCTGCCTTCTCTGCGCGTACGGTGCGATAGGCTGTGTTAAAGGAGCTCTGGTGCTTGCCGACGGCATAGCCCTCCGCGGCGAGGGCGCGGCGGATAGCTGCGCGAGGCACTCCCCTTGCAATCGCTCCTTCTATATCGAGCCATCTTTCCTGAATCGTCTCCTGGACTGGCGCTCTGCGCTTCCGAAAACCGTTCGCCTTGTCGATGAAACTCATATTCGATTTCTCCTTGCGAGGACCGCGCACGAACCTGCGGATCCTGAAAAGCATTATCGAATGAGTTCATTTTACGCGGAAATGAGCTATGTCGGTTTTTTCTAATTTCGAGAATTAGCGGCATATGGATGAGCGAATGGTGCGTGGGCGACCGACGAAGGCAGAACAGGCGAAGATCGAGCAGCAACACCGAAAGGAGTTTGAGAAGCACTATTCCGATCTGGAAATATGCGTGACTGGACTACGACAAAGCGCTGCCAATCCCGAATGGCTGGTCAGAAAATTCGATGAGGAACTCAGCGCGTTTGCGAAATCCTCGCAGCCCGTCAGAACCGCACGAGGGCCATTATCGCCCTCCGCACTAAAGTCCGAAGCGATTAGCAATTATCTCGTCCAGAGCCAGCGTCTGACCGCCCTTAGAAAAATGGCAGCACTGATTACAGCCGAGGTCGAAGAAGCTGCAGCTGAAGCCGAACGCCTTCAGTTTGAGATTCTACGATTGCTATGGGACGAAGCGCCCATTGATCGTTACCAGCGCGAACTCGTTGAGAAATTCAATCTAGCCGGCCTCACCAGATCGGTTGCCCAAGCGCTGAATGATGATCAAATTGCTGATTTTGTCAGCCATGTGCTGACTGCGGCACAAGCCCGCAAGGATCGCTTGCCCCAACGACTGGATGCGAAAAATGCCACGAGGGCTGAATGGCGCAAAATCTTGAAAAATACCTCCCTTGCTACGATCACGCGGGTGACCTGCCCACCGGATGACCCGGACCTGATTAAGTTGGCGACGTGCGGATTGCCGCCGTTTTCCACAATCGAAAGCTACGCCGGAGATAGCGAACAGCTTGATCGATTCCATCGAGGTGACCCGCAGATTAAGCTGAAGGCGGCACGGAGGATCATGAACGATTGGGCTCGCAATCAGGATTATCGAGCCCAGCCCCCTATCGAACAGAGGAAGGTTTGGATGGCCTTTCTTAGCCTGAAATATGGCTTCGCACGTGAGGCTCTAGGCAAAGAGGAAATAAAGGTTCCATCTCCATGGACAGCCAACGAAATCGTTATCCTAACGATGACCTGAGATTGGCTTTGGCGGCTTGGCTTCTAATGATTACAGACGGTAGAGGCGCTGTATAACGACGCACTATCAGGGTGATCTGATCGACAAAAATGGGAATGACTGGCATAATTGACGCACAAGCCGGAACGCCGAGGCCATCCATGCGACATTGATTTGCGAGAGGTGGTAAAAGCGTTGAGCTGCCTTTTCAATCGGGCGCTCACGTATGCGTTTTCAAACAAGCTTTAGAGAAGGTAGCGGTTCTCAATCGCGCGTGCATGGTCAGCAGTCTCACCGCTAAACTTCGCAAGCCATTGCGACCAACTGCAAGCAGCGAAGCGCACCCTTGCGCCCTGAACGCGGCGAGCCAGATCGGAGATTTCCTCGCGATGCAGCGCGAAGGCTTGCTCGTCGGCTGCGTCGCTGGGTTCTGCATAGATGTAATGCAGGACCGCAATTTTACCTCTCCGATCGCCTTCGGTCGCAAGGCCATAGGCGTGTTTGACAAGCTGCGCGCCGTCCAGATGACGATATAAGCGCGGCTCCGCCAGCAGGCGATCGCGAACTGCGTTCCAGGCCTCCATGCCCTCGCCCCATAAATACTCGCTGTATTTGTTGGACAACTTGGCAGGCTTGGCACTGCGGAAAGGTTCGTAGCGCTTCGACTCGACTCCAATCAGATGGTTGGCCGTTTCGATGGCCGCATCCAACCAGGGATGCCTACCGCCTGACCATGGAAAACGCATTTGCCGCTCGACCGTGACCTGCGCACCGGCCAAGGGCACATCGTCTAAACCGGGCAAACGCGGCAACAAATGCGGACGCTCGATGAACCAACCGAAGCCATTCACCGCCAGCGCGGCGCTACTGCGCGGATTGTCGAACTTGCCGTCCAGTTCGTTGCCGCCCGCCTTGAGCAACGCGGCTTCGACAAGTGCGGTTGGTACTCCTGGAAGAAATCGGTTTTGCATTCTCGCATCATACATGCAGAAACGACAAATCCGGTCACAGATTACGGCCTTCCGACATAAGAACGTCCTGTACCTTGGCTTAGCACTAACGGATTAGGTCCAAGGCATTTGCCTCGATGCGATGCCTCCAAGCTAGCTTCGCCACCCAGTCATCGGGCAAGCCGGCGCGACCATAGAGCGCGCCAGCCAGTTGGCCTGTGATGGCCGCCGTAGTGTCTGCATCATCGCCCAAATTTGCCGCGAGCAGAACCGCATCACGATAATTGTCTGTCCGTGCCAAACACCACAAGGCCGCCTCGAGGCTATGTGCAACATAGCCGCTGGATGCGATCTGATCGCGCGTCTTGTCTCGCCAGCTGCCTTCCACAATCGCGCCAATCGTCGCGCCATAACGGCCTTGGCCTGCTTCGATTGCTACTTTTGCCCTGCTCGCGATCAGGCTGTCTGCCAATGCCAGCGCCATCGAAGTGTCATCGGTCCAAACCCCTGCCGGCAGATGGAATGGCCCACCACCGACCATGTCAGTCAGATGCTCATAGGTATCGCGCTTCTTGAATTCGAGCGTGGTGCCAACCGTATCGCCAATAGCGAGACCCAGCAAGCAGCCTGCGGCTCGGTCGATCCGCACGGCAATATCTTCGACATGTTGTTCCTGCGCGCGCGTTTCCAAAGCGCCTGGACGCACAGCGCGCACGGTAGCAATCGCGCTGCGCGCATCGTGCAAACCAAGTTCAACCAGTAGCCGCGCCGCGACCGTTCCGGCACGGCCCAGCCCTCCCTTGCAATGGACAAATACCCGCTCGCCGCGGGTCAGCCTTGCGCGAATGCGGGGCCCTTTGCCGCGCCTTCCATCCTCAAACCTCCAACCGGGGGCCGTCACGTCCACGATCGGCAGGTTATGCCAGTCCATGCCCCGTGCCGTTACTTCAGCTCCGAGGTCTTGCACCTGCATCTCCTCGAATTCATGCGGCTCGATCAGTGTGATGACGGCATCCGCGCCCCACGACCGGATGGCATCGAGATCCATGCCAAGGTCGCGAGCCCAGTTCGCGCCGGACATCGAAGGGCCGGACTTGCCGGGGCAGAAGCTAAGGCCGATGGCGCCGCCACTGTGGCGATCTGGATCGGATCGGTTTCGCTGGTTCGTATCGTCATGCCGCTTCTCCAAATTCCAGGACGGCGGTGACACCGAAATGATCGCTCAACCGGCCGCCGCCCGCGCGTTCGTTGGACAAGACAGGCCCGGCGCGTCCCTGCATGCCTCGCGGAATGGCAATGTGATCGATGGCCTGCCGGCCGTCCGGACCCAACACCTGCGTGGTCAGGATTGCGTGACCCTCGAAGGCCTTCTGCAACTTGTGCTGCAGGGCCTTGGGCACCCAGGTGCTGGGGATGCGCTGGTTGAAATCACCCAAGACGATCGACCGTGAAGCCATCGTGCCGAGCGCGGCAGGTAGATGGTCGAGGAACTCGGTATGCTGCTGCCACATCTGACAGTTTCGGGCACCGGTGGCCACCTCAGCCATATGATAGGGAATGATCAGCCCAGCGACCTGTAAGGGTCCGATCACGGTTTCAGTCGTCCCCATTACAAAGCAGTCGGGCGGCAGTCTGGGATCGCCAAGCTGGTCCAGATCGCGCCAAGGCTCGCGCGACCACAGCACCGATGATCTTCGCGACGGGCGGGATGCATCATAGATCGGACTCGCAATCGTGTGTCCGCCCCAGTCTTCCAGAAAGTCGACATGAGCCTCGGTCAGACACACGATATCCGGCCCGAAATCCGCAAGCCGTGCGCGGATTTCGTGACCGTCGGCACCATTCGGCCGCCGCCACTCCACATTCCAGTTCGCAACCCGCAGTTCCTTCATATCGCGCCCCCATTCGCCCGCGCCTGCATTTCGTCGAACTTGTTCCGCACGAGCAATTCGCCGTTTCGCCAGACGGGTTGCAGAAGATCTGCGTCAGAATCGGTCGCATCGGCGCGGGCGGCGATCAGTCGGCCATCTTTCATGATAACCGCCTGCACGCCCGCCTTGCTGCCTTTGCTCGGATCCGTGGCGGGGCGCTTGGAGACGTCGTGCCAGTTGCCATCGGCGTCCTGCATGGCATTGGCCTTTAAGGCAAAGCGCAGCGTGTCGCGGTTCACCTTTTGAAGCAGACCGCCGCCCATCCCGAAGGTGATATTGTCGATGGCATAGCCTGCCCCGATCACCCGATCGACCAGCTGCGCAATGGTGGCAGGCGTCATTCCGTCGCCCTGGATCACACGAACATGCGGGTCGAGAACGCGATAGCCCTTGGCGTTCACACTGCCGCCGAAGTGGCGCCACAGCGCCTCGATCGTCCGTAGCGGGGTCTCGACAGGATCGCCGCTGTCAGGACGGACCACCAGCGTGCCGTCGCGCGCGAGCACCCTGTCCTTCAGCGTTCCACCCCAGATCGCGTTCACCGCGTTGTCGAGGTCATAGCTGTCTGACACCACTGCGAGCACGCCATCGAATTGCTCCAGCATATTGGTGTAGGCATCGCTTTCGCGCGCCTTGCCCCAGCTGGTCATGGTGCTGTGCTCGGCGGCAGGGATCGAGAAGCCCGCCATCTCGGCGCCGTAATAGCGGCGAGCCGCCAGGATGCCTTCGAGTGTATCGGTGCCCGCGAAATTCACCAAGTGCGCCATGCCACCAAGAGCCGCGCTTTCACCGCTCGACACGCCGCGCGCTCCGAAATCATGTAGCTTGAACGGCAGCTGGCCTTCCGGATCGTCGCTGGTCTTCGCAAGGCCTGCGGCGATCACCTCGCGGATCTGCCGACTGATGGTCGCGACCGTGGTCGGATACCAGATCGCGCGCAACAGTGCCGTTTCGATGAAGGTCGTCAGCCACGGCATGCGCGGATCGGTATTGCGGATCTGTAGCATGGGCACGCTGGTCGGTACGACCGTCCCTTCAGGCAATGCGGTGATTTCCAGCGGCAGGAACCCGCCATGGTCAGCGACGATCGCTTCCCATCCAGTGCGATTGAACGGTTCGCCATGCACGGCCAGCAGGGCTTCGGCCTCGTCGATGTCAGCCGTGGTGACGGGCTTTGCCAGATAGTCGATCAGGAAGGGCTGAAGCCCCAGGAACACAGCCTCTTCCGCCACGCCGCCTGGACGAGCCTCGGCGTAAGCGCTGATGATACGCGCCTCTGGCGGATATTGCAGGAAGTGACTGTGCTTGTAGCTGTCCGTCGTCAGAATAAGATTGGTCATGCTCGTGAACTCCTCACGATTGGATCGATGGTGCGGGACTCCCCCGCGCGCAGATTTGATCAGATGTCGGCCATCTGCTCGATGATGGACCAGTGGTCTTCGAACAGCATGGCGGGTTCCAGTTCGCCCAGTCTGTACCAGCGGGCATGCGCCGCATCGTCGCCGCCTTTTACTTCGAAGAGCTTGCGGCGCTCGGGCAGGCGGAACAGGAAGGCATGGGTGATGATACGGCCCCGCAACGACCGGTTCGGTGCATCGAAGACCCGCGTGCGGCTGTCTTCGATGAAGCTCGCCAGCATGGCGGGCGGGATCTGGCCCTTGGCATCGCTGATCGCGGTTTCCTCGCGCAGTTCGCGGATCGCGGCATCACGGATGCGTTCTTCGGTCCCGACGAAGCCGCCCGGCAAAGCGAGCAGCCCCTTCCCCGGCTGCTGCCCACGAGTAACTAGCAGGATGTGTCCCGATTGGATCACCACCGCATCGGCCGTGACGAAAGGCCCCTTCCCCCATTGCTTTGGGTAGTCGGCCAGGTACTCGCTCTCGGCCAAGAGATCGCGAAACGTCTCGCTCCGCGCGAAATCGGTCAGCTGCTCGGCCACGCCTTCCGAGAGGATCTGACGCGGCACCTCGGGAATACGCTGGAAGAAGCGTTCGCGAACGTCCGTCGCGCCATAGGTGCCGAACTGGCTGTCGATCTGGATCGGCCTCCAATCGGGGAATAACTTCAGATAGAAGCTTGTCGCATCCTTCCCATAGCCTGCCAGCGCAACGCGCAGATCGCGGGTGCCGTGCAGGGTTGGACCGCCGCCATTGCCCTCACGCAGCACAATCGCGCGCACGCGGCGCTGAACCTCGGCGCACCATGCAGTATCGGAATAAAGATGATCATCGAGGGGCTCGACGATCAGCCGGCCCTGCGCCATTTCATAGGCGAAGGCGCTGCGGATCATGTGCTCGCGTTCGGCAAAACTGAACGGGTTGCGAGGGTTCCGCGCGACATTGGCCGAACCGACTAAGACGATCAGCTTTCCAACTTTGTCTAGTGCAGTGCGGATGACATGTTCGTGCCCCATATGCAGAGGCTGGAAGCGTCCGATGAAGACTCCGAAATCGGCTTCGTTTGCCATGGATCGAGACTCCCTCGATTGTACCTGTGCAAGCCGGCCTCCCCGGCTGCAGAATTGTGATGACACGCCTCATGAGTCGGATCAAGATTTAAAATGCGTTTTGCATATTATTATGTATCAGCCACGGTCCTTGCATGCTCGAAGACGATTTCCCTCGCCCGATCCTGACCGTCGATTGCGTGCCTCTGACCTTGTACGACGGTGTACTCTGCGTTCTTCGAGCAGTGCGCGAGGTCGATCCCTTTGCGGGCCGCCAGGCCTTGCTGGGTGGATATGTTCGCGTAGATGAAGACGCCGATCTCGATGTCACTGCCCGCCGTGTCTTGGTCGACAAGGCCGGTCTGACCGAGCACTACGCCGAGCAGCTGGCTACATTCTCCGGCGCGGACCGAGACCCACGCGGTTGGTCAGCCAGCGTCGCCTATTTCTCGTTGTCGCCTTACTCCGCGCTGGAACCTGTGCTCGAGCGCGAGGATTTGGAACTGGTGCCGGTGGACACGGCGGGCGGCATGCCATTCGATCATGACGCGATCCTTGCCGCCGCGGTCGGGCGATTGCGCGGCAAGGGCGCCTATTCCGACCTGCCCGCGCGACTTCTTCCCGCTGGCTTCACCCTTTCCGAATTGCACCACACTTATCAGATCGCGCTCGGTGAGCAGATCAATATCGATGCCTTCCGTCGCAAGGTCTTGGAACGCGGCTTTCTGCAAGACACCGGTGAGACAAGGCAGGAAGGCGGCGCGCGGCGCCCCACACGGATCTACCGGCTGAAGGGCGCGGTGAGCGTCTTCGACCGGCGAGTCTAGGCAAGCGCCTTGATGTGCTGCATCGCCTCGTCAGCTTTGGCGCGCACCGCCCGCAGCACTGATGGGTCGATCGCGAGATTTCCGCGCATTTCCCAATAGGTATATTCGTCCCCGTCATCGCGTTCAAAGTCTTGAATGGCAACGTCTTGCTCGTGATCGCCATCGAAAAGGGAGACGCCGATCCATACTTTTCCGGCATCGAAGCCAGCGAGCAGATAGAGCGTCTTGTCGCCGCTCGTGTATTTGACCGCCATGTCTTCGTCGTCCCAAAGCTTTGCTGCCTTGAACGATGTTTCCGAAGCAGCATCGTCAACGCTGCATCGCGTCCAGCCTTGCGGGTCTCCCCAGATTGCTTGGTGAAGGCGCACAAGCGCCAGGCCATATTCCCACCTTATAGTCTCGGCGGCGGCGCGGGCCTTCAGGAAGGCTTCGACCTCATCCCATTCTATGCCGGCGGGAAAGCTGCTTCCAGCAAGGATTTGTTCAACCGATGCGCGCAGCGCGCTATCGGCGAAACAAACCTGCAGCGATGCGGGCATTTCAAACTGATCTGTCACAAGCATTCCCATGCTTTCTTCCTGAACTCGGCAAATGCGGGATCATCGTCCCTGGGGTCGAGGTTGCGTTCGAACCGGCTGAGCAGACTGAACCACGACATGAACTGCCACGATCGGTTCTGCCGTAATCGTCCGGCGATTTCATCCGTCAGATCCGGCGCGACGACCAAGAGAGCGGCGCGTGCCTCTGTGCGAGGGCCATCGTCGAAAACGAGGTTGAAATCCTTCTCAGTTGCCCTGCGTTTGTATTGTGGCAATGGATTGCGGGCGATTTTGGCGCCAAACTTCGCCTCTATCACAAGGCCCCAGGACTGGTCGCCAAGCTGGGCCCAGACGATCATATCGATACGCCCGCATTTGGCCGGTACCTCTGCGCGCACCCTCCAGGCGGCCCCCTCCCGCGGCCATGCGATCCGCGGCGCACAGGCCGTAAGAAAGGTCCTGACGCGCTCTCCCGGTCCTGCATTGAGGAAGTGGCAGAAACCCGCCATCACCTGCGTCTCGGTCAGGGTAAGCCACATTTCCGGGTCATTGGCGAAGGGATGATCCGGACCGGTCACACCGAACCATTCGCGCAGACGAATGAAACCTTCGTCCATATCCGGGGCCAGAGCAGCGCATTCTTGCACCGTGCGAGCTGCGTGGCGGATATCCGGACGGATCGCCATCCAGCTGCGGATGTCGTCCAGACGGCTTTCACGCGCGATTGCGGCAACTGTCTGATATACCTCGCGGCCCATGGGCATCTCATATCGGGTCATAGGCGAAAGCCCAGCGGATTTCTTGACCCGTTACGGGCATCCGCCTCTTCCTGTAGCCACTTCGCGATGACGCCCGCACAGGTTTCGCCCAGCAATCCGGCACGCCGCGCCACAAGCGCAAAGTCGCCCGGAGTCAATCCATGCAAACTCGCCTCTTCTGGCGCCGCGTCCGTAAACCAGCATTGGAATTGCGCGCGCGCCTGCTGCGCCTTCAGCACCGTGAAACCTGCCTGCACGGTGAAACGCCGCCGGGTTGCCGGATCGAGCCTGTCGGCAAGATTGGTGGTCGCGATGAAGGGCGTGCGAAGCTGCTCCATCTGCCTCAGCATTTCCGATACCATCGTACGCTCCCAACTGCGCACCGCATCCCGGCGATCGGTAAGGAAATCGTCCGCCTCATCGATAAGCAACACGGCTTTTTGCCGCGCAGCGCGGGCGAAGGCGGCGGCAATGTTACGCTCCGTGCCACCAACGAACGCGTCCAACAGATCCGATCCACGTTCGATTTGCAGATCCATGCCCATCGCCTCGGCCAGATGGCGGGCATAGGCGCTCTTTCCAGTGCCGGATGGACCGTGCAGCAACAAGCTCCAGCCTTTATCAGACGCCGCGCGCAGGCGGCCCGACAGTGCTTCGAGATCACAATCCGCGCATGCCAGCGCCGGATGATAGACAGCTGGCAAAGCAAAAAGAGCGCCATTGAAACCCGTCTGCGCCTGTAGGAGTCCGTTTCCGATCAGGCAGACATCGTCGCTGTCTCCACGAACCCGGGCCGCGCCGCTGACCGCGGTTTCGAGAATGGCGGGCGATGCCGGCAAGGCAGCAATCCGAGCGATGTCTCGCGGTCCAAAACTCAATCCTGCCTTGCGCGCATGCCGTGCTACGATCCTACCCCGCACCGATGCCGGAGGAGGATCGAAGCGAACCGCGCAATCCATCCGGCGGATTGTGGTTTCGGCCAGTGTATCGCGATCATTCACGATCCAGATGGTCGGCGGCCCTGGCGCATCGACAAAGGCGTTCAGCCATGCTTTAGAATAGTCGCGACGGGAATCGCCGCCGAAATTGAAATGCAGCATGTCGTCTGCCTCGTCCGCAATCACTGCGTGCGTACGTGTCGAGCGCATCATTTCGCGAAGCAGCACCAGATGCGCCATGCGTTCGCGGCGGTTGGGTTCAAGCCCGCTTTCGTCCTCCATGCCCGCCATCACGGGAATAAATCCGGCAGCGCGGGCAGCGTGGAGCGCAAATTCAGTCTTGCCGGTACCCGGCGGACCATAAAGCAGAATCGATGCGCCCTGCCCTGTCTTCAGCAGACGAATTGCCATTTCAGCTTCCGGACCCAGATGTGCGAAATCATCATCCGCAAGGCGCGATGCCGGCGCCTCGGGCATCAGACGCTTTGCCAGAGCTTCTGGCGTCGAAACTCTGACGCGGGCGAGCCGCACCAAAAAGCTGCCCGGCCGGATTTCGCCATCCTCGTCGCTGCGAATGATCCCGGTCCGCGCCAGGCGAGAGCCGGGATGAAAACGCTGATCGAGCGTGACCTTGCCGTGGCCCGTCAGCAAGGCCAGCAGATCGACCGAGATTTCGCCAGAGCTGTCGATGATTTGAACAAGCGTGGCCCACTCGGGCAAGAGCTCCGTCCGGATCAAGATCTCCAGTCCGTCAAGCTCGATGCGGTCCAGCCCGAAAATTCCCGCCAGCCAGTCCATCCGCCGGCTCAAGGCATTGCTACGTCGCCGGGGCTTGCGCGCCCTGATCTGGCTCGGAATGGCATGCAGTATCTTTGAGGCCGCGGCGTGGGTTTGCCGCTCCTCGGGCAGCTCGCTCCAAGCTCTTGCCAATCCATGACGCTCGTTGAGATAACGAACGAAACTCTTGCTCACTGTGCGCTGGCCGTGGGCGCTCATCCGCTCGATCGCCGCGGCAATGGTCAGGAGCATGAAGTCCCGTTCGGCCACGTCAAGCCCGGACAGTGCTGATTTGTAATTCGTTCGAGTTGGCATGCGCAATGCATGTCACGTTGCTGCGACAGAACCGGTCACTCAATCGATACGTCTATATGCCACCCCCAAACGCCTTTCGGCAGCAGCGCGCCGGGCGCAAAGATTCCGCACTGTCTCTTCTGCTTCGGTCACCGAAGCGTACGAACGCCATGCTGTTCGAAGTCTTGCCCCGCACCGACCCCAGGCGCGTTCGACAATATATCGGCCGAACAGGTCCGCAGACATCGACACGCGGTAAAATCGGGCCATGTTGCGATCAGGCGCACGCGCCTCCCAGCAAAAATTGATTTCGCGTTCGCTTTGCATGGCTGTGAAATTGGCAAGGATTGGCCCCCGCGGCCAACGGGAAAACCGAATCAGTATCAGCCTATTGATTCACCGGCTCGATCAATGCTCGCCTTCGCCGGGACCCGCTATTGCACCAGCGATGTCGCGCGCGCCATGCAAGACACGCCACACGTCGATATGATCATTGTGGGTGATGTAGAAGATAAGCCAGTCGTGCCCCCTCACTCGCATGGACCGGAGGCCGGGCAAATCCAGCTCATGCGCCCACCGCGGCGAGCCTGTACCAGGCCGATCTGCAATGCGCCGCATGGCGGTCTCAACCGCATTAACAAAGGCCAGTGCGGTGTCGCCCCCCGCTTCTGCTAGCAGCCGATCGGTAGCCTGTTCCAAATCGCCCTGCGCCCCTTCGCGTAGGACGACACGCCGTAATGCCATCGATCAGGAAGCGCGGGCGCGCAGGCCTTCAAAGAATACCTCGTCCGCAACAGCGCCGGGTGCGGATAGCGCACCATCGATCAAAAGGCTCCGCAGTCGTTCCCGCTCTCGATCCCGGCGGATCAGTTCGCGTACATATTCGCTGGTGTTACCATAGCCGCGCGAAGTGACCTGGTCGTCAACCCAATCACGCAGCTGATCCGGAAGCGATATGTTCATCGTGCCCATAGATGTGATTATGGGAGGGTTGGCAATATTTGGCAAGATTGGTGATGCCTTTAAAGCCCGAACGCCTCCAGGCCACACCATCGATAAAATTGCCGCAGCGACACTCGCGCTTGCTCAATATCCACACCGCCCAAGCCAGCCTAAACCTTGTCTTTGAAAAGTAGATCGAACTTTTCGAGCTTATCGTCCAGTCTTGTCCTGAACTCGTCGATCATGACCTCGATCTGCCGCTGCATCTCGGCCTGGCTAGCCCAGTCTTGGGCGATGGATCGCAGAGGCTTCCCCTTCCGCCGACTAAGATAGCCCTCGATCAATCCACTACCGGGTAGTGAGGCATGGCCCAGGGCTCTTGCGGGTTGTCCATCATCAGATCGATGAAGACCGGAAGCAAACAGCCCAGGATCGCCGCTCCGTCGCGGACCTGATCGCGGTTGACCTTGCTGTTCCAGGTCGCGCCGCCATGCACCAGCTGGTTTCGCAGCACATAAAGCCGGTCGAACACGATTGAGAGGATCTTAGGCGTATCCTGGGCCTCGAGTGCATGGCGGCTGCTATGGTAGGCGCGGTCGAGTTTCTCCGCCCAATCGGCATGCTCATCAGCGCCGTTGTGATAAGCCCAGAAAAACGCAAACACATATTTGTTGTCCAGCAGCACGCGAATTTCCTGGCTGAAGCGCTGCCACACCATGTTGTAAATCCGGCTCTTTCCGTCGAGCCTCACCATGGTGTCGAAGAAATTGCGCAAATGGTCCCGCTCGCGGGCCTCATCCAGATTGCCCGCGTAGGCCGCATTGAAACCGATCCAGAGCAGAATGAAGCGCACGTCCTGATCGTCATCTTCATCCTCGGCGCGCAGCAGCCAGCTAAGTGCCCGATGGACGCGAAGAGTCAGCGGCTCTGCGAAGCCGGCACGGAGATCGCGTTGCTTGTTTTTGAGGCTGGCGGCGTGCAGCGAATGCCCCGCCGGATAGTTCTGCGGCAATTTCAAATCCCCCTTGCGACCGGAAGTTGCGACAATGGCCACGCAATTTCCAGCAAATCCCAAGGAGTAGGCCCAAATTCCCGCCGGTAAGAGAGCGCACGCCCCCTTCCCCCATAAGTCCGTGGAAAATTCGCCGTACAGGCGGGCATGACCGGTTTTGTCGTTTTGCAATCCTATACGGAGCAGCGAAAGGACAGGAATGACCACACCGCTGACGATCGTTCACACCTCTGACTGGCACCTCGGCCACGAACTCCATGCCCACCCGCGCGAAGCCGAGCATGACGCGTTTCTCGCCTGGCTGCTGGATCGGCTCGAGACACTGGGGGCCGATTGCCTGCTGGTAGCGGGCGATATCTATGATGTCGCCAATCCGCCTACGGCCGCAATCCAGCGTTTGTTCCGCTTCCTGCGCGATGCGATGGCACGGATGCCGCGCCTGCAAATCGTCATTACAGGCGGCAATCACGACAGCGCAGCACGCGTCGATCTGCCCGGAGCACTGGTCGACAACACTCGGCTGCACCTTGTCGGCAAGCTTCCGCGCCGCGAAGGCGAAGTGGATCATGACCGCCTTTTCGCGAAGATTGCAGGCCAAGATGGAGCAACCGCGGCTCTTGTGGCAGCAGTGCCGTTCTGCCGCCCCGGCGATTATGGGGTGGCGGGATTGGACGGGCTCTATTCTGCCATCATCGAGGAAGGTGCTCGCCGTGCCGATGGTCTGCCCCTGGTAGTGATGGGACATTTGCATGTCGCCGGCGGTGAGATCTCCGAACGGTCGGAACGCAATATCCTGGTCGGCGGAGAGGAAGCGCAGGCATCCAGCCTGTTCGATGATCGCTGCGCCTATGTCGCGCTTGGGCATTTGCACCGCCCGCAGCAGATCAAGGGCCCCTGCCCCATCCGCTACTCCGGCTCGCCCTTCCCGCTGTCTGCGACCGAGAGGGACTACCGCCATTCCATCGCGGTAGTGCGCATCGCGGATGGTGGGACGGAAGTGGAGCTTGAGCCGATCCCCCGACCGGCCCCGTTCATCGCCGTACCCCCTCACGGCGGCGCTCCGCTGGGCGATGTGCTGGAAGAACTACGTGCGCTCTCCGCCCGGCTCGATCCCGATACGCCGCGCGACTTCTGGCCGTTCCTCGAAATCACTGTTGCGACCGATGGGCCGCAACCGTTCCTCCAGCATGAAATCCAGCAGGCGATCCGCGACCTGCCCGTTCGGCTGACGCGGATCGTGCGGCAATCTGTCCATCAGTCCGCTGAACCCACGGCGTGGGACGGCAAGCAGATCGAGGAAATGGAACCTGCGGAGATCTTCGCCGCGCTCCACCGCGACGAAGGGCACGGCGATCCCGGCGATGATCTGCTATCCGCCTTTGCCGAACTGGTCGATGCGGCCCGGCAGGAGGATGCCTGATGCGCATATTGGCCATTCGCGGCGAGAATCTCGCCAGCCTTGAAGCGCCCTTCGACATCGATTTCACGGCCGAGCCGCTGGAAAGTGCCGGGATCTTTGCGATCACCGGTCCGACCGGTGCCGGCAAGTCCACCCTGCTCGATGCGATGGGGCTGGCACTGTTCGACACGATGGCGCGGCTTGGGCCGACCAGTTCAGGCGCGAAAATCACCGGCACGGGCGACGAGCTTTCAGCCAATGACGTGCGCGCCATCATGCGGCACGGGGCCAAATCCTGTTTCGCCGAGGTCGATTTCGAAGTGAGGGGCACGCGCTGGCGTGCACGCTGGTCGGTCGACCGTGCGCGAACAGGCACGCTGAAGCAGCGCGAGAGATCGCTTATCAATCTCGACACCGGCGAAGGCGGTCCGGACAAGCTCACCATCATCAAGGAGAAGACTGAAAAATTGATCGGGCTCACCCCTGATCAATTCGGACGTGCCGTGGTGCTGGCACAGGGCGAATTCGAGAAATTCCTCAACGCCAATGATTCCGAGCGTGCCGAATTGCTCGAGACGCTGACAGGAACCGATATCTACAGCCGCGTGGGCCGGCTTGCCGGCCAGAAGGCCAACGAGTTGAAGCAAGAGGAGCGAGGCATCCTCGAGCAGATCCGTGCGCTTGACGGGCTCAACGATGTGGAGCGCGCCGAGCTTGAAGCCGAAGGCGCCGGAGCTGCAGCCGAGTTGTTAGCAGCGCAGCAGGCCCTAGAGACATTGCAGGAAGCCCAGCGCTGGGAGCAGGTCGGCACACAACTGGCTGACGCCGTACTGAACGCCGACCAAGCCGTGACAGCGGCGCAAGAGGCTCAGGACCAGGCCGCTCCGCGGCGGGCCGCCTTGGCGGCGGCAAAGCGGGCAGCACAATTGGTACCGTCCTGGCGCGCGATGCAGCAGGCCACGCAACAAGCGCAGGAAGCGAGCGATCGGATCGGAGTTGCAGAAGCCAGACTGGCGGAACAGTCACTTGCCTTGGAAAGCGCGGTCACGGCGGATGCCGCGGCTACAGCAGCCTTGGCACAGATTCAGGCCGAAGTCGAAGCCATGCGCCCCGAGATCGCCAAGGCTCGCGCACTGGATGAGCGGATTACCGATCTCGCTCGCCGTGCCTCCGAGGCCGACGAACGGACCCGTGCGCTGGCGAAGGATTTGCAGGAAGCAGAGAGGAGTTTCACCGAGGCCGATGACGCCTTCTCTGCTTGCGAAGGGGAATTGGAGAACCGCACCCGGTGGATCGCAGAAAACGAAGCGTTTCGCGGTCTTGCGCGCGAAAGTGACGCCATCAGGGCCGATTTGGCCGAACATCGCGAATTGACTGAACTGCTGGTGCGCAGCGGGCGCGAACTGGACGAGGCGCGCAGCGAACTTGCGCAAATAGAAGAGCGGGCGAAGCACACCGCCGAAGCACGTAGCGCTACGCAAGAAGCACTGAATGCGTCCCGCAAAAAGCTAACCGATGCTGAAGCGGCAGCACCTGATGAACAGCATCTCGAAGCATTGCGGGAACAATATCAGCAACTGTCTGCTATTCCCGCCGCTATTCGGGAAATGGAAAGTGCCGCGAACCAGCTGTCCGAAGCCAGTCAGGCGCTGGAAGATCGTCGTGATCGGCACCGGCAGACGGCGCAGAAGCTTACGGAAGCGCAAGACCAGCGAACCAACTTGGCAGAACGCATGCCAGTGCTCACCGCCGAGGCCGCAGGGGCGCGCAGCACGGCGGATAGGGTTTCGCTGGCGGGCGACGCCGCTGCGGCGCGTTTGCGCGCTACGCTGGTCCCCGGAGAGCCCTGCCCCGTTTGCGGATCGAGCGAGCATGAAGTTGATGCGTTGACTGCACTGCTGAATGCCCCCGTCTCCGAGGCTGTGAACCATGCCGAGGAACTGGCTGCCAAACTGACTGAAGCGCAGCGACGTGAAGCTGCGTTGGGAAGCGAGATCACGGCGCTGGAGGGTCAGGCCGCCCAGCTGGCTACCGATGTGGCACAATATGGCGACCGTGTCGCCCGGCTTGGCAAGGCGCGCGATGAGGCATGGGAGCAACTCGCCAATGCGACGCTGGCTTGCGGGATTGAGCCGGACGCCAGTGATCTGCACGCCTTGGTGCAAGTCCAGGCAGAAGATGTCGCGGCGCAATTGGCAGAAGGTCGGCGGTTGCAGCAGGCAGTGCAGCAAGCTCGCAACGATGAACAAGACGCACTTAAGGCGCTGGAAACGGCCCGCTCGGCCGCCGAGGAAGCGCAAAAGGCCATGCAGGCCACGAGCACCTGCATTACTACACTCGAAGGGCGCGAGGCGCAGAACAGGGCAAAGCTCGCCCGGATTGACGAAGATCTTGCTCGGAAGCTCAATGCCCTGCCCGGCGTAGAAGCTGGCTGGCAGCAGCTGGACGATGCAGAAGCCTGGCTGAACCGGCAAATTGCCGAGTGGAATGATGCGCTGGCTGCGCAAAATACTTCCGCAACCGCCCTCCCCCGCCTGCGGGCGGCGCGCGAAGCGGCGCAGACCGCTTTGAACGTGGCGCGCACACGTCAGGAGGGGCAAAAGGGCGAGTGCGAAGCGATCGCCAAGGACAAACAGGCTCTTGAGCACGAGCGGGCGCCACTGCTTGCAGGCGAAACGGTTGCGGCGGTGGAACTTCGACTTCATGATCGCATTGCCGCTGCCAGCAATGATCGGGACTCCGCGCAGCAAACCTTGGGTGAAGTGCGGGCCGCGGAAGCCTCGGCCAAGGCGGCGCTGACATCATCGCGCGAGGAAGCCACTCGGCTTAAAGATATTGCTGAACAGCAATCTTCCGATTTCGCTGCTGCATTGGAACGCGGCCAGTTGACTGCCACGGAGATTGAAGCGGCCGCTGCGACTGAAGCCGACCGGGAAGAGGAGGAGATGGCGCTGCAGGCGCTGTCTGATGCCGTTACGGGCGCACAGGCCGCGCTGCAAAGCCGCAAGACCGATCTTGTGCGGCACGAGGCAAGCGACCGCCCTGCCTTGCTAGGCGAGGAATTGGCCGAAGCGCTTCAACGGGCACGCGCCGAACGCAGCGCAGCAGAAGAACGCAAGAGCGAGATCGACGGAAGGATCGCCAGCGACGACAGTCTGCGCAGTCGCACTGCGGCATTGCGAGCCCGGCACGCAGATTGGCGGAAGGAAGCAGAACCTTGGCTAAAGCTCGGCAGCTTGATCGGGGATGCCAATGGCAACCGCTTCCGCCGATATGCCCAGGGATTGACGCTGGACCGGCTGCTTGTTGCCGCCAATGCGCGACTGTCCGATCTGAAGCCACGTTACGCTCTGCAACGCGGCGGTGGCGGCGATATGGTGATCCAGGTGGTCGACCATGATCTGGCCGGACAGGTTCGCGGGCTTCACAATCTGTCCGGCGGTGAACGTTTCCTTGTCAGTCTAGCCCTCGCTCTTGGTCTTGCGGAAATGAGCAGCGGGCGCGGCGTCAGGATTGAAAGCCTGTTTATCGACGAGGGTTTCGGTTCGCTCGACCCTTCCAGCTTGGGTCAGGCTCTTTCAGTCCTGGAAAACCTGCATGCGACCGGGCGCCGCGTTGGCGTGATCAGCCATGTTGAGGATCTTAAAGAACGTATTCCCGTAAAGATTATTGTTGACCCGGTCGCGCCAGGACGCAGTCGGTTGGACGTTGTTACGGGATAGTGTGCCTAGAGATAGACACGTTTGCGGAACGGCCCCCAAGGGGCTTTCAGAATTATGAGAAACCTGGTCGCAGTTAAGGTCCTCGTCGCGCGAGCTGCTGCGCCAGTAATCTTGCTCCTTTCCCATCAGCTCCGGTTAGAGCCGCCAATATTTTCGATTGTGCCTTTTGGCACCCCGGCGTCCCAAAGCGCTCTCATTAACGAGCAAGCGCCATCACCCAAGGCAGTTGGTAGACCGCAAAGCATTTATCTCTCCGTTCGCTTTTCAACACCTCGATTGCCGGCGGTTTGACTTCCGGAGCCAATCCTGCTGTCTAAATACAAACCGATCCATCGGAACTGATTCACAGGGAGCCAAGAGCCGATGTCGTACATCGTAAATACGCTGCGCGGAATAACGCGTTCATGCGAAGAGATGAGTGATCGGGTCAAAAAAATCGTCTTCAATCCTGAAAACCGTAAGGTTCTCGACATGACTTTCGGCCCGGGTGTTGCTGCCGAGCTGGTCGGGCGCACGCCTGAAGCTCTAGCCAAGGCGGAAAAGGAAGGCCGTCTGGCGGCTCCAAAGCAATTGGCGAACGGACGCCGTTTCTACACGCTTGAAGATTTGACTCAGATTCGCGAGTCCTTGGGCATCCATCCCGGAAAAGCCGAGCATGAAGACGCGGTAGTTATAGCCGTCCAGAACTTTAAGGGCGGCGTCGGCAAATCGACCATCACCAAGCATTTCGCCGATTATCTCGCGCTTCACGGCTATAAAGTTCTTGTGATCGACTGCGACCCGCAAGCATCGACAACCACAATGTTCGATATCAAGCCTGAGATGCTTCTTGACGAAGAGAAGACACTCGGGAATTTTTTGTCTCCTCGCAGCAATTTCGACGATTTCCCGGCATCTATCCACGATACTGCTTGGCCGACGATCAAGGTCATCCCCTCTAGCCTCGGGCTTCAGGATGCCGAATGGGACCTTACCGCCACGCTACGTGAGGGCGGACAAGCCGTTCGCGAAGGCCTTCAACGGCTGCGCATTGGTATCGAAAACGTCATCAAGGACTTCGACGTCATCCTACTCGATCCGCCGCCAGCAATGGGCTTTCTCGGCCTCAATGTCATGGCTGCGGCTACTGGCCTCTTGGTGCCCGTACCTGCACGCCAACTCGACTATCTTTCGACCATCCACTTCATGAACACAATCGCGGAAAACATCGAAGTGCTGGAGGCAAACGACACACCGGTCGACTACGGTTTCATTCGGGTAGTGTGCTCAGCCTTTTCGCCCAACAAGCCTGGCGAGAACGACATGTGGAAGATGATGCAAGCGACATACGGCATGTATCTGCTCAGTCAGCCCATCCTCGCTTCTGAGGAAATCAAGAACGCAACTCAGGCGTTCCGATCGGTTTACGAAAGCAAACCGTCCGCATCACATGCGACCTACAATCGCTGTCGAGAAAACCTGGACGCCGTTTTTAGTGAGGTCGTTCAACAGATGCGGCAGCAGTGGCCATCCACCAGCATCGCAGGACTTTCATCTGACGCCTTTGCGAGTGCTGCAGCATGAGCCGGCGGTCCATGATTGGGGAGGCTCTCGCGGCGGGCCCCACGGAACCAATTACCGTAGCTGCGGACACACCCCGTAAAGAGCCGCGGACAACCTTTACCAGCAAGCGTCTTGACGGCTTCGGCGAGACGGCCCGCATGGTGAAGAAGCCATCCATCCGGCTCAAGCCTTCTGAGTGTTCTATCTGGCCCGGCAACGCACGCGATTACGCAATGTTGTCTGAGGCCCGCCTGCGTAGCCTCATTGATTCCATCCAAGCGGAGAACGGCAACCGCATTCCAGTGGTGGTTCGCCGAACGCCGAAGGCTGAACGGCCTTACGAACTAATTATCGGGACCCGGCGTCACTGGGCGGTCAGTTGGCTCAACGATAATCATTATCCCGACATTGAACTCGTCGCGATCATTGAAGACATTGATGACGAAGCGGCATTCCGTCTCGCTGACATTGAAAACCGCGAACGCGAAGACATTTCGGATTTAGAGCGCGGACTCAATTATAAGGCTGCAGTCGACGCCTATTACGATGGCGTCCAACGTAAGATGGCCGAGAGACTTAAGGTTTCTACGTCTAATCTTGCTCGATACATCGGCCTGACTGAGATACCACAGTCGATCGTAAGTGCCTTTAATTCGCCGATGGATCTCCACGTCCGGTATGGGGACAAGCTCCTACCCCTGATACGCAATCCGGTGAGCCTTGCGAAGATGGAGGAAGCGGCAGCCCACATCGCAAATGAGCAGAGCTTCCGGCAATCAGGCGATGAGGAGCCGATCCCCGGTGCCGAAGTCGTTGCCAGGTTGGTCAAGGCGGTGAGCACATCCAGTCGGGGCCGATCACAAAAAGTAATGATCGAGGTTAGTGGCGCCCGAATTGGCCAGGTCGATCAAGACCGGGGTCGCGGCCTCACCTTGACGCTGACGCCAAACGACCTTTCGACGGATCAAATTCTCGAGGCGCTCCGTCCGTTGATCGACAACGCTAGGATAAAGCAAAAGGCGAGCAGCTAAAGCCCACTTTAGCAAGTCTGTAAAATGGTACTTTATCCCGGTATTACAGTGTTTTAACCTCAATGTCCCACGCGTGGGACGCGTTTAGAATGAATGGGTTTGCAGCGTGACCTCTGATGCGTCTCCGGTCGCCGTTGGCGGTGGGAAAGTCCAGTTCGAGATGTTTTTTACGCTGCCCGATTTCAGCGACATCTCGCTGCGCGACTATCAGGAAACCATGCAGCGCCCCTTCTTCAGCTTAGCGAAGAAGAAGCGCCTCAAGCCCATCGATTACCTCAGTCCCGACAAAAGCGTTCACGTCCATGTGTCCGCGAACCCTGAGTACGGCATGGCGACAATTTGGGACGCGGACATCATGATATATCTGGCGTCGCACCTGAACGAGCTGCGCGAAAGGGGGGACAACGACCTTTCGCCTACTATCCGCCTCCAGCCCGGCAATCTCTTAAAGCGCATTTGTTGGGGGGTCAGCGGTCGCGCCTATGAACGCCTGATAGCAGCGCTCGACCGCCTTCAGGCGACCACGATCAAAACCAATATTCGTGCCAACTCCAAGACACGCGAGACCACCTTCTCGTGGATCGATAGCTATACCCACCTAGTCGACGAGAAAACGCAGCGGTCGCTTGGAATGGAAATCACACTATCGAAGTGGTTCTTCGAAGGCGTATTGGAAAAGCGGAACGTCCTTGCCATTTCGCCGCTTTATTTCGAAATCACCAGTGGCCTTGGCAAATGGCTTTATCGAGCAAGCCGCAAGCACGCTGGTGGTAATGGCGCTGCAGGGTTCACAATTGGCTTTGAAACCCTGCACCAAAAGAGTGGCAGCGAAAGCTCGCTCCCCTCCTTCAAAAAGAAGATTCTTGATCTCGCGCGAGCCAACAATCTTCCCGAGATTTATCTCGAAGTGATCGGTGCCGATATGCCACGCCCAAAGCTCAAAATGGTCATGAGGAAGTACCTGGACGGGCAAATGGCGAATGACGGCACACCCCCTCCCCTTCCCTCGCCCAAGTGTGCTGATCCAGCTTCACAGTGCTTTTCCCAGGCAAATTTTGAGTCGCTGTCCCCGTCCGGCTCGGATGAAAAATTTGTCGATCCACTGCTTACACGCCAGCTTTTAACCCGCACTGCGGCCAGCCTGAAGTTCGAAGACACCGATCCGGCCAATCCCCACGCCCAGATCTATGGAGAGGCTGCCAGACAAGCACCCCAGCCCCCACGCGGCAGTCGAGCGCAAGACATCCTCGATCGCGAGATCTACGAAGCAATTCGAGAGGAATGTCCTGGCTGGGATCTCGACGTTCTTATGAAGACGTTCGATGAATTCCTCGGTGCCAACCCAAACGAGTTGCCACGGAACTATTCCAAGCGCTTCTATGGCTTCGTGAAGAAGCACCATGAGCGGAATAAGTACCAGCTACCCGGCTTCTGAACGAGGGGCGGGCTGTCTTGTTCGCCTTTTCATACTTTGCCGGCACTTTGCACCGACTTTTCTAAGCCTCTGACAGATCGAGACCACTGTCTCGGCCAAATACGTCGCCTCACAGGTAATCGACGCTTGCTTGCTCACATCTAAGGAGCTGGCGCGGCATGTTTGGCCTTATCAAGAGGCTTTATAGTCAGCCCAGATCTCTTGCAGGAAGGGGAGGTTTGAACCCCTTGAAACGTTTCGCCATCCGAAGAAACATTACGACCGACTACGCTGCCGTCAGCCGAATAAATCCGTAATTATCAACGGCGACTAGTCTGTGCAGACCGGCTTGATGCTCGTCTCTCCGCCTCACAACCCCAAGTCGGAATCGGATACTCGTGCTGCGATCCAATCCACCGTCGCCGGCCGCCTTAACCGACGCGCATGTGAAGAATGCCCCATACTTAGGGGGGAAGTAGCATGGGGAGGGGAAGGGCAACTGCACCTAATCAAGTGCTATCCGGAGGAGGCCGCCATTTCGGCATGCTCAATCTCCAAATGATTCGTCTCAACGTGTTTTGAGGAATGGTACGGAATGGGTCGTATTTCGCGCAACCAGCGTCCCCCACGCTCGTCTCACCCCGATACCCTGTCGTACCAACCTGATTCTCAATCGCGACGCTGAAGCACCACCAATCGCAAGGTTTCCACGTTGCATCAGGGGTTTGGCGATGCTCACTTCAGTGTAGCCAGCAGCAAAGACGGGCTGGGAAGGGAAGGGGTGCAGAATTTCAAATGCTGAAGCTTAAAGGCAGAATCCCGATTTCCGATAGCACGTTTGGCTAAATCGCATTCGCATCCTAAAAACACGTTCGATCTTAAAATTCATGATTGGCCATGACATCATGGAAATCGATGCCGTGTGCGTTAAAGCTCCCAGAAAATGGCCAAACTCCGCCCATTAGAACTGGTGAGGGCGGAACACATGGCGCCGGTTATCCACAGCAGCCACGCATGGCCCAACGTGGTATCGAAGCCCTTAGAGCGTGTTATTAGAATCTGCGGGACGTGCTATCGGATCGATAGTCCCGTGTTATCAGATTTTGTCCACAGCCGGCGACTCGCCGGAATCGCTAGTGTTGGGGGCCATTCCTGCCGCCCTTAACACCCTAACTTAAGATATAACTCCATTAACGGTTCGCCGTTGGCGGATTCTTTTTTGATTTGGGGCAGGGAAGGGCGTTCGCTATCCGCGCTTCCACAAAGCATACACCGGCACAATAGCACTTGGGATTCATCCAATGCATCAACTCCACTGACGTCATTTCTCGCGTCAATCAGAACATCCAGCCGACGGTCCGGCCGACGACCTGGGGCAAAACCTTCGAGCATTGGTGGTGATTTCTATGGCGGATGATCTCAACGACCAGAGCTAGATAGCTGCCTTGTCCATGACTTTCATGCGGTCACGAGCGCCATCGAGAAGATATGCTCGATCAAACAGCGGCTGAAGATGCTGTCGAGATCTGGGCCATGTTCTCATAGTTCGAGCCTGAAAAACATCTTGGCATTTACAAACGCGACACGGATTGGTGCTAACTCTAGAAGCGCTGGCGGGATGGATATCTATTTTCGCATATGTTGTTTAGGCCGCATATGCCAAAATATATGCATAATCGAAGGATATCTGTAAAAGCGGATGCATCTACTTAATTATCTGCTATAGCATATGAATGGGCGTTGGAAACGAACAGATAGCGGCTAGCTTGAAAACAGCCAGGCTCGCAAAGGGCCTAACGCAAAAGGAACTGGGGCGCCGTGTAGGCATGCCACAGAGCCACATCTCGAAAATTGAAAGTGGAGGAGTGGACCTCCAGCTTTCGAGTCTGACTGAGCTAAGCCGCGCGCTCGATCTAGAAGTGAAACTGGTGCCAAGAGCGGCAGTGGTGGCTCTAGAGAGCGTGTTACGAACGGTTGGATCTCCAACCAGCTCGCCCCCGGTCCCAGCGTATCGGCTCAGCGAGGGTGAGGCATGACCAATACTGCCGCACTCGACGTCTTCTTGCACGATCGCCGCATAGGAAGCCTGGTCCATCTCGACGGCGACGGCAGCATCTTCTCCTTCGACAGCGATTATGTCGCAGATGTCACGCGACCGACCTTGTCACTGTCGTATAAGGATTCACTGGGCGGGTTGATCGATACGCCGCGCGCCTATCGCACCCGGATCGAACCCTTCTTTTCAAACTTGCTACCCGAGGGGACCTTGAGAGATTTTTTGGCTCGCAGGGCAGGGGTAAAAGCGCTTCGTGAGTTTCCGCTCCTAACGCAGCTCGGCGAAGACCTGCCTGGTGCAGTGAAGGTTTTACCCGTCGAAAATGTGAAGCCGGCATTTGATCCGGTCTCCGACGAGCGGGTGGATGAGGCGATCACTCGGCCAATGCGGTTCTCGCTGGCCGGAGTTCAGCTAAAATTTTCAGGGATCCGTGCCGGTGCCAAGAACGCAGGACTGACCATTCCGGCGAGTGGTACCGGCGGCGATTGGATCGTGAAATTGCCCTCAGTGCGGCATCCCGATGTTCCCGAGGCAGAGTTCGCGGCGATGATGCTGGCCCGGCAACTGGGGATCGATGTGCCAGAAATCGATCTGATACCGATCGAGGCCATTGAAGGTCTGCCGGAAGGGATACAACGGTACGGGCAATCTGCTTACGCAATCAGGCGTTTCGACCGCAGTCCGGACGGCCCTGTACATATCGAGGATTTCGCTCAGGTCTTCGGCGTATACCCGGATGAAAAATACGAGAACGCGAGCTATCGCCAGCTGCTTGCCGTCCTTGCCATCGAGACCGATGAAACTAGCGTGGTGGAGTTCGTTCGGCGCCTCACATATTGTGTGCTGATTGGAAATGGGGACATGCACCTCAAGAACTGGTCCCTGGCTTATCCGGATCGACGGCGGCCTATCCTGGCCCCCGCGTATGATCTCCTGTCAACGGTGGCGTATCTGCCTGAGGACGATGCCGCGCTCAAATTTCATCGGTCACGGCAATGGGACTCGTTTAGCTACGCGGAACTGGCAGCAATTGCCGACAAAGCGCGGCTCCCCACCCACCTTGTGGTGTCAACAGCGCGTGACACTATCGCGCTCTTCGATCAGCTTTGGGATCAGGAACACGGGCATCTTCCCTTTCCGCGCGAAGTGGTCGCAGCAATCGACAGGCACCGCCAAAATCTCGTTATTTGATAACGATTTTCAGATGATTTGCGTTTGGGGGCCCCACTTCCCGCTTGTAAGCCGATCGACAAGCGCCATTCACGCATTCGCGAGCAAGCGCCCAGCTTCCAGCGCGCTGGCTGCCTACAAGGCACGCGGAACGTCACCGCAGAAGTAACGCGCGCTGACCGGATGACATTGAGCCAAAGGTGGCAAAATGCTTCCTTTCGTTGGAAGGAGATGCGAAACCATGGGCAGGTCCATCAAGATCGCGGACGAGTTGTTTGAAGCAGTGGAAGCGAGCAGTCAGGCATTCAGCCGCACGCTGCGGGACAGGTCTCGCATTATATCCGTATTGGCCAGGCGGTCGAGAGCCTGCTGTCGCACGATACGGTTGCGCCCATCCTGCAGGCGAAATCTTCGTCCGCCGAGAATGCCAGCGCGCTCGATGCTCTTTCCGCCATCGCCAAAGATCCCAGTTCGGAGGAGATCGAATTCCATATCGAACGGCAGCTGCGTGGTCTCGGCGTCGGGCTCGATGACAGGGGCAATCTCGTTTACCAGCGCGACCTCAACGCGGCCAAGGTCGAAGCAGCCCGTGCATGAGCGCACCGACCATGGTCCTGATCGCAGGACCGAACGGGTCAGGTAAATCCACCCTTTATCAAACCCGTATCGCGGGCCGGTTCGCCGATCCCTTCATCAATGCCTATCTCATCCAGCGCGACGAACTTCAGGATCTGAGCGAGAAGGCGGCATACGCTGCTGCGAATTACAGCTGAACTTCGCGACCAACACATCGTCGCGGGACAGAGCTTCGTCGCAGAGACGGTCTTCTCCCACCCATCCAAACTCGATCTCATCAGCAGGGCACGAGCAGCGGCCTTTTTTAACGCTCGTCCTGCATGTCGGCGTCGACAATCCGGACCTCTCCGTCGCCCGCGTTGCAGAACGCGTGCAAGAAGGCGGGCACCCTGTTCCTGAGGACAAGGTGCGCGACCGCTATTATCGGTCGCTACCGCTGATCCGGCACGCCGTCATGCTCGCAGATGTCGGGCAGGTATTCGACAACAGCCGCCTGGCCGTGCCAGCAAGGCGATGCCTCGAGTATCGCCGTGGACAGCTGTTCTGGCGAACACTCTCCCGGCGTGGATTCAGGCTGGTTACATCGACGATGCCGATTAGGACCATAGCTTCGTCCTCATCGTGCTCACCAGCATGACTTCAGAGAATTGGGTGTTTAGAGGGGCGCGCAAACGCCACCAGACGGGCGCTATGTCGTTGCCCGGTGAAAGCGCTGCGTTGCCTTCGACCGGAAAGAGCCGCGCATCATTAGGACTGGGGCAACGACCGAATCTGACGCAGGTATAGGAAATATCGGTCGCAGTTCATTCGTTCAGGGGGCAATCTTGTACATCCATAATGGCGCGCTGCTGCATGCGCCTTCCGATCTGGTCCGCTTTCTCGGTTGCGGCCATGCCACGGCGCTGCATTTGCTGCAGGCAACTGATCCCGATGCTGCGCCGGACAAGGCCGCCGATGGCGATTTAAACGTGCTGACCCAGAAGGCGGGACTGAAGCACGAGGAAACCTATCGCCAGTTTCTCGAAGCAAAGGGTGGATTGATCGAGATCGAGACCACCGGCACGCTGGAGGAACGGGCCGCAGCCACCATTGCCGCGATGGAAAGCGGCGCGCAGTCGATATTTCAGGCCGCCTTCCTGTGCCCGCCCTGGCATGGCTATGCCGATTTCCTGATCCGGGTCGAGGAACCTTCATCGCTGGGGGCATGGTCGTATGAGCCGGTCGATACCAAGCTCGCCTGCACGCCCAAGGCATCGCATATCGTTCAACTTGGCCTCTATGCGCGGATGATGGGACAGGTGCAGGGCGACTTGCCGCGGCGTATCCATGTGGCGACCGGCGATGGACAGACACACAGCTTCCGTTTGAACCTCTTCTCCCATGTGCTGCGCGCGGCGCAGCGGCGCTATCTGGACTTTATCGCAAGCGGTGCACCGGCTTCTCGTCCGGAACCCTGCGACGCGTGCGACCTGTGCGCGTGGCGCGACCACTGCAACGCCGAATGGGAATCGGCGGATCATTTGTCGCTGGTCGCGGGGCTGGGTCGTCCGCAGGCTGAGAAGCTGCGCAAGGCCGGAATCGTCACGCTGGGCGAACTCGCGACCATGGAGGAGGGCACGCGTGTCCCCCGCATGGCGCAGGCCACGCTCGGCAAGCTGCAGGCGCAGGCGCGCCTGCAGCAGGCTCGGCGCGAGGGTGGGGGCCCTTGCGTCGAGCCGCTTCCATTGGAGGAGGGGAGGGGCTTTCACACCATGCCGCCGCCCGATCCGGCGGACCTGTTCTTCGACCTGGAAGGCGATCCGCTGGAAGAGGGCGGGCTCGACTATCTGTGGGGGCTGCACTTCCGCGACGGATCGCTGCCCGCATTCAGGTTCGAATGGGCGCATGACCATGAGGCCGAGCGTGCAGCATTCGAAAGCATGATCGACTGGATCGCGCAGCATTTGCGCGATCATCCCGGCGCCCATGTGTATCATTACGCGCCCTATGAAATCACCTCGCTGCGGCGCCTGTCGACCCTGCACGCGAGCCGCGAGGATCTGCTCGACGATCTGCTGCGCCAGCGCCGTTTCGTCGATCTCTATGGCGTGCTGCGCCAGTCGATCCGCACCAGCGAGCCCGATCTGTCATTGAAGACGATGGAGATCTTCTTCGCGGAGAAGCGCGATCAGGCCGTGGTGAAAGCCGATCAGTCTATCGTCGAATACAAGAGCTGGCAGGAAACTGGCAATCAGGCGATCCTCGACGGCATCCTCGAATATAACCGCGTCGATTGCGAAAATACCGAGGCTTTGCGCGACTGGCTGGTGTCGCTGCGCATGGCTAACCTGCCCTGGCGCGAAATCGGCTCTGCCACGCCGGTGAACGAGGAAAAGACCGAACAGCGCATCGCGGCCGAGGAAGCCGCCGCCAAACTGATCGACGCGATCTTGGCGGCAAGCAGCCCCGAGGACCCGCGCATTCGCACGCTGATGGCGCATCTGACCCAATTTCACCGCCGCGCGGACAAGCCTGCGCTGTGGGCGATGTTCGACCGGTGTGAGCGCGATGCCGATGAGCTAGTGGAAGACGGCGAGTGCATCGGCCTGATCAGGCCCGACGGAGAAGAATGGCTGCGGGCCGAGAAGAAGAGCACCGTCGCCCGCTATCGCTTTCCGCCGCAGGACACCAAGCTGCGCGAAGGAAAGGCCGTCAAGCACATCCCGACGCTGAAGGTCATTGGAAAGATCGCAAAGCTCGATACGCGAAACGGTATCGTCGAAGTCAAGCGCCAGCTGAAAGCAGGTGAGAGCTTCCCGCTCGATGGCGGACTGATGGCCGAGCCGACTGTTAGGAACGCTGTCCTGCAAGGGGCGATCCGCCGCGTCGCCTGCGCCTGGGCCGGACTGGACCATGAAACGCTGGAGCCATTGGGGGAGAGGGGCGACCGTCTGCGCTATCGTGCTCTGCTGCGCTTCCTAGGGCGCGAGGCACCTGCGCTGCATGACTGGAGCGGCGGTCCGTTGGTGCAGGAGGGCGAGAGCTTCGTCAGAGCCGCTACGCTGCGCTGCCTTGCGCTCGATGAAAGCGTGCTCTTCATCCAGGGCCCACCGGGCACGGGCAAGACCTTTACCAGCGCCCATGTCATCGCGGCGCTGGTCGCGGCGGGCAAGCGCGTGGGCATATCCAGCAACAGCCACAAGGCGGTAAACAATCTTCTGTCGCGCGTGGCCGATATTTGCGAACGGGACGGCGTCACAGCCTGCATCCTGAAGAAGGCGAGCAGCGGCAATCCCGACAGTGCGATGGAAGCCGACAATGTCACCGATGTCTGGAGCAATAGCGATGTGATCGACTATCACCCCGACGTGGTGGGCGGCACGGCATGGCTGTTCGCCGATCCCGACATGGACCAGCAGTTCGACTATCTGTTCGTTGACGAAGCGGGACAGGTGGCGGTCGCCAATCTGATCGCCATGGGTGCATCGGCCAGGAACATCGTCTTGGTGGGAGACCAGATGCAACTGGGCCAACCCATCCAGGGCAGCCACCCTGGCGAAAGCGGCCAGTCGGCGCTGGAATATCTGCTGCAGGACGATGCGACCGTCGCGCCCGATCGCGGTATCCTGCTCGACACCAGCTGGCGGATGCATCCCGATATCTGCGGTTTTATTTCAGAGGCGGTCTATGACGGGCGGCTGAAGGCGCACCCCGATTGTGCGCAGCAAGTGCTGCACATAGGAGAGGGGGCCGATCCGGCGCTGGCCAGTCATGGCATCCGTTTCGTGCCAATGGATCACGAAGGATGCGGTCAGCGCAGTGACGAGGAAATCACCCGCATTCAGGCACTATGCGACAGCCTGATCGGAACGGGCTTCACCGACCGGCAGGGCAGGGCGGGCACCATCGGATGGGAAAACATTCTGATCGTCGCCCCCTACAACATGCAGGTGAACGCTCTGAAGGCGGCTCTGCCCGAAGAAGCGCAGATCGGAACGGTCGACAAGTTCCAGGGGCAGGAGGCAGAGGTCGTCATCGTTTCGATGACGACGAGCAGCCCCGACGATTTGCCGCGGCATGTGGATTTTTTCTATTCGAAGAACCGCCTGAACGTCGCGATCAGCCGCGCACGGACATTGGCGCTGGTGATAGCCAACCCCAAGCTGTTGGAATTGGATGCGAAATCGGTTGAACACCTTGCGCTGGTCAACACGCTGGCATGGGTGGCGGAAATTGGGGCGGCCGAAATTGGGGGGTAAATTGTGAGAGAGACTGAGTTTCGCGAGTGGCTGGAAGCCAATGGCGCGAACAGCGTAAGTGGACGCAATACGCGGGTTTACGCCGTCAAAACGATTGAAAGCAATCTTGGGGCATTGGGCTTCTCCCAGTCCGATCTTGACGCCGTTTGGGCTGAAAAGCAGTTCGAGATATTGCGGGAGACGTTGGCGGAGATCAAGGCCGACGCTGCTGCCGATGGTCAGCGCTATCGGATCTTGATGCCGCAGTCTCAGGCCCCTGTCGGTCGATTGTCGAGCTGGCGCAGCTGGCTCGGTCAATATGGCCGCTTTCTCGAGGGGGGCGGCGTTGACATGACTGATGCAGGTTTAATCCGGCGGCATGTTCTTGAGACCTATATCGAGCCAGCCAGAACGTCTGACCAATCCTATGCTGAATTGGTCGTAAAGGACGTGAACGACGCTCTTGGGCTGAATCAGGCGTGGCCCAATATTTGCCAAGCACTGAAAGGGCGGAAATTTCTTGATCTGGCTGACGTGCCTCCGCCGCAATGGTTTGGCGCTGATCAAAGCACAGCCACTCGGTTCCGCTTTGACGTCGATCGGGGCGAATATTGGGCGCTCACCGAACTGATTGGCCGTTATGGTGCGCCAATCGCCGAAACGAAAAAGATGGCGTCGTTCCAGATGAAAGACGGCCGGCAGGTTGCGCTTGATCTTGAGGCGACACGGGCTCAGCTCTGGTTGGAAGGCACGGTTGAACCGCTGACTGCGGGGGCGGTAGAACTCCAGCCCTATGCAGCAAATGCGCCACGGCATTCGAATTTGCCGCCTCGACTGAAACACAGTGGAAGTGATCCCGAACCGGTTACAATGGCTATTGTGCGAAACAGCGAGGATCTGCAGCTGCTTCTCGACCATTATGAGACTGGAGGTGCGAGCCTTGATCGGCAGAACCTCAATCGTTTGAAGGCTCGGTTCCTCAGTCAGTTCCCAGACTTTGAAAGGAACGGTGGATTTTCATCCGACGAATGGCGGGAAAAGGACGATCCGCATCGGGTTCACACAATGAAGGAGATCACTGCGCTTAAGCAGCGCGGCGTCTCCACAAGCGATTTGGGCACACAGGTGCTCGACCTGCTTGGCGACAAGCGCAACATACATCTTCAACATTTCGCCCGTCAGCGGATACTCGAGACTATTCGCACAGCACATCCAGGCGTCCTTGAAGAAGCAATGGGCAAGCTTGTCGCCGGTGACGGTTATCCATCGCAGCTCGCTGGGCAATTTCTGCACGCAGTTTGGCCACTGTTGCAAGAGGCGGCGACAGGCAGCAATCCTTTCGCAGAGAGCCGGATATTCGCAAGCCTCCCCTTGGCGCTTGCTCAACCGGACGAAGCGATCAGCATAAATTACCAGAGGTTCCAGACCTTCGCTCGCGCCCTGTGCCATAGGGCGCTGTTTGCCAATGCGCCGCTGCGCGAAGAGGAATATGCCGAGGCAAATTCCTTGGCCCGAAAGACACTCGACATCATGCGCGACGAGTGGGGCTGGCGCCCCCGCGATCTGTGGGATGTGCAGAGTTTCATCTGGTCAACTTGCGGCTCGGCACTTGAAGACACTGCCGGTGAACTGGACCCAACGCCGATCTGGATCGTGACCGCACGATATGGCGACGAGGACGGTCTTCCGCGCTTTATCGAGCGCGGTGAATTCAGCCTGCTTGAGAACACCGGCAGCTCGAGCAACAAGCGCATGGCAGAGATGCGCGCAGGCGATCACATCTTTCTGCGCGATTACTTCCACCAGACCCATGATCTGCCGTTCGATGCGAATGGCGGACGCGTCTCGGCCATTCGTATCCGCGCAAAGGGTCGGATCGTTCGCGAAAGCGAAGATGGATTAAACATCGGCGTGGAGTGGGATGAGCCCGCCGAGGCCCGGGTCTGGTATTTCTACACATTCACCGATCCGGTCTGGGGCCTGAAACCTCCAGGTGAACGTCCATCGGCTGACTTGCTGCGGCGCTTCCTGCTGCTGGGCGAAGATCAGGATTACGACTGGTTTCTCAATGATCCATTCTGGCGTGACCGTCTTTTCGGAAAGCCGAAGAAGGAACTTTCCGTGGCCAAACCCACCAATCTCATCCTCTATGGTCCTCCCGGCACTGGCAAAACCTACCGCACGGCACAGGAGGCTGTGCGCCTGTGTGATGGCGACGCGGATTACGGCAACAATGACGAAGGCCGCGCAGCCTTGATGGCTCGCTATGGCGAGCTGGTGAAGGAAAAGCGCATCGAGTTTGTCACTTTCCACCAGAACTTCGGCTACGAGGATTTCGTAGAGGGGTTACGTCCCACGACAGGCACATCCGACGGACAGACTTTGGGTGGGTTCGAACTTAAGCCTGAGCCAGGGATTTTCCGCCGGATCGCCGACCGTGCTGCGGCGCCTGTCATGAAGGCGGATGATGCGTTTTCGCTTCAAGATCGCAGCGTCTTCAAGCTTTCCCTGGGTGAGGCGGGCAAGGCCGAATGGGAATGGGTGTTCGAGGATAGTCTCGAGGAAGGCTACGCGATCTTCGGCTTCAAGAATGTCGATTGGTCCGACGAGAGGTTCAGGGACCGCGATGCGATACTGCGCGAACTGCACGATCGATTTCCGGATGAGAACCTGACGGTGCAGAATGGCGACGTCAAATCGCCTGACCGCTTCCGTAACCGGATCCGGGAAGGCGATGTCGTCATCGTCTCGAAGGGGCTGAATGCCTTTCGCGCGATTGGTGTTGTCGAGGGGCCGTATGAATATGCTCCGCGGCCTGATGGTCGCTATTGCCACCGCCGGAAGGTGCATTGGCTGTGGGATGACCCGGAAGGGGTCGATGTCCGCGAGATCAGCGAAAAGCGGTTCAGCCTCGACACGGTCTATGAGCTGCCCAAGTCGCGGCTGAATATTGCCGAGATCGAGAGGCTCGTGAATGCGGCGGCCGCCAGCGAAGTCGAGGATGAGAGTGCTGAGCGTGAACCGCATGTGCTGATCATTGACGAGATCAACCGTGCGAATATCTCCAAGGTCTTCGGCGAACTGATCACGTTGCTCGAGCCGGACAAGCGATTGGGGCAGCCCAATGCGCTGACGGTGCGGCTGCCTTACTCGAAGCGTGAATTCGGCGTGCCTTCGAACCTGCATGTCATCGGCACGATGAATACGGCGGACCGTTCGATTGCTTTGCTCGATACGGCCCTTCGCCGCCGCTTCCGGTTTGAGGAAATCGCGCCGGAGCCTTGGCGCCTCGGAGCGGTAGGCGACATTCCGCTGGCGAAGGTTCTGACGGTCATCAACGAACGCATCGAATATCTGATCGACCGTGACCATCGCATTGGCCACGCTTTCTTCATGGGCGATGGCGGCAAGGAAAGGCGCGCGATTGATGCGACCATGCGCGACAAGGTGATCCCGCTGCTTCAGGAATATTTCTTCGAGGATTGGTCGCGCATTGCCTCGGTCGTGGGCGACGGGTTCCTAAAAAAGACAGTGCTGAAGGCGCCCCCCGGGATTCAGGGTGAAGCACGCGATAGTTGGGCTGTGCGCGAAACCTTTCTGACCGATGCCTATGACCGCCTGCTCAAAGGCGCGCTGCCCGATGAAGGGGAGGGGGCACCGACAGACGACGACGGGGACGAGTAGGCGCGGCATGGCCCATCGCACCGTTCACGAGTGGAAGAAGCTCCCCATCGGGAAGGGGGATGGGGGCTTTACCCGCGCGCAGGCCAACAGCCTGCTCGCCGCGGCGCGCTCACATGCGAAGGGCGGTGCCGAGGGGCAGAACATCCTAGTCGAGCAAAACCGTCATCTGCATGCGCGGCAGGCGGTCGGCATTCTGGCGGGGCAGGGGTGTTCGCTGGAAATCCTTCCCAAGATCGAACCCGCTGACGGCGAAAGCGATGCCAGCGTCAGGGCGCGTCTTGTCCATATGCTCGATGTGGCGCTCGACCTCGATATCTCGCACGGCGAGGCGGCGGCGATAGCGCGGCAGGATCATACGCTGCTCGACATATTGGTCCGCATCTTCGCTGACCGCCTATTGGCCGAGGCGCGGCGCGGCCTGCCTCGTCGCTATAATCCGCGCGAGGATGATCTGCCTGCCTTGCGCGGAAGGCTCGATGTTGCGCGACAATTCACGATCAACGCGGTGCGACCCGATCGTCTTTCCTGCCGCTATGACAGTCTGGAGGCCGATACGCCGCTGATGCGGGTGATGAAGGCCTGCACAATCATGCTGCACCGCCATGCCCGTCATTACGAAACCCAGCGCAGGCTGGCCGAACTGCGCTTTCTGATGGCCGACGTGCCGGATGTGCAACCTTTGCGCCTCCGGTGGGACCGTGTGGTGATCGACCGCAGCAACCGGCGCTGGCGTAGCCTGTTCGCCATGGCCAGGCTGTTCCTGAAACGCGAATGGCAGGCCACGCATCATCAGGCAGCAGGGAGTGACGGTATTACCCTGTTGTTCCCGATGAACGATCTGTTCGAGGCCTATGTTGCCGCTGGCTTGCGCAAGCAATTGCGTGAACCGGGGATCGAGGTCGTGGCGCAAGGCGGCCTCGAATATTGTCTCGGCCATTGGCGGGAAGGGGAGCATTGCCACCCCAGCCTGTTCCAGACGCGGCCAGACATTATTCTTCGTGATCGCTCGACTGGCCGTGCGCGTGTGATCATCGACACGAAGTGGAAGAAGCTGGCGTCCGATCCCTTCGACCGCAAGCGCGGTGTGAAGCAGAGCGACGTCTATCAGCTGATGGCCTATGCGCGGCTCTACCGGTGTGACCGGCTGATGCTGCTCTATCCATCGGTCCCAGGGGCTGACCAACAGTCTCGGCACGATTTCGGGCTGGCGCGGGGAAGGGAAAGGCTTGCGGTCTCGACCGTCGACATTTCCGAGCCGAAGCGTTTTGCACAGCAGCTTGCGGCCATTATTGCCGCAGAATTGAGCGGCGGGGACACGGTAGATAGATCCGATTTGGACGTTAACCGAATTCAAGGGGTTTCAACCGCATAGCGCCTCTGCAACAGTCACGACGATTTCGGTCGCAGCCGGGGGGCAGACTTTGGGGGGAATTAATGGCGCAAGCGCGGGGGCAGTTGGCTCCGGACGCCGTATGGGCAAGCTCGATCGCACGCTGAGCATGGTCGATATGCTGGCGGCATCGAGCGAAGGTCTGACGCTGGACGAGATGGCCGAGCAGCTTGGCGTCGATCGCCGGACGGTCGAGCGCATGCGCAATGTCGTCGCTGATCATTTCGACGTGGACGAAGTGATGGACGATCGGAAGAAGCGCTTTCGCATTCGCGACAGTCTGCGCCGGCATTACACCCGCCCTAATGCTGCCGAAGTCGCAGCCCTACGTGCTGAATGCGACGCGCGTAAGGCAGAGAACGCGCCCAATGCGGAACTGCTGCAGAGCCTTTTAAGCAAGATCTTCGCTTCGCTCGACAACGCTGAAAAGCGCAAAATCGATACTGACCTCGACGGGCTCGCCCGGCTGCAACGCACGCGTGTTACGGCAGGTCCTGTGGTTGAGGTCCCGCCCGAAACTCTAGACATGATGCAGGAGGCGATCCTCGCCGGCTATTGCGTGGAGTTCGACTACCTCGCCGATGGCAAGACCGAACCGAAATGGCGCCGTGTGGTGCCCTATGGTCTGCTGTTGGGCCCGATCACCTATCTCGTCGGCAAGTTTCCCGATCGCGACAATGAGCCCATCAACTTCCGGCTCGACCGGATGAGCAATGTTCGCCTTTCGGAAACTCTGGGTTGCGCCCCTGATGAGTGGAGCCTCGACGGCTTCCTCTCCAACAGTTTTGGGATCTGGCAGGAAGAACCTCACGACGTTATTCTGCGCGCCCGATCTCATGCCGTTTCACGCGCGCGCAGCTGGCGGTTCCATCCCAGCCAAAGTTTTGAAGATGATGGTGATGAGCTGATCATCCGATTCCGTGCCGGCGGGTTGCGGGAGATGGCCGAGCATCTGTTCACTTGGGGCGGCGATCTGGTGATCGAGGGACCGGCAGAACTTCGCGCAATTATGCGAGAGAGGCTGGATGCGGCGGAGGAGTCGCTGTGACCGGTTTTGTCGTGTGTGCGAGCGAAATATTGGCATGTTCGATAGGCAGTGAACGCGGACGGGATCCGGCTGTCTGCGCGAACGAAAATGTGATCGAGGCATCGGAAAAGCAAAAATGAGCGAAGCTAGATTGGCATGGTCGGCGCGTATCGACGAGGCCGATGATCTGCCCGAGCTGGACTATATTGAAGGCGAGCTGACCATGCTGTCCGAGGCATGGGTCGGGCCGTTGCGCTTAAAGATCATCAATCGGAGGCGAGAGCTGAAGGATATTGCCAACCGGCCTGTTCAGGCGCCCTCCTACGCGCCAGGGGCAAAGTTCGGGCTGCCTCCTGCAGATGGGCGCTGGCTCTACGCCTATCGCATCGATGATGCTGCCTTTCAGGAATTGCAGACCTATCTGGCGACCCGGCAGGGCATCTATGCCTTGGCCAGTGGGAATGACCCGGCGCTGTTCGTCCTTTGGGCATCGGAATGGCACAGGCGGTCCTATCGAGGCGGCGGGCTCAGCTGGAGCCCACTGCTAAGCGACTTGGGTTTCCGGACGACCGGGCAGTCGGATCAGGGGATGCTCCGCGACATCGCCCGCCGTGGGCTTCAGGCTTGGGGCCGGCCTGTCATCAAGCTATCCAATCATGCCTATCTGGGTACATTGGCCCGCGAAGGCGGTTTTCCGGCGGCGGCGGTGGAATCGGGCGAAGGCGGTTGGGCAAGCCGCATCTTGACCACCATTGTTGGCGCTCTGCTAGGCAATGTTGCCGCGGACGCGGAAACAGCGCTGACGCTCGCAGAAGAGGTGCGCGGCCGTCTGCCTCAGACATTCGACGACAATGATTTCGTCCAGCTATGCGCGGATCTGGCGTTCAGTATCGTGACCATCCGCCGAGAAGCCGAACCCAAGGCAGCCGAGGCAGGACAGCCCGTTGCGATCTGGCTGGATCTTAATCAGCCGGGCTGGCGCGAGGCCCTTCCTCTTTCGATTGGCGACCGGACTGCTGACAGGCTCGTCGACAGCCTTATGGCGGTCGAGGCCATCACCGGTGCCGCAGTGGGAACAGACCGATTGTTGCAATATGGCGATGACGGTTGGTTCGAAGCCGTGCGCATCCGATTAGATGGTGCGATTGACAGCAAAGCCATGGCCCAGATCGACCCGGCCTTCGGCCGACTGCGGGCCTTTGCAAGCGGTGATCTCGCCCGTCATATGCCGGGCGAACTGGCTCTGTTCGAACCGCCTGCGCAGGGTGACAAGCAATGGTCGGCGCGGTCCGTGCGAATGGCGCATGGTGTGCATGCCGTGCCCTTTGCCGCCACACTCGAACTCGATCTGCGTTCGGGGGAGCGGCGGGTCAGCCGTATCGCGCTGCCCGGCGGCAAGCCGCGCCGGGGACAATTGCTGATCGCCGAGCGTGAAGAAGGCGAGGAACTGGCGCCGCGTTGCTTGCGCATCATCGGATCGGGTTCGGGCCAGTTCCGGGCTGAGGCCCTGTATCTGCAGGTCCCCGCTGGCTGGAAAGTAACGGCGACCGCAGGTGAAGAGGCGCAGCCGCTTGGCATGGGTGTCGGGGCGAGCCAGCTGTGGCACATCAAGGGCGGTGCCTTTGTGACCGATGAGAGCGGCGATCGCTATCGCATTCGGTGCGGTCAGGCGAATGACCGGTCGCACCGCATGGATTTGATTGGCAATGAGTGCCGCTGGGCCGAGGTGCAAGCTACGGTCGATCTGTTCGTCGGCCCTCCTCATTTTCGGACAGCGGCGGATGGCGGTCAATTGCTGATCCGCGAGCCAGGCACGCGTCAGTGGCGCCAGGCCCCGCGCGTCTTGCCGGTCGGTCATTTCGAATTGGGCTGGCGCAAGGACGATATTCTGCTCGACCGTCGCAGGATTGCCATCCTGCCTTCCGGTGCCGAATTGGCGCGGTCCGGCCTGGGGCCAAACCTGCAATATGATCTGACAGGCCTTGCGGGTGTCGAGGTCATACCCGATGCCGATGCGCCGGTTCGCGTTTGCGAAAATGACTCTCAGTGGAGGGCCATGGCAGCCAAGGCCGCGACCAATCGATTTGGAGCGACGATCCGCTTTCCAACTGGTCCCGATCTGGCTGTGACCATCGCGTATCCATGCCCAGCTGGTTTGGCGCAATGGGACGGCAAGTTGGTGTCAACTTCGGAATTGTTGACGCTGGCCGATCTGCCGGACGTCTTGGCGGTCGATGGCGGCGGCATGGAACTGGTCGCGGAATTGAACGAGCCCGGCAAGCCACATCTTGCCGAACTGAGCTGGGAGTTCGAGCGCGAGTTCCCGCTGGCGTCGGTGCGCAAGGAATTGGCCGGCTTGCTGATGCCTTCGGGGATTGAGGCGTGGATCTCACTCAGTATGAATGGAGGTCAGCACTTTTGGGAAGTTCGACCTTTCGAATTAAACATCGAATGGCGCAGCGATCAGCTGACCACCGATCGAGGGGTCGTCGATGAAAGCGCGCATCTTTATGGCAGGCCCATGGCCGACCCGTGCCGCGAGGTGGATTTCGGCAGCTACAACCTCCTGTCCGACAGCAACCATCGACCGGTCAGCTTTCCCGCCGACGTTGGCGGTCCTTGGCTGATCTATCTGCGGTCTGGCGCACGTGTGCTGACCCGTCCGCGCTGCCTGACGCTGGTCGGACCGCCTGCCGAGGCTGGGACCGATCTGGGCAAGGCCATGGCCGTCAACGATTACCGGACGATGGTGGCACAGGTCGAGGCATGGCTTGCCGATGCAGATTCGAATGGCGGGTCAGAAGCGGTGCAGGAGCTGAACGCGCTGGTCTGCGCTTTGGAGGGTTTGCCTCCCGCGACGTTCAAGGTTCTGGAACTGCTTCCGCAATATCCGGATGTGCTGACGCGCATGGCCATGAATGCCCGTCCCGATCAGCGCGAGGCGATCATGGGCCTGTCGCGGGACTTGCCCTTCGCCTGGTGCCTGCTTCCGAGAAAAAGCTGGGAAGGCGCAAGCCGCGAAATCTTCGACAGGATCACAGGGCTGTTGGCCGGGCATCCGGATCTGATGATGGAAAGGGCGATCGAAGCGGTCAAGTTGACGCAGCGGTCTTTGGTCCAGCACGAGCCCTTGCTGGCCCAAATCTTTGAATCTGACGCAACCGACAATATCGCCGATGTCTCGCAGCGGTTCCTGAACCGGTCGTCGCACCGTATTCGCGGCGCCTATTATGGCCGATATCGTCGGAAATTGGCCGATCAGCTGCCCGCCTATTTCATCACCCAAGGTTTTAACCAACAGTTCATCGATACGCTGGATGCACCATGTGCAGCGGCGCTGGCGGCAACCGGGTGCTGGGCGCCCGATGCCGCTGCCGTTCGCCATATCAAGACCGTCGCCCATAATTTTCCGAATTACTTCGCCGAGGCTTTTGCAGTCTGGCTCAAGGAGAGTGCCTGACCATGGCCGAAGCCGATCCCATGCGCCCTGTTACCGCGCCATTGCGCACCATGGATCTTGTGCGTGACCGCGCCGTCGAAGCGGTTCTCAGTCGATCGGGCATCAACCACCCCGCGCTCGTCGATGAGATCCGCCGCCAGTTCGGGTCGACAAAGGTAGAAGATGGCGCACTGGTCCGCGAGCCGGTGATCGAGGGCGCCGCTCCCTTCGTGACTGATGGGCGGACTTTTGCCGATTGTTCGGGAAATCTGCTGCATCCCGAAGTTATTCGCGCGATTTCCAGCGATACGGCCGGCGAATATCGCTTTCCGCCCGATGCCCAACCCTATCGCCATCAGGTCGAGGCATGGCGCCATCTGACGGATGAGCAGCGCAATTCGGTGTTGGTGACCAGCGGCACCGGTTCGGGCAAGACGGAATGCTTCTTGATGCCGCTGCTCCACGATCTGGCGACGGAGTCCGATGCGAAAGGGCGCCTTAGCGGCGTTCGCGCCATTGCGCTTTATCCGCTAAACGCCCTGATCGCGAGCCAGAAGGAGCGCCTGCGAGCCTGGACCCGTCCTTTCGGGGGCAAGGTCCGGTTCGGGCTTTATAATGGGCTGACGCCCGACAAGCTTCGCGCCAGCGACATGCGCCATGCCGAGCAGGCGCAGGACCGAGAGACCTTGCGCCGCGATCCGCCGCCGATTCTGGTCACCAACGTGACCATGCTGGAATATATGACGATCCGCCGGATCGACCGCCCGCTAATCGAAAACAGCCGCGGCCAGTTGCGCTGGATCATCCTCGACGAAGCGCATGGCTATGTCGGATCGGCCGCTGCCGAAATCGCCCTGCTCATCCGCCGCGTACTGTTGGCGTTCGGCGTCAAGGCCAGCGATGTGCGCTTTGTCGCCACCTCGGCCACCATTGGCGACGGCAAAGATGTTACCGACGATCTGCGCCGGTTCCTTCAGGATATCTCGGGCGCCGAGGCCGATCGGATCCATGTGGTCACCGGTGCGCGCGAACCGCTCATGTTACCAAAAGCCGACGCCGAGGCCCGGGCTGAGCCGACCTTGCTGGCGGATCGTGACAGGTTACGGGCCAATCCGGCGGTTCAGTCGTTCCTGAGAGAAGCGGAGGCGGGCGTTGTGCCGCTTGCCAAGGCTAACAGCTTGCTGGCCCCGACCGGCCTGCCCGTTCCAGAAATTCTCTCGGCCATCGCCGATGATGGCGACCGGCAGCGGGATCCGATCCTGCCGCTGCGATTTCACGGTTTCCTGCGCGCTGTGCCTGGCCTGTGGAGCTGTATCAACCCGGACTGCGGCAAAAGTCCGGAAGGCTGGCCATTCGGTGCTGTGCTGCCCGAACGATCCGAATGCTGCCCCAGTTGTTCGGCCCCCGTGCTTGAAATCAATGCGTGCCGCGAATGTGGTGAACCCTGGCTCGATTGCGAGGAGCGCGATGGGCATTTGCAGCCGCGCTATACCCCGCCTGTCATCGATGAATTTGCGGCCCTGCGCGATCGCGAGAGCAGTGAGGACATGGACAACGCGCCGGACCCTGCTCGGGAGCAAGGGCCGATCAGGCCACTTTACGACGGTGTCCGCCTTGCCGTCGGCACTCGTGCGCTGGACGGTTGTCACCAAGCCCATATCGATCCGAAGACCGGCCAGCGCTTTGACCGTGCGGAGGAGGGGACGATCGTGTTCCACACTCATTCGCCCGAAAGCTGCGGGGCCTGCGAGGCCAGCGAAGGTCGTTTGGGCGACGTACTGCGGCCCTTCCGATTTGGCGCTCCGTTCCTGATCGGCTCTGCCGCGCCTGTGATGCTCGAGGGGGTACCGCGCCGACCGGTGAATCCGCAGGACAAGTTCGCGCCGCCCGCAGAGGGGCGTCAGCTGCTGTCGTTTACCGACAGCCGTCAGGGGACCGCGCGCTTTGCGGCCAATCTGCAGACCAACTCGGAACGCAGCTTCGTAAGGGGCCATCTCTATCATGCCGTGCAGGGCAGTATCGCGATGTCGAGTGAAGGTGATGCCGATGTCACGGCGTTGCGCAGCGAGTTGGCCGCGCTTGAGCAAGCGGCCGCTGCTAGTCCCGGCATTCTCGATGAACTTATCGCCGAGAAGAAGCGTCAGCTTGCGGCGAAGCTGTCTCCCTCGCTCGACGGCCTGTCATGGCCGAAAATGCGCGAACGCCTCGCCGAGACGGAAGTGGTGCGCAAATGGATGAGCGAAGTCTGGAGATTGCGCGACGACCGCTTCGGCAAAGACGGCGCAGCCTTCGCAGAATTCCTGCTGATGCGTGAATTCATGCGCCGCCCGCGTCGCGCCAATACGGCGGAGACTTTGGGGCTGGCCCGGCTGCGGTTCGATACGATCGACCGGATCGCGACCGTGCCCGAGGTGTTGCGCAACAATGGCCGGACCATCGAGGACTGGCATGGGCTGCTGTATTGCATGGTCGATATGGTGGCGCGCGCCAATCTGGCGGTTCGCGTTCTCGACGCTGATCTCCACTGGATCACGCGGCTTGGTTGGCGCAAAGCGCTTTTGCCTTTTGGCGAGAAGAAGGTGGCCCAAAACGAGGTCGCCTGGCCTGTGGCGGGTGTTGCCCATGCATCCAATCTCGTGATGGCGCTGGAAAAAGCATTGCAAATGGACCGCACGGACGGTGCCGATCGTGCGGCTCTGAACGAACTGCTTGCCGATGCCTGGGCCGCGCTCAGCCCGCTTTTCTATGATCCTTCGCGTCCGGGCCATGCGCTCGATTTCGACAAGGCGCATCTCGCGCCGGTCAGCCAGGCATGGCTTTGTCCGGTTACTGGCCGCGTGCTACCCCATACCGTGCTGGGATTGAGCCCTTATGGACACAGGGAGGGTGTGAAGCCTGCCGACAAATTGGCGACGGCGATTACTTTCCCTCGCCTGCCGATGACGTTTCCGCGGGGGAACTCGCTTGAGCTTATTCGAGCATGGCTCGACGACGAGCCCGGTGTTGCCGAATTGCGCAAGAACGGCGTCTGGACCAACCTCAACGACCAGGCCGCCTTGCTCGCCCCCTATATCCGCTCTGCCGAGCACTCGGCGCAGCAGCCGGCAGAACGACTTCGGCGGTTTGAACGTGAGTTCAAGGATGGCGAGATCAACATCCTCAATTGCTCGACCACGATGGAGATGGGCGTCGATATCGGGTCGGTTTCAACCGTGATGATGACCAATGTGCCGCCCGCGCTTGCCAATTACCGGCAGCGCGTCGGTCGCGCGGGGCGCCGTCGTCAGGGTTTTGCCAGCTCGCTGACTTATACGCGCGATACGCCGCTGGAACGCGAAGCCTTTGCCGCGCCCGAAATCTATCTGGCGCGCAGCACCCGCGCGCCACGCGTGAAGCTGGACAGCCGCCGCATCGTGCAGCGCCACGTCAATGCGCTCTTGCTGGCGCGCTGGTTTGCAGGGGAAGGCGGCGAGGCGCTCAAGGTGCAGGTGGGGGATTTCTTTGGCTGTCCGCAAGGAATTGGGGCCGCCCGCCCGGACGTCATTCCTGCCGAGGCCTGCCTGAACTGGCTCGACGCGCCTAGCACGCAAACCAATCTTGCCGCGGACGTTGCGCAATTGCTGCATGGCACGGTACTGGAGGGCGATGCGACGGTTTTTACCGCCGCCCGCGAAGCCCTCGATCAGGCGCGCAACGGAGTGGTCGGCGAATGGGATGCAATGCAGGCGCAGGCCGCGAATGCACCGCCCGAAGGTCGCGGCAGCATTGCCTATCAATTGGAACGCCTGACGAAGGAGAACCTGCTTTCCGAGCTCGCATCGCGCAACATTCTGCCCGGTCACGGCCTTCCTACTGGTGTCGTCCAATTCGTTAACGCGGACAAGGCAGCGGCTGATGAATCCGACCGCACGGGCGATGGGAGCCGTGGTCGCCGCTCATTCCCCAGTCGCACGCTGGACATTGCGATCCGCGATTACGCGCCGGGCGCCGAGGTTGTCGTCAACGGCCTGGTCTATAGCTCGGCGGGCGTGACCCTGAACTGGCGGCGGCCTGCGGATGACGCAAAGGCGAGCGAGATTCAGAGTATCAAGGTGTTCTGGACTTGCGTCGCCTGCGGCGCCGCCGATTGTAGCCATGTGGCACCTCTGCAATGTCCGACATGCCGTTCTGCAATACCGCTAGAGGCACAGCGCCGCTTTCTGGCGCCGTCGGGCTTTACCGTGGACATGGGTGAACAGCCCCATGCCGACACAGACGAAGTCACCTATGTCGAGCCTGAGCCCGAGCAGATCGTGGCGCGTGGCGCGGCATGGGGTGCGATGGCCAATCCGTTGCAGGGCCGGCTTCGCGCCAGCGGGGAAGGGCTAGTATTCTATTCCTCGCGAGGTGGTGCGGGGCGGCTTGGCTATCACGTTTGTCTGGAATGTGGCCGTGCGGAACCGGCCGCTGCGGACGGCGACGGCGGGGCCCCGATGCGCGATCACCAACCGTTGCGCGGCACCCAGCGCAATGCGGCCGGAGTCTGCCCGGGGACCGAGAAATCGTTCAAGATCACCCCTCCCATTGCACTTGGCTGCGAAACGCTGACCGATGTTGCGGAATTGCAGCCGGCCAATCTGGCCAGCGAGGGCGCTGCGCTGGCCCTGGTCTCTGCCTTGCGCGAGGCTCTCGCACGGCGGCTTGGCGTGGAGCAGGGCGAGATGGGCCTTGCTATCAGGCGCGCAAGAGGTCCCCTGGGGCAGTCGACGCATTCATTGTTCCTGTTTGATCGTGCGTCGGGCGGTGCGGGATTTGCCCCGCAGGCCGTGGCGCTTTGGGAGCTGTTGCTGGCCGATGCGCGCAAGATCCTCGATTGCAAGGAACCGGGCTGCGTTACGGGCTGTTCCGCTTGCGTCCTGACCGGCGATCTCCATCGCCAGCAGGAAAAGGTCGATCGCCGTGTGGCGCTGGACTGGGCGATTGAGGCGATTGCCTTGGGCGGGTCGGTCGATGCCGAAGACCTGGCGCATCCCGCTGCAATACTGTGCCGTTCGGTCAGCGATGCCGTGCTGTCGGCGGTGGATCAGGGGGCGCGGAACCTTGCCATCTGGTGTCCGCCCAATACCGATGCCGCCGGGCTGGCCGATCCGTGGTTTTCGCGGTTCCTGCGCCGCCTTGCCGAACGCGGTGTGCGGATCCGGCTGATCGTGGCTACGAAATGGCTGGATCAATTGGATCCGGCGTCCCGTCTTGCCGTCCGCGATGCGGTCAAGGCCATAGGGGCGGAGCTGAAGACCGGAGACGCGCCGCGATTTGCCAATGGCGCGGTCGCCATCGCCGCCATCGATGAAGCCGGGGGCACATCTTGGGCCTCGCGCGACATTGGCGTCGCCATGCCTGGAGAGGGGTGGGGGCAGCCTCAAGAGGTGCCTATCGTGGCCTTCCCGTCGGAACGCTTGCCGCTTGGCGCGGCAATTGATCTGGAAAGGCTGTTGCCGCCGTCAAGCACCGCTTATGTCGAGATTGCCAAGGAGCTGGATGGTCCCATCGCCGAATTCGGCAAGCAATTTGCGGCTCTGCTGGTTCCGAAGATCCGGGCAGCGGGAGGTGCCGGTGCGTTGCAGCGCGTTTCCTATAACGACCGCTATTTGCAATCTCCGCTGACAATCCGATTGATGGCGGATGGGCTTGCGAGCCTCTGCGCCAGATTGGACGCTGCACAAGAAGGTCTTCCGCTGACGATCACCACGAATCGCTTCAAGCCGAACCAGCGTCAGCCCTATTCCCCCGAGCACGATTGGGAGTGGGAAGATGACCGGCGCGACATTCTGGAAGATCTGATGGGGCGTCGTGGGTTCGATTGCGATCTAGATGAAGGGCGGGCCGCCCATGCGCGTACCATCACGTTGAATTTCGAAGCGGGTAAGACGGTTCGGGTGGTATTGGACCAAGGGTTTGGGCCTTGGCGCGCACCCAATTTCGCGCGCTTCGATTTCAGCGACCCGGCAGATCGCCAAGCCGACAAACTGGACCAATATTCGGTCATGATCGCAAATCGCGGTGCAAGTTACGCCGTGGTTACCAATCCTGCTGTATGAACTACTCTGATATTGCTGGGGACACCATTTAGATGACGGGCGCAGTCGAAAAACCCATTTGGCCAAATCTTGTGTTGGCCGATCTGTTCAGCAACCCGTGGATTGGTTTCATTCTTGCAGCCGCCATCATAGGTTTGGCTGGCCTCATTGTCATTCATAATTACTGGTGGCGGTTCCGTCCGCTGACTCACGCTCTGAAGGCACGCTTGGCAGCTACACAGATTATCGCTGAGCAAGCCGACGATGAAATTGCGCAGGATGCGTTCTACGACAATTTCGATGCCATCAATGCGGCCATGCTTGAAGGCGGAAAACATGCCTCTGGGCTCAAACATGCGTGGACGCAGTTTAGCGAGACGATTGTCGACAAGAATGACAATCCGCTTCAGGCGACAACACGGCCCGACGGTTATTTCCTCCATCTGGGCGACGATACCCGGGTTTTGGCGTGGTGGGCCAACCTGTTTGTTGCATTGGGGCTGACGTTCACATTCCTGGGCATTATTGGCGCCTTGTCCAAGGCTGTGGGTTCGATGTCTGGTGGTGACATGGCCGCCATGCAAAGCTCTCTGATGGAGCTGTTGGTCATTACTGCGGCCAAGTTCTGGACATCGGTCGGCGGTGTTGCGGCATCGATCATTCTCCGCATGTTCGATCGCCGGTGGCACTCTGCAACGCTGAAGCGGCTTGAGGCACTATGTGAAAGGCTGGAGCACGGCACGCTCTACTCGCCGCCCCAGCGGGTTGCTGCCAAGCAGCTTCGCGAACTTGAACAACAGAGTGTTGCGCTGACCGAATTCAGCCACCAGCTTGCTGCATCGATTGGCGATGCTATGGGACGCCATCTCGATCCCGTGGTGTCAGGCATTTCTGGGATTCAGACATCGCTCAATGAATTCCGAGAAGGCAGTTTTAATCAAATCGGGAAGGAGCTGGGGGCGGCGATAAGCCAGAATGCCGGTACTGAAATGGCAGCGCTGGCCGACGCATTGACTGCAATGACCGGTGGTCTCCAGGGCGTAAATGACAGGCTGGAGGGGGCAAGTGGCGAGGCCAGCGAACAGATCGCTACTGCTGCGCGTGAATTCTCAACGGCTTCGGAAAAGATGACGCTGGCGTTTGGAACGTTGAATAGCAATCTCGAGACAATGTCGCGCCGCATTTCGCAGGAGACGGCCGAAGCCAACGAACGTCGCGAGGCGCGTGCTGTAGAAGAACGGCAAGCCTATGATGATGCTGCGGAACGGCAACGCCTTGTCCTACAGGAGGCCGGCGAGGGCATTGGAGCAGCTTCACGAGCTGCGAGCGAAGCGATGATCGATGCTGTGCAAAGTTCGATCCGCGAAGCGATGTCGGAATCTAGTGAGACCATCCGCGTTGCCTTGGAGGGCTTCGCTGGCGCAACCGCCGGGATCCAGACAGCTTTCGATCAGGTCAAAACCCAGATCGGTGAAATGGGCGGGCGTATGTCCGACACGGCGAATGACGCTGCTTTGCGCAATGCGCAGGTACTAGAAAAGGCGGCGGCTACTTTGGAAAATGTCACCGGGCGAGCGCATACAGGAATGTTGAGCGCGATCGACGATGCGATTGCACGGTCGAGCGATGCGTCGGCACGAGCGATCGCCACAGCATTCGAGCAGTTCGGTGAAAAGTTCGAGCAGAGCTCAGCGGGCTTCTTACAGTCCTTGGCAGGCGCGGTCGGCCGAATGGAGGCGTTGGCCCAAAGCATTGAGCGTTCGACCGGCGCGTCGCGGGATCACGCAACGATCCTGGGCAATGCGGGGCGTGAAGCCGAACAGGTCGGGTTGATGCTGGGTCGTGCGGCCAATGATGTGTCAGGTGCGACAGCGCCTATGCGTGATGCCGCTCGCATCATTCATGAATCCGTCGGGCATAGTCAGGAACTGCTGCGCCGAAGCGATGAAAGCGGTCAGCGCAATCTCGCCAGGATCACGGAGATTGCCAACACGATGGACGGTATGCGCGAAGCGATTGAGCGTACCTCCGGAACGGCATCACAAGCCTGGGCCAGTTATGAAACTCGCTTCAACGGTGTCGACGAGGCACTGGCAAAGGCGTTGGATCAGATCCGTCATGCATCGGCAGAACATGCCGGTGCACTTAATACGGAGGTGGGTCGGATCGACAGCGCGCTGGCCAAGGCGGTCGACAAGTTCGCATCAGCAGTGGACGACATTAAGGATCTGGCAGACGCGCTCGAAGATCTTCGTGGCGGTTCCGCAATCCAGGCTGCGGAGTAAGCCATGGACGCGCGTGGTATCAGACGCTCCCGCTCGGAAGAGGAGGAGGAGAGCTATTTCATTTCAATGGCGGACATGATGGTCGGCCTGGTGTTCGTATTCGTCATTCTGCTGCTCTATTTCGCCTTGCAGTTCCAGCAGAAGAGCCAGGCGATCAGCAACGCTGGGGAAACCCGAGCGCAGCTATTGCGAGATCTGAGGGATGACCTGGCCAAGCATAATCTGCGAGTGGAGATCGATACCGCGTCTGGGGTCTTGCGCATCCCGGCGGAACTTCTGTTCGCAAGTGGCCAATACCAGCTTTCGGATGAAGGGCTTGAGAAGGTGGCACTTGTCGCTCAAGTGATGGGGGACGTGCTGCCCTGCTATTCCCAACCTCGGCGAGAAGAAGGTTGTCGGCCAACCGAACATAGTTTGGATGCTATTTTCATCGAGGGCCATACCGACTCTGACCAAATGAGTGGCTACGGCCCGATCTCCGACAACATGGACCTTTCTGCTTTGCGGGCGACTAACACGTTCCGCGCCATGCGTCAGGCGGCCCCAATGCTGGAGTATCTGGAGAACCGAAATGGCAGTCCGATCCTGTCAGTGAGCGGATATGGAGCGGATCGCCCTGTCGCCGAAGGCAACACTGACGATGCGAAGCGCCAGAACCGGCGAATCGACTTACGTTTTCTGATGGAATCGCCGCGTAACGAGGATCTTGCCACAATGCTGACGAGCGGCACATGAGCGGCGAACTTCGCGAAGCGGCCGAGAGGATCGCGAGTTCGGTTCGACTGCCACGACCTGGATCAACTGTGCGCAGCGAATTAGACAAGGCAGTGGAACGTCTTTCGCACCGAGAGTCCGGTTCTGCTCGCGATTTGGAAGGCTGGGATGACTTCCTCGAGCGTATCGGCGTACTCAGAACATGAGTTTCGATCCGCGCCAACTTTCGCGTCGTGACCTGAGGCGTCTCGTCAAAGACATGTGGTCCGACCCGCGATGCAACAGCATTGCCCGACCGACGCTTATGGCTGCGGTCGAGCAGGATGCTCAAAGCCTCGATCGGGCGGTCGTTGCCGGATATCTGAGGCATTTTCCGACCAGCCACCCAGAATTCGAAACTCTCAATTCCGCCGCGCGTTTCACGGCAGAGCGACGGGATTGGGTTTGGCGCGAACGTGGCAAAAGGTGGGAACTTTGGGACCACAGAAATGCGCCGTCGCGCCTTGCTAAAGCAATGCTGGGAGCGGGCGTAGGTGAGCCGGTTCTGAGCGATGCAGGTTTGGAAGGCGATCTAGCGCAAGGCGAATTGGTCAGGCGGGCGGTCGTTTCAGCGTGCCTTGTGGCGGCCGATGCGCGTGGTCATCAAGCCGAAACGTATGGCACCGCCTTAATTGACTTATTCGACAGCCAAGACATCGCGGGCCAAAAGGCCATTCTGGCCTATGGCCTTCTGGCGCCCTGGCAAAGCGATATTCCCAGCAAGAATTACCAGCAGAAGATGAGTCGGATTCTCGTCGATCGGATCGGCGATCCGCGGATCAATGGCAGTGCTTGGGACGCGCTAAATAAAGAGCTGAGAGATCAACACGGGCTTGAGCTGGAAGCCGCGACGACGACACTTAAACGTTGGCTGACAGAAGCCGCATTCCGCGCCTTTTTCAAGATTGTGCGCATGACGACGGACCGCCAAGATCAATGGGACCAAAGAGAGGCATTCTGGACCGGATATCTAGAGGCGGGCTACGTGAAAGAAGCTTGGTTCGCTTTTGGAAAGGAAGCGGAGGCGAGGGCTGCCAAGCTGGCTGACGATGAAGATGTCCACTACGCTCGTATCGAGGGGCAGGGGGCCACACCCACGCAGACGGCGTTGATCATGACGATCGGACAAACCCGTATTGCTGAGTGGAGCGACAATGGCGCGACCCGATTCTGGGATATGCGCGATCCGACAGCTCCACCCATGTACCAGTCCCGCTATTATGGAACTAATCTACGCGCCATGAACGGCAGTCGCGGCTTCGATGAAGCCTTTGTCCACATTTCCCATACGGTTAGCTGGCAACGCAAATTTGCCGGGCATTTATATAAGGTCTCGGGGTTACGTCATCCCGTGTGGGGCGAGGGAATGAGAAGTACGCATTGGTGAGCAAATTTGAGCTCAAAGGTGATCGCATCAGTCTCGTGCGAGCTATTCCTTCGCGGTTACCTTTCGGTAAGCCGCGCATTGAGTTGGTCCGGTTGGACGAATGGCATGTCGCATGTCCTGGCGCTGCGTCCGCTGCGGTGGCCAGGCTGTTACAGCGCATCGAACAGAATGAAATTGGACGAGACAGCACGCCACTTGCCGAAGCCGTTGAAGACGGCGTGCGATGTCACCCAGATCTTATCGCTCGATTGACAGAGAGTGACGCCGAGGCCTTCGGCTTTCCGCAAGCGACTAATCTTACGCTAAATCTCCGTGTTCGAGGCCTGATCCACCGCGATGGATTTCGTATAGATGCCGACTGGGCCCGTTCAGGCGGTGCCACTGTGAATGCGCGGCGGTCGGGAGTATGGATTACCCATAACCAAGCGCAATGGCGTATTCCCGAACCGCTTTGGTCAACACTGGCCAAGGTCGATGCGGTCAATAATGCCGTGGATGAAGCTGCGCGATATGCCGCGATTGCTGAATTAAAACGGCAAGTTCTGCGGGACGATAAGGGCCAGATCCGTCTCGATCGCATTCTGGACCGACTGAGCTTGCAATATGCGTCGGGATTCTCCCTGTCCATTAAAGTTGGACCCCAAGGCATTTCGTTCGATCCGGTTTTATTTTCAAGTGACGCAATGACCGCGCCAGATCGCACCGGACCGCTCGATCCTGACGAAGTGGGCTTGCTGTCGAAAGAGGCGAGCACCGAGTTTGCCATGCGCTTTCGGCATGGCGACGGATCGCGGCAGAGCTACCTGCTCGGCGATGGTTCGATCCTTTATATCGATCCTCGGCTTGCGGATTGTCTGCGGATTGTCCGTAAAGCGCAGGCTGCCGCAGTGGAAGAGCGAACAGATTTTGCGGCGGCACCTGCAAGGTATCTGGTGCAGGATGTTAATCCGGCCGACGGCCTAGGGTCATCGGCATTTGTGGAGACCTCTAACTATTCCGTCCAACTTGCCGAAGTTGAAATCTGGCGCAAGCAGGTGCTGCCCTGGATCAAGCCTGTCGAGGGAGGCTGGATGCCCGCCAGTTTCGGGCTGTCCATCGGGGACGGTGCGGATGCCCAATGGCTGATATTGTCTGGCGAGCAGATTGGTTCGGCTGAAAATGCCGCCCAACGTGCGATTATGCGTAGAAGTGCGAGTTTCGAGCTAGGTGGCTTGAAGGTTCCCGCTACGCAGGCCGCGCTCTTTGCCATCGAGAGCTTGGGATTGCTGTGGCAAGAGGCTTTTCTGGACCGCCGCCCTTTCCCGTCATTGGAGTTGTCCGGCCGTAATTTCCTGCAGCGGGTTGATCTTGGCGAAGCGCCGACATTCGCGCCTCTGGCGGTTCCTGATGAGGTGACAGTCGAGGCTAGCCTAAAGCCGCAAATGCCGGATGGCTTGATCACCCAGCCATTCCCGCATCAGAAAGAGGGTGTCCACTGGTTGATTGCGCATTGGCAAGCCCATACGCCCGGCGTCCTTCTGGCTGATGATGTCGGAATGGGCAAAACTTGGCAGGCATTGGCCTTTCTTGCGTGGACCCGGCAATTCGCGCGATCGTCCTTGCCGGTGCTCATCTTGGGGCCAGAGGGCTTCGAAAGGAATTGGCAGGAGCAGATCGAACGGCACTTGGGGGACAATTGCGTCGGGCCAGTGACAATACTCGGTCCGCATGAACTGGCTCGATTGGAAGAAAGCGCGGGAGAGCCGTTCGAACCGCTGCCGCAAGCTGCAGAGCGGCCAAACCCGGGCATCATGTTGGCGAGCTATGCTTGTCTGCGAGATTATCAGATGGTCTTTGCCAGGCAGCGCTTTGCGGCCATTATTTACGATGATGCACATTTGCTGCGCCATTCCGGAAGCCAGCTGACCAGAGCTGCCAAGAGCTTGAATGCCCGGTTTCAGCTAGGGTTGACTGCGACGCCAGTTGAAGCGCGCTTTCAGGATATTGCCTGTGTCCTAGATGTGCTCCACCCGGGTGTGGACACCAACGGTGTGACGGATGCGGAATCTTTCACGGCCTTATTTCAAAAGCTTGGCGAAGGGCAGGGCGGGTCACTGCCAACCCTGCTGCGTCGCACTATCTCGGAATGCCCGGAACTTTCCGATCGAGTGACTATGCGGACGGTTCCGGTTGAGATGCCCCCATCGCAAGCAATGGCCTATGAGCGAACGGTCCGCAGGGCACTTGCAGCGAAGGGAACCGACCAGCGCGCACGGATGTTGCAATTGCTTCGCACGCTTGATGCAGTTTGCCTACATCCCGTGCTCCCAGAGGACGCAGGTAGCGATCCGCAGTATTTCGAACATTCAGCCCGGTTCATCGCCTTGTTCCGTATTCTGGACGAACTGCGCGCGAAGAGCGATCGAGCGGTCATCCTTTGCGACAATCAAGCACTGCACCCGCTGCTTGGCGCAGAAATTCGTCGCCGCTATCGCCTTTCGCGAGATGTCGTGACCATCGGTCCGCGGGCGCGGACCGATGAGTGCCGAAGTGTCGCCGCGGCATTTGAGGTCCGGGCAGGCGGCTTCGATGTGCTGATTAGTGCATCGGATTCTGCAGGGAATCTTGAGTTCACTTCGGTCGATCACCTAATAGTTTTGACGCGATGGTGGGACTCAGCTGTCGAGGACAGGGCGATTGCCAGCCTTCGATCACTTAGCCGGGATAACAAAGCGACAGTGTATTTGCTGCAAGCGGAATATCCCGATCCCTCATTCCGCTCAATGAGCTTGGATGCAAAGCTGCACGCATTTGTTGATGCTAGGCGAAGCGCTTGCGTCGCCGGTCTGCAACTCAAGGCAGGGTTGGCTGACGCCGAGGCGCTCTTCAACGAAGTGATTTTCGAGCCTGACCAAGACGCTGAAGACGTCGTGCAGGAGGAAATTGAGGTGCCTTCCAAATCTGCACCGGCCGCGCGGCCTGGCGGCACACTAACACTTGTTTCGCAACCCAAGCCAACCTCTGGCTCTACCGTTCGGCGTGCACTACCTAGGCGCGTTGTATATAGATCTGGCGGAATGCGAGATTGGACAATCTTCAGCGCGCCTCTCCAAGGCGAAGAGATCGCAAATATGGTGATCATCGACCCTTATGCGGCTGCAGGCGAAAGGGCTCGTCGTCGGACAATTGATTTCGTGGCAAGGCTGATAGGCGAGGGCCCGCGGCGTTTTTCGGTCAAGTTGGTCAGCTATGGCGCAGATGGTGTCGGGACGTACGACGACGAGACCAATCGAGAGCAGGCCGAAGATATGTACCGGCGCTGGGAAAACAGGTTTGGCGACTTAGTATTATCGTTTCGGCCTGAGTCTAAGTCCGGCAATCGCAATCTGCACGACCGTTCTATCGAAGTTCGCACCGTTTCCGGCCGAACGCTCATTTGGGATCTTGGGCGGGGGATCGACGGCGTGATGACAGCCCACCATCAATGCACGGTAATTTTCACCGAAACCGAGACAACACGGAAAGCTGCATAATCTGCATCAATCGGATTGATGCAAAAAAGTTTATTGACTGACGCGCTCATTCCGGCAATCATTTGTGCATGATCGGCGTTGATGCAAAATTTTCAGACTTGGTTGGAGTTGCTGAGATCGCAGCCGGCTATCCGTTTCGCGGAAGCGTGGATGCATTGCCCGCCGGGTCAACTTCGGTCGTCCAACTCCGCAATGTAAGTTTTGACCATGGGGTCGACTGGTCCGGGCTCGTTGAGGTGTCACTGCCAAGGCCGGCTAGGCATTCATTGCTCCAGGTCGGGGATGTCATCTTGTCCACGCGGGGAAGCAATAATTTCGCTCATTGCTTGGCGGAGGTGCATGGAGATGTCGTGTGCTCGCCGCATTTCTTTGTGATCAGGATCAGCGTTGGCACGCTGCTCCCCGAATTTCTTGCGTGGCAGATCAACCAGCAGCCAGCACAAGACTATTTCGCTGCAGGGGCGACCGGCTCACACATATTGAATCTTAAGCGCCAGGTAGTTGAAGACCTGCCAATCGCGATCCCGTCACTATTAGAGCAGCAGCGGATCATTGATCTTGACGCGGCCGCGCGAACTGAACGTTCGCTTCTCGGCCGACTAATCGAGAACAGAAGCACCGAAATGTCAGGCATTGCCCAGCAGCTGCTTCGCCCGGCCTTTCAGCGCCCTACCAAGAGAGCATCATGAACAATAAGATCAAACAGGACGAAGTAAACAAGGCAGTCTGGGCGGCCTGCGACACCTTCCGCGGGACGGTTTCGGCCGATGTTTATAAGGATTACGTCCTTACCATGCTGTTCCTGAAGTATCTCTCGGATGTGTGGCAAGACCACTACGAGGGGTACAAGAGCCAGTATGGGGACACGCCAGAGCTAATCGCGGAGTTGATGACGAACGAACGCTTCGTTCTTCCGGAGTCCGCCAATTTCACTACGCTCTACAAGGCTCGCCACGAGCCGGGCAACGGAGAGCGGATCGACAAGGCTCTGCATGCGATTGAAGACGCCAATGTCGGCAAGCTGCGCGACGTGTTTCAGGATATCAGCTTCAACTCAAATAAGTTGGGCGAAGAGAAGCAAAAGAATGACATTTTGCGCCATCTCCTTGAGGACTTCGCGCGGCCTGAACTGAACATGCGTCCTTCGCGCATCGGCAATCTGGATGTCATCGGCAACGCTTACGAATTTCTGATCAAGAACTTCGCTGCCGACGCTGGCCGCAAGGCCGGCGAATTTTACACCCCGCCTGAGGTGTCCGAACTCATGGCCGAGATTATGGATATGGCTGAGGGTGAGGAAGCTTGCGACCCCACTTGCGGCTCAGGCTCGCTGCTGATGAAGTGCGGTCGCCGCGTGCAAGCCAATTTCGGTGGTTCGAAGCGTTACGCGCTTTATGGCCAGGAATCGATTGGCAGCACCTGGGCGCTCGCCAAGATGAATATGTTTCTGCATGGGGAGGACAATCACCGCATTGAGTGGGGTGACACAATCCGCAACCCCAAGCTGCTTGATGGCGAAGACCGATTGAAGCATTTCGATGTGGTGGTCGCCAATCCGCCTTTCAGCCTCGACAAATGGGGTGTCGATACGGCGGAAAACGACCGGTTCGGTCGCTTCCGGCGTGGGGTGCCCCCGCGGACCAAGGGTGATTATGCCTTCATCCTCCACATGATCGAGACGATGAAACCCAAAACCGGGCGCATGGCGGTGGTCGCACCGCACGGTGTGCTGTTTCGGGGATCGAGCGAGGGCAAGATCAGGCAGAAGCTGATCGAGGAAAACTTGCTCGAAACGGTAATTGGTCTGCCGGAAAAGCTATTCTACGGCACCGGCATCCCGGCATGCATCCTGATCTTCCGTAAGACCAAGGCCGACGACAAGGTGCTGTTCATTGATGCAAGCCGCGAGTTCAAATCGGGTAAGAACCAGAACCAGCTCGAAGACGGCCACATCGCGAAGATCGTCGAGACCTATCGTGCGCGTGAGACGGTCGATAAATACGCCTATCTCGCCACGCCCGAAGAGCTCACCGAAAACGACTACAATCTCAACATCCCCCGCTACGTCGACACTTTTGAGGAAGAGGAAGAGATCGACCTTGTGGCCGTTCGTGCGGAGCGATTGAAGCTTAAGGCTGAATTGGTTGCGCTTGAAGAGAAGATGGACGGTTATCTCAAAGAGCTTGGCTACTGATGGCGGGCGAGCTCATCCTCTATACCACCGAGGACGGCGACCTCGTCGTCCGCTTGCAGGAACATGATGGCAGTGTCTGGCTGACGCAGGCGCAGATGGCTGAAATGTTCCAGGTAACACCGCAGGCTATCACCCAACACATCCGGGCAATCTATGAGGATGGCGAGCTGGATCAGGAGGCAACTTGTAACGATTACTTACAAGTTCGAACTGAAGGAGATCGCGAGGTTTCGCGCCAGATTGCGCATTATAATCTGCCGATGATCCTTGCGGTCGGGTTCCGCGTCCGGTCTCCGCGGGGCAGCCAGTTTCGTCGCTGGGCAACGGATGCTTTGAGTGAATACCTCGTCAAGGGCTTCGTCATGGACGACGACCGGCTGAAGGAGCCGGACAACGATTATTTCGAAGAACTGCTCGCCCGCATCCGTGACATCCGCGCGTCGGAAAAGCTGTTCTACAAGAAGGTGCTCGATATCTACGCCACCGCCGTGGACTATGATCCCAGGGCAGATGCCAGCCAGCAGTTCTTCCAGACGGTGCAGAACAAGATGCACCACGCCGCCCATGGCCAGACGGCGGGGGAAACCAAGCTGGCGCGCGCCGACAGTGCCAAGCCGATGATGGGGCTGACAAGCTGGACCGGCGAGAAGAAGGGCCGCCTGCCCAGCAAACAGGACGCGCAGGTGGCGAAGAACTATCTGGCGGACGACGAGATGGAGACGCTCAACCGCATCACCGTCGCCTTCCTGGAATTTGCCGAGGCCATGGCGAAGAATCGCAAGCCGATGCATATGGCCGATTGGATCGCCAAGCTGGACGATCACCCGCTGCTTGATGGCGCGGGCCGGGTTTCCGCCAAGCAGGCGCAGCGCCACGTCGATGCCGAATATGACCGATGGCACAGCCGCGCGATCAATGCGCCGAGCGCGGTCGAGCAGCATTTCATCGAGGCCACCGCCAAGGTGAAAAAGCTCGCCGCTGACAAGAAGCGGAACGTAAACTGATGGCGCGGCGGATGGAGGCCCCGGAGGGCTGGAAAATCTCGCTGCTCGACAGCGTGACAAAGCGCGGGAGTGGCCATACCCCCGATAAAGAACACCCCGAATACTGGAACGGTGGGATCAAATGGGTCTCGCTCGCCGATTCCCACAGGCTTGATGCGGGTACTATTTCGGAAACGGACAAAGAGACTTCGGAGCTTGGCATCGCCAAATCCTCCGCCGTTGTTCACCCATCTGGCACGGTAATTCTTTCGCGTGACGCAGGCGTAGGGAAAAGCGCCGTTCTAGATGGTGACATGGCGGTGAGCCAGCACTTCATTGCTTGGAGATGCTCCCCCTCCCTGGGTCTTCAAAACTGGTTCCTCTACAGCTGGCTCCAATTCAACAAACGCGAATTCGAGCGCCAGGCTGTCGGCTCTACAATCAAGACAATCGGCCTCCCGTACTTCAAACGGCTGCAAATCTGCTATCCGCCATACGCTGAACAATCAGCGATCGTTGAGATCATAAGAACTTGGGACCGCGCCATCGAGACGGTCGAGGCACTGATCGCCAACGCCCGCGCGCAGAGGCAGGCGCTGATGCAGCAGCTGCTCAGCGGCAAACACCGGTTGCCGGGGTTCAGTGGAGAGTGGCAGCGCAAGCCTATCAACGAAATCGCTACCCGCGTCACACGTCGCAATGACGGCACGGAACTGCCGGTCCTGACGATTTCCTCTACGTCCGGCTTCGTCAGGCAGGACGAGAAATACAGCCGCTACATGGCAGGAAAGAGCGTCGAGACCTACATCATGCTGAACGAGGGCGAATTTGCCTACAACAAAGGCAATTCCAAAACCTACGAGTTCGGCTGCATCTTTGATCTTGAGGGCTACGAACGCGCGCTCGTTCCGCACGTATATGTCTGCTTCAAGCTCAGGAAGGGCTACAGCCACCGCTTCTACAAGGCGCTGTTCGAAGCGGACTATCTCGCTCCGCAACTGGGTCGCCTCGTCAACACCGGCGTGCGCAACAACGGCTTGTTGAACATCAAGCCTAGCGAATTTCTCGGCACAAGGGTTCCCGTCCCACCGATCGACGAACAAGATGCAATCGCAGCCGTCATGGAGGCGGCCTCCCGCACAGTGATTGAGTACGAAACCCAACTCGCGGCGCTCCGCCAGGAAAAGGCCGCGCTGATGCAGCAACTGCTCACCGGAAAACGGCGGGTCAAACTCCCGGAAAGCGAGGTGGCCTGATGCTCAGCCGCTTTGCCAAGCTCATGCTCACCGGGACATCGCTCGCCCCGATTGCGATCGTTTATGCGTGGGTGCTCTACTCGGATGGGAAGGTCAAAATTGCCCTAGGCCTTGTCGGCCTGGCGGTCGCGCTCGTTGTTGTGATGATTGCCCTGCTCGCATATTGCCGGAAGCATGTGGAGCGGTCGAAGTTTAAGGTGACATCGATCGAAGCGGCGGATCGGGAATACATCACCTTTATTCTGCTCTACCTCTCACCGCTCTTCACAGCCCAGTTCGGCGATTTGAATTGGCCCATACTCGTGCCGACCATGATCGTCTTCGTGCTCGTGATCAGCACCGGCTACGGTTATCATTTCAATCCGCTTCTCGGCATTTTGGGGTGGCATTTCTACAAGGTCGGCACCGAGGAAGGCGTCACCTACGTCCTGATCACGAAGAAAGAGCTTCGCTCCGCGAAGCAGTGCCTGACGGTCGGCCAGCTTACCGAATATATCGTTATCGACATTGAGGAAGGAGGCGGTTCGGTATGAATCTCCTTGCAATGTGCCGTGATGCCAATGGCATCACGATCAAACGCATCCCGCTGGACGGGGCATTGCAAAATCCGGTGATGCAGATTTTCTCCGACCAGGAAGCTGCATTCCGCGCCGATCGGCCCAACGAGGTTGCGTTCGATGGCGACTGGAACCCGGACGACGACGAAATTCTAGTTCTCGACGCCACCGCCGAAGCGAATGCGATGGTGGCCGCAGCTTCCGGCAATGTCCTGGCGTTGCCGACGATCAACGCTGGCAATTTCGACGCTGAGAACATCAAGGCGCTGTTTGTGGGCGTAAACACGGGCGCGGGGCTTCGTTTGCTCGTCCAGCGCTTTACCGCAACCCAGGTTCTAAGCCGCAAGTTTGCGATGATCGCGAACAACAACCAGTTCAGCAAGATCACCGTTCCGGCGTTCAATCTCGCGACCTCGCTCACCTGCATCATCGAAGGCGGGCAGATCAAGTTTGAAAGCTATCACAAGCTCCGGGCCGTCTTCGACGTGGTCGAGTTTTTCGCCGCAGCGACCGACGAAGATATCGATGATTTCGCTGGACACGCCTCAATCGCGATCGCTGACGTTCCGGCACTGAAAGCACTTGTCACGCAGACGGAACGCAAGCTGATCCACAAGATTGCGAGCACTGGGGTCCTTGATGCACACGCCCCGCTGGATATCCAGACCAAGGCGAACGCAACGGGACTCTTGGTCAATATTGCCAATGGCCAGATTGTCTTCCCAACCGACAAGCAGGAAATTCGTCGGCTTCTACGTTTTCTGGATGACAGCCTCTACGAAGCTCGTCTCAGTGGTTTGCGCTACGTAACCAATTCGAAGCGCGCGATCTGAGCGGTTATCGTGGTGACACCCAACACCGCCGAGCTTTACAGCTCCCATATCCCGGCCCTCGCCACGCTGGTTTCGCTGGGATGGGATTATCTCTCGCCAGAGGATTGTCTCGCCGCGCGCGGCGGCAATCAGGGCGTGGTGCTGCGCGCTGTGCTGGTCGAGCAGCTGCGGCAGCGGACTTTCGAATACAAGGGGCGGACCTATCCGCTTTCGACCAATGCGATCGACCAGATCGTCCGCGAGCTGACTTCGCCCGTGCTTAATGAAGGGCTGATCACCGCCAACGAGAAGCTCTACAACGCCATCACGCTGGGCATCACCGTCACCGAATTCGTCGACGGCAAGAAGCACAGCGTTACCGTGCCGATCATCGATTGGGCGCACCCGCTGGCGAACAGCTTCGTCGCCAGCGAGGAGATGGAAGTGCTTGCCGTGCCAGGCACCCACACGCGGCGGCCCGATATCGTCGGCTTCGTCAACGGCATCCCGCTTCTAGTAATCGAGGCCAAGCGGCCCGACAGCGGCAATCCCAACAAGTCGATGGTGGATGAAGGCATCAGCCAGACGATCCGCAACCAGGGGCAGGAGGAAATCCCGCACCTGTTCGCCTATGCCCATCTGCTAATGTCGATCGGGATGACCGATGGCCGCTATGGCACCACCAAAACCCCGCGAAAATTCTGGGCGCAGTGGCGCGAGGAAGAGTTTTCGGAGGAACATTTCCGCCAGATCAAGAACGCCGCAAAGGACACCGACCCGCGCGCGGCGATCCTGAAGAACCATGTCCGCGAAGTGCGTGATCATTTCCAGCACCTGTGGAGCGACGAGCAGGCCGTGACGGCGCAGGACCGCCTGCTGATCGGCCTTTGCACTCCTGAGCGCCTGCTGGAATTCGTGCGCTCATACGTCCTGTTCGACCGCAAGGT
>CERQ01059059.1_pt1 | contig 74234 bp, 67 predicted proteins | sample 530711 | NCBI WGS metagenome assembly CERQ01 (sample SAMEA2620882, study PRJEB7988) | marine metagenome | biome: marine biome (ENVO:00000447); feature: mesopelagic zone (ENVO:00000213); material: "saline water (ENVO:00002010), including plankton (ENVO:xxxxxxxx)" | depth 850 m | reverse complement strand
GAACGCGATCTCGCCCACTTTGGTAAAACGCCGCCGCACGCCGCCGAACCGCGCGAACCCTTCGCGGACGGTGTCGGACGGGCACTGCATCTCAACCGCGACGGCGACGGCGGCCAATGCGTTCAGCACGTTGTGGCGGCCCGGCATGGGCAGTTCGATCCCGTCGATCCGCACCAGCGATCCGTCACGCTGGCGCAGTACCGCGTCAAAGCGGTTGCCGCCCAGGATCGGCGTTACGTTCTCCGCCCGCACATCGGCCTGCGCCGAAAAACCGTAGGTCACGGTACGGCGGTCGCGGATCTTGGGCAGGATCGCCTGCACCTCAGGGTGGTCAAGGCACAGCACCGCCGCGCCGTAGAAGGGCACGTTCTCGACGAATTCGACGAAGGCGTCCTTCACCGCGTCGAAACTGCCGTAATGGTCGAGATGTTCGGGATCGATATTGGTCACGACCGCGATCGTGCCGTCGAGCCGCAGGAAGCTGCCGTCGCTCTCGTCGGCCTCGACCACCATCCAGTCGCTTTCGCCCACGCGCGCGTTTGAGCCATAGCTTTCGATGATCCCGCCATTGATCACGGTCGGATCGACGCCGCCCGCATCCAGCAGCGCCGCGATCATCGAGGTGGTGGTGGTCTTGCCATGCGTTCCCGCGACCGCGACCGTGCGCTTCAGGCGCATCAGCTCGGCCAGCATCTCGGCGCGGCGGACGACGGGGATGCGCGCCTCGAGCGCGGCGACCACTTCGGGATTGTCGCGGCGCACGGCGGTCGAGATGACCAGCACGGCGACGCCTTCGACATTCTCCGCCTTTTGCCCGATGGTCACCGGGATGCCGCGCGCGCGCAGGTTCTCCACCACCGGGCTTTCGCGCAGATCGCTGCCCTGCACGCGGTAGCCGAGATTGTGCATCACCTCGGCAATGCCCGACATGCCAATGCCGCCGATGCCCGCGAAATGGATGACGCCGATGTCCAGCAGCGGATCGGAGATGAGCGCCTTCATCGCCGCTCCTCCATCGACCTGGGCGCAACCTTGGTGGCGGCGGGTGCGGCGGATTTGGCCATTGCGGGCTGTGACTTCTCCATGCGGATCACGTCCATCATGGGCGTGCCGCCAAAGCTTTCGACCAGATCCGCAAGATCGCGCGCCGCATCCGGGCGGCCGCAGATCCACGAACGATGCGCCGCATTGGCCAGCGTTTCGGGTTCCTCCGCCATCGCCGTCATCTGCGCGGCCAGCGCCTCTGGCGTGAAGTCGGGTTCGGGAATGGCGCGCGCGCCGCCCGCCTCGGCCATTTCGCGGGCGTTGGCGGTCTGGTGGTCGTCCATCGCGATGGCCAGCGGGATCAGGATCGCGGGTCGGCCCACCGCGGTCAGCTCGGCAATGGTCGAGGCGCCCGCGCGGCCCACGAACAGATGCGCATCGGCCAGACGCTCTGCCATGTCCTCGAAATAGGTGCCCAGTTCGGCGGGGATACCGCTGTCGGCATAGGCGGCGCGCACCTGCTCGATATCCTCGGGACGGCATTGCTGCGTCACCTGCAGGCGGTGGCGCAGATCCTCGGGCAATTGGGCAAAGCCTGCCGGGACCACGCGGCTGAGAATGCGCGCGCCCTGGCTGCCGCCGGTCACCAATACGCGCAGCAGGCCCTCCTTGAAGAACGGCGGGAAAGGCCGGTCGCGCAGCGCCAGCACTTCCTGCCGCACGGGATTGCCGATCAGATGGATCCGGTCCGCCGCCTTGGCGGGCATGCGGTCGATCTTTTCATAGGCGGTCGCGATGGCCGCCGCGCTGCCGGCGAAAAAGCGGTTCACCCGGCCCAGCACCGCGTTCTGTTCGTGGATCACGAAGGGCACGCCCGCCGCCTTTGCCGCCAGCATGGTGGGCATCGCGGGATAGCCGCCGAAACCGACGACGCAGGCGGGCTCCATCTCGCGCATGATGCGCAGCGCCATGCGGCGGCCCTTGCGGATCGCGTTGAGGCCGCGGATCTTGCCGACAATGCCGCCGTCCATGCGTCCGGCGGGCAGGACGAAGGCCTCCATGCCCGCTGGCTTGCCGGGAATCGCCTCGCCCCGCGTGTCGGTGACCAGCGCAACCTTGTGACCGCGCGCGATCAGCTCGATCGCCAGCGCGAAGGCGGGGATCATGTGGCCGCCGGTGCCCCCGGCTGCCAGAATATAGTGGCGGGTCGCGCGCGGCGCGGCCTGCTTCGTCATCGTCTCATACCTCCATGGCCGACGGGCAGGCCGTCGCGCGTCAGGAACGGATTGCGCCGCGTCACCGCCAGCAGCAGGCCAACGGTCAGGCACAATGCGATCATGGACGAGCCGCCATAGCTGATCAGCGGAAGGGTCATGCCCTTGGAGGGGAACAGTTGCAGGTTCACCGCGATATTGATGAACGCTTGCCCGCCCAGCAAGGACGCAAGGCCGGTGCCCGCAAGGATCGTGAACAGGTCTTCCTCGTCCTTCAGGCGCCACAGCACGCGCACGACCAATGCGCAATAGAGAAGCGCGATGGCGCTGACCGCCAGCAGGCCGAATTCCTCGCCGATCACGGAGAGGATATAGTCGGTATGCGCCTCGGGCAGCGAATTCTTGCGCGAGCCCATCCACAGGCCCTGCCCGAACCATCCGCCCGAAAGCATCGTGCGGCGGGCGAGATCGACCTGGCTATAGGCCTCGCTTCCGCCCAGAAACGCGTCGATGCGGTGGCGCGCATTGTCATAGAAGAAATAGGCCGCGATCACGATCGAGAAGATCAGCCCGACCGCGATGCCGATGCGCTGCACCGGCAGGCCCGCCGTGATGACGAGGACGAGGCACACGCCCGCCAGCAGCATCGCGGTGCCGAAATCAGGCTGGAGCATCAGCAGCCCGACCGAGGCGAGCAGTACGCCAAAGCAGATGCCGATCACCGGGATCTGCGGATCGCGTACCCGCCACGACAGGATCCACGCCAGCAGGATGGTATAGGCCGGCTTGTAGAATTCCGACGGCTGGAACGAAGCGCCCAGATTGATCCAGCGCCTTGCGCCATTGATTTCGTGCCCGACGAAAGGCGTCACGATCAGCAGCAGGAACATGCCGCCCGCCAGCAGGATCGCGCCGCGCCGCGCATTTTCGCGTGAGAGCATCGACGATCCGAACATCACCGCCAGCCCCATCGTCAGCCATGCCAGGTGCTGCTTGAAGAACATCAGCTCGTCCAGCGTCTTGGCCGCGGTGGACAGGCGGTGCGCGCTGGCCGCCGAGCCTGCGGCGACGCCGACGATGCCGATGCCCATCAGCGTGAGGACGAGGATCAGGATCACGCGGTCGATCTCGCGCCACCAGATCGTCAGATCGTGGATCCGGCCCTTGCGGCGGCGCGGCGTGCGCGCAACAATATGGACGCCGTCCGCGCCGCGTTCGAAATGGGGTGCAACGCTCATGGATTGGCCTCCCCGGGATCGCTGCCTTCGGCCAGCATGGCGACAAGGCTGGCAAAGGCCTCGCCCCGTTTCTCGTAATCGCGGAACTGGTCGAAACTGGCGCAGGCGGGCGACAGCAGCACCACGTCGCCGGGCCGGGCGGCGGCGGCGGCGGCACGCACGGCCTCGCCCATCATCTCGGACCGCTGTACGGGCACGCGGCCTTCCAGCAGGCGGGTGAACATGGGCCCTGCCTCGCCGATGGTATAGGCGGCGGCGACATTGCCCAGCATCGCCTCGCACTCGGCCAGCGTGTCGCCCTTGGGCAGCCCGCCGACGATCCAGTGCACGCGCGGGCGGCCTTCACGCGGCGGGAACGCGGCAAGCGCGGGCGCGGTGGAGGCGGGATTGGTCGCCTTGGAATCGTTGACGAAGGCGACACCGCCGACTTCGCCCACCTGTTCCATGCGGTGCGGCAGGCCGCGAAAGCTCTTCAGCCCCTCGACGATCGCCGCTTCCTCGACCCCGAAGCGGCGCGCGATGGCCACGGCGGCGGCGGCATTGCCGCGATTATGCGGACCCTGCAGCGAGGGCCAGTCGGCGGGCGTGCCGGGCAGGGTCACATCCTCGATCACCACGGGCGAGCGATGCGACAGCGCCCGCGCGACCGACGGGAGCGACAGGCTGGCGCGGTCGACCAGCGCCATGGCGCGCGCTTCCTGCATGCCGAACAAGCGTACCTTGCTCTCGGTATAGGCCTCGAAACTGCCGTCATAGCGGTCGAGATGATCGGGCGAGACATTGAGGATGGCCGCAGCCTCGCACGACAGGCTGGCGGTGATGTCGATCTGATAGCTCGACAGTTCGAACACATAGATCGCGGGGCCCTTGTCATTGGGCTGCAGCGCGTCGGTCGACAGAACGGGAATGCCGATATTGCCGCCCAGCCGGGTCGAGAAACCGGCGGTCTTCAGCAGATGATGCAGCAGCGCGCAGGTCGTCGACTTGCCATTGGTGCCGGTGATGCCCGCCACCTTGTGCGGCGGCAAGGCGCTGCGGGCCTGCGCGAAGAGTTCGATATCGCCGATGATGGCGACGCCGGTCGCGCGCGCCACCTCTGTAATCGGATGACGGTTGAGCGGGACGCCTGGCGACACCACGATCCCGTCGAACCCGGCGACCGAGAAGCGGTCGATCTCGGCCACGCGCAGCAGGCCGCGGCAGTCCCCGGCGATCTGTTCGGCCAGGCGGCGGGCCTCAGGGTCGCGGTCCCAGGCGAGCACGCGCGCACCCGCGTCGCAAAGCGCGCGGATCGAGGCCATGCCGGTGCGCGCCAGCCCCAGAACGGCGTAGTTGCGCCCCGCGAATATGCCGGGCGGCAATATGCCCGAAGGGGGAGAGGCGCCGCCGGTCATCGCACCTTCAATGTCGCAAGGCCGATCACGGCAAGCACGATCGCCACGATCCAGAAGCGCACGACCACGGTGGATTCGGCCCAGCCCTTCTGCTCGAAATGGTGATGGATCGGGGCCATGCGGAACACGCGCTTGCCGGTCCGCTTGTACCAGAACACCTGCACGATGACCGACACCGCCTCCAGCACGAAGAGGCCGCCGACGATGGCCAGCACCACTTCGTGATGCGCGGCGACCGCGATGGTGCCGAGTGCGCCGCCCAGTGCCAGCGAACCGGTGTCGCCCATGAACACGGCGGCGGGCGGCGCGTTGAACCACAGGAACGCAAGCCCCGCCCCGATGATGGCGGCGCATAATATGGCAAGCTCGCCCGCTCCCTCGACATAAGGAATGCCGAGATATTCCGAATAATCGGCGCGGCCGACCAGATAGGCGATGATCGCGAACGTGCCGCTGGCGATGATGACCGGCATGATGGCCAGCCCGTCGAGCCCGTCGGTCAGGTTCACCGCATTGCCCGCGCCCACGATGACGAAGGCGGCGAAGATGTAATAGAACGGCCCCAGCGGCACGCCAAAGCCGACGAAGGGCAGGTAAAGCGTCGTTTCGCGCACCACCAGCCAGGCGGCGAGGCCCGCGATCAGGAATTCGCCCGCCAGCCGGACCTTGCCCGACACGCCCTTGTGGCTGGCCTTGCGGACCTTGTCATAATCGTCGAGGAAACCGATCAGACCGAAACCCAGCGTGACCGCGATGCAGGCCCACACCGCCCAGTTGGTCAGGTCCATCCACAGGAACATCGAAACCGACACCGCCGCCATGATCAGCAGCCCGCCCATGGTGGGCGTGCCGCGCTTGGCCAGATGCGTCTGCGGGCCGTCCAGCCGGATCGGCTGACCCTTGCCCTGCCGCACGCGCAGCAGATCGATGAAACGCGGGCCGATCATCAGCCCGATCGCCAGCGCCGTCAGCAGGCAAGCGCCCGCGCGAAAGCTCTGGTATCGGACGAGATTGGCCAGCCCTTCGAATTCGAGCCACTGGGCGATCAGGTACAGCATTCGCGCTCCTCAGGCACCGCGATATTGTTGCGGCTACGCAGCCATAGGCAATGGGCCATGCCAACGGCCATGTGAAGCGCCCCCCTCAGCATTTCCCCACCTGAACGAGAGCCGAACCGGCGACCCGCGCAGGCCGGACGATCAGACCGCCACGGCGAGCGGCGCCTCTTCCTCTTCCACGTGGCCGCAAAGCGCCAGCGCAGCCGCGCCGAGCGACGCGCCGCACGCGCGCATCGCGCCCATGATCGCCAGCGAGTCGAGGACGTCGGCATCCTCGAACAGGCCTTCGGACAGCGACCAGCACATCGCACGGCCCATCATGTCGGCGGTGACGAGGGTGGTTCCATCCTCCATCGTCACCGTGTCGATCAGGCGAATATCGGCGCTGGGCTTCCGGCCATAGCCATAGACCTGCGCGCCCGCGTCCAGGGCGGCCGCGCGCCATGCGGCGAAGTCGCAGCTGTCGGCAGGCAGCACGGCGGCACCGCCCTGCTGCAGCGTGGCGGAAATCGCTTCGCCGACGGCGTGATCGAGATGGCTGCCCGACACGAACAGATGGGGGCGCAGCGCGCGCGCATCGTCGGCATTGTCGAGCGTGAACAGGGCATGGTTGCGGTCCGCCGCCAGCGTGCACAGCGACGCCGCCATGCCGAGATCCGCGTCGGCGATCCACGCCATGCCGCGGCTTGCGCGGTCGAGCGCGTCATGCAGCACGACATCGATCATCGAACCCGCGCCGAACCCGGCCAGCGCGGTCATCGTGGCGCGCGACCGATTGCGCGAGGCACGCGCGATGCGTGCGAGCGCCATGTGCAGATCGTCGACCAGCACATGCGGTCCGCGCAGCTTGTGAACCGACAGGCAGCCCGCCGCGCCGTTCTGCAGCGCGGCCATGGCATCGACCTCGCCCTGCGCGACATAGAGCGAGCCGCGCTGCACCTCGCCGGGCGCGAATGCGACGTGATTGGCCGCGAAATCGCCATGCACCGTGCCGTCCGCCGCCATCGCCAGCGTATGGGCGCGCCACAAGGGGCGCTCGCCGCCCGCATCGCTTTCCTCGATAATGGCCATGCGGGTCGCGTCCGGAACGGGCCGGATCGTTTTCAGAGCAGGGCTCTTCTGGACCGGACTTTTCAGGGCGGCGGTCTTGAGGACGGACTTCATCTGAGTTCCACTCATGCTGCACACTCTCTTGCTACGGTGACGTCGTCGAAGGGGTGGACGCGGGTGGCTTCGCCGCGTCCATAAATCTGGCCCTGTTCGTGGCCCTTGCCGGCGATCAGGACGATATCGCCCTTGCCGGCCTGCTGCATCGCGGCGGCGATGGCTTCGCGCCGGCCTGCGATTTCGCTGATGTTGCTGGCGCCTTCCGCCCCGACCATGACGGCGGTGCGGATATGCGCAGGATCCTCGCCGCGCGGGTTGTCGTCGGTGACGATGGCGATATCGGCCTCGCGCGCGGCGATCGCGCCCATCGGGCCGCGCTTGCCGGTGTCGCGGTCGCCGCCCGCGCCGAACACGACGATCAGGCGGCCGTTCGCGCCGACGTGGGGGCGAAGCGCGGCGACGGCGGCCTGCAACGCTTCGGGCGTATGGGCGTAATCGACATAGGCGGGCGCGCCCGCGCGGTTGATCGCGGCGCGTTCAAGCCGTCCGCGCACCGGCTGCAGCCGCGACATCGCGTCGAACACCTGCGCCGCGGCAGGCCCGGACGCATCGGCGGTGGCGAGGACGAGGCCCGCGGCGGTCAATGCATTGGCCGCCTGATAGGCACCGATCAGCGGCAGCCTGACCTTGTAGTCCGCGCCGCCATAGGTAAGCGCCAGTTCCTGGCCCAGTTCGGTCGGATGGCGTCCATTCAGCCGGATACCCGCTTCGTCGGCACGATTGCCGACCGTCAGAACGGAAAGGCCGCGCGCCTGCGCCCGCTCGATCGCCGCATCGCTGCGCGGATCGTCGGACCAGATCACCGCGTGGCCGCCGTCCGAGACGACCTCGTCGAACAGCCGCATCTTGGCGGCGAAATAATCTTCCATGTCGGCGTGGTAGTCGAGGTGGTCGCGCGACAGATTGGTGAAGGCCCCCGCCGCGACCCTCAGCCCCTCGTTCCGGAATTGCGAGAGGCCGTGGCTCGACGCTTCATAGGCGACATGGGTCACGCCTTCGCGCGCAAGCCCGGTCATGTTCGACAGGAAGGTCACGATGTCGGGCGTGGTGAGGCCGGTCGACACGCTCTCGTCCGGGGTGGTGACGCCCAGCGTGCCGATGCTGGCGGCCGAAAACCCGCACATGCGCCAGATCTGGCGCGTCATCTCCACGGTCGAGGTCTTGCCATTGGTGCCGGTGACCGCGACGATGGTGGCGGGCACGGGCACGAAGAACTGCGCCGCCATGCGCGCAAAGGCGCGGCGGGGCATCGGGTCGGCTACATGGAGCGCGCCCTCGACCTTCGCATCGGGCCGGGCGACGACGGCGACCGCACCGCTTTCGACCGCGGCGGGAATGAAATCCTCGCCATTGACGCTGGCGCCCTGGAACGCGCCGAACACGGTACCGGGGGCGACCTTGCGGTGGTCGATGGCGAAACCGGTGACGGGCGCGTCCGCCGCGCCGCCCGCATCCAGCCCCGCGCGTTCGAGAATGGCGGAGAGGCGCATCAGTGCCCGCCCTTCCCGACCAGCGGACGCAGGTCCGTCAGGTCGATATCGCGGCTGTCGTCGGGAAAGACGCCCAGCATCGGGCCAATGCGCGGCACGACATTGCCGACGACCATCGCCGAATTCCACGCCGCGGTGCGCTGGTATGAGGTCGCGGCGGTGCCCTGAGGCTCGTCCATCATCGCGACGATCACATAGCGCGGATTGTCCATCGGGAACGCGCTGGCAAAGGTGGTGACGAGCGAGGTGCGCTTGTACCCGCCCGCGCCCGGCTTTTCCGCGCTGCCCGTCTTGCCGCCGATGCGAAAGCCCGGTGCGTCGGCCTTGCGGCCCGTGCCGTCGGTGACGATCATGCGCAGCATCTGGCGCATGCGCGCGCTGGTCGCCTCCTTGAACACGCGCCGGCCCTGCGGCACTTCGCCTGCGCCCAGCTTCTTCAGCGTGGCCGGACGCCAGATCCCGCCATTCACCATCGCGGCATAGGCGCTGGCGAGGTGCAGCGGCGTCACCGCGACACCGTGGCCATAGGACACGGTCATGGTGGTCAGGCGCGGCCATTCGCCCGAACGCCAGATCGGGAAACCGCGCGCGGGCAGTTCGATATAGGGCCGCTCGTTAAAGCCCAGATCTTCCATCTTGGCCTTCATGCGCGCCGACCCAAGCTCGTCCGCGATCTGCGCGGTGCCGATGTTGGACGAATGCATCAGGATCTCGGGCACGTTGAGCGATGCGCCGAGGCTGTGGCTGTCGCGGATCGAGAAGCGGCCTACGCGCAGCGGTGCGCCCGTCGGCCATCGGCGAGCCAGATTGCCGATGGTGCCCGCATCGATCGCAGCAGCGACGGTCAGCGGCTTGAACGTGGAACCGAGTTCGTAGACCTGGTTGGTCACGCGGTTGAACATCAGCTCCATGCCGCGTTCGTCGATATGGTTGGGATCAAAGGTCGGCAGCGAGGCGAGCGCGACGACTTCGCCGGTGTCCACGTCCATGATGATCCCGCCCGCGCCCTTGGCCTGCGCCAGGCCCATCACGCGGTACAGCTCGTCCTCAAGCGCAGCCTGCACCCGCGCATCGATGGCCAGCGCCACCGGCGCGCCGCGCGTGGCGGGGTCGGTCAGCGTCTTGTCGAACACTTCCTCCATGCCGACATGGCCGTTCCCGTCCGCGCCGACATAGCCCAGCACATGCGCCGCCAGCGTGCCTTCGGGGTAATAGCGGCTGGGTTCGGCGGGGGGATTGAGCGCCGGTTCGCCGATGGCATGCACGCGATTGGCCTGTTCGGGCAGGATGCGGCGGCGCAAATACTGGCCCTTCCCGCTGGCGAGGCGGCGGGTCAGGTCCGCTTCGTCCATGTCGGGAAAGATCCTGACCAGCTCGGCCGCGATCTCGCTGGCCGGACGGGTCAGCGGTTCGCCGCCTTCCATCGCCTTGGGATTGAACCACAGCGCATAGCTCTTGAAATCGCGGGCGAGCGGGATGCCGTTGCGGTCGGTGATCTCGCCCCTGTCGGGCACCAGCAGGCTGGAACCGTTCGCATGGGCGGTGTCGGCTTCGAACAGGCCCAGCATGCCGACGCGCAGCACCAGCACGGCGGTCGCGGCGGCGAAGATGAAGGCGATGGCGATGACGCGCATCCGCGCCATCTTCAGCGTTTCGGCGCGCAGGTTATAGCGGCGCGCGGGCGGCGGGGGCGCGAAGTCGTATTCGCCCGTACCAGCGGCAGGCGCAGCCGATCCGCCCAGCGCGCGAACGGCCGCGCCCCGCAGATCGGGCAGGTTGGCAGAGGGAAAGAGCGGCAGCGTGGCCATCAGTTGGACTGCGCTCCGGCCTGGGCGACGACATTGTTGAAGTCGAAGCTTTCGGCGAACTGGCTGGCCGACCGCGGTGCGGGTTCGGGCGCGAGGCGGCGCGCGATCTCGGCGCGTTCGCCCGCGCTCAGCCGCGCAGGTGCGTCGGGGCGCGCGGCGGGAGACTTGGAGGCGCCGGGTGCGGCAGCGGCAAGGCGCACAGGTTCGTCGCGACCGGCCAGCGGCTTGGCGACGCGTTCGCTTGGGGGCGCGGCCTTCTCGTCGCGCGCGACCAGCTGGCGCATCATCTGCGGTGCGCTACGCTCTGCCGAAGCCAGCCTTGCGCCGTCGGATGAAGACGCCTGCGCGGCATCCGAGGCATCGGCCAGCAGCACCTCACCCGCACCCGATGGCGCGAGTTCGACGGGCTTGCCCAGCGCCGCCAGCTGTGTGCCGTCGGCGATGAACTGGCTGGCGTCGGGCGCGCGATATCCGAAGTCGACCTCGTTCCAGCGGGCGAGCTGTTGCTGCCGCGCGCGGGTCTGGAATTCGGTTTCCAGGGTCGCGATCTCTTCCTGCACAAAAGTGATCTGCCGCTCGGTATCGGCGATGTCGCTCTTCACCGCGGTGACCTGCAGCATCAGCGCGAAACAGATGACGCCCGACACGCCCAGCACACCAGTCCAGAGGACGGAGTGGAAACGGTTGCGGTTGGTCATGCGAAGACCCTTTCGGATTCGGGACGAGCGGGAGCGGCCGTGCGCACGGCAGCGCGCAGCACAGCGGAACGGGAGCGCGGGTTGCGCGCGATTTCGGATTCGGTGGCGCGCACGGCACGCATCGGCTTTTCGAAAGCGGCCTGTCCGGACGACCGCAGATCGGGCAGATGGCGCGACGGCGCAGCACCGCTATTAGACGCATCGCGCAGGAAACGCTTTACCATGCGGTCTTCAAGACTGTGGAAAGTCACGACCGCCAGCCGCCCGCCTTCGCGCAGCAGGTCTTCCGCCGCGCCGAGGCCGGCGGCCAGCTCGTCGAGCTCGCCGTTCACATGGATGCGAATCGCCTGGAAGCTGCGGGTCGCGGGGTCCTTGGGCATATGCGGCTTGTGCCCCAGCGCCTTGCGCACGACCTGCGCCAGCTGGCCGGTCGTTTCCAGCGGGCGGGCCGCGACGATGGCGCGGGCGACGCGGCGCGACTGCCGCTCTTCACCATATTGGTAAAGCACGTCGGCGATGGTGCCTTCGTCGGCATTGTTGACGAAATCGGCGGCGCTCTCGCCCTCGCGGCTCATCCGCATGTCGAGCGGGCCGTCGAGCGAGAAGGCGAAACCGCGCTCTGCCCGGTCCAGCTGCATCGACGACACGCCGATGTCCATCACCACGCCATCGACTCGCGACACGCCCGCATCGGCCATCGCGGCGGTCATCTCGGAAAAGCGGCGCGGGTGGAGCACGAGGCGCGGATCCTCGCCCGCCAGTTCCGGCCATGCATCGGCATTGTCGCGAACGGCTTCGATCGCAGTGGGATCACGATCGAAGCCGTGCACGGTCGCGCCCGCATCGAGCAGGGCGCGCGTGTAACCACCGGCGCCGAACGTGGCGTCGATGATGATATCGCCGGGCCGAGGGGAGAGCGCGGCGAGAACCTCTTCGAGAAGGACGGGAACATGCGGGGCGGTCACTTGCTGCCTCCGCTCTTGCCGCGGCCCTTAGCGGGCTTGGCGGCATCGGCCATCATGGCGCGGCAGGCGGCCTTGGCGGCTTCCCATTCGGGGCCCATGGCGAACAGCTTTTCCGGGTTCCAGATGGTGAAGAAGGCGCCGCCGCCCTGAAAGAACAGCTGGTCGTCCAGCCCGCCAAGCTCGACCATGAAATCGGGCAGGATGAAGCGGCCCGAATCGTCGAAGGGCACTTCCTGGAAACCGAACAGCTGGGCAGAGCGGGTGTCGCGGTCGAAGGGGCGGCCGGCCTGATAGGCACGATCTTCCTCGCGGTCGAGCTCTTCCTCAAGCCGGTCGAGGCGGGAGAGGCCGAAGCCGGTCAGGCAGTCGAAACGGTCATGCTTGGCGACGCAGAGCACGCGCTGGTCTTCGGAACTTTCGCGGATGACCTTGCGGAAGCTTGGCGGCAGGACGAACCGGCCTTTTTCGCCGCGAAGCGAAAAGCCCTGTCCCCTGTAAATGAATGGCCTTGAAGCCACCGGCGTACCCCCGCGAAATCCCTGCAAGCCCCCGGAAGATCGCGAGACACAGCCCTCCCTGCACCGGGGCGCACGTTACCGTGGCCCGGCGCACCCCCTAGGCGCGGCAAACGAAACATCCGATTGAATGACTCGGTCTTACCCCGGCTTGATCGGGGATGGAAGGGGAAATTACGGGAAATCGCGTTCAGAAGCGATCAAACGGTGGAAATCCGCCATGCCTCGTGCGCTGTGGGGAGCGCGCTTCATGCGTCTCCAGCGGCTCATAAACCGCGGAATCAGGTGATTTCCATGGCTGTCCCGTCTTTTCCCCGGGGTTTGGGACGATCCGTCCCGTCATTTCCCCGGTTTGCACCGGATCGGACGGATCAAGACTGGCCGGAGGCGTCCGCGAATGCGGTGTCGAGTAAGCGGTCGAGCGCCTGCGGGCCGCCGTTCAGCGCATGATCGACATCCTCGACCAGCGCCGCATCGGCGACGACGGTGACGCGGCCTTCGCCGATGTCGCACCGGGCGATCAGCGCATTTTCGCTGAGGGTGCAGGTGCTTTGATGGCCCTGACCGGTCAGGCGCAGCCCGCCCGTCATGCGCACGGGAAGCGCCAGATCGCCCTGCGACACGCGCATTTCCGGGGATTGCGCGGGATCGAAGGTCAGCTCCATGCCCCAGCGCGCGAGGATCGGCGACAACAGGGCGACCGGCTGCGGCGCGCGCGCATCGCCCAGCGCATAGTCGCTATGCGCGGTCAGCATCGGGTCGGCGAGCAGCAGGACATCGCCCCCTTCGCGCACCCAGTCATCCAGCGCAACATTCTCCTCGCCCGAGAGCGCGCGCGGCTGCGCCAATAGCAGGCGGGACCGGCCCGAAAGCTGCGTGAGGCGGTCGACCGGGACCAGGCGATATCGCTGCTCAAGCCGGTCCTTCACCCAGTTTCCCGCATTATCCCCGGACAGCATCGAACCGATGTCGCCTTCCGCCCACAGGATCGGCAGGCTGGTCATGACGGCCAGTTCGGGCTGCGCCTTTTCGACCGGATCGGCCACTTGCGCAGGCTGTCCCTTGCATCCCGCCAGCGCCATCGCGGCCGAGAGCAGCACGCCATGCACCAGTCGAGGCAAGAGCCTATTGATCGATCGCCTCGGCATCGGCGGGGCCCTTGGCGGGCGGGTTGTCGGAAACCATCTGTTCTGCGGGAAGATCGGGAACGACGACCTCTTCCTGCGGCAATTCGGGAACGACGCCGGCATCGACCAGCGGATCGCCGGCCTTGCCCTCGGGCTCGGCCGCCGCGGTGGGCTTGGCCGGATCCTCGGCCTGCCGTGCCTGCTGCATGATCGTGCTGGCCAGCCCGACCACCAGCACCATGGCGGCAAGCCCACCCATGCCGACCTGAAGCCGCTGCACCGCCTGCGCCCGCGTGCCGCGCAGGTCGGGCGGCGGCGGTTCGGCGGCTTGCGAGGATTCGTAACCGAAGGTCGGCATGGCCTTAGCGGTCCAGCCAGGGGAAGACGGGCAGGCCCTTTTCGCGCAGCCAGTCGGGATTGTAGAGCGTGGAGAGATAGCGAAATCCGGTGTCGCACAGGATCGTGGCAACCCGCGCGGGCCGGCCCAGTTTCGCCGTCAGCTCCTGCCCCAGCCGCACCGCGCCTGCCACGTTAATGCCCGAAGACAGGCCCAGCGCCAGCCCTTCCTCGGCCAGCAGGCGGCGCACCCATTCGAGGCCTTCCTCGTCCGAGATGCGATATTGCGTGTCGACCGGCGCATCTTCCAGATTGGCGGTGATGCGGCCCTGCCCGATACCCTCGGCGACCGAATTGCCTTCCGACTTCAACTCGCCGTGAGCGTAATATTCATAAAGCGCCGCGCCGTAAGGGTCCGACAGCGCGATGGCGACATTCTCGTCAAAGGCCTTCAGCCCCATGCCCACGCCCGCCAGCGTACCGCCGGTGCCGACCGCGCAGGTAAAGCCATCGACGCGGCCGTCCATCTGGTCCCAGATCTCGGGCGCGGTGGTTTCGATGTGCGCGCGGCGATTGGCGATATTGTCGAACTGGTTGGCCCAGACGGCGCCCTCCGTCTCCTCGGCAATGCGGCGCGAGGTGTGGACGAAATGAGCCGGGCTGGCGAACTTGGTCGGCGGAACGGTGACCAGTTCCGCGCCCAGCGCGCGCAGGGTCGCCATCTTTTCCTGCGACTGGTTGTCGGGCATGACGATGATCGTCTTGTACCCGCGTGCATTGGCGACCAGCGCGATGCCGATGCCGGTGTTGCCCGCGGTCCCCTCGACCACCGTGCCGCCGGGCTTCAGTTCGCCCCGTTCTTCCGCGTCGCGGATGATGCCCAGCGCCGCCCGGTCCTTGACCGAAGCGCCGGGGTTGGCGAACTCGCACTTGCCGAAGATATCGCAGCCGGCAGCCTCGCTCGGCCCCTTGAGGCGGACGAGCGGGGTGTTGCCGATCAGGGAGACGGTGTCAGGGATCGTTTTCATCGTGCGTATCCAGTTAGGGTCGCACCGGGCGAAGGGCAAACAAGAATTGCTTTGGCGGCACTGCGATACGTGCTTTCGCCCTATTCCCGCGCCGCCCGGATCGCCGCGCCCGCGGCAAAAGGCGCGACCGCGACCAGCAGCAGGCTGACCGCGCCCGCCAGCGCGGTGCCGCCCTCTCCGTTCTGCTGCAATCCGCCCGCGCCGAAGATCAGGATCGGCACTGCCATGGGCAGCAGAAGCAGCCCGGCCAGCGCCGCGCCGCCGCGCAGGCCCGCGGTCAGCGCCGCGATCATCACCCCCAGCGCCGCCAGCCCCGGCGTTCCCGCCAGCAGGCCCAGCTCGATCCGCCAGAGCTGATCCGCCGACAAATCGAACAACGCCGCCGCGGGCAGCGCCGCCAGCATCAGCAAGGGCGCGAAGGTCAGCCAGTGCGCCGCGATGCGCGCGGCCATGATCCACTCCTCGGCCATGCCGCGCAGCGCCCACTGGTCGAAAAAGCCCTGCTCAAGATCGGGCTCCACCAGCCGGTCGAGCGGCAATATGCTGGCGAGCAGCGCTGCGACCCACACGATGCCGCCCCCGGTGCGCGCCAGCATGGAAGCGTCTGGCCCGATGGCGAAGGGCAGCAGGATCGCCACCGACAGGAAGAACAGCACCGGCAGCAGCGCGCCGCCGCGCCGTCCGCCGCCTGTCAGCAACATCGCAAGATCGCGCCGCAGGATCGCAAGCCACATCGACGTCACGCCGCGAAATCCGTGATGTCGAGCCTGTGCCCGCCGGGTAGCGCGATAGGCTGGTGCGAGGCGGCGATGCAGATCCCGCCCTGTTTGCAATGGCGCGCGGCCAGCCGTTCGACCATGGCGACCGACGCGGAATCGAGCCCGTTCAGCGGCTCGTCCAGCAGCCAGATCGGGGCATGGCCCGCGATGGTGCGGGCGAGCGCGGCGCGCTTCCTCTGCCCGGTCGAGAGGTAGCGGACCGGGACGTCGAGCAGGTCTGCCACCCCTGTCGCGCGCGCCACCTCTGCCATGCGATCCGCCGGCACACGGTCGCAGCGCGCCCAGAAATCGAGAGCGCGGCCCAACGGCAGATGCGCTTCCAGTGCGTGACGCTCGTCCAGCAGGGCGGTCTGCCCCTCGCGCCGGATGTCGCCCGACAGCGGGCGCAGCAATCCGGCCAGTATGCGCATCAGGCTGGACTTGCCGACACCGTTCGGACCGGTCAGTTGCAGCGCCTCTCCGCCAGAAAGCCGCAGCGACAGCCCCGCGAACAGCATCCGGTCGCCGCGCACGCAGGACAGGCGCTCGGCGATGATCGATGGCTGTGTCATGGGCGCGGCGGGTTCCATCGCTTCGGCTCCTATGCGAGAGGACCGGTTTCGCCAAGCATGATGGAGCCGAACGCCATGGTCGACCGACTGACCGACACCGAAATCAGCGCCGCCCTGAATGGACTGACCGACTGGCAATTGCGCGAGGACGGGCTGGCGATCACGCGCACCTTGAAGTTCGGCGATTTCGCCGAGGCCTTCGGTTTCATGAGCCGGATCGCGATCCTTGCCGAGAAGGCGGATCATCATCCCGAATGGTTCAACGTCTATAACAAGGTGGACATCACGCTGACCACGCATGACGCCAAGGGCCTGTCGCAGCGCGACGTCGATCTGGCGCGGCAAATCGACGCGGCCGCCGGGGCCTAGAGCGTGGCGCTGTTATAGGTGTGCCACGCGAATATCGCCGCCGCGCCGCGATAGGGGCGCCACGGTTCGGCGATGGCGCGGGTTTCCTTTTCGCTCGGCCGTTCGGGCAGATCGGCCAGCCGCCCGACGGCGATCTGCACGGCAAGGTCACCCGCCGGCCAGATATCGGGACGGCCTTCGGCGAACAGCAGATAGATTTCCGCCGACCAGCGCCCGATCCCCTTGATGCGCGTCAGCTGCGCGATGGCGTCCTCGTCGTCCTGCGGCAGCGAATCGAGATCGAGCTCGCCGCTTTCGACCAGTTCGCACAATGATCGCACATAGCCCTGCTTTTGCCGCGACAGGCCGCAGGCCCGCAATTCGTCGAAACCGGATGCCAGCAAGGCGGCGGGCGGAATGTCCTGGCCCAGATGGGCGGTGAGCTTGTTCCAGACCGAATCGGCAGAGGCGACCGACACCTGCTGCCCCAGTATGGTGCGCAGCAATGTGCGATAACCGGTCGGGCGGATGCGCTCTTCGGGATAGCCGTGGGTTTCGAGCGCCTGCGCCCAGCGCGGATTGCGGGCGGCGATCGCGTCGAGGCCCTCACGAATTTCGGCGATTTTCAGTCCCACGTTCTGTCCCGTTCCTTTTGCCGCGCATCGCACAATAGCCATGCTGCGCCTGCGCAGACTTGCGTTTTCATGCCGCAGCCTTTAGCGACGCGCGACGATAAGGTCGCCTGACCCTGTCCGACGCAAGAAAATTAGATCCATCACAGCCAATCAGGGAATTTCCGCTTCATATGCCCAGCATCATCGTAGTGAACCGCGAAGGTGAAGAACGCAGCGTGGAGGCGGATGTTGGCCTTAGCGTGATGGAAGTGATCCGCGACAACGGTTTCGATGAATTGCTGGCGCTGTGCGGCGGTTGCTGCTCGTGCGCGACCTGCCACGTCTTCGTCGACGACGGCTTCAAGGGCAAGCTGCCCGAGATGTCCGAGGATGAGGACGATCTTCTCGACAGTTCGGACCACCGCAAGGACAATTCGCGCCTTTCGTGCCAGATTCCCGTGACCGCGGATCTCGACGGCATGAAAGTCCAGATCGCTCCGGAAGATTGATCAGCTAACAGTTCGGCGCGTCCGCCAATCGCGGATGCAGCCCATCGGTTGGAGAGGAAGCCCCGGCACACGTAAGATGTGTCGGGGCGGATTTTTATGTGGGTCCGGCGCGCCGATGAGCCGCCATCGGACTCTTCAGTCGCGATAGGGCGGTGCGTTGAGGCCCTGCGGGCTGAGCGTGAAGATCTCGCACCCGTCATCGGTAATGCCGATCGAATGTTCGAACTGCGCCGACAGCGACCGGTCGCGCGTCACCGCCGTCCAGCCATCGTCCAGCAGCTTTACCGCCGGCTTGCCCAGATTGATCATCGGTTCGATCGTGAAGAACATGCCCGGTTTCAGTTCGGGCCCGGTGTTGGGACGGCCCGCGTGCACCACTTCCGGCGCATCGTGGAACAGGCGGCCAAGTCCGTGTCCGCAGAAATCGCGCACCACGCCGTAACGCTGCCGTTCGGCATGCCGCTGGATCGCCGATCCGATATCGCCCAGCCTTACGCCGGGCCGCGCCAGATCGATCCCGATCTGCAGGCATTCATAGGTCACCTGCACCAGCTTCTTAGCCTTGAGCGGAACGTCGCCCGCCAGATACATCCGGCTGGTGTCGCCGTGCCAGCCGTCGAGCAGCGGGGTCACGTCGATGTTGAGGATGTCGCCGTCCTTGACCTGACGGTCGCCCGGAATGCCGTGGCACACGACATGATTGATCGAGATGCAGCAGCTATGCGTATAGCCGCGATAGCCCAGCGTCGCGGGTACCGCGCCCGCGTCCAGCGTCATTTCGCGCACCTTGCGGTCGATCTGTTCGGTGGTGACGCCGGGCTGCACCACGTCCACCATCTCGTCCAGGATCTGCGCGGCCAGTCGCCCGGCCTTGCGCATGCCTTCGAAGCCCGCCGCGCCATGCAGCTTGATCGTGCCGTCACGCGGCAGCATGTCGGATTCGTCTACGGTCATATATTCGGTCATGACGACCCATGTAACGATTTCACCCCCGCTTTGCGAGGGGCTCCCACAAGTCGGGCCGAAATCAAGTCGCGGGCGTGAAGAAGCGCTGGTATTCGGGCCTGATCGCATCGATCAGCCCCGCATCGACGGGCAGCGTGACCTCATACGCACCCTCGGCATAAGGGCCCGCATTATAGGGCGGGACGAGGAAGCCGACCCGGTCGAACGATTCGCCCGAACTCGACCCGAATATCAGCGTGCTGTTGGCCGAGGGCGCGATGCAATCGCTGAAGCTGTCGTCGCTGCGCGTGACGGGGCCGCCGCGTTTCTTGGCGCGCTGGCGGTCAAGCTCTTCGCAGAACCGGGCCTGCACCGCCCGGTCGAGCGCGCCTTCCGACTGGAGCATCGCGGTCGGTTTCAGGGCCTTGCCGTCCTGCCGGTCCCAGACCAGCGAATCCGACACGCTCATGCCATGGGCGCCGCCTGAGTAGGTATAGATATCGGCGGACAGGGACAGGAAACGCGGCAGATCGGTGACGACCTGCCATTCCTTGTCATAGGCATTGGGGGGCGCGTCGAAACCCTGCGCCTCGCCTTCGCGCTGCCATGCCTCGGCCTCCTGCTTCAGCCGGGCCAGACTTTCGGCGCGTTCATTGGCAAGCCGCTCGGCCAGCGGCGGGATCGCGCTGACCTTGGCGGGCCAGGAATAGCCGAATTGATAGTCATCGGTCTTGTCTTCGAACGAAACGGCCTTTGCGGCAGTTTCCGCTTGTGGCGGCGCAGGCGGGGTCGATGCAGCGGAATCCGACTGCACCGTTTCGGCCGGTTCGACGCCCTGGTTGCACCCTGCCGCCATGGCCAGCGGCGCGAGGCATAGAAGCAACATGGATCGTTTGCGCGTGACCATCATCCCCAATTCCCCCCGATTTCCGGTTCAGATCATGTCCCCGAACGTCTTTTGCCAAATCCTGCGGATTTTGCTCGCTCTTCGGGGCAGCAGCGCGTTACAGGCACAAGCATGACCGAAAAGACTGCGCTGATCCAGCCCGATCGCGGACAGGACGCGATCCCCATCCATCTCGTGAACAAGGACGGTTTCGACGACTGGGCCAAGGGCCTGTCGGGCCCGCAGCGCGCCGCGCTGAAGGCGCAGGGCTTTACCGGCAAGGGGTACCAGACCGCCATCGTCCCCGACAGCGACGGGACCGGCCCCGGCTGGTTCGCGGTCGGCGGCGTCGCCAATCCCGATGAGCTGTCCAGCTGGTGCATGGCCAAGCTGGCCGAGAAGCTGCCTGCGGGCACCTATCGCCGCGCGGGTGGCGATCCCGGCCCCGCGCTGTTCGGCTGGCAGACCGCGCAATATCGCTTCACCCGCTACCGCGAGGACAAGGACGCCGAAGGGCCGCGCATCCTGCTGACGGGCGAGGTCGCGCTGATCGACGAAGCCATCGCCGAGGCCGAGGCGGCCAATCTGGTGCGCGACATGGTCAACACGCCTGCCGAGGACATGGGTCCGGAAGCGATCGAGGCGCAGGTGACGGCCATCGCCAAGGCTTTCGACGCCGAGGTCAGCGTGACCCGCGGCGATGCGCTGGAAAAAGAATTTCCGATGGTGCACGCGGTCGGCCGCGCGGCGGCGCGCGCCCATGCGCCGCGGCTGATCGAACTGCACTGGGGACCCAAGGACGCGCCGCGCATCGCCGTGGTCGGCAAGGGCGTGACCTTCGATTCGGGCGGACTCGACGTGAAGAGCAGCGCGGGCATGCTGCTGATGAAGAAGGACATGGGCGGATCGGCCCATGCGCTCGCACTGGCAAAGCTGATCATGGAGCGCGGGCTGAAGGTCCGGCTGCATCTTGTGATTCCGACGGTCGAGAATGCAATTTCGGGCAATGCGTTTCGCCCCGGCGACGTGCTCGATTCGCGCAAGGGCCTGTCGGTCGAGATCACCAATACCGACGCCGAGGGCCGGCTGATCCTGGGCGACGCGCTGACCCGCGCCAGCGAGGAGAAGCCGGAATTCATCATCGACTTCGCCACGCTCACCGGCGCGGCACGCGTGGCGCTCGGCCCCGATCTGCCTGCATTGTTCACGCGCCGCGACGAGACGTCTGACGAGCTGATCGCGGCGGGCAAGGCGCATGACGACAGCGTGTGGCGGCTCCCGCTTGAGGAGACCTATCGCGACATGCTGAAGAGCGACATCGCCGATATCGCCAATTCGGCCAGCGGCGGCTTTGCCGGGGCGACGACGGCGGCGCTGTTCCTCGACCGCTTTGTCGGTGACGACATCGAATGGGCGCATTTCGACACATTCGCATGGCGTCCCGCCGCCAAGCCGGGCCGGCCCAAGGGCGGCGCATCGCTGGGCCTGCGGGCGGCATGGCATATGCTGAAGGCACGCTATTCGCGCTGACCGCAAGGCGAAGGGTCTGTCGGCGAGGATAGTGCGGAACTTGCCCTAAGGGCACCGCGCGTCTAAGCGCCCGTCATAGCGCCATGGCGCAATGACCCATCGCCACCATGACTGATCGACTGCCTTGACCGATAACGCCGCCACCGTTCCTGCCGGACAATCCTTCGCCCTATCCGGCGTCAGCACGCGCTTTGACCCGGTGCATATGCCGGTGCGCGGCGATCTTGCGCATGTGCGTCTGGCCGGCAAGGTGTTCGTGCCGCATTACGCGGTGCCGATGCCGCACCGCGCGACGCAGGCGACACCCGTATTTGCGCAGTCCGCGCAGCATGCCGATCCCGTCGGCGCACTGGTTGCGAACGGCGTGTTCGACGTGCTCGACATGGCGGGCGACTGGGCGTGGGGCGTGATCGCGGGCGAGCCCGGTGATGGGCTTGAGTTCGGGCCGGTCGGCTATGTCCCGCTCGCCCTGCTGAAGCCCTGCGCATGACGCCCCCAGGAATGACGCACCCAAGCATGACAAACGTTTTCATCGACGGTGCCGCCGGCACCACCGGCCTTGAGATTGCCGAGCGGCTGTCTGGCCGTGAAGAGCTGTCGCTGATCATCCTGCCCGAGGACCGGCGCAAGGACGATGCCGCCCGCGCCGAGGCGCTGAACGATTGCGACATCGCGGTGCTGTGTCTGCCCGACGATGCGGCGCGCGCGGCGGTGGCGATGATCCGCAACGATCGCACGCGCGTGATCGATGCATCGACCGCGCACCGCGTCGCGCCGGGCTGGACCTATGGTTTCCCGGAACTGGTGGGCCATGACAAGGTGGCGCAGGCGCGCTTCGTCGCCAATCCCGGCTGCTATCCCACCGGTTTCCTCGCGCTGATCGCGCCGCTGGTGCGCGCGGGACTGCTGCCTGCCGACTGGCCCTACATGGTCAATGCGGTGTCGGGCTATTCGGGCGGCGGCAAGGCGCTGATCGAGCATTTCGAGGGCGCGAAGCAGGACGGCAAATCCATCGCCTTTCGCGCCTATGGCCTTTCCATGGGGCACAAGCATGTTGCCGAGATGAAGGCGCTGGCGGGGCTTGCCCACGAGCCGCTGTTCGCCCCCGCCGTGGTCGACGCCTATCGCGGCATGGTGGTCGAGGTGCCGCTTCCGATCGGTGCGATGCCGGGTGCGGTGGATCCCGATGCCTTGCGCAGCGCCTTGGCGGAATTCTATGCGGGCAGCTCGCTGGTGAACGTATCGCCGGATACGCCTGCAGAGCTTTTGCTGCACGCCGATACGCCTGCCAGCGATTGCCTCGACCTCTTCGTATTCGGATCGGCGGACGGATCGCAGGCGCGGCTGATCGCGCGGCTCGACAATCTGGGCAAGGGTGCGGGCGGTGCGGCGGTGCAGAACCTCAACCTGATGGCGGGCCTTCCCGAAACGCAGGGACTGCGGCTGAGTCCGCCGGGCTGAAAACGCGCCTATCGAATTGGCACTGCCCAAAAAACGGGCACGGCTTGCATAAGCGTTGAACAGCGGCGGGCACCCTCGGCAATGATCTTGCGTGTGCAGACGCAAAAACCCTTGTGAATCGTTAATCCGCCCCTTTCGCAGGCCTTTTTCAGCGCCTAGTCTTTCGCTTCGACATCGGCGCGATTCTTCGCGGCTGCCGCGCGTGACAGGTGGCCGGTGCATGCGCCGAACGGACAGAACGAATTATGCGGGGGCTCAGGCTGACAGCGTGAAAAAGGTCGAGGCGATTATCAAGCCGTTCAAGCTGGACGAGGTGAAGGAAGCGCTCCACGAGGTGGGCGTCTCCGGCATCACCGTGACAGAGGCGAAGGGTTTCGGACGACAGAAAGGCCACACCGAACTCTATCGCGGCGCCGAATATGTCGTCGACTTTCTCCCCAAGGTGAAACTGGAAGTCGTCGTTCCCAGCGAGACGGTGGACCGCGTGATCGAGGCGATCGTGAACGCCGCCCAGACCGGCCGCATCGGCGATGGCAAGATCTTCGTCTCGCCGATCGAAACCGCGATCCGCATCCGCACCGGCGAACAGAACGCCGACGCGATCTGATTTTCCCCGCTCCCGGCGACCGGGGGCAAACATTACCGCAAATAGCCCGGCACTGGACGCCGGGTCTTCCATGAAAGGGATCAAAATGGCCTCTGCAAAGGACATCCTGAAAAGGATCAAGGACGAGGAGATCGAATGGGTCGATCTGCGCTTCACCGACCCCAAGGGCAAGTGGCAGCACCTCCAGATGCTCGCCGCCCCGTTGGACGAGGACGCGCTTGAGCAGGGTCTGATGTTCGACGGTTCGTCGATCGAGGGCTGGAAGGCCATCAACGAATCGGACATGATCCTCAAGCCCGATCTCGACGCGTGCTATGTCGATCCGTTCTCGGCGACCCCGATGCTGGTGCTGTTCTGCGACATCGTCGAACCCTCCACCGGTGAGCTGTACATGCGAGACCCGCGCTCGACCGCCAAGCGCGCCGAGGCTTTCCTGAAGTCGAGCGGCATCGGCGACACCGTCTATGTCGGCCCCGAGCCCGAGTTCTTCATGTTCGACGACGTGCGTTTCTATGACGGCTACGACGGTTCGGGCTTCAAGATCGACGACATCGAGCTGCCCGGCAACACCAACAAGGAATACGAAGCCGGCAATCTGGGCCACCGCCCGCGCGCCAAGGGCGGCTATTTCCCCGTGCCGCCGGTCGACAGCTGCATGGACATCCGCGCCGAAATGGTCTCGACCATGGTGGAAATGGGCCTGCCCATGGACAAGCACCACCACGAGGTCGCCTCGGCCCAGCACGAGCTTGGCATCACCTTCGGCACGCTGACGCAGACCGCGGACCGCGTGCAGATCTACAAGTATGTCGTGCAGATGGTCGCGCAGGCCTATGGCAAGACTGCGACCTTCATGCCCAAGCCGATCAAGGCCGACAACGGCAGCGGCATGCACACCCACATGTCGATCTGGGACAATGGCAAGCCGACCTTCGCGGGCAATGGCTATGCCGGCCTTTCGGACAACTGCCTGTATTACATCGGCGGCGTCATCAAGCATGCCAAGGCGCTGAATGCCTTCACCAACCCGACCACCAACAGCTACAAGCGTCTGGTGCCGGGCTTCGAGGCACCCGTGCTGCTCGCATATTCGGCGCGCAACCGGTCGGCTTCGTGCCGTATTCCTTACGGTGCGGGTGAAAAGGCGAAGCGCGTCGAGTTCCGCTTCCCCGATCCGCTGGCGAACCCCTATCTGTCGTTCGCCGCGCTGCTGATGGCGGGCATCGACGGGATCAAGAACAAGATCCACCCGGGCGAGGCCATGGACAAGAACCTCTATGACCTGCCCCCGGCAGAGCTGGCCGAGGTTCCGACCGTCTGCGGTTCGCTGCGCGAAGCGCTGATGTCGCTGGAAGCCGATCACGAGTTCCTGCTGGAAGGCGGCGTCTTCTCGAAGGACCAGATCGACGCCTATTGCGAGCTGAAGTGGGAAGAAGTCCTGCGCTTTGAAACCACGCCCAGCCCGGTCGAATACGACATGTACTACAGCGCCTGATACGCTGCATGACATAGCCGGGTGCGCCCGGCGGATTGGGGCGCGGAAGATTCGATCTTCCGCGCCCTTTTCGTGTTCCGACGGGTCCGTGCATGAATGTGCCGTCTTGCAACACCATCCCGCGACCCCGCCCTGCCTGCCCGATCGAAAGGAACGGCTGCGAACCCAAAGCGTTGCTGTCAAAAGCAATTCGCAGGTAAACATATGATAAGCTCTATCTCGTCCCGGGTGCTTGCCCGCGGAGTCGCCGGCGGCATCGCCGCGCTGGCTCTGGCAGCGACTGGTGCGCTCGCGCAGCCCGAAGGAAAGGGCCAAGGCGGCGGCAACGGTAATGGCAATGGCGGTCCGCCGGCGCAGGCGCGCAGTCCTGACAAGGGACCCGGTGGCAATGGCAACGCCGGCAATGGAGCCGCACGGAAAGGTCCGGTCGAAAGGGACCAGCCAGGCAATGGCGCCCGAAACGGTAATGGCAATGGCAATGGCAATGGCAATGGTCAGGGTCAGGGCCAGCGCGGCAATGGCAATGGCAATGGCAATGGCAATGATGTCGCGCCCGGTCAGGCGAAGGCCGCAAATCTCGACATGCGTGGCAACGGCAATCGTGCGAATTCAGCCGGTCCGAAGGTCAATAACGGCAACGGCAACGGCGCGCAGGCGCAACGCTTCCCGGCCCAGCGGGGCAACAACGGCAACGGCAATCGCAACACCCGGATCCGCTATGGCGACGATCCCGCCACGCTGATCTTCGCACGCAACGACCGCCTTATCCGCGATCGCGGCATACTCGACGGGTGCCCGCCCGGCCTTGCCAAGAAACTTAATGGCTGCACCCCGCCCGGTCTGGACCGGCGCGATCCCTATCGCTTCGACGACAGCGGATGGTGGGGGCTGCCCGGCCTGTCGGACGGACGCTATCGCTATTACGGCGGCAATCTCGTCCGGCTGTCCGAGGCGGGGTCGATCCTCGGCTATTACCCGCTGCTGGGCGGGGCGCTTTCGGTCGGCAATGCATGGCCAAGCTGGTATGACGAGGACCCCCTGCCCCGCTACACGCAGGATTATTACAGCCTTGGCCCCAGCTATCGCTATGCCGACAATGTGATCTATCGCACCGATCCGCAGACCGACGCGATCACCTCGATCGCGGCGCTGCTGACCGGAAGCGATTTCCGGATCGGGCAGCCGATGCCCTCGGGCTATGAGGTCTATAATGTGCCCTATGGATATAGAGATCGCTATCGCGACGGGCCCGATGCACGCTATCGCTATAGCGACGGATACGTCTATCAGGTCGATCCAACCACTCAGCTTATCGTCGCGGCCATCGAGTTACTGGCCTGAGAGAGGAAGCATAATGCATAACCGGACAGTTCAACGATGCGCCCTGCTGCTTGCGCTAGCCGTGCCGGCCGGGGCCTGTTCGGATTCAGGTCCCGACGAGGCCGAGGCATCGGTCGGCAATGAAACGCTGGCGGCCGCGCTGGCGGACGGCGACGATACCGGCGCGATGAGCGAGGCTTTGCAGGAGACCGGCCTTGCCCAGATCTTCGACGGCAGCGCGGCCTATACCGTTCTGGCGCCCAGCGATGCATCGATCGATGCGATTGCCGGCCTTGGCGACATGCCCGAAGTGGATCGAAATGCCGTGCTTGCAGCCATATTGCGCGAACATGTGCTGCCCGGCGCACTGACGCCCGAGGATATCGAGAACGCGATCGAGGTGCAGGACGGGCAGGTGTCGATCCAGACCATGGGCGACGGCATGATGCGCTTTGCGATGCAGGGCGACCGCCTGACCGTCACCGACGACAATGGCCGCACGGCGACCGTGAGCGGCGCACCGGTACTGGCCAGCAATGGCGTGGTCATTCCCATCGACGCGGTGCTGAAACAGCCCTGAACGAATTGGCCTGACGGAACCGGCCTGAGTGGGTATCGGGCCCGTCAGTAATCCTTGCTGATCTCGGCCGTGACCGCGTTGTAATTCAGCGAGGACACGGTCGCCAGCAGGGACAGCCAGCTGGTGACGCGGAACTCCAGTTCCGTCGCGCTGTAACCCTTGCCGTCGGTGACCAGCTCTACATAGAGATTGCGGCCGATATATTCGCCCACCGCGACGCTGGTGCCGCGTCCCAGCGCCTCGTCCGCGCCAATCACGCGCAGCCGGTCGACCCCGATCGCGCTGCGCAATTCGTTGATCGGGTCCAGACCGCCCCCGCCGCCGCTCTGGAACGCAGCCAGCGCCGCGCCCAGTTGCAGCGCTTCGGGCGCGGAGATGTTGGCGACCGAATCGCCGAACAGCAGGCGCGACAGCACCTCCTCTTCGGGTAGCGCGGGTACGGACGAGAAGCTGATTTCGGGCGAAAAAGCGGTGCCCTGGATCAGGATCGTCGCATTGATGTCGTTGACGTCGGCCTCCGCCTCGACATCGAGGCGCGGGTCGGGCGGGTTTTCGCCGGAAAAGCTGATGCGTCCGCGCGCAAGGTCGAAGCGCTTGCCCGCGAACTGGTATCCGCCGCGGACGAGGTCGGCCTGGCCGAACAGGATCGGCTCATTCGTATTGCCGCGCAGCCGCACATCGACGCCCCATTCACTGTCGAGGCCCATGCCCTTGACGGTAAAGCGATTTTTCGCCTGCACGTCGATCAGATAGCGCCACGGCGTGCCCGCCGCTTGGCGCGTCTGTCGGTCGGCCGGGAGGTTGATCTCGCGCCGCGGGATGCTGGGCAGACGTTCCACCTCGCTAGCGCGGCCCAGTCTCCACCGGCCCGAGATCATGTCGAGACGGCCTGCGACCGTCCCGACATTGTCACGCGCGACGATACGGAGCGGGCCGCTGACCACCGCGGCCATGTCGTCGCGGTTCAGCACGCGCGCATTGTTCGCCGCCAGCCTGATGTCCATGCCTACCCCGGTACTGAAGACGCGCGACAGATCGACCGATCCGCTGCCCCTGACGGTGCCGCTGCCCGCCGTTCCGCTGAAACGCGGCAGGCGCAGCACCGAACCGTCGAACGTGCCCAGCACCGATATGTCGGTCACATCGGTGCCCGTCAGCGTGCTCTGCAGCCGCAATCCGTCGCCGCGCAGGGTGCCGCGGATCTGCGGATCGGCGAGCGTTCCGCGCATGTCGCCCGCGATGCGCACATCGCCCGTCACATCGAACAGCTCGACCGCCGTCAATCGCCAGAGTGCATCGGCGGGGCCGCCATAGCGCAATTGCGCGAACAGCGATCCGGCGCGAAGCCGTTCGAGCAGCGTGCCTTCCGCCGGCAGGCCGGAAATGCGCGCCTGCAGCCGTCCGTGCCGGCTTGCGTCCTCGCGAATGACGGTTCGCATCTCGATATCGTCGGGCGTCAGCTGAGCGACCATGGCAAGGTCGACCGGGCGCGAGGTCAGGACCAGCCCGGATCGCGTCAGATCGTCGAACAGCAGCCGCGCGCGGCCGGTCGCGGGCGTGCCGGGTGCATCGCTGAAATCGACGATGCCCGACACCTTGCCGCCAATGTCGAGGTTCGAGACGAACAGATTCGCGACGTCGAGCGGCATGTCGACGACGCGGACATGCACCTCCGTGCCTCCGCCAAAGCGGCCCTCGGCCTGGATCTTGCCGCCGGCAAACTCGATCTGGCTACGCTGCAGCGCCCAGCCGCTTTCGTCGCGCAGCACGACGAGGGCACGCGGCATGGAAATGCGCCGCCCGCCATAACGGCCACGTCCGGCCACCTCGATCCTGTCGTTCGAGACATCGCCCGCCAGCCGCATGAAGAACCGGCTCCCCCGCCGCCCGGCGACCAGCGCCCTGAAGGTGCCTTCGCCGTTCTCCAGCCTTCCCTCGGCAGCAAGGCGTCCGACGAACAACTGCCCGCGTCCGATACCCTGCGCGTTGATCCCGCCGTCGATGGTGACGCTCTCACCCAGCACGCCCTGCGCCTTGATATGCGCCAGCCGCACGGTAATCGGTTCCTCGCCCTCGAACCTTGCGTTGCGCAGCACGATATCGGCGTCGATCCCCTGCCCCGCCTGCTGCGGCGACAAGGCGACCGTGCCGGTCACCCCGCCGCCCTCCAGCGCCAGATCGCCCGCTAGACCGCCTTCTTCGGCCAGCAGTTCGCCCGACATCACCGTATCGCTGAGCGTAAAGCGGTTGACCGAGATGCGCAGCGGCTCGTCCTCCGCGGCGACAAGGCCGAAATTGCCCGCGAACGGCCCCAGCATTGACTGGCCCTCGGTATCGATCAGGAACCCGTCCTCGCTGGGCGCGATGGCGATGCGCATGTCGGTCACGCCGCCTGCCGGGAGGGGATCGGACAGAACGAGTTCCGCGCGCGGCCCCTCGCCATCCAGCGTTCCGTCGATGGTGAAGGGGCCGAAATTCTCATGCCGCCCCTCGCCCGCAAGCTGCACGGTGCCGTCGAGAGCGCGTTCGCCCGAAAGCGTCAGGTCCAGCAAGGGCGCGTCGATCCTTGCGCTGCGGATCAGCAGGGGTGCGGACGATGCCATCGACAGATCCGCGCTGAATGAGATCGGCGCGCCGATATAGGTCTCGACCGTGGCATTGGTGACGCGGGTCACGCGCCCGTCGACCTTTGCGGTCAGTTGCCAGCCCTGCCCGCTCGTCAGCAGCAGGTCGGCCTGCGCGCGCGCATTTGCGCTACCCAGCCCTTGCAGCATGACGCCATTGGCGATGAGCGGACCGCTCAGCCGATAGCGGCCCCGCCGGACATCGCCATCAAGCGCCAGCCGCGCGCCGAGCCCCGAGGAATCGAACACCATATCGGGCGCGACCAGCCTGCCGTTCGCATAGGTCAGCGTCGCCGCAAGCCGCGCGCCGCGCAGCCGCGGATCGACGAAGGCGCTGCCGCTGCTGATCTCGCGCGCGGTGGCGCGGACCGGCAGTTGCAGGCGCGAGCCGTTCCAGTTGCCATTGCCCGTCGCGTTCAGCCCAGCCACGCTGGCCGGGCCGGATGTCAGCCGCGCGGCATCGAGCGTATAGGCGATGGCCAGATCGTCGCGGAACTGCCCCTCAAGCCCCAGGCGCGCCTGCAGACCCTGCGTGCGCAGATCGCCGCCAAGGATCGCCGGATCGGTCGCGCGCACAAGCGCACCGAAATCCGTCAGGCGATTGGCGTTCAGGTCGATCGCACCTCTTGCCAGAACTTCCGCCCCCGCGCCGACCAGCACATAGCGCCCGTCGATCACGCTGTCCTGAAACGTGCCGCGCGCATTGACGTTCAGCACGTCGCCCACCGCCCTTTGCGCGATTCCTGACAGATAGCCGTCGGGCCGAACCTGCCCCAGCAGGCCATAGATCTCGCCCTGCTTGGTCAGCGTCATGGCGGCGAAATTATCCTCACCCTGACGGACGCGGCCATAACCCTTCCAGTCGCTCCACCGGCCCTTGCCGCCGATATGGACCTGCAGGTCCTCCTCTGCCCCCGTCATGCCCGCCAGCAATCCGCCCGCCGGCGCATTGTAATGGACGAGCAGATTGAGCCGGTCGTCGCTTTCGTCGGCATCCAGCGTTGCGATCAGGCGGTCCTCGCCCCCCAGCCTTCCGAACAGGTCGATCTTGGCGCGTCCGTCGGTGATGTCGGCGCGGCCGAGCAGGTCGATCTTGCGTTCGGTCCCCGCGATGCTTTCGTCGACGCGCAGATCCTCTATCTGCAGGCGGTCGATGCGGATGTCGAAATTCGGCAGGATCGGCGCATCGGGATCACCGGGATTGAGCTTTGGCATGCGCAACAGATGGCCGCGCCTTGCGATCAGCCTGCGTACGTCCAGCCCGCTGGTAAACCAGTGCAGCGGCCGCCAGTCGAGCTCGACCTCGGGCACGCGCAGAAACTCGCCCTGCGGATCGGACAGGACGACATCGGTCAGCTCCGCCTCGCGAAGCAGAGAGCCCTCGATCCGGCCGATGCGGATGCGCAGCCCCGATGCGGGGGCATAGGAGGCAAGACTGTTGGCGATGAAGCGGTGCCCGATCGGGCTGTCGATCAGCACCGCGCCCAGCCCGAGCAGGCCTATCAATGCGATCAGCCCCGCCGCGATGCGAATGCGCCAGTACCGGCCCCAGTCGCGTTTTGGCTTGGGCGGCGGCGTTTCGCCTTGCTGTTCGACGTCCTGCGCCATCAGAACGCCTGCCCCAGCGAGATATAGACCGCGATCCGGTCATCGTCCGGCCGCGGATTGATCGGGGTCGCCAGATCGACGCGCAGCGGGCCAAAGCTGGTGTGATAGCGCACGCCGATGCCCGCGCCATATTGCATGTCCGACAGGCCGGGCGTGCTGTCGTTCGCAACCGTGCCCGCATCGATGAACGGCACGATCGAGATCGCTCCGCCCAGCAGCCCGGTGCGATAACGCGCCTCCAGCGAGAATTCGCTGAGCGAGCGGCCGCCCGTCGGATCGCCCAGATCGTCCTGCGGGCCGATCTGCTGATAGCCATAGCCGCGCACCGATCCGCCGCCGCCCGCATAGAGCCTGCGCGAGGGCGCGATATCGCTGATCCCGGTGCCGGTGATCGTGCCGAATTTCGCGCGCCCCGCCACGACCAGCCTTTCGCTGACCGGCTGGTAATAGCGGCCCTCCAGCCAGCTGCGCAGATAGGTCGAGCGGTCGCCGCCGGTGTGCGAAATCTCGGGCGATGCGAACAGCGAGACGCGCCAGCCGCGCGTGGGGTCGAGCAGATCGTCGCTCTTGTCGTAGACGATCTCGCCCGGCAGCGCGGCCACGAAATAGGTCTCGCGCGGGCCGGTCAGTCCGCCCAGCGTCCCTTCGCGTTCCTGCGTGGCGACCAGTTCCAGCCCGACCGACCATGCCAGCACTTTCTGGAACAGCAGGGTCGACACGCGCTCGATCTTGGCGACGCCCGAAATGGTGCGCGCTTCGAAGGCGTCGCGGTCGATGGTGTTGGCGAAGACATCCAGCGTCAGCATCCGGTCGCGCCCGCGCCAGTTGTTGCGCCGGAAAGTCGCGCCGACCAGCTGTTCCTGCGTGCCGGCGATGGCGTGCAATTGCAGCATCCCCTCGGGCGGGAACAGGTTGCGGTGCTCCCAGCTCACCTCGGTCCGGATGCCGCGGCCCGTGTCATAGCCGACCGCCCCCGCGATGGTGCGCAGCGGCGCCGGGGTGATGCCGACGTCGATGTCGACGATGCCCGGCTCGCCAGCGACAGGTTCGCTCGCAACGCGCGGCGTCAGCGTGAGGGAAGAGACGAGCCCGGTGCCCAGGATCGCGCGCCGCAGGTCCTCCACCCCGCTCTGGCGGTAGAGATCGCCGACGTCGAATTGCGCGATTTCCTGCAAATGCTTGCTCGACAGGAAGTCGGGATCGCTGCTGATGACGTCGCCGAACCGGTACTTGCCGCCCGGCGTGACCGAAAGCGACAGATCGCCCTCGTCGCGCGAATGGTCGATCAGCAGGTCGGGCCGGGCCGTTTCGGCAAAGGCATAGCCGGTTTCGCCCAAGGCGACCTCCAGGTCGATCCGCTCGCGCACGATGCGGTCTTCCTGGATGAAATCGCCCGTTTCGATCTCGAACGACTGGCGCAGCGGTTCATAGTCTTCGCCCGTGTCCGCAATACCGGGAAGCGTGACCTCGCCATAGCGATAGCGCTGGCCGGGATCGATGGTGAAGATGAAACGCGCATCGCCTGGCACGATCGCCCCGTCCTCGCCCGAACCCTCGCCTTCGGGCGGGGTCTGGGTGCGCTGGCGCACATCGGCGTCGTAGAAACCATAGACCGCCAGCATGTCCGACAGCAGCGCGGCGTCTTCCTCGGCCCGGTTGGCAAGCTGTGCGAAATTGTCGTCGGAATCGCGCAAGGTCTCGATATCCGATAGCCCTGCGAACCGGTCGGTAAACTCGCCGAACGCACCGAACTCGGCAAAGGATGCCGGATGGCTGAGCGTGATCCGTTTGGACAATTGCGTCTCGACCAGCGCATCCTCTTCGCCGTCGTCCTCGCCGCCGCCGCGCTGCGACATTTCGGGCAGCGCGAGCTCCTGCGCAGGGATGCCGTTCTCGCGGCTGAGCAATTGTTCGAGGCGGGGGTCGGGTTCGATATCGTCGATCTCGACGGTGAAATCGTCCTCCTCGGGCCAGTCGAGCGAGAAGCCGGTGTCGACCATCGGCGAATCGGGATCATCTTCCTCGGCAACGATGGCGGTCGCCGCTTCGGTATCCATGGCCCAGCCTTCGGGATCGGTCACCGCGGAATCGGGGATCAGTTCTTCAAGCTCCGCATCGGCGTCCATGCTCTGCGCGCGGGCCATCGGCGGCACAGCCGTCTGCGACACAAGGGCGACAGCGGCCATCGCCAGCATGCTGGCGCGCCATGACGAAAATGGAGATGGAATAAGGCGAAAGCCCCCGGCGCCCGCCTCAGCCTTCGAGGATGCGATACCGATCCTGGGGACAGGGCATGCCGTCCTTGCTGCCGCCGGCCTGCGCCTTGTCGCTATCGGCGCGCGGCTGCGCAACCGTCGCGGCAATAAGCGCATCCTGCCTGCCCGCATCGAAACGTTCCCAGCCTTCGCGACCCAGCCGCTCGAGAGGCCGGTAACGGATCTTGTATTGCATGCGCGTCGACCCCTCGATCCAATAGCCCAGATAGACATAGGGCAATCCGGCCTTCGCGGCGCGGTCAATGTGGTCGAGTATGATGTAATTGCCAAGCCCCGATCGGTCGGGATGGTGGGGATCGTAGAACGAATAGATCATTGAAAGACCGTCGTTCTGGCGGTCCGTCAGGCAGGCCCCGACAAGCCGTCCGGGCCGTCCGTCGACGTCGGGTTCGCGATATTCCACGACATAGGAGGTGACGGGCGTCTGCTCGATCATGTCGGCATAATCCATCGAATCCATCGCCGACATGCCGCCGCCCGGATGGCGCGCCTTCAGATATTGCTGGAGAAGATCGTATTGCTCCACCGTCGACCAGGGACGGCAGGCCGATGCGACCAGATCGGCGTTCTTTGCCATGGTCCGGCTCTGCGTGCGCGACGGCACGAATTCCTCCGCCACCACGCGTACCGATACGCAGGCGTTGCAGCCGGCACAGCTGGGCCGATAGGCAACTGTCTGGCTGCGGCGAAAGCCGATCCGGCCAAGGGCATCGTTGAGAGCGTCAGAATCGGGTCCGGCGAGTTCCGTGAAGACCTTCCGCTCCTGACGACCCGGCAGATATGGGCACGGAGCCGGGGCGGTCACGTAAAAGCGGGGGAACCTCACGGGTGCGGACACGAACTGAGCCTGTACCTCTCAACCGTCGATCCGGTGGTCGACTGATGTTCCGGAATACCCGGCCGGTGAAAGCCAGGGTGGGCACCGCGCGGCAGGCGGCGACCAGGAAAAGCCAGCCATGCCGCGCGTAAGCACTATATGCCTGTCGCGGCTCAAAGATTAAAGACCGTTAACTACGAATCATGCAAAAATGTCTTTTTCAGGCCCGTCAGAGACGCTCTTTCACCCTTTGAGGGTACGCGAAACCTGCAAGCGGCCTGCCGAAAAGGCACCTGCGGTCGACCAGCCGGGCGAATCGCCGGCAGGGCCATCAACCGGCGTCAGGCCAGTTCGACCGTGCTCACCTGATAGCCCTTGGACCTGAGATCGGCGATCAGCCCGTCGATCTGCGCCCCGTCGCGGGCCTCGCATTCGATGTCGGTGATCAGCCCCTTGGCAGGCAGCGTGGTGAAGATGCGCTGGTGATAGATCTCGATGATGTTGACGTTATGCTCGTCGAACGCGTGCATCACGCGGTACAGCGCGCCCGGCCGGTCCTGCAGCGTTATGCGAAGCCGCGCCAGCCGGCCCGAACGGGCAAGATCGCGCAGCAGCACATTGGCGAGCAGACGCGTGTCGATATTGCCGCCGCACAGCACCAGACCGATTTTCTTGCCTGCGAACATCTCGGGATTCGACAGCACCGCAGCGAGGCCCGCGGAACCCGCGCCCTCGACCACCGTCTTCTCGATCTGCAGCAAGAGGGAAACCGCGTTTTCCAGCGCCCCCTCGTCCACCAGCAATATGTCGTCGACCAGCTCTGCGATCACGCGCGCGGTGATCTCGCCCGGCGCCTTCACCGCGATTCCCTCGGCCAGCGTATCGCCGCCGCAGACATGTTCCTCGCCCTTGATGCGCGCGAACATCGATGGATACAGCGCCGACTGCACGCCCACGATCTCGATATCGGGATTGAGGTCGCGCGCGATGGTGGCAATGCCCGAGATCAGGCCGCCGCCGCCGATCGGCACCACCAGCATGTCGAGGTCGGGCTGGTCCTGCAGCATCTCCAGACCCACGGTGCCCTGCCCTGCCGCGACGAAGGGATCGTCGAACGGATGCACGAAGGTCAGGCCAAGCTCTTTCTCAAGCTTGCGGGCATGGGCCGAGGCGTCGTCGAACGTCTCGCCCTCAAGCACGACCTTTCCGCCGACGCTTTCGGTCTGCATGATCTTCACCGTCGGCGTGGTGCGCGGCATCACGATGGTGACGGGCACGCCCAGCCGGGTGCCGTGATAGGACAGGCCCTGCGAATGGTTTCCGGCAGACGCCGCGATGACCCCGCGTTCGCGCTGCTCCTGCGTCAGTTGCAGCAAGGCGTTCAGCGCGCCGCGTTCCTTATAGGCGGCGGTGAACTGCTGGTTTTCGAACTTCAGCCAGATTTCCGCGCCCGAAATCTGCGACAGGGTCAGCGATTTCAGCATGGGCGTGCGCACGACCTGTCCCGCGATACGCTGCGCGGCGGCGCGCACGTCATCGGCGTTGAAGGGCATGGCGGTTTCCGCGGATCGGGCGGTGCTGGTCTGAAGGTCGGACATAGGGACAGCGCCCTATCGGATATGGCGCGGCTTGCAAATGCGGTTTAGACCCCCCTTCGATGACTAGCCCCATGACCGCTTGCCCGACAGCATCCGTTTCGCGCGCCGCCCGCCTGCTGGCCGCCGCCTGTTCCGCCTCTCTGATGCTCTTTGTCCCGCCCGCTCTGGCCGACACGCTGATCGAGGATGTGAACGGCATACGTTTCGACCGCGACGGCAATGTCGAACGGTTCGAGGCAATGCTGATCGACGACGACGGCAAGGTTGCCCGGCTATACCGCAAACGCGACAAGCGCCCGAAGGAGGTCGATTACAAGCTCGACGGAAACGGCCGCACGCTAATCCCCTCCTTCATCGATTCGCACCTGCACCTGATGGATACGGGACTCGCGGCGATGATCCTCGACCTGTCGGACACGACATCTTTGCAACAGGCGCAGGCCCGGATCGCCGAATATGCGGCGCGCTTTCCCAACCGCGCATGGATCGTCGGTCGCGGATGGAACCAGGAAAAATGGGGGCTGGGCCGCTTTCCCACCGCCGCCGACCTCGATGCAGCGGTCAGCGACCGGCCGGTCTGGCTGATGCGCGCGGACGGCCACGCAGGCTGGGCGAATAGCGCGGCGCTGACGGCGGCAGGCGTGACGGCAGAGACCGCCGATCCCGACGGCGGGCGGATCATTCGCGGCACCGGCAATGCGCCCGCGGGCGTGTTCGTCGACAATGCGATGGACAGCGTCGCCTCCCTCGTCCCCGAGCCCCGACCAGAGGAACGCGATCTTGCGCTGGAAAAGGCGCAGCAGATGCTGCTGGAGCATGGCATCACCGCCGTCGCCGATATGGGCACGACCATCGACGACTGGCAGGCCCTGCGCCGCGCGGGCGACCGGGGGCGGCTGCGCATTCGCGTGATGGGCTATGCCGCCGGCATCGACGAGATGGTCACCATCGCGGGCGCGGAACCCACCATGTGGCTTTATGGCGACCGGCTGCATATGGGCGGTGTGAAGCTGTATCTCGACGGTGCGCTGGGTTCTCGCGGCGCATGGCTGCTGGAAGATTATGCCGACGCGCCAGGCGAGCGGGGCCTGCCGCTGAAGTCCGGCACCCAGCTTCGCAACATGATGAGCCGGGCCGCGATGGCGGGGTTCCAGCCCGCGGTGCATGCCATCGGCGATGCCGCCAATCGCGAGGTGCTGGATGCCATCGCCGAACTGCGCGAGACCTATGAGGGCGACCGCCGCTGGCGCGTCGAACATGCGCAGATCGTCGATCCGGCAGACCTGCCCCGATTCGCGCAGCTCGACGCGATCGCGTCGGTCCAGCCAGTGCATCAGACGTCCGACCGTCTGATGGCCGAAGCGCGGCTGGGACCCGACCGGCTGCTGGGCGCCTATGCCTGGCACTCGCTGATCGAAAGCGGCACGCCGGTCGCGTTCGGCTCCGACTCGCCGGTCGAGCCGGTCGATGTCTGGTCGGGGATCGCCGCGGCGGTGACGCGGCAGGGCGCCGATGGGCAGCCCGCGGGCGGCTGGATGCCGCAAGAGCGTATCAGCCGCCAGCAGGCGTTTGCGGGATTTACCGCGGCGGGCGCCTATGCCGGCAAGGCCGAGGGCCGATTCGGCAGTCTGGCCGAAGGTGAATGGGCCGATTTCCTGTTCGTCAGCGCGGACCCGCTGGAAATCCCGGATTCTGAAATTCGTGACCTGCGGGTGGAACAGACCTGGATCGCAGGCGTTCGCGTCTATCAGCGCGATTAGTCAGGAATTATAAAAAGCTGTTGCGCAAATGCGGCAATCCCTTGCTGCAAGGCAAAAAAATGATGTCTGCCATGTGTTTGAAGGCATTAACGGCGTTGACACAAGACGATGAAAACGTATTTTCGTGCTGCAAATCCGGGTTGGCGCGTTGCGTCGCTTGGCCGGTGTCATGAATCCGCAGCTTGGGGGACATAGCTACGGACAAGTGACTGAGGTTCGGTTCGGGGCAGGGTTATCCCGCTCGAATTCGAAAAGAATTGAGCGAACAAGGAGATAAACTAATGATCCTCCGCAAGATGGCCACTGCCGCTACTGCGCTGGCACTCGTTTCGGCGCCTGTCGCCGCCATTGCAGCCGAAGGCGACCAGCGCGCTGCTGCGCCTGCTGCCAAGACCAGCGAGATGGGCGGCGGTTCGCCGATTCTCGCCGTTCTCGCTGCCGTTCTCATCGGCGTCGGCATCTACATTGCCGTCGACGGCGACGACGACGATCCGATCAGCGTCTGATCGTTTCTCGGATTCCGAGTTCAGAAAGGGCGGGGCCGATGGCTCCGCCCTTTTCTTATGCGCGTTCGGCTTGTTGGCGGGCGGTGTGGTGGCGGACGTAGCGCACAGGCCGATGCGCGGCCATTATCGGCATGGCATGGATGTCGCGGCGGCTCCGCTGCGGATCAGGCCCCGGTGCCCTCGCCGGTAATGCTCTCGCGCTTGTCTTCTTCGACGGCCTCGTCCTCTTCCGGTTCGCTCTTCTTGCGGCGATCGGTCAGCCACATCAGGAACAGCGAGCCTTCGAACAACAGATAGAGCGGGACCGCCAACACAAGCTGCGAGCCGGGGTCCGGCGGGGTGATGATCGCGGCCAGCGCCACGATCGCGACGATCACATAGCGGCGCGCTTTCTTGAGCGATTCCCGACTGACGATCCCCGCCCGGTTGAGCAGCATGAGCAAGACCGGCAGCAGGAAGCTGATCCCGAACGCCAGGATGAACTGCATCACCAGCGCCAGATAATCGCCGGTTCCGGGCAGCGCCTCTATCTGCAGGCCGCCGGCATCGCCCTGGAACCCGATGAACCAGCGAAACGCATTGGGCATCACCACGAAATAGGCGAGCGCCGCCCCGGCGGTAAACAGGATGGGGGTCGCGAACAGGAACGGCAGGAACGCCTTTTTCTCTTTCGCATAAAGACCGGGCGCGACGAATTGCCACAGCTGGTTGGCGATGATCGGGAACGACAGAAAGAACGCGGCGAACACCGCGACCTTCAGTTCGACGAAAAACGCCTCATACAGCTTGGTATAGATCAGCCGTCCTTGCCCATCGGGAAAGGCCTGTGTCAGCGGCCTCACCAGAAAGCCGAAGATCTCGTCCGAAAACGGAAAACAGATCGCAAAGGCCACCACCAGCGTCAGCAGGCAGCGCATCAGCCGGTTCCTGAGCTCGATCAGATGGTCGAGCAGCGGCGATTCGGTTTCGTCGAGATCGGATATGCGAAACATGGCGTCCTACCGATCCGCCTGCTGCCGCTCAGGCGCAGGCTCGAGCGGTAGCTCGGGCGAAGGTTCAGCATCGGGTTCAGCCCGGGGTGCAGCCAGGGGCTCAGGCTCCATTTGCGGATCGACCGGTTTGGTGCCATCCGTATCAGGCGCTTTCGCGCTGCCGGTCGCAGACGGTTCGACCTTCGGCGCATCCGGTTCGGGCAGCGCGGCGCGCTGGCCGTCATGGGCGGGCCTTACGGCCTCGGGATGCTTGGCCATGATCTCGGCGTTGCGCTTGTTCCATTCGGCCTGCATCTCTTCCAGCTCGGCCTCGCGCACCATGGCGTCGATGCCTGACCGGAAATGTGCCGAAACGCGCCGGATCTTGCCGATCCAGCGTCCCGCCGTGCGCATGGCCAGCGGCATATCCTTCGGGCCGATGACGACCACCGCGACGATCACGATGATCAGCAGCTCGATCGCGCCGATGTCGAACATGAAAGAAGCGTCCTAACGCAGCCCCGCCAACGCGGCTCAGCTGCTCTTTTCGCTATCGCTCGTCGCGGCGGGCGCAGCGGTCGGTGCGGCCGTCTTTTCGGTCGTCGTTGGGGCGGGCGCCTGATGGTCGATCCGTTCCGGCGAACGCGATTCCTCGTTCATGCCCTGCTTGAAGCTTTTGATGCCCTTGCCGAAGTCGCCCATCATTTCCGAGATCCGTCCGCGTCCGAAGAGCACGAGGATCACGATCGCGACGATCAGCAATTGCCAGGGTCCAACATTCATTTCAAATTCTCACTTATACGAGAGTACGCTTCCCGTTTAGGCGGTTTCGTCGCCCATATCCAGAGAGGCTTCGGTGTCGCCTGCCTCCTGACGCATTTCTTTTGCGTTCTTGTGAATATCCGAGCTTTCTCTTTCCAGCGCCTCTTCCACTGGTTCCAGCAGGCCCGCGGCGCGCAATTCGGCCAAGCCCGGCAGGTCGCGGCGGGTGGCAAGGCCGAAATGGGTGAGGAATTCGGGCGTGGTCGCATAGATCACGGGCCTGCCCGGAACCTCGCGGCGGCCCGCGGCGCGAACCCATCCGGCCTCCATCAACACGTCAAGCGTGCCTTTCGCCGTCTGCACGCCGCGAATCGATTCGATTTCGGCGCGGCTGACCGGTTCGTGATAGGCGATGATCGCAAGGCATTCGGTCGCCGCACGCGACAGCCGCTTGGGCTCCTCGCGCTCTCGGCGTAGCAGATGGGCAAGATCGGGTGCGGTCTGCAGGTGCCAGCGCTGCCCGCGCCTCACCAGTTCGATGCCGCGTCCTTCGTAACGGGCGGCCAGTTCCGACAGCGCCTCGCGCACATCCGCCCCGCCCAGGTGCTCGCCGATCTCGGCCGCGGTCATCGGCTCCTCCGCCGCGAACAGCACGGCTTCGACCGCGCGGACCAGATCGTCGGGGCCAGCGTCCTGCGTCATTCGCGGGACCGCGCCCCGCCAAGCGCGCGCAAGCGTAGCGGCCCGAACACGTCCTCCTGCGCGATTTCCGCCCGGCCCTGCTTCGCCAGTTCCAGCGCAGCGACGAAGCTGCTGGCGAGCGCCGACTTGCGCAATTTCGGGTCGGCATGGGGAGGCAGGAACTGGCGCAGTTCCATCCAGTCCAGCGATACGCCCAGCATGGACGACACGCGCGACAGCGCGCTTTCCAGCGTCATAACCGCGCGGTCGCGCACCATGTGGACGACGGGTGCGGTGCGCGCCTTCACCTGTCCATAGGCCTGCACCAGATCGAACCATTCGCATTGCCATGCCCGCTTCTTCAACACGCGCAGCCCCTCTGGCGCGCCGCGCGCGAACACGTCGCGGCCCAGCCGGTCGCGCGCCATCAGCCGCGCCGCGACATTGCGCATCGCCGCCAGCCGTTCGAGCCTGAGTTGCAGGCGCAGCGCCAGTTCCTCGGGGCTGGGGTCTTCCTGCTCTTCCTTGGGCAGCAGCATCGCGGATTTCAGGAATGCCAGCCACGCCGCCATCACAAGGTAATCCGCGGCAAGTTCCAGCCGCATTTCGCCCGCGCGGTCGATGAAGGCGAGATACTGGTCGGTCAGTTCCAGGATCGAGATGCGCCGCAGATCGACCTTTTGCCGCCGCGCCAGGTCGAGCAGCACGTCGAGCGGCCCTTCCCATGTCGCGAGTTCGACATAGAGACGCTCGCTGTCGTCGGCTGGCGCGGGTGCATCGTCGGTCCAGCCGCCGGCCCCTTCCCCCCACAACGTGCCGGGTTCGGAGCCGTCGATTATCACGCCGCCACCCCTGCCGCCGCCAGCAACGCGTCACGCTTGGCGATGCATTCGGCCCGCCGTTCGGCACTTTCGAACACCGCCACCGCCTTGCCCTGCATCGCCGCGTCGAGGCGGCGGCGGGCATCGGGCGTGATATCGCCGCAGGCTTCGACGGTCGCAACCATGTCGGGCATTTTCGCCCAGCAATTGAGCACGAGGTCGCAGCCCGCCTCCAGCGCCTTCACCGAACGCTCTGCGATGGAGCCGGACAGGGCTTCCATGTCGATGTCGTCGCTCATCAACAATCCGCCAAAACCGATGCGACCGCGGATGATGTCGCCGATCACCCTGGCGGATTGGGTGGCGGGATGGTCCGCGTCCCATGCGGTATAGGTGACATGCGCGCTCATCCCGATGGCTGCGCCGCGCAGCGCGTGGAACGGGGCGATGTCCTGCTCAAGCTCCGCCTCGCTCGCGGTGACCACGGGCATTTCCTTGTGGCTGTCGGCGCAGGCGCGGCCGTGGCCGGGGATATGCTTGATGATGCCCGCGACGCCCGCTTGTTCTAGCCCGTCCAGCACGGCGCGCCCCAACGCGGCGACGCGCATCGGGTCGTGGCCCAGCGCGCGGTCGCCGATCACGTCATGCGCGCCCTCGCACCTGACGTCGAGCAGCGGGAGCGCGTCGCAATTGAGGCCGGCTTCGGCAAGGTCCAGCCCGATCGCCTCGGCATTGACCCGCGCCGCCTCTATCGCGGAGATCGGGGCGATGTCGTATAACCGGTCGAAGATGCCCTGCGGCGGATATTGCGGCCAGACCGGGGGCTTCATGCGCGCGACGCGCCCGCCTTCCTGGTCGATGGTGATCAGCAGATCGTCCCGCCCCGCGACCGTGCGCAATTCATCGGTGAGCGCGCGCATCTGCGCCGGACTTTCGCAATTGCGCCCGAACAGGATATAGCCCGCCGGATCGGCCTCACGAAAGAAGGCGCGTTCGTCGTCGGTCAGCTCGGTGCCGGAAAGGCCGAATATCGCGGGGGTCATAAGACGCGAAGATTCGCACGGAATCGCGGAAATGCGCAAGTTCGGGTGGCGGACAGCGCGCCCTTATCCCCAAATCAGCGCTTTACCTGACATTCTATGCCGTTCGCCTTCAATTCGCTGCACAGCGCATTGGCCGAAGCCGTGCTGCCCGTCACCGCCTGCAGGCGGAACACGGTGCCGATATCAGCGCGCCCCTCGATGATGCGGCGGTCGAAATCGCCCAGCCGCTGATAGCGCTGGGTCAGCGTCTGCCAGCCTTTCTGCGCCGCCGCCTCGGTCGAATAGGCACCGACCTGTACGCCGACGCCGGACACCTGCGGCGCCGGAGCGGGCGCAGGCGCAGGGGCCGGATCGGCGTCCTGCTTTGGCGCGGGTGCGACGGGTTCGGGATCGGGCTTTTTCTGGGCGATCCGCGCCTCGCGCTCGATCCCCTCGCCCACCTTGTAGCTGGTGTCGCCGGTCCCCGCGAAGGTCTTGCCGCCCGGATTTTCGGGACGGACCTTGTAGGGCGCATCTGGCGCGGCGATGACCGAACCGTCGCCCTCGGGCGGGGCAAGCTGCCAGTCGCGCAGCAGCCAGATCGCCAGCACGGCAAGCACGATCAGCCCGGCGGCAATGCCCAGGAACTTGCCCATGCGGGGCCAGTCCAGCCCCTCGTCGTCATCCTCGTCAGCCGGTTCCAGCCACGGCAGCCGCAGGTCGGCTTCGTCCAGCGCCAGTTGCGCTTCGCCGTCACCGCCTTGGCTGACCTGTGGAATCATCGCCTAGAGTCGCTCCGCTGCCTCGACACCCAGAATCGAGAGGCCGTTGCGGATAACCTGCCCGATCTGTTTCGCAAGATATAGCCGGACACCCGTGTTTACCATGTCGTCTTCCACGATAAAGCGGCGGGCCGGGTCGTCATTGCCCTGATTCCACAGCGCATGGAACGCGGCCGCCAGATCCATCAGGAAGAAGGCGATCCGGTGCGGTTCGCGCGCGCGGGCGGCTTGTTCGACCACGCGCGGGAACTGGGCGGCCTGTTTCATCAGCACCTGCTCGTCGGTGTGGAGGATGCCGTCATCGCCCCAGCTTTGGGCGCGCGCCGCCTCGGCCTTGTCGGAAAGCCCGGCTTCGGCCGCCTTGCGCAGCACCGATGCGATGCGGGCGTGGGCGTATTGGACATAGAAGACGGGATTGTCCTTCGACGCCTCGACCACCTTGGCGAAGTCGAAATCCATCTGCGCCTCGGGCTTGCGGGTCAGCATGGTGAAGCGCACCACGTCCTTGCCCACTTCCTCGACCATGTCGGCGATGGTGATGAAATTGCCCGAACGCTTGGACATCTTCACCGGTTCGCCGTCGCGCAGCAGCTGGACCATCTGCACCAGCTTGACGTCGAAAGGCTTGGATTCGGCATGCTCCGCGCCGGTCAGCGCGGCGACGGCGGCCTTGATCCGCTTGACCGTGCCCGCATGATCCGCGCCCCAGATGTCGATCAAGGCATCAGCACCTTGGGCCTTCTGGAAGTGATAGGCCATGTCCGCGCCGAAATAGGTCCAGCTGCCGTCGGATTTCCGGATCGGCCGGTCCTGATCGTCACCGAACTGGGTCGAGCGGAACAGCGGCAGCTCCACCGGCTCCCAGTCGTCAGGCGTCTTGCCCTTGGGCGCTTCCAGCAGGCCGTCATAGACAAGGCCCTTCTGGCGCAGGAAGGTCTCGGCCATCTCGGGCTTGCCCTCGGCCTGCAGCTTGGCTTCGGAAGAAAACAAATCGTGGTGGATGCCCAGCATGGCCAGATCGCTGCGGATCATGTCCATCATCGCGTCGACCGCGCGCATCCGGAACAGGTCGAGCCATTCGCTTTCGGGCGCGTCCTTGTACCCGTCGCCGAATTCCTCGGCCAAGGCCCTGCCGATGGGGACCAGATAGTCGCCGGGATAGAACCCCTCGGGAATCGCGCCGATATCCTCGCCCAGCGCCTCGCGGTACCGCAGATGCACCGACCGGGCGAGCGTCTGCACCTGCGCGCCCGCGTCATTGACGTAATATTCGCGGATCACCGCAAAGCCCGCATATTCCAGCAGCCCCGCCAGCGAATCGCCGACAACCGCGCCGCGGCAATGGCCCATGTGCATCGGGCCCGTCGGATTGGCCGACACATATTCGATATTGACCGTTTGCCCCGCGCCCATGGCGGAGCGCCCATAGGCGTCGCCCAGCGCGGCAATCGCGTCGAGCTCGGCTTCCCATGCGCTGGGCGCGATCCGCAGATTGATGAAGCCCGGCCCCGCGATCTCGGCCGCGGCGATATCGGCTTCCTTCGAAAGCTCTGCCGCCAGTGCCTCTGCCAATGCGCGCGGATTGGTCTTTGCGGGCTTGGCCAGCACCATGGCGGCATTGGTGGCCAGATCGCCATGCGCGGGATCGCGCGGCGGCTCTACCGTGACATTCGCGCGGTCGAGCCCGCCGGGCAGCGTGCCCGCCGTCTCCATCGCGTCGAGGGCCTTGTCCACCGCGGCCGAAATGGCGGCGTGGATGGTGAGGGGCTTTTCCGTGGTCTGCTCGGTCATGGCCGCGCGACTAGCGGGGAATGACGCGAGTGGGAAGTGGCCTGACGCGTCAGACCGCCTTTACCCGCGCCCGATCGCTACCCGAATCAACGCGTGGCGTTATAGGCCAGTTGGTCCTCGCTCAGCTGGAAACCCACCAGCACCTCGAACGAAGCGCGCGCGACCGCGGCCCTGACCTCAGGGTCGGCCAGCGGGTCGAGCGCGGCATCGGGGTCCCCGGGCTTGCGGCGGCGCGTGATCTGTTCGCGAACATCCTCGGGCAGGGTGGCGGCGGCTGCATCGATGAAAGCACCTGCCCGTCCGCTTGCCTGCGCGCGGTCCTGTCCCGCCGCGAAATTCACCGTCACGCTGCCGATCCGCTTCGACTGAACCGAATTGCCGCCCTGCAGCACGGTGACGAAGAAAGGCAGCTCCACGCTGCGTGCCGCGCCGGTGTCGCGCCGGGTGGCGAGGACGTCGAACGTCGCCTCGGAATAAATCTTTGCGCCGGTGTCGTCGCACGCGGCGCGCAGGTTCGTCATGGTGGCGGTGACGTCCATCGAGGCCAGCGACTTGTCGTTCGGCTGGCTGAAGGTCGTGATGTCGCCGGTATAGGCGGGGATGCCCACCGCCGGGCAGCGCGAGCGGACGGAGGTGACGCCGACGCCTTCCTGAAGCACGAGCTCACCCTCGCGCGAGCAGCCGGCGAGCAGGGCCACGCCGGACATCAGCAATGCGAAACCTGCGGCGGGGCGGAATTTCATCTTCATGGGCGGCGGAACCTTCTGCCAGTCATATGCGGCGGCCAAGACGGATGGCCGCTTTCAACGGGATGCTGCCTGCCCTAGCCGCAGCCTTTCGCAAGGGCAACGGCGCGCGAAAGGACGAACGCGGTTCCGTCATGTCCATCCGAACCTTTACCGCCGCTTTACGCCTGCCCCCTGCTGACGCTAAAGGCAGGGCATGAACACCCCCACCATGCCCGCCGCCGCCAGCGAAACCCGCGAAGCCGGGGACACGCTTCCCCATCTGCTGGTCCTGCTGGCCGCGCCGCGTGGCTTTTGCGCCGGCGTCGACCGCGCGATCGAGATCGTCGAGCGTTCGCTGCAGAAATATGGCGCGCCCGTCTATGTGCGGCACGAAATCGTGCATAACCGCTATGTGGTCGACAGCCTGAAGGCCAAGGGCGCCATCTTTGTCGAGGAACTGGACGAGGTGCCCGACGGCGTGCCGGTGGTCTTTTCCGCGCATGGCGTGCCGAAATCGGTGCCCGCCCATGCGGAGGAACGCGGCCTCGACTACCTCGACGCGACATGCCCGCTGGTCAGCAAGGTGCACCGCCAGGCCGAACGCCAGGTCGAGGCGGGGCGGCACATCATCTTCATCGGCCACGCCGGCCACCCGGAGGTCATCGGCACGTTCGGACAGGTGCCGCAAGGCGACATGACGCTGGTCGAAACGGTCGAGGACGTGGCGAAGCTGAAATTCGAACCCGGCACGCCGCTGGCGTTCCTGACCCAGACGACGCTGTCGGTCGACGATACCCATGCCATGATCGAGGCGCTGAAGCAGCGTTTTCCCGACATCGCCGGGCCGCGCGGCGAGGATATCTGCTATGCCACGTCGAACCGGCAGGCGGCGGTCAAGGTCCTCGCTCCGCAGGTCGACATGCTGCTGGTGATCGGCGGGGCCAATTCGTCGAACTCGCTGCGCCTTGTCGAGGTGGCCGAACGCATAGGCACCGATGCGCGGCTGATCCAGCGCGGCGACGACATCGATGCGGAAATGCTGGACGGCATCGGCACCATCGGCCTCACCGCCGGGGCCAGCGCGCCCGAGGTGCTGGTGCGCGAGGTGATCGACCATCTCTCCCGCTTCCGCGCGGTGGAGGAACGGGTCATCACCACGACCGAGGAAAACATGGTCTTCAAGCTGCCTCGCCAGCTGACCGACTGATCCGCGCATCATGGCTGTCTATACCCGCATCAACAGCGAGGACATGGCCGCGCTGGTTACGCAGTTCGGCGTGGGCGAGCTGGTGTCCGCCAAGGGCATCGCCGAGGGCGTGTCGAACAGCAACTGGCTGCTGGAAACGCGTGGTACCCCTGACGCGGGGCGTTTCATCCTGACCGTCTATGAAGAGCGCACAGATACGCGCGATCTGCCGTTCTTTCTGAATCTGCTCGACCATCTGGCCGCGGCGGGCTGTCCGGTTCCGCGGACAATCCACGATTCCAGCGGCTCGGCATGGCGCACCATCGACACGCCGCAGGGCGAGAAGATGCTGGCGCTGATCGAGTTCCTGCCGGGTGTCAGCGCCGACGATCCGACTCCGGCGCAGGCCGAGGCGGTGGGCGCGGCACTGGCGCAGGTGCATCTTGCGGGACAGAGCTTTGGCGACTTTCGCAGGGACGGAATGGGGCCTGAGGCGTGGCGCGGTTTCGTACGGTCCTGCGCGGGCCGCTGGTCCGAGATCGACCCGGTGCTGGATGCCGTACCCGCGCTGGTGGACGACGCGATAAAGCGCTGGCCTGCGGACCTGCCGGTGTCGACGATCCATGCCGATCTGTTTCCCGACAATGTGCTGCTGGTGGGCGACGAGGTGTCGGGCATGATCGACTTCTATTTCGCATGCACAGGTCCGATGGCCTATGACATCGCCGTGACCCATGCGGCTTGGAGCTTTACGCCCGATGGCCGCCACTTCGATCCCGCCATCGGCGATGCGCTGCTGACCGGTTACCGTTCGGTGCGCGAGCCCGATGCCGCCGAGATCGCGGCCCTGCCCGATCTGGCCAAGGCGGGCTGTCTGCGCTTCCTGCTGACCCGCGCCTATGACTGGCTGAACACCCCTGCCGATGCGATGGTGACCAAGAAGGATCCGCTGGCCTTCCTGCGCCGCCATGCGTTCTATGATGAACGGGGCGCGGTGGCGTTCGGGGTCCTGTCTTAATGGATGTCGAGATTTTCACCGACGGCGCGTGCAAGGGCAATCCCGGTCCGGGCGGCTGGGGCGCGATCCTGCGGGCGATGAAGAAGGACGGGGAAGCGACCGAGAAGGAGATGTCCGGATCGGAAGGCGCGACGACCAACAACCGTATGGAACTGACCGCCGCGATCCGCGCGCTGCAGGCGCTGAAGCGCCCTTGCAAGGTCGCGCTTTATACCGACAGCAAATATGTGATCGACGGTATCACCAAATGGGTCTTCGGCTGGCAGAAGAAAGGCTGGAAGACCGCCGCGAAAAAGCCTGTGTTGAACGAGGATCTGTGGCGCGAACTGCTGGATGCGGCGCGCCCGCACACGATCGACTGGCACTGGGTCAAGGGCCACGACGGCCATCCAGAGAACGAGCGCGCCGACCAGCTTGCCAGCGATGCGGCGCTGGCGGCGCGGGTATAGGGGTGGCGGTCAGACCGTGGTGTCGACCACTTCGGCGCCCGGACCGTTCTTGAGGATCGAATCGATCGCGTTCTGGGCGCTGGCCTTCGAACTATAGCCTTCGGTCCAGAACATGGTTTCCGAATTATAGCAGAAATAGGCGACATACTCGCCCTTCTTGTTCTGCCGGATTTCAAAGCGATGTGCCATGGCGTTGCCCCCGTTTCTGGCCGTCAGGAAATCTGTACTGCCATGGATAACAGCCTGGCCTTCGGGTGCAACCCCGGTCGCGGTGCGGATCAGAAGCGGTCGGCGCGGTAAGGCGCGGGATCGATGCCCTTGGCCGGTCCCACAGCGTCCCGGCCCAGCAGCAGAGCGACGGCCATGTCGGCGGCGGCGGGCGAGGTCTGGATGCCGAAACCGCCCTGCCCCGCGCACCAGAAAAAGCCCGGCAAATGCGCATCAAAGCCATAGATGGGCGCACGATCGGGCGCAAAACTGCGCAGTCCTGCCCATTTGCGCTCGACCGCGTCCACCCGCCAGTCGACGGCCTGTTCCAGCCGGTCGATCGCGAGCGCCACGTCCAGCTCGTCGGGCGCGGCGTCGCAGGCGGGCGACGGCGTCTCGTCATGCGGGCTGAGCCAGAGGCGGCCGCTTTCGGGCTTGAAATAGAATGTCTCGTTGATGTCCAGCACCAGCGGCAGGTCGGCGGGCGCTTCGGGGCTGCAGCGCAATTGCAGCACCGTGCGGCGTAGCGGCGCGATGCCGATGGGCTGCGCGCCCGCAATCCGCGCCACCTCGTCCGCCCATGCGCCCGCCGCGTTGACCAATATGCGCGCCGTTACGGTGCTGCCGTCCGCCAGCCGCAGCGCCCAGCCCTGCGCGCCGCGTTCCGCCGCCGCCAGCTTTGCCCGCGTTCGCAGCAAGGCGCCCCCCGCCTGTGCCCGCGACAGGAAATGCGCGTGCAGCGCGCCCACGTCGATGTCGCAGCAGCTTTCGCTCCATGTCCCGTCGACCCACTCGGGCTTCAGCCCCGGCACCAGCCGCGCCATCTTTGCTTGGTCCAGCCGCTCCATATTCGCGCCCAGTGCCGCGAACCGCGCGACATAGGCTTCGATTGCCTCGACATCGCCTGCCCTGCCGATGTGAAGCGCGCCGCGCGGCGTCAGAAATCCACCCTCGCGCAGATAGGGTCCGCTGGCGACGGTCAGCGGAAAGACCTGCGGCCCGCCATAGGTTTCCTCCCAGAACGCGGCGGAGCGGCCGGTGGCGTGATAGCCCGCGACATCCTCGGCCTCGAGCATGATGACCGATGCCTCGCCCGCAAGGCTGGCGGCAAGGCTTGCCCCCGCCATGCCCGCGCCGACGATGGCGATGTCGCAGTTTTCCGAGACCGCCCCGGTCATTGCGCTCCGTCCGCAGGCAGGCGTTGCGCAAGAAAATCGTCGATTGCCGAGAGGGCACGGCCACGCACCTCATCGCTCTCACGCAGGATTTCATGCGCCGATTCGGAGCCGAATTCCATCAGCCGCGCATCGGGTAGCAGGCGCACGGCGCGGCGGATCGCGCGCGCGCTGACCAGCCGGTCGGCGCTGGTGGACAGCACCAGCACGGGGAGCTTCACCTTTGCCAACACATCCGCTCTTGCCGTGCGGCGCATCGATTCGGCGGCGCGTTCGACCCAGCCCCAGCTTGGCGCGCCCAGCCGCAATTGCGGGCGTTTTTCGCGCCAGTACAGCTCGTCCTCATAGCGACTGACGTCATGCGTCAAAATGCCCTGCCGCGCGCCGGCGGGCTGCCCCGGCTTCTCGCCCATCTTCCACGCGGGCCGGCTGACCGGGCCCAGCGCCGCCATGACACGCGCCGCGCCGTGCCACATCCACGGGCTGAGCGGCGGCCCCGCAAAGCCCAGCATCGGCGCGACCAGCACCAGCGCATCGGGATCGGCCGCGCCTTCCGCCACGCCGCGCAGGGCAAGCTGACCGCCCATCGAATGACCGATCAGAACGTGCTTTTCTTGGGCCGGGCGATTCGCGCCCGATTCGGCTTTCCAGTCGCTCCAGAACCCGCGCAGATCGTCGATCCAGTGCGCGAAATCGCCGATATGGCCGGTGGCATCGTCATCGCCCAGCCGGCCCGATCCGCCCTGCCCGCGCCAGTCGATCGCGGTGACCGCCCAGCCCTGGCCGAACCAGTATTCCAGCGTCTCGAGATATTTCTCATACGCATCGCCGCGCCCGCCCAGAAACAGCAGCGAACCGCGCGATTGCGCGGGTCTGGGCCAGTCGATCCGGCGGATCGCGTGCCCGTCGGGGGCGTGCCACGCCGATTCGCGGGCGTGGGCCGGAATGGCGCGGCGGGCAGCGGCCGGATCGGCGGACATCGCGCCGGGAATGGCAGGGTGCAGGTCGGTCAAGAAAGCGAGTTCACTTTGGGTAACGGCATCTTCGCGGGCATGGTTACTGTTTGGTAAGTCCTGCCCTTTAGACCGGCCCCAATCAGGGGGAACCGGTTGGACATGAACACGCATCTCATCGCTTACGGATTGCTCGCCGCATTGGCAATCGCGGTGCTCTATGCAGGGATCACCGATCTTCGGCATCGCAAGATCACCAACCGGCTGACCGGCGCGATCGCGATTGCCGCGCCGATGTTCTGGTGGGCCAGCGGGCTTTCGATCTGGCCGGGCGTCGCCATCCAGATCGGCCTCGCCGTCGGCTGGTTCGTGTTCGGCGCCTTGCTGTTCAAGATCGGCCAGATGGGCGGCGGCGACGTCAAGCTGTTCACCGCGCTGGCGCTGTGGCTCGAACCCTCGCTGTTCATGATGGTCGTGCTGCTGACGATGATCGTCAACGGCTTTGCGACCCTGATCGTCTGGCGCGGCGTCCGCCGGGCCTGGCGCGAAGGCCGCCATGTCGAGGCGCGCTCGACGCCCTATGGCGTGTCCGCCGCGCTGGTGATGCTGGTGATGTTCGCCGTTCGCTACGGGCCTGCGGTCCAGACGGCATTTTCCACAAATTCGCTGAATTTTGCGTGATGAGCGGGTCGCCTTGACCTGATTTTAACCATTGCCGGTGAGTCTGGCAGCACGAATGGGGGCGAGAATCCCCGATCCGATTGACGAAGGGGCTTTGGAGCCATGGACAAGAAGAAGCTGATCCTGCTGGCAGTCGCGCTGGTCGTCGCGGTGGGGACCGCACTGATGGCGCGCAGCATGTTCGCGGGGAGCACCGCTCCCCAGGCAGAGGCCGCCGTGGCCGAACCCGAAGGTCCGCGCGTGCTGGTCGCCCAGCGTGCGCTGCCGGTCGGCACCATCATCACCGCCGATGCGCTGCAGTTCAAGATGTGGCCCAAGGAGATGGTGCAGGACGTCTATTTCGTCGAGGGCGAGGCCGATATGCAAAAGCTGCTCGGCACCGTCGCACGCTTTCCCGTGACCGCGGGCCAGCCGCTGACCAAGGGCACGCTGGTGCAGCCGGGCGACCGGGGCTTCCTGGCCGCCGCGCTTGGGCCCGGCATGCGCGCCGTGACCGTCACCGTGTCGGAAAAGACCGGCGTTGCGGGCTTTGTCTTTCCGGGTGACCGCGTCGACCTGCTGCTGACGCAGGCCATCGGCGGCGGCCGCGACGAGCCCGGCTTCAACGCCACCGAAACCGTGCTGCGCAACCTGCGCGTGCTGGCCACCGACCAGTCGACCGAAACGACGCAGGTCGAAGGCAAGACCGTGGTGAAGAAGTTCCGCACCGTCACGCTGGAAGCCACGCCGCGCATCGCCGAGAAGATCTATGTCGCACAGGAAGTCGGCACGCTGTCGCTGGCCCTGCGCTCGATCGCCGACAACCGCGCCGAACTCGACCGCGCCATCGCCTCGGGCGAGCTGGTCGTGCCCGAAGGCGCTTCGCCCGAAGAGGAAGAGGAAATCCTGCAGCTGGCGATGAACCGCCCGCAGGAAGGCCGCACCACCTTCCAGACCGGCGGCGACGTGTCGCGCTTCCAGTCGCGCTTCATGCCTTCGCCCAAGAGCAACGATCCGGCACCCAGCGTCGGCGCCGCGCCTGCCGCCGCCCGGCCCACCGGACCGACCGTGCGCGTCAGCCGGGGCAACAACACCGTCATAGTGCCGGCCGGCAAGTGACCGAAAGGGACGGGAGCAAGCCAGCCGTGATCAAGAATTGCCACATAGTGTCCAAGGGGGGACATAAGATGAACCGCCGTCTGCTTTCGGGCCTCGTGCTCGCTGCTACCGCCCTGGCGCCGATCGGCACTATGGGAACCGCGACGACCGCCGTCGCCCAGACCCTGCCCGCGCCTTCAGACCAGATCGTGCTGTCGATCGGCCGGGGCCAGCTGGTCAATGTGGGCGGCCGGATGGCCGACATCTTCATCGCCGACGAAAGCATCGCCGACGTGCAGGTGAAGTCGACCAATCAGATTTATCTGTTCGGCAAGGCCGGCGGCGAAACCACGGTCTATGCCAGCGATTCGGCGGGTGCGATCATCTGGTCGGCCAATGTCCGCGTCGGCACCAATATCGACAGCATCGACCAGATGCTGGGCCTCGCCATGCCCGAGGCCAAGATTTCGACCGCGACGATGAACAACACCGTGCTGCTGACCGGCACGGTCGCGGCGCCCGAGGATGCGGCAGAGGCGGAGCGCCTTGTCTCGGCCTTCGTTGGCGACGGGGTGAACGTGATCAGCCGTCTGAAGCTGGCGACGCCGCTGCAGGTCAATCTGCAGGTCCGCTTTGCCGAAGTCAGCCGCACGCTGGTCCGCGCCATCGGCGTGAACCTCGCCACCTTCGACGGCACCAGCGGGTTCAAGTTCGGTGTAACGCAGGGCCGCGAAGGCTTCCTTCCGCAGTGGAGCATCGGCGGCAACGTCTTTACCGGCGGCACCACGGCATCGGGCGGATCCAGCCTTGTGACGGGCGCGGGCACGGGCAGCACCATCGCCGGTTTCGGCAAGTTCCTCGGCCTCGACCTTGCAGGCGCGCTGGATCTGGGTGAGCAGGACGGCCTCGTCACCACGCTGGCGCAGCCGAACCTGACCGCGCTGTCGGGCGAAACGGCCGAGTTCCTCGCGGGCGGCGAATTCCCGATCCCGATGAGCCAGGGTCTGGGCACCGTCGCCATCGAATACAAGAAATACGGCGTCAGCCTGGCCTATACGCCGACCGTACTGGCAAACGGCCGCATCTCGATCCGCGTTCGTCCCGAAGTGTCGGAACTGTCGAGCGCAGGGGCGGTCACGATCGAAGGCTTCGAGGTTCCCGCCCTCACCACCCGCCGCGCGGAAACGACGGTGGAGCTGGGTTCGGGCCAGAGCTTCATGATCGGCGGGCTGCTGTCGAACTTTTCGAACCAGACCATCGAAAAGACGCCGGGCGTCGGCGACCTGCCGATCCTGGGCAATCTGTTCCGCTCCACCAGCTTCCGCCGCGGCGAGACCGAGCTGGTGATCGTGGTGACGCCCTATCTGGTGAAGCCGGTGGACGCGAACCAGATCGCTCTCCCCACCGACGGATACAAGAACCCGACCATCATGGGCCAGCTGCTGGGCATGCAGTCGGACGGCGAAACGGGCGGCGCGCGCCGTCCCATGCCGCGCGCCAGCGAGGCGGCCCCGACCGGCCCCGTCGTCGGCATGAACGAGGTTCCGCAACAATCCGCCCCGGTTCGCAGCGCCGATGCCGGCGACGCGAAGCCCGGCTTCAACTTCTGATCGGGAGCAGCAAGGTGACCAAGATGATCAAGACCATCACTGCCCGCCTGACCGGGCACAGGGCTGCCACCGCCGCGCTTCTGCTCGGCGCAGCGGCGGGCCTTTCGGGCTGCGTTGGCGGGGTTTCCGACAATCGCACGCTCAATTCGGTGCATCAGCCGGTCGTGTCGCGCACCAATTACGTGTTCGACGTGATGACCAGCTCGTCCGGCATCCCGATCGGCGAACAGAGCCGTCTGGCCGGATGGTGGGACGCCATGGACATTTCCTATGGCGACCGCGTTTCGGTGGATACCGCCAATATCGGCCCCGCGGCCCGCGCCGATCTGATGGCGCTGGCCGACCGGCAGGGCATCATCCTGGCCGAGACGGCCCCCGTCACTGAAGGCGCCGCAGGCCCCGGCGTGGCACGCGTCGTCGTCACCCGCAGCACCGCCGCGGTCGAGGATTGCCCGCGCTGGACCGACAAGACCGATTTCAACCCGAACAATGCCACCAGCGACGGCTTTGGCTGCGCGGTGAACGCCAACTGGGCCGCGATGGTCGCCAATCCCGAGGATCTGCTGACCGGCCAGAAGGGCACGGGCGAGACCGTCGTGATGAGCTCGACCAAGGCCATCGACAGCTATCGCCAGCAGGCGCCCACGGGCGAAGGCGGCTTGCCGACCGTCTCGACCCAGCAGGGCGGCGGCGGCGGCGGCAGCAACTAACGGATCCGCGAAGGAGATGCTTTGATGAACCAGATGTCATCCGGAATGGGCGAACGCGACTCGTTCGCCGCCTTCGTCAGCGACGAGGCCACGATGGAAGTCGTGCGCACCACCGTCTCGAACCTCAACATGCCGCATGAAAAATGCAACATGGGCGGGCTTCGCAACGCGGTGCAGACGCTGTCGGTGTCGGCCAGCCCGCAGATCCTGCTGGTCGACCTGTCTGAATGCGGCGATCCGCTGTCCGACATCAACGCGCTGGCCGAGGTGTGCGAACCCGGCACGGTGGTGATCGCGGTCGGCCAGATCAACGACGTGCGCCTGTATCGCGACCTCACCGCCAGCGGGCTGCAGGATTATCTGCTCAAGCCGCTGAGCGAGGAAGCGCTGCGCGATTCGCTGCTGCAGGCGCAAAGCGTGCTGAGCGCGCCGCGTCACAATCCCGATGCGGCGGCCGCGCGCAACCATGTCATCACCGCCGTCGTTGGCACGCGCGGCGGCGTCGGCGCCTCGACCATCGCGACCTCGCTCGCATGGCTGTTCAGCGGCGAGCACAAGCTGCCGACCGCGCTGCTCGACCTCGACGTGCATTTCGGCACGGGCGCGCTGACCATGGATCTCGAACCGGGCCGCGGGCTTTCCGACGCGATCGAGAACCCCTCGCGCATCGACGGGCTGTTCATCGAACGCGCGATGGTGCGGGCGAACGACAATCTGTCGGTCCTCTCGTCCGAAGCGCCGATCCATTCGCCGCTGATGACCGACGGCAGCGCCTTCGTGCAGCTCGAGGAAGAATTCCGCCAGGCCTTCGACATGACCGTCGTCGACCTGCCGCGCAACATGCTGATCAATTTCCCGCATGTGCTGGCCGACGCCGACGTGTTCGTGCTGGCGACCGAGCTGTCGCTGGCGGGTGCGCGCGATGCGATCCGCATTCTTTCGTGGGTGGCGACCAATGCCTCGCACATGCGGCCCATCGTCGTCGCCAATCGCGTGACCAGCGGAACGGGCGAAATCAGCAAGGCGGATTTCGAAGCCTCTATCGAGCGCAAGATCGACTTCCTGATGCCGATGGACGTCAAGACCGCGACGCAGGCGGCCAAGGTCGGCCAGGTGTTCGTCGAGGCGAACCGCGCCAGCAAGGCATCCGCCGTGCTGCGCGATCTGGCCCGCAGCATCATGTCGACCAATGGCGACGAAAAGGCGCCGGCCGCCGCGAATGCAGCGGGCGGCGGGTCGCTGATGGAAAAGTTCGGGCTTGGCGGGATGAAGGCCAAGACCAGGCAAAAGGCCTGATGTGCAACCTCCCTGCCCCGATGAGGGCGGGGACATGCCATCGGATTGATTAGGGTACCGGAGGTTCAGGCGATGCAGTTTGCGCAGATTTTCATTGTCGTGATCGGCATGATGCTGGTGTTGGGCATCGCCTTTTTCGCCCTCTACGGCTCGACCGCGTCGCGGCATCAGGCCAAGCGGCTGCAGCAGATCCGCTATCGCCACTCGCAAAGCGCCGAGGCGCGGGTCGAGGCGCAGCTGAAAAAGGCGATTTCGGCGCGCAAGCCGCGTGCGCGCCATGCGGCGGGCTCCGATTCCAAGATCGCCGCGCTCGCGCTGCGCCTGCACCGCACGGGCAAGGGCTGGACGGTCGCCAATTATTTCTACGTGTCGGGCGGGCTGGCGCTGGGCATCGCGGTGCTGGTGCTGCTGAAGACCGGCGCGCCGCTTTTCGCGCTGGCCGGCGGCGCGGTCGTCGGGCTGGGCCTGCCGCATTTCATCGTGGGCCGCCAGATCAAGAAGCGGCTTGCGATGTTCAACGCCCGCTTTCCCGACGGGATCGAGCTGCTGGTGCGCGGTCTGCGCTCCGGTCTTCCCGTGACCGAGACCTTGGCGGTCGTCTCGACCGAGATCCCCGGCCCGGTGGGCGAGGAATTCAAGGCGATCACCGACCGCGTCAAGGTCGGCAAGTCGCTCGACGATTCGCTGCAGGAAACCGCCGATCGGCTCGACATTCCGGAATTCAAGTTCTTCTGCATCTCGCTTGCCATCCAGCGCGAGACGGGCGGCAACCTTGCCGAAACGCTGGCGAACCTTGCCGAAGTGCTGCGCAAGCGCATCCAGATGAAGCTGAAGATCCGCGCGATGAGCTCGGAAGCCAAGGCATCGGCCTATATCGTCGGCGCCCTGCCCTTCCTGGTGTTCACCATCGTCTACATCCTGAACCCCGCATACCTCGGCGGCTTCTTCACCGACGACCGCCTGATCGTGGCCGGCCTGTTCGGCATGTGCTGGATGAGCATCGGCGCCTTCGTCATGTACAAAATGGTCAGCTTCGAGATCTGATCGGGGAAAGGCACGAGAACTATCATGCAGACAACCGGCCCCACCCTTCTTGGCGTTGACGTCATTCTCGTCGGATCGATCCTTGCCGGGATCGCGGCGCTTGCCACGCTGATGGCGATCTATGCCGCGCTGACCGTGCGCGATCCGATGGCCAAGCGCGTCAAGTCGCTGAACGCCCGGCGCGAAGAGCTGAAACTTGGCCTGATGACCGAGGCGCAGGTCAAGCGCCGCACCCTGCGCCGCAAGACCGATCTGACTGACAAGGTCCGCGACTATCTGTCCAAGTTCTCGATGCTGCAGGACAGCCAGATCAAGGAGATCGAGCAGAAGCTGATGCAGGCGGGCATCCGCCGCAAGGAACTGGCCTATGTGGTGGTCGCGGCGCGCGTGGTGCTGCCGATCTTGTTCGGCTTTATCGCCGCGGTGCTGGTTTACTGGACCGACACCTATCCCGAGTGGGGCCCGATGAAGCGCCTCGCGGTATTCGCGGGCAGCCTTGCCGCGGGCTATTACGGTCCGGGCACCTATCTGAAGAACAAGGTCGGCAAGCGCACCGACGCGATCCGCAAGGGACTTCCCGACGCGCTCGACCTGCTGGTCATATGCGCCGAGGCGGGCCTGACCGTCGATGCCGCCTTTGGCCGCGTCGCCAAGGAACTGGGCCGCGCCTATCCCGAACTGGCCGATGAATTCGCGCTCACCTCGATCGAGCTGTCCTTCCTGACCGAGCGCCGCATGGCGTTCGAGAACCTGACCTATCGCGTCGATCTGGAAGCGATGAAGGGCGTCACCACGACCATGGTGCAGACCGAACGCTACGGCACCCCGCTCGCCTCGGCGCTGCGCGTGCTGTCGGCCGAGTTCCGCAACGAGCGTATGATGCGCGCCGAGGAAAAGGCCGCGCGCCTGCCCGCCATCATGACCGTTCCGCTGATCCTGTTCATCCTGCCGGTGCTGTTCATCGTGATCCTGGGCCCTGCGGCCTGCTCGATCTCGGACGCGCTGCTTTAGCAGGCGAAGGACCGACACAAGAAAGGGCGGCGCCGGATTTCCGGGGCCGCCCTTTTCCTTTGCGCATACCGAACGGGACGATTGCCCGCACGGCATCGCATGCTTCAACCTTCAGGGCACGATTCGGCGTCCATGTCCCGCACCTGCGCAAACAGCTTGTCGAGCGTTCTGCTGAATTCCTTGCGCTCCTTTACGGAAAGGCAGCTGAGGATCTCGGATTCCATCTGCAGCGCAAGCGGCATGACCCGCGCGTGAACCTCTTCGCCCTTCTCGGTCAGCTCCAGCAGATGGGAGCGCCCGTCGTCGGTGTTGCGATTGCGCATGATCAGGCCGCCATCGACCAGCACCTTGCACGCGCGGTTGACCGCCACCTTGTCCATGAACGTCGCCCCGACCAGCTGCCGCTGGGTCAGCGGGCCGACATCGCCGAGCACCGCCATGACGCGCCATTCGGTCTGCTTGAGATCGAAATGGGCACGATATTCGACCGCAATACGCTGGCTTACCGCATTCGAAGTGATCGAGAGCCGATAGGGCAGAAAGGCCGCAAGACGCGATTTCTCACCTGCCATAAAGCGGCTCCCGCCTGCCCGGCAGGTTCGGGGCAAAGCCGCCCCTAGACAAATCGTCACGTCTCTGACCCGTCATCGTCATCAAGACCCCATTCCCGCTTGCCCGCCGCGTCCTCAATGCTCATCAGCCCACCGTCAATGGCCACGCGGCTATTGTCCGGCCTTCGAACAAAAAGGCTGGCGGGTCCCAAAATCCGCCTGCCACACCCGATGTTGCGAATGTGCAACGCTGTATTTCAAAAACGTTACTCCTGATACCATCGCTTTTGCAATCACAAAGCGAATGGTCAATCAACGCGTAACTTCAGGTCGCACACGGGCGGGTTGGAGTTGGAATACTGGGGCCGACAGCAGCCGAAGCCCCGGGGCCATCTTATAGGGACTGCTTTTATGAAACTCACTCACATCCGGAAGCCCGCGCTTCGCGCCGGCACGGCCCTCGGGGTCGTGGCGCTTCTCGGCTCCACCACCGCATTCGCACAGGTCGAGCCGCAAGCCGAAGCCGAGGCAGAAGCCGCCGCCGCACCGGTCGAGACCATCGTCGTCACCGGTTCGCGCATCAGCAACCCCAACCTTGAACAGGCCAGCCCTGTCGCGGTCGTTTCCGAAGAGGAACTGGAACTGCGCCAGGCGACCGTCGTCGAAGACGTGCTTCGCCAGATCCCGGGCGTCGTCCCCAGCGTTGGCGCGCAGGTCAACAACGGCAACGGCGGCAACACCTATCTGAACCTTCGCGGCATCGGCGAACAGCGTAACCTGACGCTGCTCAACGGCGTGCGTATCGTTCCGGCCAACCTCGAAGGCCTCACCAACGTCGACGTCATTCCGGTCGCCCTGCTTGAGCGTACCGACGTCCTGACCGGCGGCGCCGGCGCCACCTATGGTGCGGACGCGGTTTCGGGCGTGGTGAACTTCATCACCAAGACCGATTTCTCGGGCGCCGAAATCTCGGCCACCCAGCAGCTGACCGAAGAAGGCGACGGCAAGATCTTCCGCATCGACGGAACGCTTGGCGCGAACTTCGACGACGGCCGCGGCAACGCGGTCCTCAGCCTCGGCTACACCAGCCGCGACGAAGTGTTCCAGGGCGACCGCGCCTTCGGTGCACAGAACATCAGCTCGGCCACCGGCAACCCCGGCGGTTCGTCGACGACCGTTCCCTCGGTCATCACCGTTCCCGGCACCACCAGCGGCACGCTGCAGGTTTCGCCTGACGGCAACTCGCTGCAGCCGTTCTATTCGCCGTTCAACTTCAACCCGTTCAACCTCTACCAGCTGCCGCTTGAGCAGTACCGCATGTATGGTGCGGCCCGGTACGAAGTAGCCGACAACATCGAACTCTACGGCGAAGGCCTGTTCGTCCAGAGCACGGTCACGACCAAGATCGCGCCCTCGGGCACCTTCCGCAACGTGCTGACCACGCCGCTGTCGAACCCGTTCCTGAATGCGGGCATCCGCAACCAGATTTGCGGTCTCGACACCGTCGCCGACGACGAGGAAGATCCGACCACGCTCGGCGTGCAGCGCCTGCTCACCCAGGCCCAGTGCGACGCGGCAGCCGTGGCCACCGACCCCAACGATCCGAACTACCAGACGGTCGACATCGACTATGGTCGCCGTTTCGTCGAGTTCGGCACCCGCGACAACGAATACCAGACCCAGCTCTTCCAGATGAAGGGCGGCGCTCGCGGTGCCCTGACCTCGTCGCTGGACTGGGAAATCCTCGGTGCCTATGGCGAGAGCAAGAACAGCTCGCGCCAGTCGGGTAACGGTACGCTTTCGCGTCTGCAGCAGTCGGTTCTCTCGACGAACCCCGACACCTGCCTCGACACCACCAACGACTGCGTTCCGATCGACCTGTTCGGTCCGCTCGGCAGCCTGACCCCGGAAGTGCAGCGCTTCCTCGACGTCGGCAACAGCGGTTCGGAAAGCACCTCGCTGACCCAGGCGCAGGCGTTCATCAGCGGCGACCTCGGCTTCGGCCTTCCGTCCGCAGCCGATCCGATCGGCATCGCGGCCGGTGTTGAATACCGCAAGTACACCGCCGAGACCCGTTCGGACCTGCTGACGCAGACCCCGGGCGAAGTCCTTGGTAACGGTGCGGCCAACCCCGACGCGCAGGGCGAATACGACGTCAAGGAAGTGTTCGGCGAACTCGTCGTTCCGCTGCTCACCGACATGGCGTTCGCCGAAGAGCTCACGCTCGACCTCGGTGCCCGTTATTCGGACTACTCGTCGACGGGCGGCGAATTCACCTGGAAGGCCGGCGGTACCTATACCCCCGTCTTCGGCTTCCAGCTGCGTGGCGGTTATCAGAGCGTGACGCGCGCTCCGAACATCGGCGAGCTGTTCAACCCGCAGGTTACCGGTCTCGACAACTTCGATACCGATCCCTGCTCGGGCGCTGCTCCGTTGAACAACGCGACCCTGCGCGCCACCTGTCTTGCACAGGGCGCTCCGGCCAACTCGATCGGCAACATCATCGTCGATCCGGCCGGTCAGGTTAACGTAACCACCGGTGGTAACCCGAACCTCGACGCCGAAACGGCCAAGACCTGGACCGTCGGTCTCGTTCTGCAGCCCGACTTCCTGCCGGGCTTCAGCGCAACGGTCGACTACTACAACATCACCGTTAAGGACGCGATCACCGAGCCGAACATCGGCGACGTGTTCGGGGCCTGTTTCGACCAGAACGGCGGTGCTGGCGACGCAAGCGATCCGGCCTGTACCGCGATCCGTCGTAACCCGGCCACCGGCAACCTGTTCGGCTCGGTCGCGACGACTGCGGGCCTCCCGCTGGTTTCGACCAACCAGGGCCGGATCTTCACCGATGGTATCGATCTGGTCATGAACTACCAGACATCGTTCTCGGGCATCGACCTCGGCTTCAACTTCCAGGGCAACTGGACGATGAACAGCGAGTTCAAGGCCAACCAGGACGATCCGGAAGGTCTGAACCGCGAGTGCGTTGGCTATTACAGCATCAACTGCTCGTCGATTCAGCCGGAGTTCTCGTTCAACCAGCGCACCACGCTGGGCTTTGGCAACATCGACGTGTCGCTGCTTTGGCGCTTCGTTGACGGCGTAGATGTTGAGCCGCTTGCCAATCCGGCCGAAGAGCCGCTGGAGACCGGTGAATGCGATAGCGGAAATCTCTATGAAGACGGGCTTTGCCGTCCGTTTCTTGAGGGCTTCGATGAGATCGGTGCAGAGCACTACTTCGATCTCAGCACTCGCTTCCAGGCGACCGACAACCTGACGCTGATCGCGACCGTCCAGAACATTCTGGACAACAAGCCGAAGATCGTCGGCAGCACGATCGGTTCCACCGCCTACAACAGCGGTAACACCTATCCTTCGACCTACGATCCGCTTGGCCGCCGTTATGGCATCACCGCCAAGCTGACCTTCTGATCGAAGTCAGTAGAACCGGAGAGGGCAGCGGAAACGCTGCCCTCTTTTTTTTTGCGCATTCTTCAGGTAACTTGCAGACGAACTGAAATCACTTAACGGGGTCGTTATGATTGTATCACTTTTCGCAGCAGCACTACTTCAAAGCGCCGCGCAGCCTGCGCCCGCACCTGCCACGCCACCTGCCCAGGAAAAAACTGAGCAGGGTGAGAAGCTGGCCAGCAACGAGAAGATCTGCCGCACGCACCGGGTCACCGGATCGCGCGTAAAGCGCGAGAAAATGTGCATGACGGCCCACGAATGGGAACTGTATGACGAGGCGCACCAGAACAAGGGCGCCGCGATTATCGGCAATGGCGTATGCACCGGCGGCGAATGCACGGGCACCTGATCGGCCCTCAGTTCTCCAATCAGTAAATTCACAAGAAGGGCGGCAATGCAATTTGCCGCCCTTCTCTTTTCCGGCGCTGAACGTCAGGCCACGACGATGTTGAGCGCTCCGTCCCCCTCGTCGATCTTCACCGTCGATCCGTCGGGGATCTGTCCGCCCAGCAGCATATCGGCCAGCGGATCCTGCAGGTAACGCTGGACCGCACGCTTGAGCGGACGCGCGCCATAGACCGGATCGTACCCGACCCGCCCCAGCCAGCGCTTCGCCGCATCGGTCAGGTCCAGTACGATCTTGCGGTCCTTCAGCAGCTTCTGCACGCGCTTGACCTGGATCTCGACGATCGGCGCCATGTGCTCGGCGGCAAGTCGGTGGAACAGGATGATCTCGTCCAGCCGGTTGAGGAACTCGGGGCGGAAATGCCCGCGCACCACGTCCATCACCTGCGGCTCGACATCGGCAACCTTTTGCCCGTCGTCCATATTGGCAAGGTACTGGCTGCCCAGGTTCGAGGTCAGGATGATCAACGTGTTCGAGAAATCGACCACGCGGCCCTGCCCGTCGGTCAGGCGTCCGTCGTCCAGCACCTGCAGCAGCACGTTGAAAACGTCGCTGTGCGCCTTCTCAACCTCGTCGAACAGCACCACCTGGTACGGCCTGCGCCGCACCGCCTCGGTCAAGACGCCGCCTTCCTCGTAGCCGACATAGCCCGGGGGCGCGCCGATCAGACGGGCGACCGCATGCTTCTCCATGAACTCCGACATGTCGATGCGGACCATGGCGCTGTCGTCGTCGAACAGGAATTCGGCCAGCGCCTTGGTCAGCTCGGTCTTGCCGACGCCCGTGGGGCCCAGGAACAGGAAGCTGCCCAGCGGCCGGTTCGGATCCTGCAGACCCGCACGCGCACGGCGCACCGCCTTGGATACCGCCTGCACGGCCTGCTCCTGCCCGATGACGCGGGTGCCGATCACCTCCTCCATCTTGAGGAGCTTCTCGCGCTCGCCCTCCATCATCCGGTCGACCGGTACGCCGGTCCAGCGGCTGACGACGCCGGCGATGTCATCCTCGGTCACTTCCTCGCGCAGCAGCGCGTTCTCGCTCTGCGCGCTGGCTTCGGACAGCCGTTTCTCCAGAGCCGGGATCTTGCCGTATGACAGCTCGCCCGCCTTGGCGAGATCGCCCGCGCGCTGCGCCTGCTCCAGCTCGATGCGGGCCTGGTCCAGCTCTTCCTTAATCTTGCCTTCGGCCGCGATCTTGTCGCGCTCGTTCTGCCAGCGGGTGGTCAGCTCGCTCGACTGCTGCTCAAGGTTCGCCAGCTCCTCGCGCAGCGCGGCCAGCCGGTCCTGCGACGCGGAATCGGTCTCCTTCGACAGCGCCGATTCCTCGATCTTCAGCTGGATGATCCGGCGGTCGAGGTTCTCAATCTCCTCGGGCTTGGACTCCACCTCCATGCGGATGCGGCTGGCGGCCTCATCCATCAGGTCGATCGCCTTGTCGGGCAGGAATCGGTCCGAGATATAGCGGTTCGACAGGGTCGCGGCCGCGACGATCGCGCCATCGGTGATGCGCACGCCGTGGTGAAGCTCGTATTTCTCCTTCAGCCCTCGCAGGATCGAGACCGTGTCTTCCACGGTCGGCTCGCCTACGAACACGGGCTGGAAACGGCGCTGCAGCGCAGGGTCCTTCTCGACATATTTCTGGTATTCATCCAGCGTGGTCGCGCCGATGCAATGCAGCTCTCCGCGGGCCAGCGCAGGCTTCAGCAGATTGCCCGCATCCATCGCGCCTTCGGATTTGCCCGCGCCGATCAGCGTGTGCATCTCGTCGATGAACAGGATGATCTCGCCCTCGGCGCCCTTCACCTCGTCCAGCACGCTCTTCAGCCGTTCCTCGAACTCGCCGCGATATTTCGCGCCCGCGATCAGGCTGCCCATGTCGAGCGCCATCAGGCGGCGATCCTTCAGCGAATCGGGCACGTCGCCATTGGCGATACGCAGCGCCAGCCCCTCGGCAATGGCCGTCTTGCCGACGCCGGGTTCGCCGATCAGTGCGGGATTGTTCTTGGTGCGGCGGGCCAGGATCTGCACCGTGCGGCGGATTTCCTCGTCGCGCCCGATCACGGGATCCAGCTTGCCCTCGCGCGCGGCCTCGGTCAGGTCGCGGGCGTATTTTTCCAGCGCGTCATAGCTTTCCTCGGCGCTGGCGGTATCGGCCTTGCGCCCGCCGCGCAGCTCGGTAATCGCGGCCTCCAGCGCCTGCGGCGTGAGGTTCGCAGCCTTCAGCGCCTGCCCCGCCGGGGTCGTCGTCGCCAGCGTCAGCGCCAGCAGCAGCCGTTCGACCGTGACATAGCTGTCGCCCGATTTGGTCGCCAGCTGCTCGGCCTGGTCCAGCACGCGCACGGCGTCGTTATCGAGGCCGGGCGTCTGCTGCGCCCCGCCGCCCGACACCGCCGGGATCTTGCCCAGCGCGACATCGACCTCTGCCTGCGCGAAGCCGGGATTGCCGCCCGCGCGCTGGATCAGGCTCGATGCCATGCCTTCGCCGTCTTCCAGCAAGGCTTTCAGAATATGGGTCGGGCTGATCCGCTGATGGTTCATGCGGATCGCGACGGTCTGCGCGGCCTGCAGGAAGCCCTTTGCGCGGTCGGTAAACTTTTCGAGATTCATGGGTTTTGCCCCTCACTGCCCTTATGGCCAATTGCCGCCAAAGGCCCATCAAGCGGCACCTTCGGCAAGCAGCTAGATAGTGTTGCCAATTTGCAACACAAGGGCCGGCCGGTGGAATTTTGTCGGCGCATCCAGACCCCTTGGCAGATTTTGGCGGATCGCCTTCGATTTCAAGAGCCGATTGCAGAGAGCGGATCGACAAAACGCCGATTCCGTTCGACGGGCGACCGCTATTGGCTGGAATCCGCCGGTTCTTTTGATAACAGTAGATACTAATCGCACAGCGCACATCTCCGGCCGATCCGCGACCGGCGTCTTTGCGAAACCATGCGTGCGCGTGACATTGGACTGGAGAAACCATGCGTCTTACCAACAGGCTGCTTGTCGCCGCCTCTGCCCTGTCAATGATGGCCGCGTCATCCATGGCCGTACCGGGCGCCGCCATTGCGAAACAGGCCGCGCCCGCCGCAGCCCCGCAAAGCGAGGTCCAGCCCGCGCCCCTGTCCGAACTGATCGCGGGCGTCGATATTCCCTATGACATGTTCAAGCTGGCGAACGGGCTGACCGTCCTGGTGCACGAGGATCGCTCGACCCCGGTGGTGGCGGTGTCGGTCTGGTACGGCGTCGGGTCCAAGCACGAGCCAGAGGGCAAGACCGGTTTCGCGCATCTGTTCGAGCATCTGATGTTCAACGGATCCGAAAACGCGCCGGGCGATTTCTTCGAACCGCTGGAGCAGGTCGGCGCCACCGATTACAACGGCACGACCTGGTTCGACCGCACCAACTATTTCGAAACCGTGCCGACCGGCGCGCTCGACCGCGCGCTGTTCCTAGAAAGCGACCGCATGGGCCATCTGCTGGGCGCGGTGACGCAGGAAAACCTCGATAACCAGATCGGCGTGGTCCAGAACGAGAAGCGGCAGGGCGACAACCAGCCCTTCGGCCTCGTCGAATATGAGCAGCTTGAGACGCTTTATCCCTCGGGCCATCCGTATCACCATTCGACCATCGGCTCGATGGAAGACCTGTCGAGCGCGACGCTGGACGATGTGAAGAGCTGGTTCACCGGCCATTACGGCCCCAACAATGCCGTGCTTGTGCTGGCGGGCGACATCGATACCGCCACCGCCAAGCAGAAGGTGAACACATGGTTCGGCGCGATCCCTGCAGGACCGGCGATCGAAGATGTCGAGGCCCCGGTGCCAACGCTGGACGCACCGGTGTCGAAGGTGATCTACGACCAGGTGTCCACCCCGCGCGTCTATCGCATGTGGGCGATTCCCGGCCTTAACGACAAGGACACCGTCCCGCTGGAAATGGCGGCGCGCGTGCTGGGCGGGCTGGCATCTTCGCGCCTCGATAACGAGCTGGTGCGCGGCAAGCAGCTGGCCGTCAGCGTCGTCGCGCAGGCCAGCAATTTCGCGCAGGCCGGTCAGTTCGAGGTCTATGCCGATCTGAAACCCGGCGTCGAACTTGCCGATCTTGAGGCCGCTCTGGATGCCGAGATCGCCAAACTCGTACTCGAAGGGCCGACGGCCGACGAGTTGCAGCGCGCGGCGACGCAATTCGCCGCCGTCGAGATCCGCGGGCTGGAATCGCTGGGCGGTTTCAACGGCAAGGCGCCGACGCTGGCGCAGGGCCTGCTCTATTCGGACGACCCGGAATTCTACAAGAAGCGGCTTGCCCGCATCGCCTCGGTTACGCCCGCAGAAGTGCAGGACGCGGCGCAGCGCTGGCTCGACCGGCCGGTTTTCCGCCTGACGGTCATGCCCGGCACGCGCAAGGAAGGCGGCGAGAACCGGGGCGGCTATCTCACCGGCAAGGCCCCGCCGATGCGCGCGCCCGAATATTACTGGCAGCCCGGCAGCCTGACGGGCCCGGTCGTCGCCGCGCCCAGCGCCGAGCCCGACCGGTCGTCGATGCCGGCGATGGACGATCTGGCGCCGCTCGACTTCCCCGATATCCAGCGCGCCGTGCTGGACAATGGGATGCAGATCTATCTGGCGCAGCGCGAAGGCGTTCCCGTTGTCACCGCGCAGCTCAGCTTCGATGCGGGTATTGCCGCCGATCCCAAGGATGCGCTGGGCACCCAGTCGCTGATGCTGCAGACGATGGAGGCGGGCACCACCTCGCTCGACGCCACCGAACTGGCGATCGCGCAGGAACGTCTGGGCGCATCGATCAGCGCCAGCGCCAATCGCGACAACACGATCTTTACGCTCTCGGCGCTCGAACCCAACCTCGGTCCCAGCTTCTCGCTGCTGGCCGATTACGTGCGCAATCCCGCGTTCGACGCCAGCGAGCTTGAGCGCGTGCGCAGCCAGCAGCTGAACCGCATCAATGCGGAGAACACGCAGCCGCTGTCGATCGCGCAAAAGGTACTGATGCCCGCGATCTACGGCCCGGCGCATCCCTATGGCGTCCCGCCGAGCGGACTTGGCGAGGCCGATATCGTGGCGGGACTGACCGCGCAGGACCTGCGTGCATTCCACGCGACCTGGCTGCGTCCGGACAAGGCGCGGCTCTATGTCGTGGGCGATGTGTCCATGGCGGAAGTGACGACGCTCGCCAATCAGGCCTTCGGCAATTGGGCGCGTCCGGCGGCGCCCGCTCCGACCAAGTCGTTCGAAGTGGCCATTCCCCAGCCGCAGCCGCGCGTGATCTTGGTCGACCGTCCGGCCTCTCCGCAGTCTATGATCTTCGCGGGCAAGGTGATCGACAAGAAGGGCACCGACGATCTCGTCGCGCTGGATGCGGCGAACAATGTGCTGGGCGGCAGCTTCCTGTCGCGGCTCAATTCGGACCTGCGCGAGACCAAGGGCTGGTCCTATGGCGTGAGCAGCATCCTGTTGAGGCCGGAAGAGCAGGTTGCCTTTGCGCTCTATGCGCCTGTTCAGGCGGACCGCACGGGCGATTCCATCGCGGCGCTGCGCGACGGGGTGAACAGCTTCCTGACCAGTGACGGGGTGAAGCAGGACGAACTAATCCGCACGGTGAACAGCGAAGTGCGCGGCCTGCCCGGCACGTTCGAGACGAGCGCGGGCGTGCTGGCCGGCCTCGTCAACATCATCGAGCTGGACCGGCCCGATAATTACTATGAGCTGCTGCCCGCGAAATATGACGCGCTGACGCCGCCCTTGCTCGACCAAGTGGCGCGGGAGCAGAAGCTGTCGGACGGGCTCGTCTGGGTCGTGGTGGGCGATGCCGCCACCGTTCGGCCGCAGCTCGACCAGCTTGGGCTGACTGTGGAAACCGCGACGGTGGGAAGCGAGGAGGAATAACCCCCCTCGCCCCGGCGGCATAAACAAAAGGGGCGCCGGTCGGACATGACCGGCGCCCCTTTTCGATTGGCAGCGTCGTGGCGCGAAAATCAGCCCAGCTTGGTCTTCAGCACCTCGTTCACCACGGCGGGATTGCCCTTGCCCTTCATGGCCTTCATCGTCTGTCCGACGAAGAAGCCGAACAGCTTGTCCTTGCCGCCGCGATATTCGGCGACCTTGTCCTCGTTCGCGGCCAGCACCTCGTCGATCACCGCCTCGATCGCGCCGGTGTCGCTGTTCTGCTTCAGCCCCTCGGTCTCGGCAATCTCGTCCGGTTCGCGGCCGGTCTTCAGGACGATCTCGTAGATCTCCTTCGCCTGCCCGCCCGACACGACATTGGCCGCCGCCAGCGCCAGGATGCCCGCATTGGCCGCGGTGGTATCGTTCGCCTCGACCGCGCCTTCGGTGGCGTTCTTCACGCCCGGCGCGACCGACAGCACCCAGTTGGCCACCTGCGTCGCGACATCCTTTTCAGGCTTGCCGGTCCTGTCGGCGGTTGCCGCCAGCACATCCTCGAACCGTTTGTAGACATCGACGTCGGCGGTCAGCTGGTTCGCGTTATAGGCGGTCAGCCCCAGCTCGCTTTCGTAACGGTGGCGCTTGGCGTCGGGCAGTTCGGGCAGCGATTCGCGGCAATCGTGCAGGAACGCATCGTCCAGCTCCAGCGGCAGCAGGTCCGGATCGGGGAAATAGCGATAGTCATGCGCGTCTTCCTTCGACCGCATGGTGCGCGTGGTGCCGGTGTCGGGATCGAACAGGCGTGTTTCCTGATCGACCTTGCCGCCCGATTCCAGCACGTCGACCTGCCGGTTCGCCTCATACTCGATGACCTGCATCACGAAGCGGACGGAATTGACGTTCTTCGTCTCGGTCCGCGTGCCGAATTCCTCGCCCGGCTTGCGGACGGACACATTGACGTCGGCCCGCATCGAGCCTTCCTCCATGTTCCCGTCGCACGAACCAACGTAACGCAGGATCGAGCGCAGCTTGCGCACATAGGCCCCGGCCTCTGCCGGAGAGCGCATTTCTGGCTTCGACACGATCTCCATCAGCGCGACGCCGCTGCGGTTGAGGTCGACATAGGACATGGTCGGATGCTGGTCGTGCATCAGCTTGCCCGCGTCCTGCTCGACATGGATGCGCTCGACCCCGATGCGCTTGGTGTTCTCGGGATTCTTGTCGTCCAGCGCGATGTCCAGGTGCCCCTCGCCCACCAGCGGGTGATAGAGCTGGCTGATCTGATAACCCTGCGGCAGGTCGGCGTAGAAATAGTTCTTGCGGTCGAACCGGCTCCACTTGTTGATCTGCGCGTCGATCGCCATGCCGGTGCGCACCGCCTGCCGGATGCATTCGCGGTTCGGCACGGGCAGCATGCCCGGCATCGCGGCATCGACAAGGCTGACCTGCGTATTGGGCTCCGCCCCGAACGCGGTCGCGGCGCCGGAAAACAGCTTGGCCTGCGAAGTGACCTGCGCGTGGACCTCAAGGCCGATCACGACCTCCCACTCGCCCGTTGCGCCGTGAATACGATATTCGCTCATTCTTCGTCCCAGTTCAGTTCGGCAGCGCGCTTGATCGCGGCGAATTGCTTGTCGAGGATCGGCATGATCCGCGACGAGAGTTCGTCCGGCAGATGCTCCAGAGTCCGGGCCACGCCCTCCAGCGACACATCGACGTCGCGCGGCGAGACGAGGCCCGTGCTCGCGATCATCCGGATCGACTGCAGCGAGGCGTTCAGCGATGCCATCGCCAGAGTATATTCCGGCGAGACGTTCACCACCACCGATCCGGCGTCGCCACGAAACCAGCCGCCTTCTCGATCGCCAGACCTGCGTTCAGCACGCCCTGCTCGTCGAAGGCCCTGCCGATGATCTGCAGGCCCAGCGGCAGACCCTCGCGGTTCATGCCGGCCGGAACGCTCATCGCCGGCAGCCCGGCCAGCGACGCGGGCACCGCGAACACGTCGTTCAGATACATCGCCAGCGGATCGCTCGTCTTCTCGCCCAGCGCGAAGGCCGCGGTGGGGCAGGTCGGGGCCAGAATCACGTCGCACTGCTCGAAAGCCTTGGCGAAGTCCTGCGCGATCAGCGTGCGGATCTTCTGCGCCTGGTTGTAATAGGCGTCGTAGAAGCCCGCGCTCAGCACATAGGTGCCGATCATGATACGGCGCTTGACCTCGGGCCCGAAGCCGTCGGCGCGGGTCGCGGCATACATGTCCTGCAGACCGGCGCCATCGGGCAGGTCGCGCAAGCCGTAACGCACGCCGTCATAGCGCGCGAGGTTCGAGGACGCCTCGGCCGGCGCGATGATGTAATAGGCGGGCAGCGCATATTTGGTATGCGGCAGCGAGATATCGACGATCTCGGCGCCTGCGTCCTTCATCCACGCAATGCCGTCGTCCCAGCTTTTCGCGACATCCTCGTCCATCCCGTCCATGCGGTATTCGCGCGGGATGCCGATGCGCTTGCCCTTCATGTCGGGGTTCAGTCCCGCTTCCCATTCGGGCACCGGCATGTCGAGCGAGGTCGCATCCTTGGGATCGAATCCCGCCATCGCCTCAAGCATGATCGCACAGTCGCGCGTGTCGCGCGCCATCGGCCCCGCCTGGTCAAGGCTGGACGCGAACGCCACCACGCCCCAGCGCGAGCAGCGGCCATAGGTCGGCTTGATCCCGGTGATGCCGGTAAAGGCCGCGGGCTGGCGGATCGAACCGCCGGTATCGGTGCCGGTCGCCGCAGGGGCCAGCCGCGCCGCCACCGCCGCTGACGAACCGCCCGACGAACCGCCGGGGGCCAAGGCAGCATTGCCGCCATCCTTGCGCCGCCACGGGCTGATCACATTGCCGAAATAGCTCGTCTCGTTCGACGATCCCATCGCGAACTGATCCAGGTTCAGCTTGCCCAGCATGCCCGCGCCCGCGTCCCACAATTTCTGCGACACGGTCGATTCGTATTGCGGGGTGAACCCCTCCAGAATGTGGCTGGCCGCGGTGGTCTGCACGCCCTTGGTGGCGAACAGGTCCTTCATGCCGATCGGCACGCCGCCCATCTTGCCCAGCGGCTCGCCCTTGGCGCGCTTGGCATCGACCGCCTTGGCCGCATCGACCGCCACTTCGGGGGTCGCCACGATAAAGGCGTTGAGGCTGCTGGCCGCCGCGACATTCGCGTTGAACGCTTCGGCCACCTCGACTGCGGTGAATTCGCCGCCCGCGACACCGTCGCGGATCGCCGCGACACCCAGTTCGGTCAGATTGGTCATTATTCGATCACCTTGGGCACGCCAAAGAAACCGTGCTCGGCGGCGGGCGCGTTGGCCAGCACGTCATCGCGCCGGTTGCCGCCGGTCAGCGGGTCGGCATCGACCACGTCGTCGCGCAGGCGCAGCGTGTTGGGAATGACCGCGGTCATCGGCTCGACGCCGGTCACATCGACCTCGCCAAGCTGTTCGACCCAGTCGAGGATCTGGTTGAGTTCGGGAACGAACGCCTCGGCTTCCCCGTCGCGCAGGGCGATGCGGGCCAGCGAGGCGATCTTTTCGACCGTTGCTTTATCGACAGACATGGCAGCGCGATTAGCTTGCCATCGCGCCCATGCCAAGCATGTCTTGCAGGGTTGCGGCGTTATTCTCCGGCGGGAACGGCACCCTGCGGCGGCGCCATGCCGCCAAGGCCCATCTGCTGCATCTGCTGCTGGATCGCACGCAGCTCTGCCTCGGAACGGAAATCGATCAGCTCGACGGTGAAGGTCAGGTCGGCATTGGGGGGAATGCGGTCGCCCGCGCCCTGCGCGCCATAGGCCTGATCCGACGGGATAAAGACCTCGTAACGGCCGCCGCGCTTCATCTGCTGCAGCGCCTGGCCGAAGCCGGGGACCACGCCCGACACGGGGAAGATCGCACCCTCTGCCGAATCGAAGACGGTGCCATCGGCCAGCCTGCCTTCGTAATTGACGTTCACGACGTCTTCCATCGTGGGCGATCCGCCGGTGCCTTCGGACAGGGTGGTGACTTCCAGCCCCTGATAGCGGGTTGCCCATGCGGCGCCCGCGGCCAGCAGAACCGCGATGGCGATACCGATCCAGAGCTTGGAGAGGATACCCTTGCCAATCGGCTGGAGCGGGACGCGGGTAATTTCCGTCATGTTTCGATGCGCTTTCGTCAATGGATGCAAAAAGGGCGCGGGAAGGATGTTCCCGCGCCCCTTTGGCGTATGCGGCGACAAGGTTCAAGCGGCTAGCGACATCATCGCATCACCGCGCGAACCGGTGTTCTTAGCGAACGCCGTCGCGTTCCATCCGCTTGCGCTCCAGCTTGCGGGCGCGGCGAACGGCAGCGGCCTTTTCGCGGGCGCGCTTCTCGCTAGGCTTTTCGAAGTGACGACGCAGCTTCATTTCGCGATAAACGCCCTCACGCTGCAGCTTCTTCTTGAGAGCCCGGAGAGCCTGGTCGACATTGTTATCGCGAACGATGATTTGCATAAAACGCTGCTACCTCGGTTTCTGTCATGGCACCTGCCGGCAGCGAATCGCCCGCGAGTACCTATTGAACTGATTAAAATACTGTAGGGGCCGAATCCCGACGGGACCGGCCTGAACCGGCGGAGCCGCTACCAGCACCCACCTTGTAAAGCAAGCGCGCTTAACAAGGGAATCGGCCCGATGCGTCCACCAACTGTTGTCTTACTACCACAAAAGGGGCATCGGGCGCAAATCCACAGCAATGCGGACTCGCTGCGCAAGGTCTTTCGCGGCGACTTAACCCAAGTTACACCCTACACCCAAGTCACACCCAGGGGCTCAATGCCAACGCCGATTTCACAACTGGCCGCTTCGCTGATCGTCGCCCTTGGCGGCGGGACGGGGGCGGTGCTGCGTTATCAGCTGGGACGGCTGGTGTCGCATCTGGCACCGGGTCAGGCGCTGAGCTTTCCGTGGGCGACGCTGGCGGCCAATGCGCTGGGCAGCGCGGCGATGGGCGTGCTGATCGCATGGCTCGCCCGTCACGACGCCGCGGGGGCAGGCGGCGGAGAGCAATGGCGCCTGCTGCTCGGCGTCGGCCTGCTGGGCGGTTTCACCACATTCTCCAGCTTCTCGATGGAAACCGTGCTGCTGTGGCAGCGCGGCGAAGCGGGACTGGCACTTACCTATATCGTCGCTTCGCTGGTGCTTGGTCTTGCGGGACTCGTCGCGGGACTGACACTTGCACGAGGGACCCTCTAATGCCCGCTCCGGAAGATACCATCCGCCGCTTCACCGTCAGCCATGACGACGATGGCGCGCGCCTCGACCGCTGGTTCAAACGGCATCTGCCGCAGATCGGCTTCAACACCATCTCGCGCTGGGCGCGCACCGGCCAGATCCGCGTCGACGGCAAGCGGGCCAAGCCCGAAGACCGCGTCGAGGCCGGGCAGGAAATCCGCGTGCCCCCCGGCGGCGAAAGCCTGTCCAAGGGCCCGCAGCGCCAGCGTATCCAGCTGACCGAGGACGAGCTGGCCGAGGCGGATGCCATGGTGCTCCACCGCGACCGCGCCGCCATCGTGCTGAACAAGCCGCCCGGCCTTGCCACGCAGGGCGGTACCGGCACCAAGCACCACGTCGACCGCCTGCTTGAGGCTTTCGTGCCGGAGGAAGACAGCAAGGTGCCCCGCCCGCGCCTCGTCCACCGGCTCGACAAGGATACCTCGGGCGTGCTGCTGACCGCCGCCACGCCGGGCAGCGCGGCATTCTTTTCCAAGCGCTTTTCGGGCCGCAGCGCCAAGAAGATCTATTGGGCGTTGGTGACGGGCGTGCCCGATATCTCGGCCGGCACCATCGACCTCGCGCTGGCGAAACAGCCCGGCACCGGGGGCGAAAAGATGATGCCCGATCCCGAAGGCCAGCCCGCACGCACCAAATATCGCGTGGTCGACCGCGCGGGCAACAAGGCCGCCTGGGTCGAGCTGGAGCCACTGACGGGCCGCACCCACCAGCTGCGCGTGCATCTGGCCGCGATCGGCCATCCCATCGTGGGCGACGGCAAATATGGCGGGCAGGCCGCGTTCCTGACCGGCAGCATCAGCCGCAAGATGCA
>CERQ01059241.1_pt1 | contig 102155 bp, 81 predicted proteins | sample 530711 | NCBI WGS metagenome assembly CERQ01 (sample SAMEA2620882, study PRJEB7988) | marine metagenome | biome: marine biome (ENVO:00000447); feature: mesopelagic zone (ENVO:00000213); material: "saline water (ENVO:00002010), including plankton (ENVO:xxxxxxxx)" | depth 850 m | reverse complement strand
GTCCAATGCGCATTCGATCCTCAGCAGCTGCACATGGCAAGGCGCGCAGTTGCGCGAAGTGATCGAGGGGCAATTGCGCATCGGCGCCGTCGGCGCGGACCGGCTCGGCATGGAGGGACCCGATCTCGACCTGCCGCCCGAAACTGCGCTGCACCTGGCGCTGGTGCTGCACGAACTTGTCACCAATGCGAACAAATATGGCGCCCTTTCGGTGCCCGAGGGCCGTGCGGACATACGCTGGTCCCTGTCTGGCGGGTTCCTGAACATGGAATGGATCGAAAGCGGCGGTCCGGCCGTCGCCGTACCCGACAAGCGCGGCTTCGGTTCGGTATTGATCGAGAACAGCATGTCGGCCGAAGGCGGCATCGCGCATTCGATCTATGCCCCGGACGGCCTGCGCTGGACACTGAACATGCCTTTTAACGGCAAGCCGCGCGTGAACGAGGCGCTGCGCAAGGCCGAGACCATGGTGCAGGGCCCGTCCCCTGCCCCGGCATCGCCGCTTACCGGGAAGCGCTTCCTCGTGATCGAGGATGAACCCCTGGTGATGTTCGAGCTGATCGACCTGCTGGAGGGTGCCGGCGCGTCCATCGCGGGACAAGCATCCTCGCATTCCACCGCGCTGGAACTGGCCGAAGCGGCAGAGATTGACGCGGCATTGCTCGACGGAAACCTGCAGGGCGAAACGGTTGATGATATCGCCGCCGCTCTTGCCGCGCGGGGCATCCCGTTCCTGTTCGTCAGCGGCTATGGGCGCGACCATCTGCCAGAGGGCTTTGCGCAGGCGCCCGTCGTGGCCAAACCTTTCACGGCAAGCGCGTTGCTGGACGGTGCGGCCATGCTGTTTGGCGTGACCGCGGCCCGCGCCTAGGCCGGTTTCCGGCCGATCCAGCAGACGTTGACGGCCGGTTCATCGCGCCATGAAGCGCAGATGGGGCGACCGGTGCAAGCCGGATTGGGCGGATTGGCGGATTGGCGGATTGGCGGAATGTACCGTGTTTCCACCAGGGAACCGGCAGGATATAGCTGACTTGAGGGATCATCCGGACAGGATCGAACAGGAAGAGGCCCATGAACCGAGCAATCCATTTTCTTCCAGCCTTGCTTGCCTGTGCTTCGCTGGCGGCGTGCATGACCGATGGAAATGAAACGAATCTCATGACGCAAGCAAGCGAGATCATGACGCTCAGCGGCCAGCTTTCCTATCGCGAACGGATCGCCCTGCTTCCCGGCAGCACCGCGACCGTCAGCCTTGAGGATGTTTCGCGCGCCGATGCGCCATCGACCATGATCGCCAGCGAAACGATCGAACTGGGCAATCGGCAGGTGCCGGTCCCGTTTCAACTGGTGGTGGATGATGGGCAGCTGTATGAACGCAGTCGCTATTCGCTGCGCGCGACAATCAGCGGCCCCGACGGCGCACTGGCGTGGACGACCGACACCGCCATGCCGGTGGAGAAAGGATCGGGCGACCGCGATTTCGGTATGATCACGCTGGTCTCCGCACGCGGGTCGGCTGGCAGCAAGGCGACGGGCGAAACCGCCTATGTCTGCGGCGATGCGCGCATTCGCGTCGCAGCCTCTGCCGAAAGCACGGCGGTCACTTTCGACGGGCGCCAGATGACGCTGCCCCGCGTACCCAGCGCGTCGGGCGAGAAATACGAAAGCGGCACCGCCGGATCGCCCGAATACGCGATGTTGTGGCTGCGCGGCGACAGGGCGCAATTCCAATGGGGAAGCCGCCGCTTCCCGGAGTGTGAACGTCAGGCGTTATAGGAAGCGGTCCGGCCCACCCCCTCAGCGTTCGGGCCGGACCCAACCGATACCCCGGCGCAGCAGATCGTAATAGACCGGCAGTTCCCACGCGCAGCGATCCACCGTCGGCCACCATTCGGCCATCGGTTGCAAATCGTAATGCCCGCGGCAATGGCCCAGCGTGTTGTACAGCACCGCGCCCTTGCCGCGCTGGCGGATATACATCACCGGGTGCACGCCGGGCGCATCGGCGGCTTCGGCAAAGCCGGTGCCTTCCTCGGTGCATTCGGTTTCCAGCAGCACGTGCAGATCGCCGTGGGTTTCCAGGTGATAGAGCTCATCCGTCGTCTCGAACGGCTCCACCCCGGCGGTCAGCTCGTGATCGGGATCGGCCACGGTTACCGTATAGGGCGCGATCGGCGGGTGCGTGATGAACTGGCTGCCCAGCACGTCCATGAACAGCGGCGCCTCACGCGGGGCGTGGAACAGCCCGTCGTCCATCAGCTTCAGGATCGAGTTCGTGCCGTGGAGCGCATACCAGCGCCCGCCCGCCTCGACCCAGTCGCGCAGCGCTTCCTGCGCCTTTTCGCTGGGCACCACATTGCAGGTATAGCTGATCAGCATGTCGGCGGCGGCGATCGCCTCGACATTCTCGTAATCCTCGAACACGCGGGTGCGGATGCGGGGATCCTCGGCCAGCAGCTTCAGCAGTTCCAGTCGCGCGAAGTCGATGTCGTGCCACACCCCGCCCGCGATCAGGACGCAGTCGATACGCTGGGGATGGTTTTCGGCAGTCGCGCTGGCCAGTGGATCGGGCCCGTGGTCGATACGCTCCATCAGGCCTGCGCCCCATCCTTCCCAAAGCCGCCCAGTTCGCCGTTCATATATTTCATCAAGGTGTCCTGGAACTGGCGAATGCGGATTTCCTGGTAATTGCCCAGCTGGATCTCGCCCGTCTTCGACGCGTGCAACCCTTCCTGCACATAGGGCAGATTGTCCATGTCCTGCTCGAACACTTCGCCAAGACCGCCCAGCTCGGGCGCTTCGGTCCATTTCTGGTCGAGCGTCAGGAACTTGCGCGGCGCTGCGGCGGGCTTGGGCTCGCCCTTCTTGACGCGCGAGAGGATGCGAACCTCCATCACGCTGGTGTCCACCGTCTTCCCGGGCGACCAGCTATAGACGATGTTCGGCATGAACCCGCCCCACGGCCCGAAATTGGGGAACACGTTATAGACCAGCGCATCCAGCACTTCGGCATCGGTCGCGTGCGAATGGTCATAGCCGGTCTGCTCGGCATAGACCTCGCGCATCCGGTCGCCCAGCGCCTCGCGCGCGGTCTTGCCCTCGGGCACCTCGATCGCCATCGGATCGCCGTCTGGATCGTAATTGTCCGAACTGCGGCCGTTATACTTGATGAACTGGTCGACGATCCACTGTTCGCCCTGCCCCTCCTGGATATGCGGGCTCATCACGCCGAACGGGACGAGGTTGGCGTTCACATTGTCGCCCCATGTGCGATAGGCGCCATTGGAATCGCCCGTGAAGGGCAGCAGCTGCGGATGGGTGACGATGGTGTGCCAGGCCTCCATGAAGGCCTCCATCACGACCTTCCAGTTGGCGGGCACCTCCTTGGCGACATGCATCACGGTGATGCATTCGTCGTGGCGCCAGCGCTTGAAATGCTCGGGCAGCGGGGCGAGATATTCCTCAAGGCTCGGCCCGCCGGCGATCTCGCGAATGAAGACGTAACCCTGCCACACGCCGACCTCGGCCTCGGGCAGGTCCATGTTCTTCTTCTTCAGATGCGGGAAATCCCACTGGCAGGGCGCATGGTCGAAACTGCCGTCCTTATTCCATGTAAAGGCATGGAACGGGCAGGTGAACTTCTCGGCATTGCCGTCCTCGGTCCTCAGCTTGCGCCCGCGGTGAAGGCACACATTGTGCATTGCGCGGATCGAACCGTCGTCCTGCCGCACAAGCAGAAAGCTGCGGCCCGCATTCTCGAACACCACGAAATCGCCCGGATCGTTCAGCTCTTCCTCGCGCGCGGCGAATTGCCAGACATAGGGCCACATCCGCTCGCGCTCCTTGGCGGCGAAATCCTCGTCGATATAGCGTTCGACCGGGATCGGGTCCGATCCGCGATATTCATAGGAATCGTCGACCAGAATCTCGGGTGCGGGGCGCGAATCGCGCTCCATCAATTCGTTCCAGCTGATGCCTTCGCTGCGGTCTTCGCCAAAGCGTTCGGTGGGTTCGATGTCGGCCATCGCCTGTCATCCTCTTTGTCAGTTCTTGCGGCGCTTTACGCCGGGATTTGAACACAGACTGCACTTTTTACATGCCCCGGTCACCTTGCCGAAGTCATAGGTTGCCAGTCGCCCCGCTTGGCGCGATTTTCCCCGGCCTATAAGCATGAAAGAGGATGCACATGGCTAACAGGCTTGAGGGCAAGGTCGCGCTGGTGACCGGCGGCACCGGGGGCATAGGCGAAGGCGCGGTCCGGCGGCTGTCTGCAGACGGCGCGAAGGTCATCTTCACCGGTTCGCGGCAGGAAGCGGCGGACCCGATCTGCGCCGACACGGGGGCGACCTTCGTCAGCCACCGCGTGCAGGATGCGGCGGCCTGGACAAGCCTGTCGGACCGTATCCGGCGCGATTTCGGGCGGCTGGACATCGCCTTTGCCAATGCAGGCATCGAAAAGAACGACGGCAGTATCGAAACGATCACGCTGGAAGGCTGGCAAAGCATCCTCGACGTGAACCTGACCGGCGTGATGCTGACCGTGCAGAACGCGGTAAAGATCATGAAGGACAATCCCGGCGGCCCCACCGGATCGGTCATCATCAACAGCTCGATGAACGCGCTTAGGGCGATGGGGAATTACATGGCCTATTCGGTGACGAAAACGGCGGTGGTCGCGCTGGGCAAGTCGGCGGCGAACTATTGCGGTCAGGCCGGATACCAGATTCGCGTCAATTCGATCCTGCCCGGCGTGGTGGAAACCGAGATGATCAAGACGATCATGAACTCGCAGCCCGATCCTGCCGCCGCGCGCGCGATGTATGAAGGCATGTCGCCGCTGAACCGCATGGCCAAGGTCGAGGAGGTAGCCGCCCTGGTCGCCTTCCTCGGCAGCGACGAGGCGGCGTTCATGTCGGGCGGGGAATACACCATCGACGGCGCGTCGACGGCCGGAATGTCGGGCGTATGAGCGGCGATCTGACCGGCCGCGTGGCGCTGGTCACCGGCGCGGTGCGCGGCATCGGCCTCGCCGCGGCGCACAGCATGGCGGCAAAGGGCGCGAAGGTCTGGATCGCCGACCTGAAGGCCGAAGGCGACGATGCGGTCTCGCAGGCACTGGAATCGGTGCCGGGCGGCGCGTATCTCTCGCTCGACGTGGCGGACGAGGCGCAGTGGCAGGCCGCCATCGCCCGGATAGAGGATGAGGACGGCAGGCTCGACATCCTCGTCAACAATGCCGGGATCGACGGTACCGGCCGCGTGCAGGACATGACGCTCGATCTGTGGCGCAAGGTCATGTCGGTCAACAGCGACGGCGCGTTCCTGGGCACCAAGCACGCTTATGCGCTGCTGGAAAAAAGCGGCAAGGACCGCAAGGGCGGATCGTCCATCGTCAATGTCAGCTCGGTCATGGGCTTCGTCGCCTTTCCCGAGAGCAGCGCCTATTGCGCGTCCAAGGGCGCGATCCGCCAGTTCAGCAAGGCCTGCGCGGTCGAATTCGCCACCTATGGCGCGCCGATCCGGGTCAATTCGGTGCATCCCGGTTTCGTGCAGACCCCGCTGCTGGACGAAGGGTTTGACCGCATGGTCCAACGCGGAGTCGCGGAGAAGGCCGACGACCTGAAGAAGCAGGTCAGCGAATCCACTCCCCTTGGCAGGGTGGGAACGATGCAGGAAATCGGCGACGCCATCGCCTTCCTCGCCAGCGAGGAAGCCAGCTACATGACAGGGTCCGAAATGGTGGTCGACGGCGGCTATATTGCGCGCTGATCAGGGGGAAATGACGATGTTTGGATTGAACGATTGCATCGCGCTGGTCACCGGCGCGAAGGGCGGCATCGGGCGCGAGATCGTGTCCGCCATGAAGCAGGCGGGCGCGACCGTCATCGCCACCGACCTTGGCGAGGATGACGGGAACACCGGCGCGGACCATTATTTCGCGCATGACGTGACCAGCGCCGACGACTGGCAAAGGATCGCCGATTTCATCTCGTCGGAATACGGACGGCTCGACGCGCTGGTGAACAATGCGGCGATCTCCATCGTCACGAAGTTCGAGGATACGCCGCTGGCCGAATTCCACCGGCTGAACGCGGTGAACGTCGACAGCATCATCATCGGCACGCAGGCGATGCTGCCGCTGCTGAAGGAAGGCGGCAAGGCGCGCGACAGCGGCGCATCGGTCGTCAATTTCTCTAGCGTCGGGGGCCTGCGCGGTGCAGCGTTCAACGCGGCCTATTGCACCAGCAAGGCGGCGGTGAAGATGATGTCGAAGTGCCTGGGCGCCGAATTCGCGGCGCTGGGCTACAACATCCGCGTCAATTCGGTGCATCCCGGCGGCATCGAAACCCCGATGCTGGGCTCGATCATGCAGCGCTATGTCGATATGGGCGCGGCCCCCTCGGTCGAGGCGGCCGAGCAGGGCACAATCGCGGCGCATCCGATCGGACGTTTGGGCCGGCCCGGCGAGATGGCGGGCGGCGTCGTGTTCCTGTGCTCACCCGCCTCCAGCTTCATGACCTGCGACGAGCTGGTGATGGACGGCGGCTTCTCGCAAATCTGACCGAAGCCGCGCCGATGCTCAGCGCTGGCCGTGCACTTCGGCCAGCGAACCGGGCATCGGCATCATCGGCGTGATCGCGTAATGGCGGCACTTCCACGCGCCGCCCTGCTGCACGCATTCCATCCGGTACTTGACCTGCACGGTGATGCTGCTGCCATCCTTCGCCGCGCCCATGCCGATGACATAGGCCGTCATCGCGCCTGCGCCTTCATCGGCATCCCACCCGTCGGGCCGGAAATTGCTGATGAAATGGAAATGATGAGTCATGTCGGCGAACACCGCCTTGTAGAACGCGCCGATCTCCTCTCGCCCCGTCATCGCGGGCAGGCCTATGGCCGAGAAATCCGCCACCGCATCGTCGGTGAACAGGTCCATCAGCGGCCCCACATCCTCCAGCCCGTCGACGGCATAGCAATATTCGATCAGATGCCGCTCCAGCGCGGTGCGGACATTCTCGGGCATTTCAGACATAATTTATCCTCTCACGGGGTCGTTCTGTTGGCCGGTCTGGCAGGCATTCAGGCGGTTAGCGGCATCATCGCGTCCAGCGTGAACCGGCGGCAGCGCCACGCGCCCTGATGCTGCACGCATTCCATCCGGTACTTCACCTGGACCGAAATGGCGTCACCACTGTTCGGCATCCCCATTCCCATGACATAGGATGTGATCGTCCCCACCGTGCCGTCCCAGTACTCGGCGCGGGGATTGGCGGCGATGTGGAATTCATGCGCCATGTTTTCGACCAGCCCGGCATAGAAGGCGCGGATTTCGTCCTCGCCCCGCATCACCGGGAACCCGACGGACGAGAAATCGATGGCCGCATCGGGCGTGAAGCAGGCGACGACACGCTCAGGATCGCCGCGCGTGTCGACCGCGTCCGCATATTCGACCATCAACCGCTTCAGCGCGCGGAACACCTCTTCCGGCATCTCGCCGGGACCTGTGCCCGCGTTCATTCGCCTGCTTCGGCCTTTTGCTCGGTCGGGTGGCCCAGCACCACGTCGTTCAGCAATTCGTGGAACCGCTGGATGCGCTTTTCCTGATAGGTCAGCAGACATCCCTGAAAGCCGCGCGAATTGAGGCCCTGCTGCTGCGTCGTGCCGATCGACAGGTCCTGATCCGCCACGAAGCCCAGCGAGACCCCGTCGCCATAGACCGAATGGCGGTGAATCGCGTCATGCTTCAGCGGCGCGGTGCCGACCGGCGTCTCGACTTCCTTCATCCCCTCGACCGGGGGATACAGGCACCAGTGCTGGAACACGCATTTGGCGGGGTCGGTCGGATGCGGCTCGGTGCGCAGGATCTGGCACTGCTCCGGGCTCATCGTGATGGTGAGATTGGGGAACAAAGTGCAATGGAAATAATCCACCAGCTGCTGGTCGGTCATGTGGTGGTAATTGGTGTAGCCGCGCTCGGGGCCCAGTTCACGCTTCGCCTTGATCACCGCCTCGCGGATGTCGGCGGTCCGGCCGCGATATTCTTTCGGATCGATGCCCCACGCCTCGGCGGCTTCGTACAGGCCGGGGGGCACGTCGCCGCTGACGTAATCCTTGCGGCTGGTCGCCTGATGGCCGATCATCCACATTGCATTGTGGCCGCCTTCGTACATCTCGAACAGGGTGGTCGGCAGGCCGTCGTTGATGAAGGTCGCCAGCTCGGGATGGATCGTGGGCAGGTGATAGCTCTCGTTGAAATTGTCGCGGATGATCTTCCAGTTGAATTCGCAGTCCGCCGATACGTTCAGCACGCGCACCCAGTTGTCGAGCTTGTAGCCCTCCAGCCTCTCGGGGAACGGCGCAAGCCATTCCTCCAGCGGCGCGATGTCCTTGTCCATCGCCCAGAACACGAACGGGCCCCATGTCTCGCAGCGCAGTTCGGACAAATGCACCTTGCCGCAGGGGCTGCCGCCGGGGAAATCGTCCTCGTCCTGCACATGCACCAGCGTGCCGTCCGGATCGAACTGCCATCCGTGATAGCCGCAGGTGATGCGCGGGGTCGAACCCACATCGCCCAGCACCAGCCGGTTTCCGCGGTGCGGACAGGTGTTATAGAACGCGCGCACGCCGCCATCGGCCTGCTTGACCATGATGACCGACTCGCGCCCGAAATTATGGCGGATGAAATCGCCCTCTTCCTCAAGGTCGGCGGTCACGCCGCCCAGATGCCACACGCTGGGCCAGAGGTTTTCGTATTCCGCCTCCATCCACTCGCGCGAGGTATAGCGGTCGGCGGTGATGGTATCGCCGCGAACGGGCTGGTCATATTCCGCCGAATAGCGGGCTGCGCCGGATTGTACGTTCATCTTACAGGCTCCTGTTGTTCGGTTCGCGGCTCTGCGGTTTCGGGCCAGTCGCGTGTCTGGCTGAAATCCTCGCCGCGGCGCGCTCCTCGCGGAGCGCCCGGATTATCGGTAAAGAAGGCGCGGCTGCCGGGATTGTCGCTGGCCCAGTCGGTGACCAGCCGGCGGCGCGCGATGCGCCATTCCCCGTTTTCGCGGGTGAATTCGTCGATGTAGCGTCCGGCGATGAACAGGTCGCGGACCTCGCCCTGTTCGTTCCGCACATCGTGGAACGCCCGGAAATAGCTTTCGCCGCTAGCCCGGCCAGATGCCGCATCGCCGCCGGAAAATTCGATCCGCACCTGCCCCAGCTGATGATGCGAGGCGTCCATGTCCGCCAGGAAACCCAGCGCGAAATCGGCAAACTCTAGCGGCGTGCCCGTCATCAGCCCGCAATCGACGTAGGCGTCCGCATGGAACGCGCTCAGCAGGCTGTCGCGGTCGAGCCGGTCGACGCCGCGCATATAGCGCTGAACCGCGTCGGTGATGTCGCGCCGTGCGGCAAGATCGCGGATCTCGGCAGCCAGATCGGTCTCGCTCATTGCGGCAACTCCGCCGCGCCCGCGCCGGTCCTGAAAGTGCCGCGTCTGAGACAGCCGGTTGTGGGCCTTCGCATGGTCATCCTCGCATTTCCCGGCTGCGATTCGTGCCGCAGCCGGCGTGTTTCGCAGGATTGTCGCACCCCGCGCGCCCTTCTGGCAAGAGATAACCGGCAACCCTGCCTGTTTTATTGACGGATCGGCTGCATCGGCTCTACTGAAGGAAAGGATAGGGTAGCCGCAGACAGCCGAAATCTGGCGAGGACAGCATGGCAACGATAAGGCCGATCACGACGCGAAGGTCGCAGGCGCTCCACCGGATCAGGCCGGGCGGCGGGCCGGACGACCGCACCCGCTGGCAGCAGCGCAAGAGTTCGATGACGCGCGAGGCCATTCTGGAGGCCGCGGTCGATAGTCTGGTGGACACCGGCTATGCGGGGCTTTCGACCAATGATGTCGCGCGCCGGGCGGGCGTCTCGCGCGGTGCGATGCATCACCATTTCGCTTCGCGCGCCGATCTGGTCGAGGGGTTGATCGAGCATGTGTTCTATCACCGCATGCGCCAGTTCCTCGACGATTTCCTCGCCCGGCTAAAGCAGGCCCCGACCGGAGAAGACCCCTATCGCATGGCGATGGAGCTGCACTGGCGTTCGGTGCAAAGCCGCGAATATGGCGCATTCCTGCGCCTTGCCGTCGCGGCCCGCAGCGACGAGGCGCTGGCCGCGATCTTCACCCCCGCCGCGCGCCTCTATGACGAGATCTGGCTGGGCGAGATGCACCACGCCTTCCCCCAGTGGCGCGAGGCGCCGGAGCTGATGCGGATTGCCAATGACGTGACGCAGGCGGTCCATGCCGGACTGCAGATCAACGGCGCAACCTGGGGCGACGCACGCATGGCGGCGGTGCTGGAACGCGCGGCCATTCTGGTCGAGGATCTGGCGCGCGAGGCCCGGGGCTGAACGTCGTATCTGGTAAGTCGGCACGAAAACCGGCCACCCTGCCTCTTATTATAAGAAAGGATAGTTGCGCGCGGGTCAGCGGGGCGAGCACTCTGGGCGAGAAGAAACACATCGTGGGAGAGAACCATGGCCAATGTCTATATCACCGGTGCCGGGCGAGGCATCGGCCTTTCACTGGCGCAAAAGCACGCCGAGGCAGGCGACCGCGTCTTCGCGCTGGTGCGCGATCCCGCGAAATCGGATGAACTTTCGCAGCTTGCGAACGGATCGGGCGGCAAAGTGACCATCCACAAGATGGACGCAGGCGATCTGGCGTCTATCCCCGATGCGGCAGCGGCCACCGGCAACGACAGCGTCGACGTGCTCTACAACGTCGCAGGCAATACCGGCCCGATGAACAACGAGCTTGAGACAGAGATCGACTGGGACGGCTGGGGCAGCGCCTTCGACGTGATGGTCAAGGGCCCGCTCGCCGTGCTCAAGGCATTCCTGCCGCGCATGCACGAGGGCAGCAAGGTGGTGAACTTCTCAAGCCAGCTGGCTGCCAGCACCTGGCCGATGGGCGGCTACTACGCCTATGGCGCCGCCAAGGCCGCGCTTAACCGGCTGATGCGTTCGGTGGCCATCGACCTGAAGGACAAGGGCATCATCGTCGTCACCCTGCATCCCGGCTGGGTGCAGACCGACATGGGCGGCCCCGATGCCGAGATCACCCCAGAGGAAAGCGCCAGCGGCATTCACGCGCTGACGCAGAAGCTGACGATCGGCGACAGCGGCGACTTCTTCAAGTGGAACGGCGAACACCATCCCTGGTGATCCGCCCCCCGGGAACATCCACGTAGAGGAGAGAGGCATGCCATTCACCGGCCCGCTAGAAGACCGCATCGCCATCCGCGAAGTGATGGAAACCTATGCCTATGCCGTCATGACCATCGACGCCGAACTATGGGCATCGACATGGGCGGAGGATGCCTATTGGGCGCTACCCGAATATCCGGATCTGGGAGGGTTCGAGGGCAAGAAGGCCATCGTCGATGCCTGGGTGGGATCGATGAAGGTCTATGGCCTCGACGACATGAAGCGGCCGATGGTCTATCTCGCCCATCCCGGCCGGATCGAGGTGGACGGCGACGCCGCCCGCGCCACCACCATGACGATCGAGATCTATCAGCACCCCGAAACCGGCGAAACCGTGCACGGCAATGGCCATTACGAGGACGAACTGGCGCGGATCGACGGCAAATGGGTGTTCACCCGCCGCGAATATCGCATCTTCCACGAACGCCGGGCCGGTGGTGAATAGGCGCAGCTAATAAGCCTGCCTAAGACGGATGCGCGGGCGGGAGGACGGGCGGCAGCTCGCTCTCCCGCTCGTCGATCCGGTAGGTGCGCATGCTGGCGCTGTCGAACAGGCGAGGCTCGTCCTCGGCGATCATGGCGGCGATTTCGGGATCCTGCACCGATGCGAAGAACGCCTCCATCGTGCCCTCGTCGGGGAAGTCCATCTCCATCACCACGTCGGCCTCTGCGCCGTCGTCGTCGCGTCCGAAGGGCGTCAGGAAACGCCGGACATAGCGCGTGGCATAGCCCGACATGACCTTTTCCCCGATGCGGGCATGAACAGTCTCGTAATGCTGGACGAATTCCTCGTGGCTCATCCCCTCGCGGCGGCGAAAGATCGACAGCAGGGTGATGGTCACTGGCCCCGCCCCGTCACATCACCGGTTCGGGCGCGGAGGGATCCTCGGCCATGTACCAGTTCAGCCATTCGTGGAAATACTGGTTCCCGCGCTCGTTCTTGCCGAAGATCAGCTCTTCATGCGCGCCCGATTCCAGGCCCTTCTGGATCTCCATGCCGATGACGTAATCTTCCTCATACGTGACGTCGCGGAAGAAATTGACCATCTGCTCCAGCTTTTCCGCCTCTTCATCGTCCTTGGGCGCTTCGCGGCACAGATAGTTCAGAACGGTGCGGTTCTTGTCGGGCGTCGGCCCGGGGAACAGCTGCGCGACCTGCGTGATCTCGGGCGCGACGAAGATCGAGACATTGGGGAACAGGATCCGCACGAAGTCATATCCGTAATTCTCGCGCGTGCCCCATTTTTCGCGCGGCACGTCCTTCAGCAGATTGCTGATTTCATGCTGCGGAAAGCTGATCCGCATCGACGGGCCATAGCCCTCGTAATGCATCGTGTTCGACGGCGTGCGCGGAAAGATCGTCTCGGGATGCAGCGACTGGAAGTGATAGCCTTCGAGATAGCCGTCGAACGCGATCTTCCAGTTCGCGCCATGGATTTCGCGGCTGCCGATGAAGTGCCAGTCGGCAAAGCCCAGATCCGCAAAATCATTGAGATAGCCGCGGAAATAGCCATCGAGATCGATCGATCCGTTCTGGTCGAGCGACACGAAGATCAGCCCATGCCGCTCTTCGCACGGCAGTTCCTTCAGCCCGCGTGCGGACTTGTCGACATCGCCAAAGCTCTTCTGGTCGTTGATGCCGATCAGCCGGCCGTCGCGGCCATAGGTCCAGGCGTGATACTTGCAGATGAAGCGCGAGCAATTGCCGTGCCCTTCCTCCGCCACCGGCGCGCCGCGATGCGAGCATACGTTCAGGAACGCCCGCACCGTACCGTCCTTGTCGCGGGTAATCAGGACCGGCATGCCGACCGCGTCCATCGCCTTGTAATCGCCGGGGTTGGGCATTTCGGCGGTGAAGGCCAGCATCAAGGGCAGCTTCTTGAAGATCCGGTCGATCTCCTGCCGGTACACCTTTTCGTCGCAATAGGATGCGGCGGGCACGGTCATGGTGTCCTTGCCCTGGAATGTGGTCTTGTTCTCGACATAGCCGATCATGGTTTCGGCCAGTTCGCCCAGATGTCCGATGCGTGCTGCGCGGTCCATCGCTCTCTCCCGATGTGTTCTGCATGGAATCCGCACCTTGGGGATTCCCGGTTGGGACGAAAACTGCCCCTTATCGACGGCAGAAACAACCTGACGGGAATGAGAGGTTGTGCCTCAGGTAAAAGCGCACGCTGGCGCCTTGCGGCCGAGATCCTGTTATTGCCGGGACCCTATTATTTCCGCCAATGGCCGCCGCCGCCCATCCGCGCGAGAACGAGGCAGGGAAAGGAGCAAATTCATGGACCGAGTGGAAGCGCCGTGGCGCTGGCTGGAGCGATTGCCGCGCCATCTTGCGGATTTCGCAGACCAGTGGCGGGGGAAGACCATCGCCGATCTCGCTCGGGAACGGGTGGACGAAGATCCCGGTTTCGTCGCACTGGTCGACGACCGCCGCGACCTGACGCGCCGCGAATGGCTGGAGGAGGCGCAGGCACTGGCCAATGCATTGCACGCGCGCGGCTTTGCGGCGGGCGACGTGATCGCATTCCAGACACCCAATTGGCACGAGGCGGCGATCATCGACCTTGCCTGCGCCATCGCCGGACTGGTGCTCTCCCCCATCGTGCCGATCTACCGCGATGCCGAGGTGACGATGATGCTGGGCGACTGCCGTGCGCGCGGCCTGTTCACCTGCACGCAGTTCCGCCGCTATGACTTTGCCGAAATGGCGGACAGGATCCGCGGCGACCTGCCCGACCTGACCCATGTCTTCACCGTGCGCGGCGACGGGCCGGACGATTTTGCCGCGCTGGTTCAGGAAGGCCGCACCCTTCCCGCATACCGGCCCGAAGTCGATGCGACCGAAGTCAAGCTGGTGCTCTATACCTCTGGCACCACCGGGCGGCCCAAGGGCGTTCTGCACAGCCACAACACGCTCGAGAATATCGTGCGCAAAAGCTATGAACACTGGCGGATCGGCGAGGGCGACACGCTGATCATGCCCTCGCCCGTCACCCATGTGTCGGGCTATGCCAACGGGCTGGAATCGCCGCTGATCATGGGCACGCGCGTCGTGCTGATGGAAAGCTGGAACGCCGAAGAGGCCGTCCGCCTGATCGAGAAATACGAGGTGGCGGGCACCGTCGCGGCGACCCCGTTCCTTGTCGAGCTGGCCAATGCCGCGCGGCAGGCGGGCACGCGGCTGCCGTCGATGCGCATGTTCGCCTGCGGGGGCGCGGCGGTGCCGCCCGACCTCATCCCCTCGGCCAATTCGGCGTTCGACAATCTGCAGGCGTTCCGCGTCTTTGGCGCGAGCGAGGTTCCGTTGGTCAGTTTCGGCTGGCCCGACGATCCGGAACTGGCAGCGCGCACCGACGGCGAGGTGGTCGATTACGAAGTGAAGTTGATCGACGACGCCGGCGAGCCGGTCGCGCCTGGCACGGAGGGAGAGATCCTCTCACGCGGGCCGTCGATGATGCTGGGCTATGCGGACAAGGCGCAAAGCAGCGCCGCCTTCGATGCAGAGGGCTATTTCAGGACCGGCGACCTGGGCGTGCTGTCGCCCGAGGGCGCGATTACCATCACCGGCCGCAAGAAGGACCTGATCATCCGCGGCGGCGAGAACATCAGCGCGGTCGAGATCGAGGACGTGCTGCGCACCCATCCGCAAGTCCGCGACGCCAGCGTGGTCGCCATGCCGCACGAACGGCTGGGTGAAGGCGTGTGCGCCTATGTCATCAGCGAGGAGGACGCGCCCGACACCGCCGCGCTGTGCCGGCATGTGCAGGAAAGCGGGCTGGCAAAGCAGAAAACGCCCGAACGCTTCGTCTTCGTTCAGGATTTCCCCCGCACCGCATCGGGCAAGATCCGCAAGGACCGCCTCCGCGCCGAAGTCGCCGCCATGATCGAGCAGGAGAAAGCGAGCGCCTGAGCGCCCTTACCCCTTGGCGGCGGCGGCGATCGAGGCCTCCATCTGCTCGGGCGTGGGATTGCCGCGCAGGCACAGCCCGCCGTTTACCTGCAGGTTCTCGCCCGTCATGAAACATTCGTCGCTGGCCAGGAACACGGCGGCGGCGGCGATATCCTCGCTGGTGCCGTATCGGCCCAGCGGATAGCCGGGTAGGAAGCTTTCCAGCAGGCCGGGCACTTCTCCCGCCTCCGCGGTCATCGGCGTTTCGGTCAGGCCGGGCGAAATCGAATTGGCGCGAATGCCGTCGTGCCCGAACTCGTTCGCAACGCAGCGGATGATGTGATCGGTCGCCGCCTTGGTGCCCATATAGGCGGCGTGGTTCCACAGCATGATCTTTGCCGTCGCGCTGGAAATCTGGATGATCGATCCCCCCTGGCCCCCATGCGAACGCGCCATCTTGCGCAGCAGTGCCTGATAGAGCTGAAACGGTCCGACCAGCTGCAGAGCCGTCATCTGCTCCAGCTGCTCACGCGTGTTGTCGAGGAACGGGGTCAACAGGCCCCAACCGGTGGCGTTGACCGCGATGTCGATGCCGCCCATCGCCGCATGCGCATCCTCCACCAAGGCGTTCACGCTGTCTTCCTGCGTCAGATCGCAGGCGATCGCCGTCGCGCCGTTTTCCTTGGCGAAATCGTCCAGCACCGCCTGCTTGCGCCCCGCGACCGTGACCGCCGCGCCTTCGGATAGGAAGCGCCGCGCCATCATCTGCCCCATATTGCCCTCGCTGCTGGCGCCCACGATCAGGGCGCGCTTGCCTTTGAGTCTTGTCATCCGTGCGTCTCCCATGTGTTTGCGTCATGAGTATCACCGGGGGGCGACGCGCAGCACTGCGCAAAAGTGCAGTCGATACGTCGCCGCAGCGCCTCTAGTGTAAGACTGCATCGAAATCCGCGCGCAGCATGCGCGGAACGGATCACACCACGGGAAAGGATTGTCACATGGATCTGGGCCTCAAGGGCAGGAAAGCCATCCTCATTGGCGCGAACGGCGGCATCGGCCGCAAGGTCGCCAAGACACTCGCGGCCGAGGGTTGCCATGTCGCGATCTGCGGACGCACGCAGGACAAGGTCGACACCGTGGTGGGCGAGCTTGAGCCCAGCGGCGTGACCGTTCACGCCAAGACGCTGGACGTTACCGATGCGGGCGCGGTCCCCGCCTTCGTGAAGGAAGCCGCGGACAAGCTTGGCGGCTGCGACATCTTCATCAGCTTCACCTCCGCCAATCCGGGCGAGGATACTGACGATGGCTGGGAGACGATCCTGAAAACCGATATCCTGCCGATGCGCCGCGGGATCGAGGCGGCCATGCCCTTCCTCGAGAAATCGGACGCCGCGTCGATCATCTGCATGAGCTCGACCGGCGCGGTCGAGGAATTCATGGGCGTGCAGCCGTACAACTCGATGAAGGCCGCGGTGATGAACTATGCCGCCGCGCTGTCGCAGAACCTTGCAGGCAAGGGCATCCGCGCCAATTGCATCACCCCCGGCCCCGTCATGTGCGAGGATGGGCCATGGGCCTATATCCGCGACAACATGAAGGAATTCTACGAGGATACCGTGTCGAAGATCCCGATGGGCCGCCTGACCGACGGGGACGAGCTGGCCCGCACCATCGCCTTCGTCGCATCGCCAACGTGCAAGGCAATGACGGGCGCGAATATCGTGGTCGACGGCGGCTATACCAAGCGCGTGCAGTTCTGAACCGCGAACGGGCGGGGCCCACGGCCCCGCCCGCACCGCTGAATCAGCCGATCTTCAGGATCAGCTTGCCGGTATTCTGGCCAGAGAACAGCCGCATGAATGCGTCATAGCTGTTCTCAATGCCGTGCTGCACATCCTCGTCAATGCGCATGCGGCCCTGCTGCATCCATTCGGCGATCTGCGCGCCCCCTTCGGCGAAGCGCGGGGCATAGTCCATCACCAGAAACCCGTGCAGCGTCGCTTCCTTGACGATGACCTGCCAAAGGTTCTTCAGCCCGTGCGGCTCCACCGCGTTATATTCGCTGATCAGTCCGCACAGCACGACGCGCGCCTTCTTGGCCAGTTCGAAGACCTCGGCCTCGAATATGTCGCCGCCGACATTCTCGAACACGATGTCGATGCCATCGGGGGTTGCCTGCGCCAGTTCGGCGCGCAGCGCGTCGATGTCTTTGCCGCGGTAGTCGATGGCGACGTCATAGCCGTAATCCTCCACCAGCCGGCGGCATTTTTCCGGGCCGCCCGCGATGCCGATGGTGCGGCATCCCATGATGCGGCCGATCTGCCCCACCACCGAACCGACCGCGCCCGCAGCAGCGCTGACGCACAAGGTCTCGCCCGCCCTAGGCTTGGCGACCTCCATCAGGCCGAAATAGGCGGTCAGCCCGACCGCACCCATGGCCGACAGGAAACGCGAGGGGCTGTCGACAAGCGACACATCGATCGGCGCGGTGAAATGGCCGGGCGTGACCGCGGTGTAATCCTCGATCGCGTTCAGCTCCATCGCCCAGCTTCCCACCGGATAGTCGGGATTGTCGCTGGCATGCACCTTGCCCACGCAGGTCGCGCGCACCGCATCGCCCAGCGGAATCGGCGGCATGTAGCTTTCCTCGTCCGACATCCACCCGCGCTGCGCCGGGTCGAGCGAGCAATAGACATTGCGCATCACGAAGCCTCCGGGCGGCGGAGCGGGAATATCCTCTTCCACCAGTTCGAAATCTTCGGGCACCGGGTCCCCTTCGGGACGGCGGCGCAGGATGAAGCGGCGGTTCTCGGGCATGATCTCTCCTATCTGCTTTTGCCTGCATGGTCGGCAGATGACCCCGGTTTGGCACCTGATACAAAGTGCAGTGACGCAAAGCCCGCAGAAAAGGGAAAAGACGCGTGTAAGCGTGGCAGCGCAAAAGCGCCGGCGACATCAAGGGGAGAAGGATGATGGCAACAGGTTTCACACGTGCGTTCGCGGCAGCCGCGCTCGCAGGTTCGGCAATGATTTCCGTGCAAGCCGCCCACGCGCAGGTCACGAACGAGGATACCGACCTCGTCACCGATCCCGAAGGGCCCACCCCGGCCGCCGGCCCGGTCGAGGGCAGCACCGACCCCAATGCCATCATCGTGACCGCCCGCCGCCGCGAGGAATCGCTGCAGGACACGCCCGTCGCCATCACCGCGATCAATGCCGCGATGCTGGAGAACAAGAACTCGCTCAATATCGGCGACCTTCAGGGCGAAGCGCCCAACCTGTTGATCACCCAGCAGAATTCGGGCGCGGCGGCGGCGAACCTGTCGATCCGCGGCCTGACCTATGCCGATATCGAAAAATCGCAGGAGCCCACCGTGGGCGTCGTTATCGACGGCGTGTTCATCGGCACCAATACCGGCCAGCTGCTGGACTTCTTCGACATCGAACAGATCGAGGTGCTGCGCGGGCCGCAGGGCACGCTGTTCGGGCGCAACACCATCGGCGGCGTCATCAACATCCGCCGCACCCGCCCCACCTTCGAACCCGGCATCAAGGCCGAGGCGTCCTATGCCAAGTTCGGCACCTATAGCGCGCGCGCCGTGGTCAATTTCGGCATTGGCGACATGATCGGGGTCAAGCCGTTCTATTTCTACAACGAAACCGACGGCTTCCACCGCGACGGCCAGACCGGCGAGCGTCGCGGCGGATCGAAGAACCAGAATTTCGGCGTCGCCATCGCGGTCGAGCCCAACGACGATTTCGACGTCCTGCTGACGGTGGAGAAGCAGAGGCAGGAATTCGAGGTCGTCAACTCGGTCATCACCAACGATACCGAGCTGTTCTGCGGCTTTGCCCCGCCAGAACTTTGCAACCGCAACACCACCGACGACCTGTATACCGTCTTTGGACAGCCGGCGGGCGGCGTCTATGAAGCGCCCGCGATCACCGCGGAAGCGAATTGGGACACGGGTCCGATCCTGCTGACCTCGGTCACGGGCCTGCGCAAGTCGAGCGAGGACCAGACGCAGGACTTCGATTCGACCTATACCGACCTTTATTACACCCGCCGTATCCAGAGCTATAAGCAGTTCAGCCAGGAAATTCGCGCGGCGGGCGATCTGTTCGACGGCTTCGACTATGTCGTCGGCGGCTTCTACTTCGATTCTGAATTCGACCTGACCCAGTACACGCGCGTCTTCGGCTTCTCGCCCGGTGTGGATCCCATCGATTTCGACCCCAATCCGCAAAACGTCATCGGCAAAACCAAGAGCTATGCGGTGTTCGGCGACTTCAACTGGAATTTCGCCGAGAACCTGCGCCTGTCGTTCGGCGGCCGGTGGACGCGCGACGAAAAAAGCCTGCGCAACAGCTTTGCCCAGCTTGGCCTGATCGGCCAGGGCGATGACGATTTCAGCAAGTTCACCCCCAAGGTCGGGATCGACTGGCGGCCCAACCCCGACATGATGTTCTATGCCAGCTGGTCGCGCGGCTATCGTTCGGGCGGCTTCAGCCCGCGTGCCGCCACGGCCGAAACCGCATCGACCCCGTTCGGTCCCGAAACCGTCGACAGCTATGAAGTCGGCTCGAAGCTCGACCTGATGAACGGCATGCTGCAGTTCAACGTCGCAGGCTTCATCTCAAAATACGACGATCTGCAGCAGAACACGACGATCCCCGGCGGCCCCACGGGCAACCAGACGATCACCAGCAATGTCGGTTCCGCCACGATCAAGGGTATCGAGGCAGACGCCAGCTTCCGCCCTGTCACCGGGCTGCGCTTCAACGCGACGCTGGGCCTGCTGGACGGCGAGTTCGACGATTTCATCGCGGGCAATATCCTGAACGGCGTCATCCTGCCGTTCGACTATTCGGCCAACGACCCGATCTACAGCCCCGACATCACCGCATCCATCGGCGCGGAATACAGCCAGCCGGTCAGCTTCGGCGAGCTGGTGGGCACGGTCGGCTATCGCTTCATCGACAAGTACGACCAGCAGATCTCGCTTGGCCCGCTAACCGGCGATTTGGTCAACGGTCCGGTGATCGTGAACGGCAACGATCCGCGCGTGCGCACCGATCAGCAGAACCTGCTCGACGCATCGCTGACCGCCAATTTCGATATCGGCGATGCCGAGGCCTATGTCACCGCGTTCGGCCGCAACCTGCTGGACGACCGGGGCACGACGGCGGCCTTCACCGTGGCGGGGCTGTTCTCCTTCGCATCGGCGCGCGAGCCGCGCACCTACGGCCTGACGCTGGGCGTGCGCTATTAAGCGCCGCCCTCGCCAACGACACATCACGCAAGGACTATCGCAATATGGATAGGCTCAAGGGAAAGATCGCCCTGGTGACGGGCGGGGCCTCGATGCCCGGATTGGGCAGCGCGACCGCCATTCGCTTTGCCGAGGAAGGCGCGCATGTCGTCATCACGGACCTGTCGCAGGACGGCGCGCAGAAGGTGGTCGACATCATCACCGAAAAGGGCGGATCGGCCGAGGCGATGAAGCATGACGTCGCCAATACCGACGAATGGGACGATGTGTTCGGCCATATCGAGGAGCAGCACGGCGGGCTGGACGTGATCGTCAACAATGCCGGCATCGCGATCCTGCGGCCCATCGCCGACTATACGGTCGAGGAATGGAACAAGCAGTGCGACATCAACCTCAACAGCGTGTTCCACGGCACCCAGCGCGCGGTAAAGCTGATGCGCCGGATCGGGCGCGGCGGGTCGATCATCAATATCTCGTCCATCGTCGGGCAGGTCGGGGTGGCGAACACCGCCGCCTATGCCGCGGCCAAGGGCGGGGTGCGGATCTTCTCCAAGACGGTCGCGCTGGAATGCGCGGCGGACAATATCCGGGTGAACACCGTGCACCCCGGCATGATCATGACCAACATGCAAAAGATCGCGCTGGAGGATAATCCCGAGATCTACGAACAGCTCGTCGCCAGCATCCCGATGGGCCGTTTTGGCGAGCCGGAAGACATCGCCAATATGAACCTGTTTCTCGCCAGCGACGAAAGCAACTATTGCACCGGCGTCGAATTCACCGTCGATGGCGGAATGATCACGCAATAAACGGCCGGAGCGCGCCGCGCGCCCGATCTAGTCGGGCAGGCGGCGCGCGGTCCAGCGGATCGCGTTTTCGACCAGGCGGCGGTAATGCGGGTCCTCATAGGCGCCCGCCCCGTCGCCCGGTTGCAGATAGACAAGGCGGCTGCGCCCCGCTTCCCTGGCCCAGCCGACAAGGTTCGTACCGGGCGCATGGTCCCATCCCTCGCGCGAATACATCTCGCCGCGCACCGCGTGCTGCGCCGAGAAGAAATGATCGCGCGTGAAGACCGCATCGGAATGCAGCAGCGGCGTCACATCGTCCGCAAAGATCTCGGCCAGATAGGGCTCGTCGGTCAGGGTAAAGCTTTCGGGCAGGCCCTGCGTTACCGGATGACCCTGCACCGGAGTCAGCCGCTGCGTCACCTCATGCGCATAACCGCTGTCCAGCGCCTCTCGCCCCCGCACCTTGCCGGGATGATAGAGGAACCGCCCGCCCAGCAGCTCGGCATAGAAATCCCATGTCGGCCACCCAGCAAGCGCGTGATGCAGCGCGACGATGCCCTTCCCCTCCTCCAGCAGCGCGGGCAGGCCTTCGACCAGCGCCTTGGGCGGATCGACATAGGCGGGTGGATGATCGGGCGCATCGAAATCGAGCCCCGGCATGTCGTACAGCACCAATGCATCGAAATCGCGCATCCCCTCGGGGTTCATCAGCAGGGCGGCGGCGGGCTGATCGACCATGGTGACGGCGATGCCCTCCATCCCCTCGAACATGGCGGCAAAGCCGTTGCGATCGAAGGGATGGCCGCGCACCGCGACAAGGCATTGCAGCTCGCTGCGATAGTCGATCGTGGGCATGCAGCCTGCCCTAGCTGCCCGCTCCCGACCGCAGGTCGACCAGCACCTTGCCGGTGTTCTTGCCCGTCAGCATCCGGCCATAGGCCACCAGCGTGTTCTCCAGACCCTCGGTAACGTCGAAGGGCAGCGTGATCTTCCCTTCCTTGTACCAGCGCTTCATGGTCTCATAATATTCGGGGCCGCGTTCGGGGACGTCGGGCAGCAGGAACCCCTCGATCCGCAGGCGGCGCATCAGCACCTGATCGTAATTGCTGGGCCCCGGCGTGCCTTCGGGGGCGGCGTAATTGGCGACCATGCCGCACACCGCGATCCGCCCGTGCAGCGCCATGTTCTGCAGCACCGCGTCCAGGATCGCGCCGCCGACATTCTCGAAATAGGCGTCGATCCCGCCTTCCAGCTTCGCCAGCTCGGCCGCGACATCGCTGTTCTTGTAATCGATGCATTGCTGCGCGCCGAGGTTCTCCACCACATGCGCGCATTTCTCAGGCCCGCCCGCGATGCCCACGACCTTCGCGCCCAGATTGCGCCCGATCTGGCAGGCAAGGCTGCCCGTCGCGCCCGCCGCGGCGGAGACGACCAGCGTCTCGCCTTCCTTGATGCCGAGGATGTCCTTCACGCCATAAAGCGCGGTCCAGCCATTGAGGCCCAGCGCGCCGAAATGCTGCCGCTCATCGTCGATGTCGTCGTCCAGCAGCACGGCCCACGCATCGTCCGGCCTCACGGTCGAATAATCCGCCCACTGGCCGAAGATCCTGATCAATGATCCTTCGGGAAACCGCGCGTCCCGGCTTTCGCTGATGCGTCCCAGCGCCTGCCCCGACATCTTGGAACCCAGCGGAATCGGCGGCTGATACCCGTCCTCGCGCGCGTTCATCCACATGCGCGTGCCCGCATCCATCGATAGAAAGCGCGACCGGACGCGGATCTCGCCATCCTCCAGCGGCGCGAGTTCCTCTTCATGCATGCTGAGCGCGGAGGAGAAATCCTCGCCCTCGGGCCGCGCGTCGAGCTGCCAGTACCGGTTCTTTGTCATCTGATGATCCTTTCCCTTGGCCGCGAGACTGCACAGCGCGCACGGCGCTGAACACCTATCCTTACCGTTAGGCCTGTCCTTCTTGTCAGGGGCGGTCCTTCAGCGTCGGTGATACTTATCGCGACAGACCCGAATAAGGGCCAAACCCGCATAAGGGAGGGAGAGATGATGTCGATAAGCAAATGCGGCCTGCTGGCCGCCACCAGCCTTGCCGGTGTGACGATACTGACCACGCCGGCCTTCGCACAGACCCAGACGCTCGACGCCAACGATCCGGAAGTGGAACAGCCTCTTCCCTCGGCCAACCCCCCCGAACGCGGCGGCCTCAACGAAATCGTCGTCACGGCCCGCAAGCGCGAGGAAAGCGTGCAGGACGTGCCCGTCGCCGTGACCGCCATTTCCGAGCAGGTCATCCAGAACCGCGACATCACCAGCGTCGAGAAGATCGCCGCCATCGCCCCGCAATTCAACGTGGGCCGCGCCTCCAACGGTTCAGGCGCGCAGCTGACCCTGCGCGGCATCGGTTCGTCCTCCACCTCGATCGGTATCGAGCAATCGGTCGCGGTCGTCGTCGACGGCGCCTATTACGGACAGGGCCGCATCATCAACGAAGGCTTCTTCGACCTTGGCCGGGTCGAGGTGCTGAAGGGTCCGCAGGCGCTGTTCTTCGGCAAGAACGCTACCGCGGGCGTGATTTCCATCACCACCAAGGATCCGGGCAGCGAGCCCGAGTTCATCGTGCGCGGCGGTTATGAATTCCAGGCTGAGCAGTATAAGGTCGAGGCGATCGCCTCCTATCCGCTGACCGACCGTCTCGGCATCCGGCTGGCGGGCCGCTATACCAACATGCAGGGCGGCTATTACACCAACCGGGCCGAACCCTTCGGTTATACGACCGTCGATTTCGCCGATCTGGCCGTTGGTGGCGACGGCAATGCGCAGACCTTCACCGCCCAGCCCGCCCCGCGCGAGCAGCCGGGCGAGGAAGAATTCCTGGGCCGCGCCACGCTGAAGTTCGAGCCGACCGACCGCCTAACCATGACGCTCAAGGGCAGCTATGACATCAACACCGCGAACAACAACTCGTGGAACTATGTCGCCTATCGCTGCGGTCTCGACAGCGGGCTGTCGCAGCTGACCGGCCAGCCTTGCGACCGCGATTTCGTCAATTACCAGAACAATATCCCCGCAGAGATCGCCGAGGACTTCCCCGTCGCAAAAGACGACGGCAGCCTGTTCAACCGCTACGAATCCGCGGCGGGCACGCTCAACATCGTCTATGAGGCGGACCAGCTGCAGATCACTTCGGTATCCAACTACCAGTGGACCAACAACAAATGGGCCTGCGCCTGCGACTTCCAGTCGGGACCGGGTTCGAACTGGGCGACCGAAAATTCCAGCTGGGATGCATGGTCACAGGAACTGCGCCTTCTGACGCAGCTGGACGGCCCGCTCAACGTGATGATCGGCGGGCTCTACCAGAACACCCGCCGCGATTTCGAACAGTACATCATCCTCGGCAACATCCGTAATAGCGCGGCCCCTCCGGGTTTCGAATATGTCGGCACGTCCAAGACCAGTTTTACCGACGGCGAGACCTTCGCCCTGTTCGGTCAGGTCACGCTGGCGCTGACCGATACGCTCGAACTGGCGGGCGGCGCGCGCTATACCGATGAGACGAAGGACAGCTTCTTCGTCCAGCCCTATAACAACCCGGCGCTGACCGGCATCTTCCGCCCTGCAGACGCCGCCGACGGGCTGGGCGTCATCAACGCCTCGCAGCATTTCCAGGACCTCTCGCCCGAGGCGTCGATCACCTGGAAGCCGACACCCGACCTGATGCTGTTCGGCGCGTACAAGACCGCTTATAAGTCGGGCGGGTTCTCGAACGGCGGCATCAACTCGCAGTTCTCCCCCGATCCGGTCGGCGACCTGACCTTCGATCCCGAAACGGCCGAAGGGTTCGAGGCCGGGATCAAGTCGACGATCCTCGACAACCAGCTGCGGCTGAACCTCATCGCCTTCACCTATGACTACAACGATCTTCAGGTCGACTTCTTCAACTCGCCGATCTTCGCGTTCCAGACCCTGACCGCCGACGCCCGCACCCGCGGCGTAGAGGTCGAGTTCGAGTTCGCGCCCTATGCGGTCGAGGGGCTGAACATCTATGGCTCGATCAACTACACTGATGCCGAGTACACCGACTTCCCCGCTGGACCCTGCTATGCGGGTCAGACCCCGACGGCGGGCTGTACGCCGATCAGCGCGATTGCCGCGCGGCAGGACCTGACCGGCACCGAATTGTCGGTCGCACCCGATTGGACGGGCAATCTGGGCGTCGCCTACGACCGCGACATCGGCACCGATTACAAGATCGGCTTCAACGTCGATTCCAAATATTCGGACAGCTACAACCCCTCGGGCTTCGGCAATCCGCTGGCCCGGCAGGGCAGCTATGTCACGCTCGATGCCGGTGTGCGTTTCGGCGCGGCGGACGACAACTGGCAGATCGCCGTCATCGGCAAGAACCTGACCAACGAGTTCTATGTCACCGGCGTGGTCGATGGACCGTCGACCGGCGGCGGCACCGGCACGGCGGGTGGCTTCCCGGCCGATCAGCTTGGCTTCGGCAATCTGCCGCGCACGGTTCAGGTGGAAGTGACCAAGCGGTTCTAACTCTCCCGCCCGCACGGCACACCTGACGAATGGGGGGAGAAGGCACGGCGCCTTCTCCCCCCTTTTTTCGTCGCTCGTCTTGGCCGAAGCCGGGAAAATTCAGCCCCGTACGATTCAACCCTGAACCGGGGTCTCGTCGATGCGGGGGGCTTCGTCGGGGATGCAGATCTCGATCTCGCCGCCCTCGACGCGCAGCTCGAAGGTGCGAAGGTCGCGGTAGGTTCCGCCGATGCAGCGGCCCGTTTCCAGTTCGAACCTCGCGCCATGCAGCGGGCACATGATCGCCCCGCGCCGGATCCGCCCGCCCGACAGCAGCGCGGCCTGGTGCGTGCAGCGGTCGTTCACCGCATGCAGCCCGTCGTCGGTCTTTGCGACCAGAACGTGCCAGCCCGCGATCTTCGTCGCCAGCTTGCCCTCTTCGGGAAATTCGTTCTCGGCGATCAGTTTGTGCCAGCTTTCGCTCACGATCGGGTCAATCCTCTCTCTGCTTTCTTTCGTGGTCCCTAGCGGCCCGCCAGCGCGCTTTCACGCTATTAAAACCGATAGCTATCGCAAACGCGCCGAATTGGCGAGAAGCTGAAGGCAATAGAAACACGACCGGGAGAACAGGCATGACCCCTGAAGAGGCGAACACTTTCATCGACGAGCTCTATGCCGCGACCGCCGCGGGCGACTGGGACAAGGTCGCCACCATGGTAACCGACGACCTCGTCATCAACGAAGCGCCCGGCCTTCCGATGCAGGGCCAGTACACCGGCAAGAACGCGCTGCGCGACCTGTATATCGATGTGTTCAAGATGCTGCAGGTGGAATCGCTGGAGATGGTCGAGCGCACCTTCGGCGGCGACTGGGCCTGCTGCCTGCTCAAGATGCACTACGGCAAGGGCCTCGAACCGGCCGAGCTGGTCGAATGCTTCCGTTTCCGAGGCGACAAGCTGGCCGAGATCAAGCCCTATTACTACGATCCCGCACCCGTGAACGCGGCCGCCGCGGCGTTCAGCGGATCGTGACCATGGCAAACGATGCGCACCACGACGTCTTTGGCGTAAGCGAGCGCGCGCGCGAAATCGGTGACAAGGTCGAACGCTTCGTGCGCGAAAAGATCGCGCCTTACGAGCATGACCCGCGCCGCGACCACCATGGCGGCCCGACCGAGGAACTGCTGCACGAAATGCGCGGCCTTGCGCGCGAGGCGGGCGTGATGACGCCGCATATCATGGACGATGGCTCGCACCTGTCACAGGTGGACACCGCCTATGTGCTGATCCGCAGCGGGCTGTCGCCGCTGGGTCCGCTGGCGTGCAACACCATGGCCCCGGACGAAGGCAATATGTACCTGCTGGGCCATGTCGGGTCCGATTTCCTGAAGGAACGCTTCCTCGGCCAGCTGGTGTCGGGCGATGCGCGCAGCGCGTTCTTCATGACCGAACCGGCCGACTGGGGCGGCGCGGGGTCCGATCCGTCGATGATGAAGACGATCTGCCGCCGCGACGGCAACCACTGGGTCGTGAACGGGCGCAAGACCTTCATCACCGGCGCGCAAGGGGCCAAGGTCGGCATCGTCATGGCGCGGTCGGAAGAGGAAGGCGCGGAAGGCGCCTGCATGTTCCTGGTCGACCTGCCCGATCCGGCGATCCGCATCGACGAGGTGCCCAACACCATCGACAATTCGATGCCCGGCGGCCACGCGACCATCACCATCGACAACCTCCGCGTCCCCGCCGACCAGATGCTGGGCGAGGCCGGCGAAGGCTTCAAATATGCACAGGTCCGCCTGTCGCCCGCCCGCCTGTCACATTGCATGCGCTGGCTGGGATGCTGCATCCGTTCGCAGGAAATCGCGGTCGACTATGCCTGCAAGCGCGAGGCGTTCCGCAAGCAGCTGATCGACCACGAGGGCGTTGGCTTCATGCTGGCGCAGAACTGGATCGACCTGAAACAGGCCGAGCTGATGGTCTATTGGTGCGCCTCGGTGCTCGACACCGGGGATCTGGGCACGACCGAAAGCTCGATGACCAAGGTGGCGGTCGCGGACCTCTTGATGCGGATCGCCGACAATTGCGTGCAGGTGATGGGCGGCACCGGCGTCACCGACCGCACCATCGTCGAACAGGTGTTCCGCGAGATCCGCGCCTTCCGCATCTATGACGGCCCGACCGAAGTGCACAAATGGTCGCTCGCCAAGAAGCTGAAGAAGGCATGGAAAGCCGAGCAATGAGCGACATCGCCGAGGCCAACACCGGCACCACCCCGGTCCGCGAGGGCTATGAGATCGACCTCGCGGCGCTGACCCGCTGGATGGAGGCCCATGTCGAGGATTTCGCAGGCCCTGTCGAAATTGCACAGTTCAAGGGCGGCCAGTCGAACCCGACCTATCGCCTGACCACCCCCAACCGCAGCTATGTGCTGCGCCGCAAACCGCCGGGCAAGCTGCTGAAGGGCGCGCATGCGGTGGAGCGCGAGGCAAAGGTGATGACGGGCCTGGGCAAGGCAGGCTTTCCGGTGCCGCGCGTCTTCGGCGTCTGCACCGACGAGGACGTCATCGGGACGTGGTTCTTCGTGATGGACATGGTCGAGGGGCGCATCGTCTGGGACGCGACCTTCCCCGATGTGTCCGATGCCGACCGCCCTGCCTATTTCGACGCGATGAATGCGACCATGGCCGCGCTGCACAGCGTCGATTACGAGGCGGTGGGCCTGGGCGATTACGGCAAGCCCGGCAATTATTTCGCGCGCCAGATCGGCCGCTGGTCGAAACAATATCTTGCCGACGAGGAAGCGGGCCGTGATCCCAACATGGACCGGCTGGTCGAATGGCTGCCCGAGAACATTCCCGACGGCGACGAAACATCGGTCGTCCACGGCGACTTCCGCTGCGACAACATGATCTTTCACCCCAGCGAGCCGCGCGTGCTGGCCGTGCTGGACTGGGAACTGTCGACGCTGGGCCATCCGCTGGCCGATTTCGCCTATCACGCGATGATGTACCGCATGCCGCCCGACATCGTCGCGGGTCTGCAGGGCGCGGACCTTGCGGCGCTGAACATCCCGAGCGAGGACGACTATGTCGCCGCCTATTGCCGCCGCATGGGCCGGGAAAGCATCCCGAACTGGGATTTCTACATCGCGTTCAATTTCTTCCGGCTGGCCGCGATCTTCCACGGGATCAAGGGCCGGGTGATCCGCGGCACCGCCGCCAATGCGCAAGCGCGCGAGAGGGCCAAGGACTTCCCGCGGCTTGCGAAACTGGCGGCAGAGGCGATGGAGCGGTGTAGCTAGCCCAGCTTGCGGACCGGGTCGCTGCCGTCCCAGTTCTTGGCCGCGTCCTTCATCATCGCGAACAGTTCCGGCCCGCCCGCGCCCAGCTGGACGAATTCGCAGATGCCGCCGGGGCCATAGCCGGGATCGGCATAGATCACGCGCCCGTCCTCGCCCACGTTCCCCTCGACCACGATGGTCGCGCCCGCGTCCAGCAGGATCTTGCGCACTTCCTCGATGTCATCGACGAACTGGCAGGTGTGGTGCATGCCTTCGTGGATCTTGTACTTGCCGGTGTAATGCGCCGGCGCGTCATTGTCGGGGCGAACAAGCTCGATCTGGATGTCGTTCCAGTAGGCGATGGCGACGCTGAACTCGGCATCGCTGGGCTCGCCCATATATTTCATCTCGCCCAGCCGGATATTCTCCAGCAGGAAGAACGGGCCGACGCCCATGGTTTCGGTCCAGTATGTCAGTGCCGCGTCGAAATCCTGGGGCAGATAGGCCTGCTGGATGACCGGGCCCAATGCCGCGATCGTGCCTGCTTTCGGCATGAAGTCCTCTCCTTGTTATGCGCTCAGCCGAAAAGCTGCTCGGGATCTTCCATCAGGGTTTTCAATGTCTGCAGGAACTGCGCGCCCGCGGCCCCGTCGATGGCGCGGTGGTCGACCGACAGGGTCATCGGGATCATCGTGGCGAACACCGCCTCGCCCCCCTCGCCCTCGACCAGCTGACGCTGCGCCGCGCCTACTGCCAGGATCGCACCCTGCGGCGGATTGATGATCGCGTCGAAATTCTCGATCCCGAACATGCCGAGGTTGGAAACGGTAAAGGTGCCGCCGTCCATGTCCTCGTATCCCAGACGGCCTTCCTTGGCCTTTTCGATCAGGCCCTTGGTCGCGCTGGCGATCTGGTCGATCCGCATTCGGTCGGCCTGCCGCACGATCGGCGTGACAAGGCCCTTGGGGCTCGCCACCGCGACCGACACGTCGGCATGGGGGAAACTGTGGATCTCCTCGCCGTGCAGCTGCACGTTGACGTCGCGGTGCCGCGCCAGCGCCTTGGCGCTCGCCATGACGATGAAGTCGTTTACCGACGCCTTGGTCCCCAGCACCATGTTCGCCGTCTTGCGCAGCGCCAGCAGAGCATCGGCATTGACGCTGATCCGCAGGTAGAAATGCGGGATCGTCTGCTTGGCGGCGGTCAGCCGCTTGGCCACCACCTTGCGGATCTTGTCGAAGGGCTGGATGTCCGGATCGTTCGCCACCGGCACGAACGGCGCACCGGGTGCTGGCGCCGCGCCGGTATCCTCCGGCACCTCGGCCAAAACGTCCTTCTTCGAGATGCGCCCGCGCGCACCCGTGCCCTTGACCGCGCCAAGGTCGATCCCGTGGATCGCCGCGATCCGCCGCGCCAGCGGAGAGGCGAACACATCGCTCTCTTCGGGCAGCACCGTCGTGCCCTTGTAGCTGCGGCTCGCCGGACCGCGTAGCGCCTGCTGCACGTCCTGAAAGGTGATGCGGCCGTCCCGGCCCGAACCCTCGATGCCGGTGATGTCGACACCTTCTGTCTCGGCCAGCTTCTTCGCTTCGGGGCTGATCGCGCGATTGGTGTCGATGGTGATAGCCTTGGGCTTGTCACCCTCACCCTCGATGGCCGCTTCCGCGGGTTTTGCTTCCTTCTTCTTCTCGCGCCCCTCGGCCACGCCGCCCTGCGCGGGCTTGAAGTTGGCGACGAATTCCTCGATCTCCTCATCGCTGGCCGAACCGTCGTCAAACACCGCCAGCAGCGCGCCGACAGGCTCGGCTTCGCCGCCGTCCTCGACCACGATGCGGCGCACCGTGGCGTCATATTCGGCTTCGACCTCGTTGGTGATCTTGTCGGTCTCGATCAGGCAGATCAGGTCGCCGCGGGTAAAGCTGTCACCCTCGGCGAACTTCCATTCCGCCAATGTTCCCTCGGTCATTTCGATGCCCCATTTCGGCATCGTGAAGGCACGAATCTTTCCCATGGTCTCGCGCCTCCTCAGTTGTAGGCCAAGGCCTTGCGCACGGCAGCCTCGACCTTGTCGGGATTGGGAAGATAGGCGCTTTCCAGCTCACGCGCGAAGGGGATCGGCGTGTGCGGGGCGGTCACCATCTGGACGGGCGCCTTCAGGCTGGCAAAGGCCTTTTCGGCAGCCAGCGCGGCAATATCGGTGGCAAGGCTGCAACGCGGCGGCGCTTCGTCCACCACGACCAGCCTGCCGGTGACTTCGACGGAATCGAGGATCGCTTCCTCGTCCATCGGACTTGTGGTGCGCAGGTCGATCACATCCGCCCCGATGCCGTCTTCCGCCAACTTGTCTGCGGCCTTTTCCGCCATGCCGACCATCATGCCGGTGGCGACGATGGTCACGTCCTCACCCGCGCGGGTCAGCCGGGCGTGTCCGAAAGGTATGGTGAAATCGGGATCGTCGGGTACTTCACCCTTCATGGCGTACAGCGCCTTGTGCTCCATGAAGATCACCGGATCGTCGGTGCGGATCGCCTGCCGCAGCAGGCCGGCGACATCGGCGGGGGTGGTCGGCATCACGACCTTCAGCCCCGGCATGCCTGTCAGGATGCCATGCGGGCTCTGGCTGTGCTGCGCCGCCGCGTTATAGCCCGCGCCATAGACCATGCGGATGATCGCGGGACAGCGCGACTTGCCGCCGAACATATAGCGGAACTTGGCGATCTGGTTCCAGATCTGGTCGAGCGACACGCCGATGAAGTCGGCGAACATCAGCTCGGCGATCGGGCGCTTTCCCGACAGCGCAAGTCCGCCCGCCGCGCCGACGATGGCGCTTTCGGAGATCGGGGTGTCGATCACCCGATCCGCGCCGAATTCGTCGAACAGGCCGGTGCTGGTCGACCAGATCCCGCCGATAGCCTCGGGCCCGCCATCGGTGCCCATGCCGCCGACGACATCCTCGCCCAGTACGACGACACTGTCATCGCGTTTCATTTCCTGGAAGATCGTGTTGCGAACGGCTTCGCGATACATCATTTTTGCCACTGGATCGTCTCCGCCGGATCAATAATCGATATAGACGTCGGTCAGGACGTCCTCTGCCGTGGGCCGGTCGGCCGCGCGCGCGGCGGCGACGGCGTCGGCGATGGTCTTCGCCACCTCCTCGTCCACCTTGTCGAGGTCGCTGCCTTCCAGCAGCTTTGCCTCGGTCACGGTCTTGCGAAAGTTCTTGATGCAGTCCCGCTCGGCCCGGATGCGGTCCATCTCGCCCTCGCCGCGATAGCGCTGTGGGTCGCCCTCGAAGTGGCCGTAGAAGCGTTCGGTATCGAACTCGACCGCGGCCGGGCCGTTACCGGCGCGGACATGTTCCAGCACCTCGCGCATGGTCTCATAGACCGCGGTGAAGTCGGTGCCGTCCGCACGCCATACCTTCATGCCGAAAGCCTCGGCCCGGCTGGCGATGTCCTGCTTGGTCCCGACCGCGTATTTGTACCCGGTGTGCTCGGAATAATGGTTGTTCTCGAACACGATGATGGCGGGAGCATTCGTAACCACCGCCATGTTCATCGCCTCGAACGTGGTGCCCTGGTTGCAGGCCCCGTCGCCCGAAAAGGCGATAGCGACGCGCAGCTTGCCGTCGGCATCCTTGCCGTCCAGCTTGGCCGCCATGGCCGCGCCGACCGCGATCGGCGCGCCCGCACCGACGATGCCGTTGGCGCCCAGCATGCCCTTGTCGGTGTCGGCGATATGCATGGAACCGCCCTTGCCCTTGCACAGGCCTTCGCGGCTGCCCCAGATTTCCTTCATCATGCCGGTCACGTCACAGCCCTTGGCCAGGCAATGCCCGTGACCGCGGTGGGTCGAGACGATCTTGTCGTCGTCGGTCAGATGCTCGCACACCCCGACCGCGACCGCTTCCTGCCCGCAATAAAGATGGGTGAAACCGGCAATCTCACCGGTCTGGATCTCGTCGTGCAGCAGCTCTTCGAAATCGCGGATGGTCTTCATCCTGCGATAGGCCTGAAGCAGGTCCTCACGGCTCAATTGCATGCGTAACTCCCAAAATTCAAAGACCCAGCACGGTCTTGGCGATGATTGTCTTTTGTACTTCGTCGGTACCGCCGAAGATCGTCCATGCCCGGCTGTTGAGATAGCGCGCCGCGGCGACCTGTGCCTTGGGGCAGATGAAGGCGGGCGGCGTATTCTCGCCATAGAGCGGGCGCGCGGTGGGCAATTGCATGCCGGCGGGGCCGAACAGGTCGACGGCCAGCAGGTCAATATCCTGCCGCAGATTGGAAGCGATCAGCTTGGTCAGCGAGGTGAGCGGACCCGGCTTTTCCCCGCGCGCGATCTTCGACAGGATCTTCAGCTCGATCATTTCCAGCGACTGCGTCTCAAGCTTGAGCCGTGCGACGCGGCGGCGCCAGTCGCGGTCGTCGGACAGCTTGCCGCCGTTCCCATCCGACATGTCCTGCGATAGCTGGTACAGCTGGTCGAGGTCATAGGACAGCTTGGGCGCATGGCACGATCCGCCGCGCTCGTTCTCAAGCAGGAACTTGGCGATGGCCCAGCCCTGCCCTTCCTCGCCGACAAGGTCTTCAGCCGGAACCTCGACATTCTCCATGAAGACCTGGTTGACCTCGTGGTCGCCCGCCAGCGTCAGGATGGGCCGGACCGAGATGCCCGGCTGTTCCATGTCGACCAGCAGAAAGCTGATGCCCGCCTGCTTCTTCACGTCGGGATCGGTGCGCGCCAGCACGAACATCTTGTTCGACCAATGCGCGTGGGTGGTCCAGATCTTGGACCCGTTGAGGATATATTTGTCGCCTTCCTTCACCGCGCGCGTCTGCAGCGAGGCAAGGTCCGACCCGGCATTGGGCTCGGAAAAGCCCTGGCACCAGTAATCCTCGCCCGACAGGATGCGCGGCAGATATTTCTTCTTCTGCGCTTCGGTCCCGAAATTGAAGATCACCGGCGCGACCAGCTTCAGCCCCAGCACGGTCAGGTTGGGCGCGCCCGCCAGCGCGCATTCCTTTTCGAAGATATAGCGCTGGGTCGGGGTCCAGCCGGTACCACCGACATCTGCAGGCCATTGATAGGACAGCCAGCCCTGCTTGTTCAGCGCCTCGTTCCAGTCCTGCCCGATCTCCGGCTCGACGAAGACGGTTGGCGAAGCCTCCGCACCCTCGCGGATGCGGTCGGTGAGGTTTTCGGCCAGGAAGGTGCGGACCTCGTCGCGAAAGGCCTTTTCCTCGGCGCTCAGCTCGATATCCATCTCATCGCTCCAATATGGTGACCGCGGACACGCCGGGGGCACCGTAAACGTGGCTATAGGCGGTTTTCGGATCGCCCTGCACTTGCCGCGCACCGCCCTGCCCGCGCAATTGCACGACATTCTCGTACACCTGACGCAGACCGGATGCGCCGATCGGTTCGCCGCAGGCAAGGCAGCCGCCATCGGTGTTGACCGGCAGGCTGCCGTCCAGCTCGGTCAGGCCCTGCGCCAGCCAGCTTTCCTGTTCGCCGGCCTTGCAGAAACCGTTCTCGGCCATGTGCATCAGTTCGGCCCCGGCCTCGGTGTCCTGCAATTGCGCGACGTCGATGTCGGACGGGCCGATCCCCGCGATCTCGAACGCGTCGCGGCTGGCGATGCTGGTCGCGGTGCCGCCGCCGTCGACATCGGTGCTGGGGGCGAATACCTCGAAACTGCCGGGCGGGCGGGTGCGCATGGTCGCCGCCTTCAGCCGGATCGGCGTGATGCCCAGTTCGCGCGCCTTCTTCTCGCTGGCCAGCAGCAGCGCAACGCCGCCCTCTGCCGGAGAGCAGAACATGTATTTCGAATAGGGATCGGACACCATCGGCCCGTCCAGGATCACGTCCAGCGGCACCGGCTCTCGCCGCCAGGCATGCGGCGCGCGCGATCCGTTGCGGAACGCCTTTTCGGCGACCAGCCCCAGCGTCTTTCGCGATATTCCGTTCAGCGCCATATAGCGCATGATCTTGCAGGCGAAGAACTGGGTGGTGACCATATACCCCGCCTCGCCGTACCATTCGGGGAGGTTGTATTCGGCAGGCTTGGCATCGAACGCGCCGCGCGGATGCTTGTCGAAACCGACAGCAAGGCCAATCTCCGCCTCGCCCGACTTGATCGCCATCTGCGCGGAAAACAGCGCCGATCCGCCCGCCGCGCAGCCATTGCGGACATTGATGAACTGCACCCCGGTCAGGCCAAGCTGGTCGACCATGGTGTCGGGATTGCCCGCCGCGTCCGATGCGCCATAGGCGAACTGGACGTCCTTCCATTCCAGACCCGCATCCTGCATCGCCTGACGCACGGCAAACACGCCCTGGTCGACCCCGCTCATCCCCTCGGTCCGGCCAAACGGGTGGATACCGATGCCGATGATGCAAACGTCGCCCATCACGCCGCCTCCGCCTGTGCGCCCGCGGCGGGGCGGAACGCGGGGATCAGCACGCTTTCGCCATCGGCCTTGTCGAAGGGGGCAGGCTCGAACTCCAGCTTCATGCCGATGCAGATCGCATCGAAATCGACGCCGGTCAGCCGCGCCTCGACGATGGTTTCGCCGGGCAGTTCAACATAGCCGATGGGGTAAGGCTCGAATGCCTCGGGCCCGGCATAGGGCGGGCTCTTGGGACGAAAGCGCTGGATCGTATAGCTCCACAAGGTGCCGGTGCGCGACAGGGGAACAGGCTCGAAACGGTCATTGGCGGGACAGGGAAAGACGATGCGGCCGGTTTCCCGGTCACGCCCGCCGATCAGGCGCGGCGGGTTTTCGGGCGTGAAAAGCCCTTCTGCTATCGCATCCATTCCAGTCCCCTCCGCCCGGTTGGCGGGCATGATTCGTCTTGTCGTTGACGCATCTAAGCGCAAAGCCGGACAGGATGCATGCTGCCCAAATTGCTAGGCGGCCTGTCGCGCGGGCGCGAAAACGCGCCGTTCGGCACCCGACCGGACGGCCAGCGCGCCCGTAAATCGTGGTCAGTTGACCGAGAGATAGCCCAGCTGCGCCGCCTTGAAGACGGTCTGGCTGCGGTTGACCGCGTTCAGCTTGGTCGAGGCATTGTGAATGTGGAACCGCACCGTCGCCCTGCTACGCGAGATGATCATGCTGATTTCCATGTCGGTCTTGCCGATGGCGGCCCAGCGCAGGCATTCCACCTCGCGCTTCGACAGGCGCGAACCGGGCGGCAGCGCCTCCATGTCGGCCATCGCGCGGGTATAGCTGCGGATGAAGGCGCGCGCATAGATGCCCAACATCGCGCCATATTTGCCGAACTCTTCCGACAGGTCCACGCGCGAGGTGTCGATGGGATTGAAGCTGACCGCGCCGATCTTGCCGAACACCATGTGCACCGGGACCACGATCGCCGCCCGCGTGCGCGCCCGGCTTTCGAAATTATTGAGGTCGATCGCATCCAGATAGGGATTGGGGATCGGCAGGTGGAACCCGTCCTGGTTGATCCAGAAGGGATCGTTCTCGAACCGGCAGGCCGAGGTGATCGGCGATTCCAGCGCGATGCGCGGGCTGCGCCACCACGCATTCTCGCTGTCGGACCAGCCGAAGATCTCGCTGGCAAGGATATTGCCGTCGGTATCGACGGGCGTTCGCTTGTCTGCGATGTCATGCGCGGGGGCCGCGCGCATGTCGTGCTCCGCCGCGATCTCCGCCAGCGCGGTTGCCGCCGGCCGAATGTCGTCGGGCGTGACGATGGTGACATCGTCCAGCCGGTCGATGGTAAACTTGGTCATGTGATACCTCTCCGCCCGCGACGATAGTCAGCGCCCCCGCAAAGGACAATGCGCTATTTGGTAACCGAACGCCGCACGAAGCGTGTTTTGGGAATACCCTATTATTTTGCAGAGCCTTCGCGCCGCCGCTTTGCTGCTACCCCTTCCGGCGGAGAGGAGCAGACGATGAACTTCGAACTTACCGAAGACGAGGAAATGCTGAAGGCCGTGGTCGAACGATTCGTCGCCGACCGCTATGATGTCGAAAAGCGCCGCAAATATCTGAAGGAACCCGGCGGCTACAGCGCCGAGAACTGGTCGGTGCTTGCCGAGCTGGGCCTGCTGGCGATCCCGTTTTCCGAAGACGATGGCGGCCTCGGGCTCGACGCGACGGCGCTGTCTGTGGTTTTCCAGGCGCTGGGCCGCGGCATCGTGGTCGAACCTCTTCTGGAAAGCGCCATACTGCCAGGCCTCTATCTGGCCGCCAGCCTGTCGGGCGAGACGCGCAGCGAATGGGTGGAAGCGATCCTTGCCGGCGAACGCCGCGTCGCTTTGGCGCGCGCAGAAGCGGGGATGCAGGATGCACAGTGGTCGGTCGCGCTGAGGGACGGTGCGAACGGATCGGCCGTGTTGTCGGGACGCAAGCCCTATGCCATCGCGGGCGGTGAGGCCGACGCCTTTATCGTGGCCGCCCCGCAGGAGGACGGCGCGCAGGCACTGTTCCTCGTCCCTGCCGATGCCGAAGGGCTTGAGCTGCGCGAATGGCGGTTCGCAGACGGCAGTTTCACCGCATCTCTCATTCTGGACGACGTAGAGGTTCCCGCCGACCATCGGCTGACCCTGTCCGAAGGCATGAGTGAGCGGATCGAGACGCTGGCGACGCTTGCCCGGACCTCCGAGGCATTGGGCGTGATGGACGCCATGTTCAAGGAAACGCTGGATTATCTGCGCACGCGCGAACAGTTCGGCACCAAGATCGGCAAATTCCAGGCGATCCAGCACCGCATGGCGGCGCTCTACGCCACGCTGGAGCAAAGCCGTTCGCTGATCGACACCGCCATCGTCAGCGAGGGGACCGAGCGCTTTGCTGCCAATACGCTAGGCGCGCGGGCATTCATCGCCGAGCATTCGCTGAAACTGGGGCACGAGATGATCCAGATGCACGGCGGCATGGGCATCACCGACGAGCTGACGATCGGGCAGGCGCACAAGCGGCTGCTGGTCCTCTCGCGCTGGCCCGAACAGCCGCACGCGACTTTGGATCGCTATGCGGAGGCGATGTAGCGGTTCAGCGCATTCCTCCACAAAGGGACAGGCGCTGCGCTCCCGGCTGGTTTGCTAAGGTGCAGGCAAGGCAAAAAGACCGGGAGAGCGAGACATGAACCAGCAGACAGCCGTTCCGCAACCGATGGACGGACGCGACCCTTCGAACCTGCGCGGCGATGCGATCACGGGCGACCGCTATTATTCAAGGGAATTCGCGCAGAAGGAATGGGACCATCTGTGGACCAAGATCTGGCACATTGCCGGACGCACCGCCGATATCCCGGAGGCGGGCGATTTCCTCGTCCATAATTTCATGAAGGAATCGGTGATCGCGGTGCGTCAGGACGACGGATCGGTTCGCGCCTTCTACAATTCATGCGGCCATCGCGGCATGCGCATGGTCGACCAGTCCAGTTCGGTCGACGCGTTCCATTGTCCCTATCATGGGTGGAAATGGGGCAAGGACGGCGTGCTGGTCCATGCTCAGGACGCCGATGTCGATTTCGCGCGTGGCAATCCGTGCGGAAAGCTGAAGCTCAATGAGCTGCGCTGCGACACATGGGGCGGTTTCGTGTGGTACACGATGGACGATGACGGTCCGTCGCTGGAGGAGTATCTGGAGCCGATGGTCGCGCTCTATCGCGGCTATCCCATGGATACGGCGGTGCGCGTCGCGTGGTACCGGATCGAGCTGAACGCCAACTGGAAATTCGTCACCGACAATTTCTCGGAAAGCTATCACACCCGCACCGCGCACCCGCAGGTGCCGCCATGGATCGACCAGGATGTCGATTCCGCCCGGCACGAGATGTGGCCCAAGGGCCATGGCCGCACGGTCCAGCCGATGCGCCCTTCGCTGTCGGACCGGCCCGAAGGCGGCGGCAATGCCATGTTCGAGGCGGAATTGCGCAAGTGGGACATCGATCCCGGCAAATACGACAGCTACGAGGATTTCGCGTTCCAGGGCTGGAAGGATCTGAAGGCCGCCAAGCAGAGATTGTGGGCCGAGAAGGGCTATGTCCACTACAAGGATATGAACGACGAGGAGATCACCGACAGCCCGCACACGGTGATCTTCCCAAATGTCACCATCAGCTTCCTGCCCGACAATCTGGTCTTCTTCCGGTCCGAACCGCATGCCGAGGATCCGGAGAAATGCTATTTCGACCTGTGGTGCATGGCCTTCCCGGTTGAAGGCCAGACCGAGGTGGAATCGATCATGGCGGGGCCAAAACCGCTACGCGAAGTGCTGGAATGCGAACACCGCAGGTTCGACGGCGGCGAAGGCATTCCCGAGCTGCGCGACCAGATCGTGTTTCAGGACATGGAACTGGCCGAGAACATGCAGGCGGGCATGCATTCGCGCGGATACAAGGACGCCTATCTGTCCGATCAGGAAACCCGCGTGCGCTTTTTCCACGAGGTGCTGAACGACTGGCTGGAGGGCCGCCGACCGTAAACAGCGCCGCCCCGCCCCCTGTCCTTTAGCCCAGTATCCTGCGCCTCTCCCGCCGAAATATAACAGGTGTTATAAAAAGGGAGAAGCAGGATGGCGAAGGATGTGAACTGGAGCTGCGAGGCCGATGTGGTCGTGCTCGGTTCGGGCGGTGCGGCCATGACGGCGGCCATCGCGGCGCATGATTTCGGCGCGAAGGACGTGGTGATCCTGGAAAAGACCGGCATGGTCGGCGGCACCACCGCCATGTCGGGCGGCATGCTTTGGATCCCCGGCAACCATCACCAGATCGAAGCGGGGATCGAGGAGGATGACGAGGATGTCGTCGCCTATCTCGATGCGCTGGCGCCGGGCCAGCTCGACCCCGATACGCTGATGGCGTTCATGGAAACCGGCCCCGAAATGATCCGCTGGTTCGAAGATCACACCCCGGTGCGCTTTCACGCCTTTGCCGATTTTCCCGACTATCAGCCCTATATGCCCGGCGCGAAGCCCGACGGCGGGCGTTCGCTGGATAACGAGGCGTTTTCGTTCGAGCGGCTGGGCAAATGGGCGGCCCGCGTCAATCCCAGCAAGATGGCCTATCCCTTGCGCGGCAGCCTGATGGAAGCGACCACCGGCGCGCTGGACGAGGCGAAGCTGGCCGAACGGGAAGCGGGCGATTATCGCGGGCTGGGGCAGGCGCTCGCCGGATCGCTGTTCCTTGGCGTGGTGGAACGCGGCATTCCGGTTGAATTCGAGACGCGCGCCCGCCGGCTGGTCAAGGAAGAGGGCCGCGTGATCGGCGTCATTGCCGAGGATGCGGACGGCAAGGACATCGCCGTGCGCGCCCGCCGCGGGGTGGTGATCGCCACCGGCGGCTTCGAATGGAACGAGTCGCTGGTGAAGACCTTTCTGCGCGGCCCCCTCACCGGCCCCGTCAGCGTGCCCGAGAACGAGGGCGACGGCCTGCTGATGGCGATGGAAGCAGGCGCTCAGCTCGGCAATATGAGCCATGCCTACTGGATGCAGAGCGCGCTGGAATTCAAGCCGCAGCACCGCGACGCCAAACCCAATTACATGCTGGGATCGGACGAACGCGCCCGCCCCGGCGCGATCCTCGTCAATCGCAAGGGACAGCGCTTCGTCAACGAGGCGGCGAACTACAACGCCATCGGCAAATCGCTGCATGCGTTCGACGCGGGCACGCACAGCTATGCCAACCTGCCCTACTGGCTGATCATCGACCAGCGTTACCGCGACCGTTATCCCACATTCAACACGCCGGCGGGCGGGCCGGTGCCGTCCTACATGATAGAGGGCGCGACGCTGGAGGAACTGGCCGAAAAGGCGGGCATCGATCCGGCAGGACTGGCCGCGACGGTCGCGCGCTTCAACGAGATGGTTCGCGGTGGCCACGACGACGATTTCCAGCGCGGCGACAACAGCTATGACAACTTCTACATGTGGGGGGACACCTCATACGACCCGCCCTTCCGCACGCTGGGCGCGATCGACCAGGGCCCGTTCTTCGCCGTGCAGATGGAGTCGGGCGCGCTGGGCACCGCTGGCGGGCCGAAGACCAACGCCAATGCGCAAGTGCTGGACTGGAACGGCGACGTAATTCCCGGCCTCTACGCAGCAGGCAATGCGATGGCCGCCGTTCTGGGCGAGGCCTATGGCGGCGCGGGCGGGACGCTGGGGCCGGGCATGACCTTCGGCTTTATCGCGGGCCGCCATCTGGGGACGCATATCCCCAATCGCTAGGTGGCGGACCCCTCGGGGATGAGGCTGGAGGCGACGAGGCGCAGGATTTCAATCTGCCGCGCCGGCGGCCAGCCCTCGGGATCGAACACCGCCTGCGTCGCGATTCCCGCCACATTGGACAACAGCGCCTGCGCCACCAGCCGGGCCTTTTCGCCATCCTCCATCGTGCCGGTCTGCAGGAGAGCGCGGTGGAACAAATCCACCGCCTCGCGGCTGCGCTGTTTCTGTTCGGTCAGGAATGCGTCGTCGCCCGTCGCCCTGCCCCAGAAGGCCAGCCAGATCCGCCAGCGATCCGCCCTTTGTTCGTCGAGCGGCAATATGGCGCCGATGCAATCCACCAGCGCTCCGCCTGCCTGCGCAGCGCGTTCGACCTCGGCGACGGTCTCTTCCATGCGCAGGCGATAGGCCGACAGCAGCAGATCCTGCTTGCCGCGAAAATAATGCGACACGATCGAGGTACTGCAATCGGCCGCACGCGCGATCTCGCGGATGCTCGCGGCCTCAAGGCCGTGGCGCGCGATATGGGTCGCGGCAATATCCGCCACTGCATCGCGGCGGGCCTGATGGTCGACGATCTTGGGCATTGGCTGGGCGGGCAATCCATGGGCGGCATCGGAAACAGCGCCGTTCTTCCGTGAAATGGCGCATACCGCAAGCTGGCGATAAGACCAGACGCTTGCCCCGCCTGTCAGCGCTGCTAGCGTTCCGCCCGATGAATGCCGCCGCGCCGCCCTATCCCCGCACGATCCGCCTTGGCGAAGGACCGCCGCGCGATCCCCCGCGCGCGCTGGCGCAGGAACAGCCTGTCGCGTTCGAATTCAACGGGCTGGCCTATGCGGTGATGCTGGCGACTCCCCGCGATCTTGAGGATTACGCGGTCGGCTTCACCCTTGCCGAGGGGTTGGCGGTCAGCGCCGAGGAGATCATCGCCATCTCCATCGCGCCGGTTGACAAGGGCACCATCGTGCGCGTCACCCTGCCCGACGCTCGCGCCCAACCATTGCGCGAACGCCTGCGGCTGCGACTTGTCGAGGGAAGCTGCGGCCTCTGCGGCCTCGAAAGCATCGAGGAAGTGCTGCGCCCCCTCCCCCGCCTGACCGCCCGGCCCCGCATCGATGCAGGCGCGATAGGCCGCGGTTTGGCCGGACTGCGCGATCACCAGCCGCTGGGGCGCGACACCGGCGCAATGCATGCCGCTGCCTTTTGCGACGCGGACGGCGCGATCCTGTTCGCGCGCGAGGATGTCGGGCGGCACAACGCGCTCGACAAGCTGGTCGGCGCGATGATGCGCGCGGGCGCCGATCCCCGGTCGGGCTTCGTGCTGCTGTCGGCCCGCTGCTCGTGCGAGCTGGTGGAAAAGACCGTGCGGGCGGGCGTGCCGGCGCTGGTCACGATTTCCGCCGCCAGCGACCTCGCCCTGTCTCGGGCGCGGGAATCCGGCCTCACCCTCGTCTCGCTGGCGCGGGCCGACAGCGCGCTGGTGATGCACGATCCGCATGACCTTTTGGGCTGAACCGCCCTTCTTCGTTTGAAAAGGGACCGATGCGGCGGGACATTCGTTACCGTCGCAGCATCCGCGAAAGGACATCCCATGGCCGACGATCTTCCCCGCCCGCACCAGTATGATTACGCCACCGGCGGCTGGGGATCCGTCAAGGGCATGACGCGGATCGAGCTGAAGGCCAAGGCCGCGCCCGGCGCATTGCTGACATTGAAGGACCAGAACAAGCCGGGCGGCTATATGTGCTCCTCCTGCGCATGGACCAAGCCCGAGGATCCGCACGCGTTCGAATTCTGCGAGAACGGGGCGAAAGCCACGCTGTGGGACCTCACGATCGATCGCTGCACGCCCGAATTCATGGCGCGTCACACGGTGACCGAATTGCGCGGACTGGGCGATTACGCGCTCGAACGGCTGGGCCGCCTGACCGAACCGATGCGCTATAATCCCGCCACCGACCGGTACGAACGCGTCGCATGGCGCACCGCCTTTGACGAGATCGGCGCGCAATTGCGCCAGTTGGACCCAAAGTCGGTAACCTTCTACGCCAGCGGCAAGGCGGCGCTGGAACCGTCATACCTCTATGCCCTGTTCGCCCGCGCCTATGGCCATAACAATCTGCCCGACAGTTCGAACATGTGCCACGAGACGACCTCGGTGGGCCTCAAGAAGGTAATCGGATCGTCCGTCGGCACCTGCCAGATGGACGATTTCGACCATGTCGACGTCATCTTCTACATGGGCCAGAACCCCGGCACCAATTCCCCGCGCATCCTGCACACGCTGCAAAAGGCGGTGCAGCGCGGCTGCAAGATCATCGTCTTCAACCCGCTGAAGGAAAAGGGCCTGCGCGAATTCGTGAATCCGCAGAACCCGATCCAGATGACCATCGGCAAGCCGACCAGGATCGACCACATGTATTGCCAGGTGCGCCCCGGCGGCGACATCGCGGCGCTGATGGGCGTGTGCAAGCGCGTGCTGGAACTGGACCGCGAGGCGCGCGAGAAAGGCGCGGCAGACGTGCTGGACCGCGCGTTTCTTGACGCGCACACCACCGGCTTCGACGCCTTCCTCGCCAAGGTGGAATCGACCGGCTGGGACGAGATCGAGCGCGCCAGCGGCCTTTCCCGTGCCGAGATGGAAGAGGCGGGCGACATCTATGCCAAGGCGGGCAATGTCATGGGTATCTATGGCATGGGGCTGACCCAGCATGTCCACGGCTCGCAATCGATCGGCATGCTGGTCAACCTGCTGCTGCTGCGCGGCAATATCGGGCGCAAGGGTGCGGGATGCTCGCCCATTCGCGGCCATTCCAACGTGCAGGGCCAGCGCACTGTCGGCATTACCGAGAAGGTCAAGCTGGCCCCGGTGGAGAAATACCGCGAATTGTTCGACCTCGAAACGCCGGAGGAGGACGGGCACAATACGGTCAGTTTCCTCGAAGGCGTGCTCGATGGATCGAACAAGGGTTATATCGGGCTGGGCGGCAATCTGGCGAAAGCCGTGCCCGATCATGAGCTTGTGCACGAGGCATGGGGCAACATGGAACTGACCGTCCATGTCGCGACCAAGCTCAACACCACGCATTGCATGCCGGGAAAGAACAGCTGGATCCTGCCCTGCCTCGTCCGCGCGGAGGAGGACATGCAGGCCGGCGGCAGCCAGTGGGTCAGCATGGAGGACAGCTTCAGCCATATCTATGGCAGCCGATCGTCCCGCACCCCCGCCAGCCCCCATCTGAAAAGCGAAACCGCCATCGTCTGCGGCCTGGCCAAGGCAACGCTGCAAGGCAGCCACCCGAAACTGACCTGGGACGAATGGACAGACGATTATTCCCGCGTCCGCGACTGCATCGCCGCCACCTATCCCGACGAATTCCACGACATGAACGCCCGCATGAACAAGCCGGGCGGCTTCTATCGCGGCAATGCCGCGCGCGAGCGTGAGTGGAAGACCGATAGCGGCAAGGCGGAGTTCACCGATCCCACCACGCTGAACGCCTGCGGCATCGGCGACGCCGAGGGGCGCTTCCACCTCGTCACGCTGCGGTCCAACGACCAGTTCAACACGACCGTCTATGGCCACGACGACCGGCTGCGCGGCCTGTCGGGCAGCCGCATGATCGTGATGATGAAGCCGGAAGACATGCGCGCCCATGCACTGGCCGAGGGCGACATGATCGCGCTGGTCACCGATGCGGGCGAGGCACCCGGCGGGCGCAATGAAACGCAGCGTCGGGTCGGCGGATTGAAAGTGGTGCCCTATGACCTGCCCACGGGAACGCTCGCGGGCTATTTCCCCGAGGTTAATCCGCTGATCCCGCTATGGTATCACGACAGGCTGTCGCAGACCCCCGCCAGCAAGGGCGTGCCCGTCCGCATCGAACGGGCCTGACGCCGCGCGGTCGTCTGCCTATTCCATCGCCTGATAGATCAGGGCGCGCAGCTTGCCGGGAATGTCATTGTCGCCCGAGGGGAGCAGCTGGACCATGTAGGACACGGTCAGGTGCTCCTTGGGGTCGACCCAGTACTGGCTGGCATAGGCCCCGCCCCAGCCGAATTCGCCTTCCGATCCCGGCTCGCCCGCCAGCCCCAGATCCTCGCGGATCGCGAAGCCGAGGCCAAAGCCCTTGCCCGCCGCATAGCCGATCTCGGGCACGAGATGGTTCACCGTCATCAGCTCGACCGTCTTAGGGCTGAGGTAGCGCCGCCCGTCCAGCTCGCCGCCCCGCCGCATCATCTCGAGAAAACGGCTGTAATCCGCTGCCGTCGACAGCAGCCCCGCCCCGCCCGAAAACGCGACGCGCGGCCCGTCGAGATAATGGCCCTGCCCGAACGGCTTCTCGCTGCCCGCATTGGCGGCATCGGGCGCACGGCTGCTGCCGTCTTCCTCATCCGCATAGACCACCGCCAGCCGGTCCGCCTTGCCGCGCGGCAGATAGAAAGAGGTGTCCTTCATCCCCAGCGGCTCGATCAGCCGCTCGCGCAGGAACGCGTCCAGCGTCTGCCCGCTGATCGTCTCGACCACCACCCCAAGAATGTCCGTGTTATAGCCATAGACGAACGCCTCGCCCGGCTGCCGCGCCATGGGCAGCGCCGCCATGCGGGCGACGACGGCGGACACAGGCTCGTCCCGGTTCGCGAAATACCAGTGGGTGATCCCCGCCTTGCGCCATGCATCCTCTGCCGGACCGTCACCATAGGAAATGCCCGCCGTATGCGTCAGCAAGTCGCGGATCGTGATCGGGCGCTTGGCGGGCACCACGTCATAGCCGCCCCCCTCGCGCGCCACGGCGACAGTCGTGTCCTGCCATTCGGGCAGATGCTTGCCGACCGGATCGTCGAGCAGCAGGCGGCCTTCCTCCACCAGCATCATCGCGGCCACGCTGGTCAGCGCCTTGGACTGAGAGGCGATGCGAAAGATCGTGTCCTCGCGCATGGGGGCCCGCGCCTCGCGGTCGCGCCAGCCCACGGCCCGCGAATAGACGTCGCGTCCGTCCTGCTGCACCATTACCACCGCGCCCGCGATGCGGTTCTCCTCGACCTGCTGCTCCAGAAGGGCTGTGATGCGTTCCAGCCTTTCGGCCGAGAAACCATGCGCAGGTGCCTGCTCGGCAATGGCCGCGGTCTGCGCGGCGGCAGGCCCTGCCGGAACCGTCAGTGCCGAGAATGCCAGAATGGCGGGGAATATTTGCGCAATCACCGGTTTCAACCGCCGTCTCCCTTTCGTCATGTCCTGCCGCCGCGCGATCATTTGCGCTGCACCTTCATCGCCGATCCGTCATAGACCAGCGCATATTCGCCATTGGGCGCAAAGTCGGGCGCCTGCGCCGCGCCGGGGTCATGGAAGCGCACCGATATGGCGCGGTTTCGCGCCATGCTGTCGAACTCGCCCTGCCGCGCGCCGATGGTCAGCGTGCCGCTCGCCTCGTCCCATTGCAGCGGGATTTCGGACCGCGCGCCCTGCTCGTATGCGCGGGTCGTGCCCTCATCCTCGTGCCAGATGAATTGGCCGTCCGCGCCGGTGAAGACATGCAGCACGACCGGGCCATCGGGCTTCTCGCCGGTGTGCTGGATCGCGGGGCCGGTCGGGACGATGGATCCGGCGCGCACGAATACCGGTATGCTCTCCCGCGCGGCGGCGGCGGCGATCGCCTGTCCGCCGCGGTGGAATGCGCCGCTGCGCCAGTCGTACCAGTCGGCGCCTGCGGGCAGATAGACCTGCCGCTCGCGCGCTCCGAACTCGGTAACAGGAGCTATCAGGAACGCCTTGCCGAACATGTACTGGTCGTCGATGTCCCACACGCGCCGGTCACCTGCGAAATCCATCGCCAGCCCGCGCATGATCGAACCGTCGCGCCAGTAAGTGTCCGCCGCGACCGAGTAGATATAGGGCATCAGCCGGTAACGCTCTTCCAGCGATCCGACCATCGCATCGTACATCGCCCGGTCGTCCTTCGCGAGTTCGTAGACCTCGCGGAACGGAAACTCGCCGTGGCTGCGGAACAGCGGGGTCCATTGCCCGAACTGGAACCAGCGCAGGTACAGCTCGCGCCATTCGTCCTGATGCGCGGGGTCCTGCTGCGTATAGCGATCCTCGACCGAAAATCCGCCGATGTCGTGCGTCCAGTTGGGAATGCCCGACATCGACAGGTTCACGCCCGCCGAGATCTGGTCGCGCAGATCGTCCCAGCGCGCCGCGACATCGCCCGACCACAGCGCCGAACTCGCGCGCTGGATGCCGCCGAAGCCCGACCGCGTCAGGATGAAGGGCCGCTTGTCCGGCTGCGCCTCGCGCAGGTTCTCGGCAAAGCCCAGCGCGTGGATCAGCGGATAGGAATTGAACACCGCAGCGCCGGGGCCGCGCGCGGTCGGGCCCATCTGGTATTTGCGCTCTTCGATCGAAAGGTTGGAGTGCCAGTCCGGCTCCACCGCATCCAGCCACCATGCATCGAAACCCTTCGACACCAACGCCTCGTCGATCTGCTTGAAATACAGGTCGCGCGCGTCCTTGGTATAGGGGTTGTAGAACGTATTGGCATAGCCCGGCCCGACCCAGTCCTTCTGCCCCGCCTCAAGCGGACGGCGATAGAGGAAGCCCTGTTCGTCCAGCTGCTTGCCGTATTCCGTATCGGGATAGAACTTGGGCCAGACCGAGATCATGATGTTGCCGTCCATCGCATGGACCTCGTCCACCATGCGATCGGGGTCGGCAAAGCGCGAGGCGTCGAATTCATGGCTGCCCCACCTGGGATCTTCCCAGTACCGCCAGTCGAGCACGATATTGTCGATGGGGATCCGCCGTTCGCGATAGGTGCGCAGCACGTCCAGCAGCTGGTCCTGCGTCTCGTAACGCTGGCGGCTCTGCCAGAACCCATAGGCCCATTTGGGTAGCATGACCGCCTTGCCGGTCAGCGCGCGATAGCCCGCGATGGCGCCGTCGATGCTGCCGTCGCCCGCGACGAAATAATAATCGATGCCCTTGCCCACTTCGGACGAGAGCCAGACCGAATGGCGATCCGCCTCGGGCAAGGGATCGCTGCCATACAGCGCGATATAGCCCTGGTTCGGCTCCCACTCGATCCGCAGCTCGACCGGCTCGCCCGCCTGCATCGGCAGTTCGAAATTATGGAACCAGGGGTTCCAGTTCTGCCGCCAGCGGTTCAGCACTTCTTCGCCATTGGCGAAGACCTTTACATAGCTCGACGAATAGAGCCGGAACTTGTGCGTGCCCGTCGCCTCGGGCCGGACGGTGCCGGTCCAGACCACCTTCTGCTTCTGCGCGGAGATGCCAGCGGTATTCTGCCCGCTTTCGGGCGTGGCGATGGTGCCCGCCTTCGCCGCCTCGGGCCATTTCGCCTGGTCGCGGATGAACTGGTAGTTGATCGCGGGCTCCACCTGCCGCACCGCCAGATCGTCGCCGAGGTAATATTCCGCCTGCCAGCCGGGCTTGCCATCGGTGGTGACGGTCAGGCCCCCCTCGTCCGCTCCGGCGCCGACAAGCTGCGGCGCGCGCGGATCGCCGAAGCGGGTGATGGATTCGTTGTCCCACAAGAGGCCATATCCCCGCGTCGAGACGAGGAAGGGCACCGCGATGTCCATATTGTGCTGGGCGAGTTCGACGTCCTCGCCATTATAGTTCATCTGCCCGTTCTGGTGCTGGCCAAGGCCATAGATGCCCTCGTCCGTGCCGCGGTTGAACTGCTGGCTGATGGCGACGAAATCCTCGCCCTCGATCGTGACGGGCCGGAACGCGCCGCGCCCCGCCTCGTCCAGCAGCACCGTGCCCGCAGAATCCAGAAAGCGCACATGCCCGTCCGCCAGCCGCACTTCGGCAGTGGCGGTGGGTGTCGCGATGGTGACCATCCCGCCGCTTTCGGTCAGGGTGAAATCATCGCTCGGCCGTTCGGTCACCATCAGGCTATCGGGCAGGTCGAAGCTTTCGTCCGGCAACGCGCTGACGCGAAAGCGCCCGTCGCCATAGACCAGCACGCGAAGCTGATCGGCAGGGCCGCTGTCGGGCGTGACGATCACGCCATGCTCCAGCCGCTCGACCTCTGCCGCGATGGCGGGAAAGGCGCTGGCCGACAATGCAAGCGCGGCAAGCGCGGAAAAACGGGTCTTCATTGGCCGGTGCCTTTTACTGATAGCTGCCCACGGTGACCTTCAGGAGCACCGGCTGGCTGTTGAAATTCAATCCGTGGTCGGTCTGGTCGCCGTTCCACACGCGCCGCATGACAAAGCTGCCGTCCTCGGCCAGCATGCCTTCCTCGACCCGCAGCATCGCGGCGCTTTCGCCCGGCTTCGCTTCGGCAAGGGCGATGCGGACGCGCGCATTCGATCCGGCGATCAGGAATTCGTCCGCACCGGTCTGCACGATGACGGCCCCGCCCACGGACTTGCAGTCGGTGGGGTGCGGCGTGTCGGGCATCCAGGCGGCATCGCGTTCGCCGAACTGCCATTCGCCATATTGGACGGTCGCCTTCCACCGCCCCATGACCGTAGACTGGCTGGAACCGTCGGCAGGCTTGGCCGCGCCCCATGTCGGGTTCTGCGCCGCCACCCGCGCCCATGCGCCTGCCATCGGCGCGAACAGGCGGTATTTGGACGCAAACGCTTCGACCGTCTCGTCGTCCAGCTGCTGCGCGCCGAGGGGGAAGTTCGAATAATCCGTCTCATCCATCCCGAACGGGGCGAAGCCGATCGCCCCATGCCCCAGCGCGGTCCACCAAAGGCGCGCATATTCCGCCGCATTGCCGATTTCGGGGATCATCAGCGGATTGTCGGGCCTTGTATAAAGCCGCATGATCTCCGCCGCCTGACGCTCGTCGCGCATATAGATGTCGGGCGCGACCAGATCGATATGCGGGGCGGCCGCCTTCCACACATCGATCACCGGCCAGTCGGGTCCGCCGCTCGCGCCCCCTCCCTCGCCCGGCGCGGCGAAGGGATCGCTCAGCGCGGCATTGGCGTACATCGGCAGGTCCAGCACCTGCTGCCCCGCCGCCGCGATCTCGTCGATATAGCGCGCGGTGTGCCATGCGTTGAACGCGCTATCCGCCAGCGGTCCGAAAGCCTCGCGCCAATTGCCGGACTTGCCGTTGTGGCGCGCCAGCTCGTCGGGGATGGGCGCGGCGAACAGCGCATCGGCCTCCGCCGAATGGTCGCGCTTCTGGCCATAGACGCCCGCCTCGTTCTGGGGCTGCACCATGATGACGGTGTGGTCGGGATCATTTTCCCGCAGCCAGCGCATCAGCGCGACAAAGGCACGCTTGTCCGCCTCCAGCGTGCTGCGCGAATGAGGCGACAGAGCGTAATGGAGGTTGCCCTCGGGCGTCCTCATGCGGGGAAAGCGCTTGGTGTCGGTCTTCACCCACATCGGCGCATAGGACGGCCCGGTGTTCTTCCACGTCGCGAACCACAGCAGCACCAGCCGCATGTCCTGCTCGCGCGCACCCTTCAGCAGCGCCTCCAGATAGGAAAAATCGAAGCGCCCTTCCTCGGGTTCGATCTGCTCCCACGCGACCGGGATTTCCAGCGTGTTGGCGTGCAGCCGCTCCATCATCGGCCAGACCTGCGGCAGGACCGAGGGATAATTGCTGGAATTGTGGGCCTGCGCGCCCAGCATCAGGAACGGCTCGCCATCGACCATCAGCAGGTGCTTGCCGTTCTCGCTCTCGATCCGCGGCAGCGGCTGCTGCGCGAACGCGGGCGTGGCCAGCGCCACCAGTGCCGCCATTGCGCATCGCCACAATAGTGCGGTCATCGTCCCCCCTTACCCCGGCCTCGCTAGCATCGGGCCCCGTTTGGACCAGAGTGACGCCAAGCGCGCCATTTCGCAAGTAGTCAGACTAATTGCCGAACGCCGCAGCGGTGAACAGCGGCGCGGCCCGAACTAGGGGAATCTACGTGCCAGAGCGCGCGAGCTGGAAGAAATTATAAACAAAATCACTCTATTGCGTTCCGGCCATTGGTGACTTCTCGCCATCGGGACACGGAGTTATCATGCGCATACTGGCCTGCCTGGCATTCGAGCACGACTGGCGGCTGGTGCTTCTGGCCGCTTTCATCTGCACAATCGGCGCCTTCGTCTCGATCATGCTGTTCAAACGAGCGATCGAGGAAGACAGCGCCTCGCGCTTTCACTGGTGTTTCCTGGCTGCGGTGGCCGCCGGATCGGTGACCTGGGCCACCCATTTCATCGCGATGCTGGGCTATCACTCGCTTGTGCCTGTGACGTTCGACGGCCCGCTGACGGTCATATCCGCGGTGATCGCAGTGGCGGGGATCGGCGCCGGTCTCTTCATCGCAACAACGATGCGGCAGCGGACGGCGACCCTGCTGGGCGGCGGGATCATCGGGCTGGCCATCGCCGCCATGCATTATGTCGGCATGTTCGCCTATCGCGCCGAAGGTGTCGTTCACTGGCAATCGTCATATGTCGCCGGTTCCGTCGCGATCTCGGTCCTGCTGTCGGTTGCCATGATCGACCGGCTGTTCGCATCGCGCGGCCGGCGGCCAGACGCCGCATGGGCGCTGTTCGTGACCGCCATCGTCGGCCTGCATTTCACCGGCATGGCCGCGTTTTCGGTGACCCCGATACCGGGCCTGCCCGCCGCCTCGAACGCCGAGGCCTTCGCCGCCTTGGCATCGGCCATCGCCATGGTCGCGGCGATCATCGTCGGCGCCGGCGTTTCGACCTATCTGGTGGAACGGCGCACCCACGACGCATCGCGGGCGGAGCTTGCGCATATCGCGATGCACGACAAGCTGACCGAACTGGCCAATCGCCACAGCTTTGCCGATGCGCTGGAACAGGAATGCGAAAACCTGGCGGACGCCCGCCACGCCTTCGGCCTGCTGCTGATCGACCTCGACCGGTTCAAGCCGGTGAACGACATGCTGGGTCATCCCATGGGCGACATCATCCTGCAGAAGGTCGCGGCGCGGCTGTCGGCCGCCGCGCGGCAGACCGATCTGGTCGCGCGCATCGGCGGAGACGAATTCGCCATTATCGTGCGCGGACAGGCGGGGCGAGAGGACGTCGCCGCAATCGCCGCGCGCGTGGTCGAGATCCTGTCGCGGCCTTTCGTCGTGAAGGGCAATGTCGTCGAACTGGGCGGCAGCGTCGGCTTCAGCCTTGCGCGGCATGACGGGCGCGACGCCGAAACGCTGACGCAGCATGCCGATGTCGCACTCTACACCGCCAAGCGCAACGGGCGCGAACGCTATTGCCCGTTCGATCCGTCGCTGATGGAGGCGCTGAAACACCGCCGCTTTCTGGAGGCCGACCTGCGCCGCGCCTGCATGCGCGAGGAATTCAAGGTCGCCTATCAGCCGGTGATCGACCCGCGCAGCGGTCGCATGATCTCGGCCGAGGCGCTGCTGCGCTGGACCTGCCCGGACCGCGGCGATATTTCGCCCGCCGAATTCGTGCCCATTGCCGAAGAGCTGGGTCTGGTCTCGCGGATCGGCGCGGGCGTTCTGATGCAGGCCTGCCGCGACGCGGCCACATGGCCCGCCGAGATCGACGTCGCGGTCAATATCTCACCGGTCCAGCTGCTCGATCCGCGCCTGCCGCAGACGGTGGTGCAGGCGCTGACCGAATCGGGGCTGGCCGCCAGCCGGCTGGAACTGGAAATCACCGAAACCGCCCTGCTCGGCAATGACGAGGCGGCGCTGAGGACGCTGAACCGGCTGCGCGAGCTTGGCATCCGCATCTCGCTCGACGATTTCGGCACGGGCTATTCCTCGCTCAGCTACCTCCACCGCTTTCCGATCAGCCGGATCAAGATCGACCGGTCCTTCGTGCGGCAATTGCCCCACGATCCCAGCAGCGTGTCGATCGTGCGCGCCATCGCGCAGCTGGGCGAAAGCCTGAACATGCAGATCACCGCTGAGGGGATCGAAACCGCAGAGCAGCTGTCCTTCATCACCGAACATGGCTGCGATCACGTGCAGGGCTTTCTGATCAGCCACGCGATTTCCTCGACCGACCTCAAGCAATGGCTCGCCGACCGCAGCGGCGCCGCCGCTGCCGCCTGAAAGGCCCGACATGCCCCTTTGCAAGCTGCTCTACACCAGCCAGAGCGCCGCCACCGCGCCCAGCCGGCCGCAGGACATCCGCCGCATCGTCGAGGAATCGGCCCGCCGAAACGAGGCGCTGGAGATTACCGGCAGCCTTGCTTATGTGGACGGCAGTTTCATCCAGGTGCTCGAAGGTCCGCACGCCGCGGTCGAGGACGTGTTCGAGCGGATCTGCTGCGATTTTCGCCATAAGGACATCAAGCTGATCGACCTTGTCACCACGCAGACGCGGCAGTTCGAAGGCTGGCACATGGGCCTGCTCGCCTCGTCGCAGGACGATCCGCTGCATAAGGAACTGGAGCAGGTCAAATATCTGGTCACCGTCAACGCCCGCACCGCGGCCGAGCATATTCGCAGCCTGATGAACCACTAACAGCGTAGGCCGGGATTGCCGGATCGGGGTTGGGCCGGATCGGGGTTGGGATTGCCGGCCGATCGCGTTAGGGGATCGGCCCTGTCCAGCCCCGAACCCCAGCCCGAACCAAGGCCGATCGATGTCCGACCCCATCCTGGAAGAAGCCGCGCCCGCCGCGAAGAGCGCCCGGATCGCCGTCAATCCGCCCGTGTTCTTCATCTCGGCGGCGCTGATCCTGGCGTTTGCCCTGTTCGGCGCGCTGGCACCGCGCTTCGCCGAAAGCGTGTTCTCGCAGGTACAGGATTTCGTCGTCCGCGATTTCGGCTGGCTCTACATCACCGCCGTCGCGGGATTTCTGGTCTTCGTCATCTATCTGATGCTCAGCCGCCACGGCGACATAAAGCTGGGCCCTTACGAGAGCGAGCCCGACTACAGCTATATCAGCTGGTTCGCGATGCTGTTCAGTGCAGGCATGGGCATCGGCCTCGTCTTCTTCGGCGTGGCCGAACCGATCCAGCATTACGCCTCGCCCCCGATCGGCGAAGGGCAGACGGTGGACGCGGCGCGGCAGGCAATGACGCTGACCTTCTTTCACTGGGGCCTGCATGCGTGGGCGATCTATATCGTGGTCGGCCTGTCGCTAGCCTATTTCTCGTTCCGGCGCGGCCTGCCGCTGACCATCCGCTCGGCGCTGTTCCCCCTGATCGGACGGCGGATCAACGGGCCGATCGGCCATGCGGTCGACATATTCGCGGTGCTGGGCACCATGTTCGGCGTGGCGACCTCGCTTGGCTTTGGCGTGCTGCAGGTGAATGCCGGCTTTGCCTATCTGTTCGGCGTACCCGTCGGCACGGGCACCCAGCTGATCCTGATCGCCGTCGTCACCGCGCTGGCGACGCTGTCGGTGTTCCTCGGCCTCGACAAGGGGGTGAAGCGCCTTTCCGAACTCAACATTGTCCTGGCCATCGCGCTGCTGGGCTTCGTGCTGTTTTCCGGCTCCACAATCTTCCTGCTTCAGGCCTTCGTGCAGAACGTGGGCACCTATCTGGGCGCGGTCGTGCCCCGTACCTTCCGCATGTATGCCTATGAACCCAATCCGTGGCTGGCGAACTGGACCCTGTTCTACTGGGGCTGGTGGATCGCGTGGTCGCCCTTCGTCGGCATGTTCATCGCGCGGATCTCGCGCGGGCGCACGATCCGCGAATTCGTCGGCGGCGTGCTGTTGGTACCGGTGCTGTTCACCTTCCTCTGGATGACGGTGTTCGGCAACACGGCCATCTCGCTCGACCTGAACGGGGTGGAGCCGATTGCCGAGACCGTGGCGAACAATCTGCCCGTCGCGCTGTTCGAAACGCTGAACGCCCTGCCGCTGGGCGCGGTGACATCGCTGATCGCGACTTTCCTCGTCATCACCTTCTTCATCACCTCGGCCGATTCCGGCGCGCTGGTGATCGACATGATCACCTCGGGCGCGGCAGAGAACCCGCCGGTATGGCAGCGCATCTTCTGGGCGATCTGCGCCGGGACCATCGCGGCGGTGCTGCTGGTGGCAGGCGGGCTAGAGGCGTTGCAGACAGCCGCCATCGCCAGCGCCCTGCCCTTTGCGGTGATCATGGTCTTCATCTGCTACGGCCTTTACCGCGCGCTGCGGCTGGAAAGCCTCGGCACCTCGACCGACCTGATGCTGATCGACAGCGCGCCCGCCACGCCCGAGCTGAGCTGGCAGCAGCGGCTGACCTCGATCATGGGGCATTTCCGCAAGCAGGACATCACCGCCTTCATGGCCGACACGGCCCGCCCCGCGCTCGACATGGTGGCGAGCGAGATGCGCGAGGGCGGTTTCGAGCCGGAGATCGCGGAGGAAGAGGACTGCCTCTCGCTCACCGTCCCGCATGGCGAGCGCGGCGCCTTTACCTATACGATCCGCAACCGGCCTTTCCTGATGCCCAGCTTCGTCTGGGCCGAAACGTCGAAGTCGAAAAACGCCGAGCAGCGCCACTTCCGCGCCATGGCGCATACTTCGCAGGGCGACACGCCGCATGACGTGACCGGCTTCAGCCGCGATCAGATCATCACCGACCTGCTCAACCGCTATGCCCGCTTTCGCCATTCGCGGCGGATGGCCTGACGCGGCCCTGCGCCTGCGCCGCAAGCAGGGCCGCGAAACTGCCAAAGGCCCAACCGCCGATCACGTCGCTGGGCCAGTGCACGCCCAGCGCCACGCGGCTGAGGCCCACCGCCAGTACGAGCAGCACGGCGAGCGCGCGGGCGACGCGCGATCGCGTCAGGAACAGCGCCAGCGCGAGATAGGTCGCCGCCGCATTGGCGGAATGCCCGCTGGGAAAGCTGAAGCTGGTCTCGGTCATATAATGGGTGACGTCGGGCCGCACGCGCCCGATCAAATGCTTCTGCACCCCCACAAGCACCCTGACCGCGGCAAGGGCCAGCACCAGTACCGCCGCATCGCGCCGCCGGCCCTGCCAGACCAGCCAGCCCACTCCGCCAAGGCCCAGCGGCACCAGCACCGCCCAGTCGCCAAGCCATGTGAGAACCCACGCCGCCGTCACCCAGCCATCCGGGCGGCCGGGATGAAGCCGCGCGATCAGCCATGGATCGAACCCCGCCCCGCCCAGCGACAGGGCCGCCAGCCAGATCAGCGCCAGCATCGCCGTGAACACCGGTATGGCAGGCGCGTCCGACCGATGCATCCTCAGCGTTTCAGCATGGCGGCAAGCCTGTTCACGATATCGCCGATCACATGGCGCAGCGAATCCAACTCATCGGGGTTCTGGCCGCCTCTCATGATTTCGGGCACCGCGCCGGCGCGCGACCGCAGATTGCGGCCCCGCGCGGTCAGCATCACGCGGACCCTGCGCTCGTCATCCGGGTCGCGCGCCCGTTCGATCAGGCCCTGCGATTCCATGCGCTTCAGCAGCGGGGTCATCGTCCCGCTGTCGAGATGGAGCCGCCCGCAGATCTCGCCCACCGTAATCCCGTCCTGCTCCCACAGCACCAGCATGACCAGATATTGCGGATAGGTCAGGCCCAGCTCGTTCAGGACCGGGCGATAGAGGCGCGTGATCAGATTGCTGGCGGCATAGAACTGAAAACACAGCTGCTGGTCGAGCGCGAGCGCGTCGGGTTTGTCTGCGGGCGAAGAGTCTGGGCCGGTCGGTTTCACGCACCCGTTCATAGCGCATTCGGGACCTCACGCCAGCGATCCAGTTGTACACAATACAATTGCGCAAAAGGAACGAACACCCCTGTGAAGCTTTTTAAGGAGGAAGGTCCCCACACCAACGCCAGACAGGAGCCACCCGCGCGATGGAACAGCTTGCAGAGGATTTCTGGAATTTTCGCGGCAGCTTCAAGATCGCGAAGATCATCGACGTCGGCACGCAAATGTCGCTGGTGCGGCGCGCCAATGGCCGGTTCCTGCTGCTCGACAGCTATGAGGTAACGGACGACGACCGCCGCGACCTGCTGCGCCTGACCGATGGCGGCAAGGCGATCGCGGCGATCCTCAACGTCCATCCGTTCCACACCTTGCATTGCCGCGCCATGCACGAGATCGCACCGGGCGCCCGGCTCATCGGCACGCGCCGCCACCGCGAACACACGCCCGGCCTGCCGTGGGAGGATGGCGCGATCGAGGATGCCGCGACGCAGGCGGAATTCGCCGACGATCTCGACTTCTCGGTCCCTGCGGGCGTCGACCTCGTGACGGCGGACGACAGCGTGCATGCAGGGTCCGTGCTGGTGCGCCACCGCAAAAGCGGGATCGTGCATGTCGACGATACGCTCAACGTGCTCTCCGCGCCGGGTCCGCTGGGCAAGGTGCTGCCGCAATCCTCGCTCAAGTTCCATCCGATGCTGTCCAAGGCGCTGCAGAAACGCGCGGGCGCGGCGGACGATTTCGCACGCTGGGCGCGCGGCATTGCCGACGACTGGGCGGGCACGCCTGTCGTCTGCGCCGCCCATTCGGCGATCCGGCACCTTCCCGAAACGTCATGGAACGAAGAGGTTCTCGATGCGCTTTCAGATGTAGACGACATGCTCGGGAAGCACCGCGCCGAATACGGCTGAGGACCCCCCGCAGCATCCCCCCGATTTGCAGAGGAATTTCCCAATGGCAGACAATCATATCACCACGATCAATCCGCTTACCGAGGAAGTGATCGAAACCTATCCGTTCATGTCCGACAAGGAAGCCGAGGACGTCGTGAAGGCCAGCCACGAGGCGTTCCTCGACTGGCGGCTGAAGAGCCTTGACGAGCGTGCGAAGGTCATCGCCGCCATCGGCAAGAAATTGCGCGAAAAGAAAGAGGAATTCGCCCAGCTGATGACCCGCGAAGTCGGCAAGCTGATCGGCGACAGCCGCGACGAGGTCGATCTGTGCGCCGCGATCTGCGACTACACTGCCAAGGAAGGCCCGGTCGCCCTTGCGGACGAAGAGCGCGAGGTCGACGGCGCGACCGCCTTCGTCAGCCATGCGCCCGTGGGCGTTGTCTATGGCATCCAGCCGTGGAATTTCCCCGCCTATCAGGCGGTGCGCTATTCGATCGCCAGCCTGATGGCGGGCAATGGCGTATTGCTCAAGCATGCCGAGAATTGCACCGGCAGCGGCGAATTCCTGCGCGATCTGTACGAGGAAGCAGGCCTGCCCAAGGGCTTGTTCGGCGTGCTGCGCATCACCCACGACCAGTCCGACGCGATCATCGCGCATGATCTTGTCCGCGGCGTCACCATGACGGGCAGCGACAAGGCGGGACGCCACATCGCCGCCAAGGCAGGCGAGGTGGTCAAGAAGACCGTTCTCGAACTCGGCTCCAACGACGCCTATCTGGTGCTGGACGACGCCGACCTCGACCTCGCGGTCAAGACCTGCGTCGCGGGCCGCCTCTACAACAACGGCCAGACCTGCGTGAACGCCAAGCGCTTCATCGTGACCGAAAAGAACTATGACGCCTTTGTCGAGGCCTATGCCAAGCAGTTCGACGCCATCGCCATGGGCGACCCGACGGACGATAATACCAAACTCGGCCCCATGGTCTCGCGAGAACAGCGCGACAAGCTGCACGAACAGGTCGAGGAAAGCGTGTCCAAGGGCGCGCGGCTGGTAGTCGGCGGCGAAGTGCCCGACCGCAAGGGCTGGTTCTACCCCGCCACCGTGCTTGCCGATGTAAAGCCGGGTCAGCCTGCCTATGAGGATGAATTGTTCGGCCCCGCCGCCTCGATCATCAAGGCGAAGGACGATCACGACGCGCTCCGCATTGCCAACAGCAGCCGCTATGGCCTTGGCGGCGGCATCTTCAGCAAGGACGTCGAAAAGGCGAAGAAGCTGGCCGCCGACTATTTCGACACCGGCATGGTCTTCATCAACAGCTTCGACGTCGCCAGCCCCAGCCTGCCCTTCGGCGGGGTCAAGGATTCAGGCTATGGCCGCGAACATGGACCCGAAGGCCTGAAGGAGTTCGTCAACGCCAAGGCCATCAAGATCGCCAAGAAGGTCGCGGCCTGATCCATGGCAGAGGTGCTGCGCTGCGATGTTGCGGTGATCGGAGCCGGCACCGCCGGCCTCGCAGCGGAAAGGGCGGCGCGCAAGAACGGCGCGTCGACCCTGCTGATCGACCCCGACTATCGCGGCACGCTCTGCGCCAACACCGGTTGCATGCCGTCCAAGCTGCTGATCGCGGCGGCGCGCGAGGCCAGCCGGATCGGGCAGGCCGATCTGTTCGGAATCCATGTCGGCGACATGCGCATCGACGGCCCCGCCGTGATGCAAAGGGTGCGGTCCGAACGCGACCGCTTTGCCCGCATGACGCGCGAATCCTTCGAAAGCCTGCCCGATGGCATCGCGCTGAAGGCCTGCGCCCGGTTCGACGGGCCGAACCGCCTCGCTCTGGACGATGGCCGGACGGTCGAGGCCAGGACCATCGTCATTGCCACCGGATCGAAGGCCGCCCTCCCCCCGCCTTTCGCGGCGCTGGGCGACCGGGTGCTGACCAATGAAACCGTGTTCGAACTGGACGATCTGCCGCGCAGCCTGGCGGTCGTCGGATCGGGCGCGATCGGCCTCGAACTCGCGCAGGCTTTCGCGCATTTGGGCGTATCGGTGAACCTGTTCGACCGCGAGGAGACGATGGGCCGGGTCCGCTGTCCCAAGGTGCATGACGCTTTGGCTGATATCGTGGGCAGCGACATGACGGTCCACCTTGGCGTCGATGTAAAACCCGAGCGTACTGACAACGGAGTGCGCGTAAGCTGGAGCGGCAAGGACGAGGGCGAAGCGGAATTCGACCTGCTGCTCGCTGCTATTGGACGACCGCCCAGCCTTGGCGCGCTCAACATCGAAAAGGCCGGGATCGAGCTGAACGACAGGGGCGTGCCGGTCCACGACCGTTCGACCATGCGTTGCGGCGACAGCGCGATCTTCATTGCGGGCGATGCCGCATCCGACCTCCCCTTGCTGCACGAGGCATCGCACGACGGCGCCATCGCGGGGCGCAATGCCGCCGCCTTCCCCGCGCCGATCCCGACAGAACGCCATGTGCCCTTCAGCATAATCTTCACCGATCCGCCGCTTGCCAGCATCGGCGAAAGCGAAGCGGATGGCGCGGTCACCGGCACGGCGGATTATTCCGATCAGGGCCGCGCACGGGTCGACGGGCGCAACGAAGGGATCCTCACGCTCTATGCCAAGGCGCCCGACGGCACGCTGATCGGCGCGGACCTGATTGCACCGGGCGGCGAACATCTCGCCCATATGCTGGCCTGGGCGATCGAGCGCGGGACCACCGCGAGCGAATTGCTCAAGCTGCCCTTCTATCACCCGACCATCGAGGAAGGGCTGAGATCCGCGCTGCGCACAATCTGCGGCGCGACCCCCATTCCCCTACCGCAAGACCAGGACACCGGCACCCCTCCCGGTGCATGAACGACAGGACTCCCCCAACATGACCGACATTCTCTTCCAGCCACTGAAACTCGGCGAGATCGAACTGCCCAATCGCGTGCTGATGGCCCCGCTTACGCGCAATCGCTCGCACGCGGACGGCACGCCGACGGACATGGCCGCGACCTATTACCGCCAGCGCGCCTCCGCCGGGCTGATCATCACCGAGGCGACGCAGATCTCCGCCATGGGCAAGGGCTACAAGGACACGCCCGGCATCTACACCAAGGACCATATCGAAGGGTGGAAACCCATCGTCGAGGCCGTCCACGCGGGCGGCGGGCGGATCTTCTGCCAGCTGTGGCACGTGGGCCGGATCAGCCATGTCTCGCTGCTGCCCGAAGGGGCGCAGCCCGTCTCGTCCAGCGCGGTTCGTGCCGAGACGCAGACCTTTACCGAGAACGGGTTCGAGGACACGTCAGAGCCGGTCGCGCTCGATGCCGAAGGGATCGCCCGCACGCTGGACGATTTCACCAATGCCGCTCGCTGCGCGAGGTATGCGGGATTCGACGGGGTGGAGGTGCATTCGGCGAATGGCTACCTCCTCGACCAGTTCCTGCAGAACGGCGTGAACCGGCGCGAGGACCAGTATGGCGGATCGATCGAAAACCGCCTGCGCCTGCTCGGCGAAGTGCTAGACCGGGTCTGCGGCATCTTTCCCGCAAACCGCGTCGGCGTGCGCTTCTCGCCGCTGGGACAGGCCAACGACATATCCGACAGCGATCCCGAAGCGATCTTCAGCGCCGCCTATCGCATGGCGAGCGAACGCAAGCTGGCCTATCTCCACGCGGTCGAGCAATTCTTCGGACAGGACAGCAGCGAGGAAGACACCGCAATGCTGAAACGGCTGCGCGCCCTGTTCGACGGCGTCTATATCGGCAACGGCTCCTATGACGGAGAGCGTGCGCGCGAGGCGCTATCCGAAGGGCGCGCCGATGCCATCACCTTTGGCCGCCCCTTCATCGCCAATCCCGACCTGCCCGAACGCATCCGCATCGGGGCCGACATGAACGAACCCGATCAGGATACCTTCTACGGCGGCGGGGCCGAGGGCTATATCGATTATCCCTTCCTGGACCCCAGGCACTGATCCACTGCGGCTTCCGTTACCGGACGATGGCGACGCCAACGCGCAGACGGGTCGTCTGGCGGTTATAGTCGAGCAGGTTTTCGCCATATCCGGCGAACGCCTGCCCGAAGACATAGAGATTGAGGTCGGTCTCCACGATCCGGTCCAGCGGATAGGACAGCTCGCCATCGATCGCGCCCTTCCCGCTTGAGAAATTGAACCGGCTGCTGGTCTTGAGGCGCAGGCCGTCGTCCTGTCCGACCTCTACCAGCAGGCCGGTCGATCCGCGATAGCGGCGGATATCCGGATTATCTTCCAGATCGCCGACATAGAAAAACAGGCGCGGCCCGATGGACACGGTATAGTCGCCGACGTCGAAGGTCCCGACCGGCTGCAGATAGACGGTATTGGCGCTGCGCGATTCCAGCCCGTCGCGCCCGTTGGATTCGTGACGAACGCCGACCTGCCCGCCCAGCGCAAGACTGCTACCGACCTCGACCGCAGGCTGCAGGTAGAACAGTTCGGGCATGAAATCGATGTTCCGGAACGGCGAGGAATCCGCGCCCAGATCCCAGAACATGCGCTGGGTATAGCCGAAATGAACTCCATTCACGATCGGCGCGTCCCCGCCGACATCGCCCGCCTCACCGAACAGCTGGTATTTGAAACTCAGCTGGATGCGCGCATCGCTGTTGGTGCCGGGTCCATAGGCACCATAGATCGGCTCATAGACCGACAGATTGCCTAGATAGGCATTACCGCGATCCGGCTCTGCCGAAGGAACCGCGCTGTCGGCAAGCGGCAGGCCGAGCGCCAGTCTCGTATCATCGCTCTCGCTTGCGGGAACCGAAGGAGCGGGCATGGCGAATGCATAGGCCGATGGCGAGGATGCGAGCGACAATTGCATCTCTCGGTCCGCTTCAGCCGCAACCGGCAAGGCGAATCGGCAATCGGTCAGGGCGAAACGTCCGGGCGCTACCGCTTCCCCATCGGCGGCACAGGCCAGCGACATCGGATATCGCTCGCCATCAACCGTCAGTGTCGCCACAAGCCGGTCCGGCATCGCGGCGGCGGCCTCTTTACCGGAATTGATTGCGACCATCCTCACAAGAACGGTCCCGTCGGCACCCGGTTCGACCGCGTCGATCATCACGCGAAGGTTCCGCGCGGCATCTCCCTGCGCATGGGCCGCCGTTCCGAAAGACGCGGAAACAAGAGACAGGGCGCAGACCGCCGCTGTCCGACTCATACGAGCAAAGGGAGACATAGCGGGCTTTCACCTCGTGTTGGCATTGCGGCAAGAAGAACGTGCCCCCCGTAGGCGGGCCAAGCCTTACGTCGCAAGGGCCGGGTGAAAGCCCCACTTATGTCACATCCGTCGATCACATCGGCGGCATGTCCGGTTCGCCGTCGTAATCGTCATCCATGCTGTCGGGCATGCCGTCGGCATTCGTATCCCACGCATCCGGGCGGGAATCCCCGTCGCGGTCCCATGCGTCCATGACGCCATTGGCATCGGTGTCCATCGTCGGCGCCGTCGTATCGGGAACCGCCGGATCGGGCATCGTCGTATCCGGCAGGGCACGATCCGCCGGTGTCGCGATGGGATCGGACGGCATCATGTCATCCGAAGGCATCGGCGATGTCGGCATGGTATCGCGCGGATCCGCCGTGTTCGGAAGCGAACCCGGCATCGGATCAGATTGCGGCACGGTCTGCGCAAGCGCAGGGGTGGCCAGCAAGGCGGCAGCGCCCATAAGGCTGTTGAATAGCATTTTCGTGTTCATGGCTTTCTCCTCTGTTGCAACGGGAACGAGAGCCATGCCCGCCTGTGCCCCCCAATGTCACAGGGCGCCCCCTTCCCGCGACAGGGCGAAAGCCGGCAAATCTTAATGCCGGTACAGCGCAATTTTCCGCAATGCCGCCTTTGCCCTTCAGCCAGCGGCCCTCCATGCGCCCAGCAGCAGGGCGCGATAGACCCGGTCCTTGATGCCCGTACCAATCTCCAACCGGTCGAGCGCCGCCTGCTGAGATGCATCTGGCCGCGCAAAGAGCCCTGAAGCGAAAGTCCGGGCCAGCGCGGTTTTCGAATGTCCGCACTGCTTCAGATGGGATAAAGCCTTCAATGCGGTGCGCTCCTCCGAAGTGAAATCGCTGCCGAAGGGGAAATCGGGAAAGAACCCGTCCCTGCGCGGCCCGGCCAGCAGATCGCGCAGCCGTTCGGGCCGGTTCGCCCCGGCGTGAACCTCGACCCCCTTCGCCAGCTTGCCCGCACTTCGGGCCTTGGCGATAAGATCCTTCGCAAAGCGATGATCGGCGATCGCGGCCATCCGCTCGATGCATTCGCCATCGCTCGCGCCCTTGAGCCAAGCGACGCCATATTCGGTGACCACCACGTCGCGCATGTGGCGCGGGATGGTCGTGCGGTCCAGCTGCCAGACGATATTGGGCTCTGCCTCGCCGTCGCTGATCCGGTGCGAATGGACCATGATCACCGAATTCGCCCCGCGCAGAGCCAGCGCCTGTTCGACGAAATCATGCTGCCCGCCGACCCCGCTGACCACGCGCCCGTCGCCCAGCGTATCCGATTGCGCCGCGCCCAGCACATCGACCTTCATCGCATTGTTGAGGAAGCGCGCATGCACCCGGTCGCGCCGCTTCTCCTCCTCGCCGCCGTATAGCGCATTGGTGAACGACACCGCCGTCATGTCGAAATCGCGGCGCCGCTCCTCGGGCATCGCCTTCAGCCGGTTCAGGAAATCGCGCGACCCGGCAAAGAACGCGCTGTGCAGCACGGGGCCGCTGGCCGAACGGCGCTTCAATATGCCTGCGTCATACAGGTCGAGGAAACCGTCGACGAACATCTCGCTCGATGCATAGAGCCCTTCCTCGAACGGAGCCGTCTCGCGCTGCTCGTCGGTGATCCGCGCCAGCAATTCGCGGAACAGCGCATTGTGCCGGTGCCGCAGGATCAGCGCATAGGTCACCGCATCGCCTAGCGATCCTATGCCGATCTGCAAGGTGCCGCCGTCGCGGATCAGGCTGGCCGCATGAAGCCCCGCGACATAATCGGCGGTGCTGACCGGATTGCGCGGCACGGTGAACACCGGAAACTCGGCCGAAGGATCGTCTAGGATCGCATCGAATGCCTCGGCAGGCATTTCCGCGCTGCCCGGCATGAAGGGCAGGTCGCGGTTTACCTGCCCCACGAACAGGAATTTCGCCTTTGCCTCGCGCCGCGCCTTCAGCTCGGGCAGCACGTCCAGCGTGATGTCGGGGTTGGACGACAGGCTGTAGCGCGGCTGCGGCCCGCTTTCGTCCACCGCGATCAGCTGGGCGAGCAGGTTGATCGGTCGACGCAATATGATGTCGGGCGCGACCGACGTATAATTGACGCTGGTGTAATGCTGCTGGACGGCGGTGTTCGACAGCCACTTGCCCGAATTGACGAAGAATTCCGACACATGGACGTTGTCGGGCAGGCCGTCACAGCGCAGCGCTTCGGCATAATCCAGTTCGACATAGCCTTCGAACACGCGCTTCACGAACGGCTTCAGCATCCGCGCCTGCAGGTCGGACGAGGCGCGCGGGCGTTCCAACGTCAGCGCGGTCAGGATCTCCAGCCGCAGCGAAGGATCGGCCTTGGCCCGCGCGAACAATGCGTTTGCGACATGCGTCGCCTTGCCGATGCCCAGCGGCAGGCCGGTGACGATCTCGGGGCCGAGCCGTTCGGCGATCCATCCGGCCAGCACATCGGCATCGGCAAAGCGGCGCATCAGTCGCCGGCCAGGCGCCACCACGCGCTCGGCTGGAAGCGCGGCCCGTGCTCACGCTCCAGCCGTTCGAGCGTATTGGCGATATTCCCGAACCCGCGCGTCCGCGCGTAATGGATCGGCCCGCCGAGGAAGGGCGCGAAACCGGTGCCGAAGATCATCGCGGCATCGGCGCTGTCTTCATCCTCGACCACGCCTTCCCTGATCGCCGAAGCGACGGCATCCAGCATCGGCAGCACCAGCCGCTCGGCCAGGCGCGGCGTGACGGGGCCGTCCACCTTGTCCTTCTTCGGCTTGCCGTCGGAATCGTAGTCGTAGAGCCCCTTGCCCGACTTCTTGCCCAGCTCCCCCCGCTCCACCTTCTCGCGCAGCCAGCCGGGCACTTGGGGCATGCGCCGGTCAAGATCGCGCGCAAGCGAATCCGCGACGGCAAGGCAGATATCCAGCCCGACCTGATCGGCCAGTTCCACCGGCCCCATCGGCATGCCGAATTCCTCGGCGGTCCTGTCGATCCGCTCGCACTGGATGCCCTCGTCGATCATCAGCAGCGCCTCGCCAAGATAGGGCATCAGCGCGCGATTGACGAGGAAGCCCGGCGACGCGGTGACGGGCAGCGGCAGCTTGCCGATGTCGCCGACGAACTGCTGCGCCGTCTCGAAAGCTTGCGAAGAACTGCCCTCGTGGCGCACGACTTCGACCAGATCCAGCTTCGACACCGGGTTGAAGAAATGGATGCCGACGAAGCGATCGGCCTTCTGCACATGCTTCGCCAGATCGTTGAGGTTCAGGCTCGAGGTATTGGTCGCGATCACCGCGTCGCCCCGCGCCTTCTCCTCGATCTCGGCATAGATTGTCTCTTTCAGTTCCGGCTTCTCAGGCGCAGCCTCTATGATGAGGTCGGCGTGCCGCACCCCTTCGCCGTGCAGGTCGGGCGTAAACCGATCCTTGGCGCGCAGCAATTCCGCGCCGTGCAGCTTGCGGTCGAACAGCTTGAACGCCTTCGCCACCGCCTTGCCGAGCGCCTCGCGGCTGGGGTCCTGGATCGTGACATCCATCCCCTTCAGCGCGCACCACGCCCCGATCTCCGCCCCCATCGTGCCCGCGCCGACGACATGGACGCGGGTAATGCCGGAACCGCCCTTGCCGTTCTGCTGCAAGCGCTGACGCAGAAAGAACACGCGGATCAGGTTCTGCGTCGTCTCGGTCGGCAGCAATTTCGCGAAGGAGGCATGCTCGGCCTCCAGCATGTCCTCCAGCGAACCGCCGTGCTTTTCCCATAATTCGATCAGCGCATAGGGCGCGTCGTAATGTTCGCTGGGGGCCTTTTCCTCGGTCTGCTTGCGCATTTGCACAGCCATGGCCTTGCGCGCGGGATAGAAGTTCATCGCCGCCGCTGCCGTACCGCCGCCGCGCCGCTCCATCTTGCCGGCCACGGCCTTGTCGACCGCATTGGCGACATTGCGTTCGGCCACCACCGCATCGACAAAGCCAAGGCTTTTCGCCTTGCGCGCATCGACCGACTTGCCGGTCAGCATCAGCTTCATCGCTTCCAGCGGACTGATCCGGTGGGTAAAGCGCGCCGTGCCGCCCAGCCCCGGATGCAGGCCGACCAGCACTTCCGGAAAACCCAGAGAGGCATCGTCACGCGCCACGATGAAATCGCAGGCCAGCGCCAGTTCCAGCCCGCCGCCGACGCAGGCGCCGTGCACCACCGCGATGGTGGTGGGCTTCAGCGCCGCGATGCGGTCGATCACCGCATTACCCTCGTCGATCCGGGCGCGGATCTCGCTTTCGGTTTCGATACCCTGAAACTGCTTGAGATCGGCGCCCGCGGCAAAGCCCGAACGCTTTGCAGAGCGGAAGATCACCGCCTTCCAGTCGCCCTTCTCCACCTCGTCCAGCAGACCGTCGAGTTCGCGCAGCACCGGCTCGTCGAGCGTATTGGTCGACGTATCCTGCTTGTCGAGGGTCAGGCAGATGCGCTGGCCTTCCTCATGCGTCAGCCAATGCGTGCCGCGCTTGCCTTCGGTGCCGGTCAGCGGCTTGGGTGTCAGATATTCCTTGGCCGTTACCATCACATCGCTCATCACAGGGCCTCCACCAGCATCGCTCCGCCCTGCCCGCCGCCGATGCATTCGGTGGCGATGCCGCGCTTGCCGCCGGTGCGGCGCAAGGCATTGATCAGGTGCAGCACGATGCGCGTGCCGCTGGTGCCGACCGGATGGCCCAGGCTGACCGCCCCGCCATCGATATTGAGTCGGTCCCGCTCGATCCGCCCGAGCGCGCCTTCCATGCCCAAGACCTCGCGGCAGAAATCCCTGTCCTCCCAAGCGGCAAGGCAGGCAAGGACCTGCGCGGCAAATGCCTCGTTCAGTTCCCAAAGTTCGATTTCGCCAAGCGACAGCTCCGCGCGCTGCATCAGCGGGGTAGAGGACAGAACCGGCCCCAGACCCATGATATTGGGGGCCAAAGCGGCCCATTCGCTGTCCAGAATGCGCGCAATCGGCGTCAGACCGTGTTCCTCCACCGCCTTTTCCGACGCCAGAATCATCCAGCATGCGCCATCGGTCACCTGGCTCGAATTGCCGGCGGTGACGTCGCCATATTGCTCGAACACCGGCTTCAGCCCGCCAAGCTGCTCCATGTTGCTGTCGGGGCGCACGCCGTCGTCATGGTCATAGACGGTCCCGTCGGGCGCGAACATCGGCTCGACCTCGTCATCCAGCCAGCCTTCCTCCTGCGCCTCCGCAAGGCGGCGGTGGCTTTCCATCGCATATTCGTCGGCCTGCCAGCGGCTGATTCCGAATCGGTGGGCCAGCACTTCAGCGGTCTGCCCCATGGCAAGGCCCGACACGGGATCGGTCAGCCCCTGCTTCAGCCCGATCTCGGGCGAGAGGAACGACGGCTTGAAATCGGTCAACGCCTTGGCCCTGTCGCCCGCACTCTTCGCGCCCTGGAACACGGCAAGCCATTCGGTCGCCTCGTCCGACAGGATCAGCGGGGCGCGGCTCAGCGCCTCGGCCCCGCCGGCGAGCACGAGGTCCATGTCGCCATGCGCGATATTGCGAAACGCCTCGTCCAGCGACTGCATGCCCGACCCGCAATTGCGGTGCACCGTATAGGCGGGCATCGCGTAGCCGCATCCCATCCGCAGCGCCGCGACGCGGGCCACGTTCATCTCGCCCGCGATCTGGTTCGCGCAACCGAGTATGACCTCGTCGAACGCATCGCGTGCGAATGGCTGGCGCATCAAAAGCGGCCTGCCGCATTGCACGGCAAGATCGGCCGGGCTGAAAGGTCCGGGCTTGCCGCGCGCCTTGATGAAGGGCGTGCGCAGCCCGTCGATCACATAGACTGGACGAGCTTCAGATCGGGCTGTTGTGGGGATGGCTCCTGCTCCTCTTCCGGGACGACCAGACCGCGAAGGTCCTTGGGGTCGAAATCATCGGTGGCGACCACGATGGCGACGGCTTCTTCCGCTTCTGCCAATGCTTCGCGTTCGGCGTCGTTCAATGCGTCAGGCCCATGCTCCTTGCGCTTGTCGCGCAGCCTCTGCGTCCGCTCCACCAGGTCGAGCGCGCGTTCCAGATCGGCGACCGGTCCCGGCCCGACATGCACGCCGCAAGCGATGCGGTCGCGCTGCGCGCCGCTGGACAGGATCGTGTCGGCGCAGGCGAAGATCACCTCGTCGCTGGGGCCGCGCGGATGGCTGCGGAACGGCATCGAAACCGCGCGCATGACCTTGTCGAGCAGCGGCACCGGGAAATTGACGAAGATCGCGTCGAAGCGGTCCTCGATCCGCTGGAAGCCGGTTTCGCAGCACCATTCGACCAGCGGCAGATCCTCGTCGAGGCAGCCGTCGTCCTCCCAGCGCTTGAGCACTGCGCTCAGCAGATAGAGTTCGGATAAGATGTCGCCATAGCGGGCCGAGATCGCTTCCTTGCGCTTCAGCGTGCCGCCCAGCGAGATCAGCGCCACCTCGGCGCAGGTCGCCAGCGCCGCGGCATAGCGGGACAGCTGCTTGTAATAGCCCTTCACCTTGCCCGCGCCGCCGCCATAGGCAAGCTTGCCTGCGGTCCAGCCGCTGCCGAAGCTGCTGGCAAGGTTCTTGATGATGTGCCCGGCATGCTTCCAGACAACCTCGTCAAAGGCTTCCAACCCGTCCTTGCCGCCCTGTTCCAGCGCGACGACTTCCCTCAGCAGATAGGGATGGTCGCGCATCGCGCCCTGGCCGAATATGATCAGGCTGCGCGTCACGATATTCGCGCCCTCGACCGTGATGCCCACGGGGACCGAGCGATAGACATTGCCGAAATAGTTCTTCGGCCCGTCGATGATCGTCTTGCCGCCATGGATGTCCATGGTGTCGTCCACCGCCTGCCGCATGCGATAGGTGGCATGCGCTTTCATGATGGCCGACACGATGGAGGGGTGATGCCCCTGGTCCAGCCCCGCGCAGGTAAAGCGGCGCGCGGCCTCAAGCTCATAGGCGATGCCCGCGATGCGGCCAAGTCGCTCCTTGATCCCCTCGAACTTGCCGATGGGGATGCCGAACTGTTCGCGGATGCGCGAATATCCTCCCGCCGTGCGCGCGGCCAGACACGCCGCCGCGGTTGCCAGAGAGGGCAGCGAGATGCCCCGCCCCGCCGCCAGCGCGGCCATCAGCATCTTCCAGCCCTGCCCGATCTGGTCGCGCCCGCCGATGATCGCATCGATTGGCACGAACACGTCCTTGCCCGTCACCGGGCCGTTCTGAAATGCCTGCATGGACGGGATATGCCGCCGCCCGTGCTCGACGCCGGGCGTATCGGTCGGGACCAGCGCCACGGTAATGCCGCGGTCCTCGACATCGGACAGCAGATGATCCGGATCGAACAGTTTGAACGCCAGCCCCAGCACGGTCGCGACAGGTGCCAGCGTGATATAGCGCTTGGCAAAAGTGATCGAGATGCCGAGCACTTCCTTGCCGTCCACGGTTCGCTTGCACACCACGCCCCGATCGATCATCGCCGAGGCATCCGATCCCGCCTCGTTGCTGGTCAGCGCGAAGCAGGGAATCTCCCGCCCGTCGGCAAGGCGCGGCAGATAATGGTCCTTCTGCTCGTCCAGTCCGAACTGCATCAGCAATTCACCGGGGCCGAGCGAGTTGGGCACCATCACCGTCACCGCGGCCGTGACCGACCGGCTGGAAATGCGCTTGTTCACCTCGCTATGGGCAAAGGCGCTGAAGCCCAGCCCACCATATTCCTTGGGAATGATCATGCCGAAGAACTTGTTGGTCTTCAGGAAATCCCAGACCTCGGGCGACAGATCCATGTCCACGGACGAGATCTGCCAGTCATCCAGCATGTCGCAGAGTTCCGCCACCGGCCCGTCGATGAACGCCTGCTCCTCCTCGGTCAGCGACGCGGGGGCCATGTCGCGCATCTTTTCCCAGTCGGGCGATCCGCTGAACAGGTCGGCGTCCCACCAGGTATCGCCCGCTTCCATCGCTTCTCGTTCGGTGGCGGAAAGCGAAGGCAGGCTGCCCTTGGCCCATTGGTAGATGGGGTTGGAGAGGAGGTTGCGGCGGATTCTTTCGATCATGACAGGCTCGTTTCGGCCAAGGGATGTAATGGTGGCTGTCCCTAGGTAATGGGCCAAAACAGCGAAGGTTCCGCCCGCGAACACGGCGGCCCGACCGCCTGAAAGCGCCCGCCCTCCTGAAAACGCCGGGGGGAACGGTTAACGGCGTGTGGGGTTCAGATTAATGATGCGCGACCGGATCGCCGATCGCCGCCATGCTCCCGAACGTCCACGCTCCACAACAGGGATACCGAACCTCATGACCATAGCCCTGCTGCGTGAAATCCGCGCCCGCCATCTTGTCACCCTGCCCGCGATGCTGATCGCCGCCGCCGCCATTCCGGCCAGCGCGCAATCGCCCGATCAGCCCAAGCAGGTCGAATCCATCGGGACCGAAGATACCTATATCTCGGTGGTCGAGATCGCGACGGGCCTCGACACGCCTTGGGGCATGAGCTTCCTGCCCGACGGGCGTATGCTGGTGACCGAACTCCCCGGCGACCTGGTGATCGTCTCGCCCGATGGCACCGTTTCCGCGCCGCTGGCCGGCGTGCCGAGTGTCGACACCAAGGGCCAGGGCGGGCTGATGGATGTCGCGCTCCACCCCGATTTCGCGACCAATCGCATGGTCTATCTCTCTTTCGCCGAAGCCGGTCCGAACGGAACCGCGGGCACGGCGTTGGGACGCGGGACGCTGACCGGCGACAGGCTGGAGGGCTTCGAGGTCATCTGGCGGCAGGAACCCAAGGTCGAGGGGCCCAACCATTTCGGCAATCGCATCGCCTTCGGCCCCGGCGGCAAGCTGTTCCTGGCGCTGGGCGAACGGTTCAAGTTCGGCCCCGCGCAGGATTTGTCGAACACGCTGGGCGTGACCGTGCGGCTGGACGACGACGGCTCGATCCCCGCGGACAATCCCTTCGTGGACCGGCCCGAGGCGAATGACGCGATCTGGTCCTATGGCCACCGCAATATCGAGGCTGCCGTCGTCCATCCCGAAACCGGCGCGCTGTGGGTGACCGAAATGGGCCCGCTGGGCGGCGACGAGCTGAACGAGATCAAGCCCGGCGCCAATTACGGCTGGCCGGTTGTCAGCTGGGGCATCAATTACGACGGGGTCGAGATTCCCGATCCGAGCGAATATCCTGAATATGCGGACGCCGCCCATGTGTGGAGCCCCGTCCGCTCCCCATCGGGCATGATCGTCTATACCGGCGAGATGTTTCCCGAATGGCAGGGCGACATATTGTTTGGTTCCCTGTCGGCAGGCGGCGTGGAGCGTGTCGACATGGAAGGCGGCGCGATCGCGGGCACCGAGTTCATCCCGCTCAACACCCGTATCCGCGAAGTCGAACAGGGTCCGGACGGTGCGGTCTATTTGCTGACCAATGCCAGCGGGGAAAGCAAGGGCGCGGTCTGGCGCTTTGAGGCGATGGAACTGCGCCCGGCTTCCGCCGACGACGGTCGCAGCGGCCCCGGCGCGCGCTAACCCCCTGGCTTCAGGATAGGCCAACCGGCGGAATGGGGAGCGTCAGCCGCCCCCCGGGGCACGGCGAAGGTTTCGGTCAGCCCTGCCCAACCGGCGATGACATGCCGTGCCGGACGCGGTAATCGGGGCGCGACCCTTCAGGAGAAGACATGCCTGCCGCTCCAAAGCTTTACCGCGCCATTATCGAGGCATTGCGGGCCGACATCGCCGCGGGCAGCTATCGCCCCGGCGACCGCCTGCCCCCCGAACGCGAACTGGTCGAGCGCTTCGACGTCAGCCGCCTGACCGTGCGCGAGGCGATCATCGGCATGGAAATTCTGGGACTGGTCGAGGCGCGGCGCGGATCGGGCGTCTATGTCAGCCACCCGTCGGGCGCGGCACTGTCATCCGCCGAACTCGACATAGGCGCCTTCGAGCTCACCGAAGCGCGATTGGTGATCGAAGGTGAGGCCGCCGCGCTCGCCGCCGTCCATGCGCAGGCGGGCGACATCGCGGATCTGCGCGCAATACTGGGCCGCATGATCGAGGAGAACCGCGGCGAATTGCATGACGAGATCGCCGACCGCGACTTTCACCTGCGGATCGCGCGCACGACCGGCAATGAGGCGGTGGTGCTGGTGGTCGAAACGCTGTGGGACGTGCGCCGCCGCTCGCCGCTGTCGGGCGGGATGCTGGAAAGATCGCGCCGCTCGGGCGTGAAGCCGCGGATCGATGACCACCGCGCGATCATCGACGCCATCGAGAGCGGCGACCCCGCCTCTGCCCGCCAGGCGATGCGCGATCATCTGGGCCGGGTGATCGAGAATTTGCTGAGCGCCACCGAGACCGAGGCGGACGATGCCGAGAGCGATGCCGCCGGACTGCGCGACCGGGCCAGACGTTTCGCCGCGCTCTAGAAATTCTTGCCCCGCGCGCGCCATCGTGCAATTTGTCTGATAACTTTGGACGACCGCGCAGCGCGGATCGAATGGCGGAGATAAAGGTGGAACCGGGCAATGGCGGGAAGAAGGTGACGATCCGATCGGCACGGGTGATCGTCACCTGTCCGGGCCGCAATTTCGTGACGCTCAAGATCGAAACCGACGAGGGCGTGTACGGCATCGGCGATGCGACGCTGAACGGGCGGGAACTGTCGGTCGCGTCCTATCTGAGCGATCATGTCATCCCCAATCTGATCGGCCGCGACGCGCAGCGGATCGAGGATATCTGGCAGTTTCTCTACAAGGGCGGATACTGGTCGCGCGGTGTCGTGGCGATGACCGCGCTCGCGGCGGTCGATACCGCGCTGTGGGATATCAAGGCCAAGCTGGCCGGCATGCCGCTCTATCAATTGCTGGGCGGGCGTTCGCGCGACGGCGTGCTGGTCTATGGCCATGCCAACGGTGCGGACATCGAACAGACGGTCGATCAGGTGGGGGCGTATTGCGACATGGGCTATCGCGCGATCCGTGCGCAAAGCGGCGTGCCGGGCGTGAAGGGTGCCTATGGCGTGGGACGCGGCGACATGTATTACGAACCCGCCGATGCCGCGCTGCCGACGGAAACTTTGTGGGACACCGCAGCCTATCTCAACCATGCACCGAAACTTTTCGAAAAGCTGCGCGACCAATACGGGCCGGACATCGAATTGCTGCATGACGTCCATCACCGGCTGACCCCGATGGAGGCCGCGCGGCTGGGCAAGTCGCTCGAGCCGTTTCGCCTGTTCTGGATGGAGGACGCGACCCCCGCCGATAACCAGGAGGCGTTCCGCCTGATCCGCCAGCACACCACCACGCCGCTCGCGGTGGGAGAGATCTTCGCGTCCATCCACGACTGCCGCACGCTGATACAGGAACAGCTGATCGACTATATCCGCAGCACCGTCGTGCATGCGGGCGGGATCACCCATCTGCGGCGGATCGCCGATCTCGCAGGTCTCTACCAGATCCGCACCGGCTGCCACGGCGCGACCGACCTGTCGCCGGTGTGCATGGGCGCGGCGCTGCATTTCGACACTTGGGTGCCCAATTTCGGCATTCAGGAGTACATGCGCCACACCCCCGAAACGGACGAGGTGTTTCCGCACGATTATCACTTCGCCGACGGCTATCTGCATGCGGGCGAGGCGCCGGGGCATGGCGTCGACATCGACGAAAAACTGGCCGCGAAATACGAATACGAACCGCGCCAGCTTCCCGTGGCGAGGCTGCGCGACGGGACCCTGTGGAACTGGTGACGCGAAATTGCAGACCCGTCTTTGGCGGCAAATATATCGCCGCGCCGATACCGCCGATCAATCCAGCGCCAGCGTCTCCCCGTCCCGCGCAGCGAAAACCGGCAGATGTGCGAAACACTCGCGCGCGGCGATTGTCTTTCCAGCGAACATTATGCTGGTGTCGCCCCAGTAACCGGGGCCGGGAACGGGGCTGTCTCCGCCGATAAGCGCCCTTCCGCAGCGCAACGCCGCTGCAAAGGACAAACGCCGGCCGCCCGATGTCCGCTCGAACGCGATCACATCATCTGCGCGCGCACCTTCGACAGACACGGTGTCATAACCGGCCCCCGCAAACAGCGCAGGATCCTCGCGCCTCGCCCGCAGCATGGCGGCGATCAGGCGCATCTTGGGATGCACTTCCCGCCCCTCCGGCATGCGGTCCAGCATGTCGCGGCGCAGGTCATAGTCGACCGGGCGGCGATTATCGGGATCGACCAGGCTGTAATCGGGAAGCTCGGTGCCCTGATAGCAATCGGGCACGCCCGGCACGGCCATGCGCAGCGCCGCCTGTACCAGCATGTTCGAAAGGGTGGCAGGTGATGTCGAACGGACGAGACCGGCGATGCCGCGGGCCAGCTCTCCGGCAGGCATCAGTGCGTATTCGACCAGCGCCATGCAGCGCGCCTCGTAAGCGCTGTCGGGCGCGGTCCAGCTTGACCGCAGCTTGGCCTCTCGCAGCGCTTTTTCCTGCCAGCCCTTCATGCGTTCGGCAAAGCGATACACACCTTCCCGATCGTCCGGGTCCAGCCCGTCCGGCCATGCGCCGAACAGCGACTGATAGAGCGTATAGCGGTCGCCCGGATGCACATCCGCATGATCCGGCCCCGCCAGCGCATCCCATTCGCGCACATGCCGTTGCCACAGTTCGGGATCGGCGCTCAACACCGCAAGCCGCGCACGCGTATCCTCTCCCCGCTTGTGGTCGTGCGTTGCCGTGGTCAGCATGGCATGGGGGAACTGCGCCGCGCGGGCCATGCAGGCACGGTGGAAATCGGGCACGCTCATCGCGAAATGCGCCGGGTCAAAGCCAACATCGGTGCGCGAAAGCAGGCGCCCATAGCGGTAGAAGGCTGTATCCTCCACCGCCTTGGCCGCGATCGGCGAGGACAATTGCTGAAAGCGCGCGACAGCCTTCAGGGCCAGCGCCGGATCGCCTTCCCCCTCGCCCGCCAGCCACGCCAGCACCGCATCGGTCACATGCGCCTCGCCGGGGGGCAGAAAGGGCTCCACACGTTCGCGCGCAAGACGCCGGATGCGCGCATCGCCGGGCGGGGCATCGCTGCCGGTCCCGTAGGTGCGATAGACAGGGAACACCCACAACAGCCGCTCCAGCGCGCGCCGCAGCATAGACCGGCTGAACGAGGCCGTCTGCGCAGAGGACGCCGCAAGCGCGGCAAACGCATCGATGCAGCGATCGAACTGTCCTGCGAAAGCCCACGACAGCATATCCTGCCGCGCACGCAGTTCCTCGGCGGCAAAGTCCGCCGTCCGCCCGGAGGAATCTGTCCAGAGTGCCGAAAGATCCGCCTCGCCCCGCGGATCGTGGAGCAAGGCGGCAACATCCTCCATGAAATCATAGCCGCTGGTGCCGTCGATCCCCCAGTCGCCGGGCATGGTCTCGCCGGGGCCGAGAATCTTCTCGACTACGATATAGGCAGGGCCGGACGGCGCTTCGGGATCGCGCGCCTCTTCCTCGAACCGGCGGCGCAGCTTGCGGCAATAGGACGCCGGATCGACCAGCCCGTCGACATGGTCGATCCGCACTCCGTCGATCAGCCCCTCGCGCCACAGCCGGAAATAGAGCGCGTGCGTTTCCTCGAACACGTCCGGATCCTCCACGCGCAGGCCCGCAAGCTCGCTGATCGTGAAGAAGCGCCGCCAGTTCAGCTCGTCATCGGCGAGCCGCCACCAGCCCAGCCGGTAATGCTGCCGTTCGAGCAGCGCGGCGAGACCTGCCTTGTCGCCCACCTTGGGAAGATCCCCGCGGCTTTCCGGCGAAAGCGGCACGCGATGCTCGCCATAGACGGTAAGCGTCGGCTGGAACCCGCTGCGATCGATCGCGATCTGCCCATCCGCCAGCACGTCTTCCAGCGGCGCACCCAGGATCGGCAGCAGCAGCGGCTCGCTCCAGTCAATGTCGAAGAAACGCGCGTATTCGCTGGCCTGACCATGCGCCAGCACATCGTTCCACCACGCATTCCCGCCGCCCGCCACGCCCATATGGTTGGGTACGATATCGATGATCAGGCCCATGTCCCGCGCCCTAAGGGCCGCGACCAGGCTGCGCAGCGCGTCCTCTCCGCCCAGTTCCGGATTGACGCGCGTGGGCTCGATCACGTCATAGCCATGGGAAGAACCCGCCCGCGCCGTGGTGATGGGCGAGGCATAGACATGGCTGATGCCTAGCCTGTCGAGATAGGGCACCAGTTCCTCGGCCCGCGCGAAGGGGAAGTCGCGGTTGAACTGGAACCGATAGGTGGCGCGCGGGATCATTGGCGTATCCTGTCGATGGCGTGCAGGCGGGCGGCGATATCGGGCTGCCGCAGCAGCAGGCCGGTGTCGGCAGGCATGCGGCGCCGCCAGTTGGGATGTTCGTCGGTGGTGCCGGGAAGATTGGGCTGCTCGACCACCCCGGCGATATCTTCCAAGGGTACGATCGCCAGCTCGCAAGTGGCCTGCGCGACATGGCGCGCCGCGGCATCGACGACCTTCGCCTGCTCCAGCGGTTCCGGCTGCGGCCCTGTCGCCGCACCGGATGCCGATAGGGCCGACCACAGCTTCGCGCGATCCTCGCCGCGCGCCTCGCGTTCCTGCGCTTCGCTCTGGCCGGGATCGTGGCGACCCAGCTTGCGGTTCCAGTCGATGTCCCGGCCCCGCCACCATCCCGCGACGGTGACCGTGTCATGCGTGCCGGTCATGGCTGCCGCCTTCACCGGCCATTGCCGGGGCGGAACGAAACCGCCGTCCTTGCCGCGTTCGAACCACAACACCCGCATGCCCAGCACGTTGCGCCCGGTCAGCCGGGGGCGCAGGCCTTCGGGAACCGTGCCCAGATCCTCGCCGATCACGATGGCCCCGGCGCGATGGGATTCGATGGCAAGGATGCGCAGCATGTCGTCCAACGGATAGCGCAGATAGGCGCCCTGCGCCGACGGCTCGCTATGCGGCACGACCCACAGGCGATTGAGGCCAAGCACATGATCGATCCGAACGCCCCCCGCATGGTCCAGCGCGGCGCGCAGGGTGGCGATGAAACCGGCGAAACCGGTGCGCTTCAGCGCGCGCGGCGAAAAGCCGGTCAGCCCCCAGTCCTGCCCCTGCGGCCCCAGCGGATCGGGCGGTGCGCCGATCGAAAGTCCCTCCAGCAGGTCCTCGCGCCGGCTCCACGCATGGCTGCCGCCGCCGTCCATGCCGACCGCTAGATCGGCGATCAGCCCTATGGCCATACCGCCCGCCCGCGCCGCATCCTGCGCGGCATCGAGGCTGGCGGCGGCAAGCCATTGCGCGAAGATATAAAAATCGACCTCGCCCCGATGCTCGGCTGCAAAGCGCGCCACCTCGTCCGAGGCCGGATCGCGGTATTCGGCTGGCCAGGCCTGCCATCCGCTTGCGCCATCGGGAAAGAAGCGGGCAAACAGCGTATCGAAGATCGCGTGACGCTCCAGCTCCTCGCCCTGTTCGGCGCGCCATGCCGCGACCCTGGCCCGTACCGCGTCTCCGCAATTCTCATATGCGCGGCGCAGCTCGGTCATGCGTCGCGGGATCGCTGTTGCCCAGTCGATCAGCTCGCTCTGCTCTGCAGGCGCGACGGGTTCGCCCACCAGCGCGGGATCGCCGAACAGGATGTTGAGGAACAGCCTGCTGGACGGCGCATAGGGGCTGAAGCGCGAAGCATCGGCTGGAAACAGCGCGTGAACGGGGCTGATCGCCAGCGCATCGGCGCCCGCCTGCGCCAAGCCCTGCGCTACGGGGACGAGACTGCCGAAATCGCCGAATGCCCCCTGCCGCTCGTCACGCAGCGAAGGGACTTGCACCGAAGTCCCCCAAGGTCTTGCCCGCGGCGCAAGTTCGGCGGGGCCAAGGCATTGCGGCGGCGCGACGGCCAGCGTCCATTCACGCCCGTCCGTCACCAGCCGGTGATAGCCGATCTGGCGCGGCGCGATCAGCCGCGAGCCGCTCGCCGTCCGTTCGATTTGCACCTCGAGCGTCTCCCCGCCTTCGAGGATGATTTCGGCCCGATCCGCATTCCAGTTATTCGGCAGCGCGACAGGCTGCCCCGCATCGCCCGAAACGAAACGGCAATCGGCGGCATCGCTTTCGCATCGCGCAAGGCTTTCCGCTATCTCGCGCTCACCCTCGGCCGGATAACCCAGCGCGGCGAGCACTTGTCGCAGGCTGCCGTCCGACACGCACCGCTGCTGGCCGCCGGCATCTTCCCAATCGATCTGCAACCCGGCCTTTGCAGCCAGAAGGTGCAATGCCTCGCTCATGCCAGAAACGCCGCGAAACTGGATGGATCGCCCGGCTGGCCCAGGGAAAAGAATGGTTCGCCATGATCGGGAAAGCGGACCGCCTCCTCGCCGATATTGATCGCAATGGTCAGCTCGGTACCGTCGCCCATGCGCCATTCAGCACACACCGCGCCCTCGCCCAGCACCTCGGCCCCCTTGCCCGTCGTGCCGACAAGCCGCGGGACGATCCTCTCGTGCCGCAACGCCAGCAGCGAACCGTACAGCGAACGCCATTCCTCCGCGTCCTCGCCCGGCACGGGGCGCGAAGCCTCGAATGTCTCTAATGCATTGGGATCGGGTATGCGCCGACGCGCCTCCTCATCGGCAAAGGCGGAAAAGCGGGCGAATTCGCGGCGCCGCCCCTCGCGCACGGCATCGGCCAGATCGTCGTGAAAATCGGTGAAGAACAGGAACGGCGAACGGCTCCCCTCCTCCTCGCCCATGAACAGCAGCGGGATCTGCGGGCAGAGCAGCAGCAGCGCGGTGGCAGCGCGCAGCTTCGCCGTGCCGGTCAGATGGATCAGCCGCTCTCCCATCGCGCGATTGCCGGTCTGGTCATGGTTCTGCAGAAAGGACACGAAGCGCGTCGCGGGCAGATGCGCGCTGGGCGTTCCGCGTGGATGGGCGTTCTCGCCCGGCGGTGTTTCGCCCTGATAGACGAAGCCTTCGGCAAGGCAGCGGGCCAGCCTTTGCGTCGGATCGTCGGCAAAGCCCGCGTAATAACCCTCTGTCTCGCCGGTCAGCAGCACATGCAGCGTGTTGTGAAAATCGTCGTTCCACTGGGCATCGTAAAGCCCGGTCATCAGCCGCGCGGCATCGTTGCTCTCGTTCTCCAGCACCAGATGGATGTGCCGATCCGGCTGGCTGGAGCGGATCTCGCGCGCCATGGCGTCGAGGAAATTGCTGTCGCGAATGGCATGGACCGCATCGAAGCGCAGCCCGTCGAACCCGTAATCGCGCAGCCACATCAGCGCATTGTCGATGAAGAACCGCCGCACCGGCTCGCGCGAAACGGCGACCGCGCCGCCCCACGGCGTATCGGCCTGCCGGTCGAAGAAATCCGAGGCATAGGCGCCCAGATAATTCCCGTCGGGCCCGAAGTGGTTGTAAACCACGTCGAGCAACACCATCAGCCCCAGCTCGTGCGCCCGGTCGATCAGCGCGGTCAGTTCCTCGGGCGTGCCATAGCTTTCCGCCACCGCATAGGGCAGCACGCCGTCATAGCCCCAGTTGCGCGTGCCTCCGAACGCCGCGACGGGCATCAGTTCGATCGCGGTTATGCCCATATCGGCCCAATCGCGCAGGCGTTCGGCTACACCGGCAAAACCGCCCAGCACGCCCGCGTGGACTTCCATCACCACCGCCTCCGCCCATGCGCGGCCCTTCCAGGCGGCATCGCGCGCGTCCGGCGGTGCGACTTCGGTCAGCACGCTCCACCCATGCACGCCGCCGTCCTGCGCCCGCGAAGCGGGATCGGCGACCACCATTTCGTCATCGAGCCAGAAACGATAGCGCGCGCCGGGCGCAGCCTCGGCTTCGCATGCGAACCAGCCGTCGACGTCGCGCACAAGCGAGTGGGCCGGTCCGCCGCGCAGCTCCAGCTTCACCTCCTGTCGGTCGGGCGCCCAGAGGCGAAAGCGGAACCGGCCATCCGCAAGAGGTTCGGGTCCCCATGCCGCGTTCAATCGACATCTCCCGTGCCGACGATCAGCATGACCGCCCGGTCCTGCACGACGACCTCGTTCTCCACTTCGTATTCGGTCGCATGCGGGTCGGCGCTGTCGATGATGACCCGCCGCTCCAGCCCCGGCGGCGGGGGCAGCTTGAAGGTCAGCGGGACATCGGCGGCGTTCGTCAGCATGGTCACGACTTCCAGCGCGCCATCCTTGCGCCTGCGCGCACGCCGCATCACCAGCGCGCGCCCGTCGGCGTTGTTCCAGTCCTCTTCGCTGAGGTGCACGCCGCGCTCGTCGAACCAGTCGATGTCGGGGATGCCTTCGGCCACCTCCACCTCGCCATGCAGGAATCGGCGGGCGCGCAGCAGCGGGTAGTGGCGCCGCGCCGCGGTCAGCCGCCGGACGAAATCGCTCAGCAAATGTCCCTCCGCCGTGCCCAGCGGCGACCAGTCGATCCAGCTCAGCTCGTTATCCTGGCAATAGGCATTGTTGTTGCCGTTCTGCGTTCGCCCTATCTCGTCACCCGCCAGCAGCATCGGCGTGCCCGAAGAGAAGAACAAGGTCGCCAGCATCGACCGCTTGAGCTTCTCGCGCAGGCTGCGGATGCCGGGATCGTCGGTTGGCCCCTCGACGCCCCAGTTGTTCGAATTATTGTCCGAATGGCCGTCGCGATTGTCCTCGCCGTTCGCCTCGTTATGGCGCTGCTCGTAGCTGACCGTGTCGTTCAGCGTGAAGCCGTCATGCGCGGTGACGAAATTGACGCTGGCCCACGGACGCCGCGCGCGTAGGTCGAACAGATCGGCAGAGCCGGAGATGCGGCGCGCGAATTCCGGGCGCATTCCCTGATCGCCGCGCCAGAAGCTGCGGGTCGCGTCGCGGAACTTGTCGTTCCACTCGGCGAAACCGGGCGGGTGGTTGCCCAGCTGGTATCCGCCCGGCCCGATGTCCCACGGCTCGGAAATCAGCTTGAGCTGGTTCAGCACCGGGTCCTGCCGCAGCACGTCGAAAAAGCCGCTGCGCGGATCGAACCCGTTGTTGCCGTCGCGTCCCAGCGTCACGCCCAGGTCGAAGCGGAATCCGTCGACATGGAAGCTTTCGGCCCAGTACCGCAGCGAATCCGCCACCATCTGCAACACGCGCGGATGGCTGAGATCCAGCGTGTTGCCGGTGCCGGTATCGTTCACGCAATAGCGGGCGTTATCCTCGACCAGCCGGTAATAGGTCGCATTGTCCAGCCCGCGGAAATTGAGGGTGGGGCCAAGTTCGCTGCCCTCGGCGGTATGGTTATAGACGACGTCGAGGATCACCTCGATCCCCGCGGCGTGCAGGCGGCGGATGGCAAAGCGCAACTCGTCCCCGCCCTGCTCGCCGCTCATATAACGGCGCTCGGGCGCAAAAAAGGTCAGCGTATTATAGCCCCAGTAGTTGACCAGCCCCATTTCCTGCAGCCGCCGGTCCTGCACGAAGGAATGGATCGGCAGCAGTTCCAGCGTGGTCACGCCGATGCGCTGCAGATGTTCGATCAGGCGCGGATGGCCCAGCGCGGCATAGGTGCCGCGCTCCTCGTGCGGGACCGCCTCCATCAGGCGGGTCAGGCCCTTCACATGCGCTTCGTAAATGACCGTATCGTGCCATGGCACGCGCGGGCGCACGTCGCCGGTCCAGTTGAAGGCGCTTTCCCCCACCACCGATTTCGGCATGGCCGAAGCGCTATCGCGCCGGTCGAAGCTGAGGTCCTTGCGCTTCGACCGCACATTGTAGCCATGCAGCGCATCGGTCCAGCGCAGCTGCCCGGTCATGCGCCTTGCATAGGGGTCGAGCAGCAGCTTGTTCGGATTGAAGCGGTGGCCGTTCTCCGGCTCATACCGCCCATGCGCGCGAAAGCCATAGACCAGCCCCGGCTTGGCCTCGGGCAGATAGCCGTGCCAGACCTCATCGGTCCATTCGGGCAGTTCCAGGCAGCCCACCTGCTTGCGGCCCGTGGGATCGAAGATGCACAGCTCGATCTTGTCGGCATTGGCCGAGAACACGGCGAAATTAACGCCAAGGCCATCGAACGTGGCGCCCAGCGGGTAAGGCGATCCGGCTTCGAGCCGGTCGGGCAACTGAATCAAGCGTGGCCCCCTTCATGTCGGAGGATCAGCGCGCCAAGCGGCGGCAAGGTGACGGATGCGGAATGCTGCTGCCCGTGGCAGGGTTCCCCATCGGCTTGAACCGCGCCGCCATTGCCGGCATTGCTGCCGCCAAACTGCTCGGCATCGGAATTGAGCGCCTCGTGCCATTGACCGCCCAGCGGCAGGCCGAGGCGATAGTCGCCGATGGCCTGCGGCGTCAGATTGAAGATCGCCACGATCGGCGATCCGTCCGCGCCGCGCCGCATGAAGGCAAAGACGCTGTTTTCGGCATCGTCACCCACCAGCCACTGAAAGCCTGCCGGATCGGTATCGCGCTGGTGCAGCGCACCCTCGGTCAGATAGAGCGCGTTGAGGTCGCGCAGCAGCATCTGCACCGCGGCATGCTCGTGCTGTTCCAGCAAGTCCCAGGGGATCGACTGGTCATGGTTCCACTCGGTCTCCATCCCCAGTTCGCAGCCCATGAACAGCAGCTTCTTGCCCGGATGCGTCCACATGAACGCCAGATAGGCGCGCAGATTGGCGAATTTGCGCCAGCGGTCGCCCGGCATCTTGTCCAGCAGGCTGCCCTTGCCGTGCACCACCTCGTCATGGCTGATCGGCAGAACGTATTTTTCCGAATAGGCATAGACCATCGGAAAGGTCAGCTCGCCGTGGTGCCATTTGCGGTACATCGGATCACGCTCGAAATATTGCAGCGTGTCGTGCATCCAGCCCATGTTCCACTTGTAGTCGAAGCCCAGCCCGCCCTGCGACACCGGCGCGGAGACGCCCGGCCACGCGGTCGATTCCTCGGCAATGGTGATCGCGCCGGGGCAACGTTCGCCGACAATGGAATTGAGGTGCTTGAGGAAGCCCACGCTCTCAAGATTCTCGCGCCCGCCATGGACGTTGGGCACCCATTCGCCCGCGTTGCGGCTGTAATCGCGGTAGAGCATCGAGGCGACCGCATCGACGCGGAGGCCATCGACATGGAACGTCTCCAACCACCACATGGCCGAGGCGAGCAGGAAGCCCGACACCTCGTTTCGGCCAAGGTTGTAGATCAGCGTGTTCCAGTCCTGGTGGAACCCCTCGCGCGGGTCCGCATGTTCGTACAGATGCGTGCCGTCGAAATGGGCCAGCCCATGCGCGTCGGTCGGGAAATGCGCGGGCACCCAGTCGAGGATGACGCCGATTCCGGCGCGGTGGCACTTGTCGACGAAGATCGCGAAACCCTCGGGCGTGCCGAAGCGGGCCGAGGGGGCGAATTGCGACAGCGGCTGATAGCCCCACGATCCGCCGAACGGATGCTCCATGATCGGCAGCAGTTCGACATGGGTAAAGCCCATTTCCGCGACATAGGGGATCAGCTTATCGGCCAGAGCGCGCCAGCCCAGTGCCACATCGCCGGCGCCTTCCGGCTTCATCCACGATCCGGCATGCACCTCGTACACGCTGATCGGGGCGTCGGGGGCGTGGCGCTTGCCGCGCTCCTCCATCCATTCGGAGTCGTTCCAAGCGAAATCGGGCCGGGGCGCGACGATGGAGGCGGTGCCCGGCGGACGTTCGGTCTGGCGGGCCAGCGGGTCGGCCTTTTGCACGATCGCGCCATCCGCGCCCGCGACCTCGAATTTGTAATGCGTGCCCGGACCGATGCGCGGCACGAACAATTCCCACATTCCGGCAGAATGGCGCAGCCGCATCGGGTGCCGCCTGCCGTCCCAGCCGTTGAATTCACCCACCACCGACACGCGCCGCGCATTGGGCGCCCAGACCGAAAAGATCGTGCCCGACACCCCGTCGATCTCCGACGGCTGCGCGCCGAACACGCTGGCCAGTTCGAAATGGTGGCCTTCGGAAAACAGATGCAGGTCGAAATCGGACAGCAGCACCCCATAGGCATAGGGATCCTCGGTCTCCTGCACCGCGCCGCCGGGCCATTCGACCCGCAGCACATAGGGTTCGTCCGAATTGATCTCGCCCGAGAACAGCCCGTGTGCGACCTCCTCCATCTGCGCGAGTTCCTTGCCCGCGCGCGACAGCAGGGTGACCCGCTCCGCCCCCGGCTGGAAGCTGCGGATCAGGGTTCCGCCCTCGCCCTTGTGCGGGCCGAGCAGCGCGAAGGGATCGTCGAGCCGCCCTTCCAGCATGGCGGCGGCTGCGCCGAACAGATGGTCGTGAGCACTCATGTGTCGTCTCCGGAAAGCAGGCCGCGCATCACATGCGTCAGCCCTGCGAGGGGGACATCCAGCCAGTCGGGCCGGTTCGCCGCCTCATAGGATATTTCGTAGGCCGCCTTCTCGATCAGGAAGATCGGCAGCAACGGATCGGGTTCGCCTTCGCCGGCATAGCCGCGCAAGAAGGCCTCGCTGGCCGCGATGCGGAATCTGGCCGTGCCCTCCTCCGCCCGCGCTTCCCACGTATCCGCGGCTGCCGGCCGGTTACGCTCGGCCACGGCAGCGGCATAATCGAAGCTGCGCAATATGCCTGCCACATCCCGCGCGGGCAGGTCTTTGGCACGGCGCTCTTCCAACGGGCGGGCCGGTTCGCCTTCGAAATCGATGATCCTTACGTCGTCGCCCGTGACCAGCACCTGCCCCAGATGCAAATCGCCGTGAATGCGGGTGCGATTGCGTCCCTGCGCCTTGCCCGCCAGCGACGCGATCCTGTCCGCAAGGGCGGGGCGCTGTTCGCGCAGGAATGCGGCATCGCGCGCCGTTTCATCCGACAATGGGGCATTGTCCAGCCGCTCGACCGCCTTGTCGAACTCGCCCATGACCCGTTCCGCAAGCTGCCCGGCGGCAGCGTCGTCCATCGGCTCGGGCGAAAATGCGGGGTCGTCGCTTGGCAGGTCGAGAATATCGTGCATCTGCCGCAAGCGGCGCCCAAGGTTCTCGGCAAAATTCTCGTAGTTCGTAAAGCTCCAGTCGGTTTCGGTGGCAAGCCGTTCCAGCGCGTGCAGCGTCCATTGCCAGCCGTCGCCCTGATTATAGACGAAGCGCTGCGCGATCATCAGCAGCGTCTCGCCATCCTCGTCCACCCGCTTCACCGTGCCCAGGATCGGGGGCACGGCCTCATATCCGCGATCCGCCAGATAACGCACCATTTCGGCGTCAGGATGCACACCGGGGGCCAGCTTGCGCAGCAGTTTCAAAACCACCTGCCGACCCAGGATCAGGGTGCTGTTGGACTGTTCCGCCGCGATCCATTCGGGTTCGGCATCCGGGACCAGCAGCTCGGGCTCGAACGCTTCGAACACAAGTTCGCCGCCGTCGGCCGGCATCTCATGCTCGGTCGTCTCCTCGCCCTCGGTCGGAACATGGGCATTGTCCAGCATGGCGCGCGTCACCGAAACGGCGAATTCGCGCAGCGCAAAGCCGTCGGTCAACAGCCCGACATAGCGTTCGCGCCGCACCCGCGCGATGGCGAGGTTCGATGCGAACGGCCCGTGCTGTTCGCCTTCCCACGCAATGCCGAACGGCAGCGTGTCGAGCGCCTCGCCGCCGGTCGTCTTGACGCGAATCTCGGCGAGTAGCAGGTCATTCGTGTTCGGCATCGGGGTCAGACGGACGATCTCGATATCCTCGATCCTTTCGTCCTTCGCACCGAACCAGCGGCGCTGGCGCACATAGTCGGGCAATACGTCCTGTTCCAGCACCGGCCGATTGCCGTCATTGGCGATGTCGGCGAGCTCTGGGCGCAGAACGAACGTATGACGCTCTACCTCGACCCCCGGTGCACTTGACGACCATTCGGGTGCCTCGACATCGCCGCGCAGGTCGAACCACAGGAACCCATAGGGCGGCAGCGTCAGCAGATAGGGCAGGTGCCCGATCTTGGGGAACGCGGCACCGCCCGACAGCTCGACCGGTGTTTCGCCTTCGAATTCATGCATATCCAGTTCCACGGCCTGTGCCGTGCGGCTCAGATTGGCGACGCAAAGGATCGTTTCCGCCCCGCCGTCGTCCGAATGCTGGCGCACATAGGCCAATATGCTGCGATTGGCAGGCCGCAGGAAGGTCTGCGTGCCGCGTCCAAACGCGCGATGCTCGCCGCGCACGGCCAGCATGCGCTTGATCCAGTTCAGCAGCGAATGGCGGTCGCGTTCCTGCGCCTCGACATTGATCGCCTCGTACCCGTAGAGCGGATCCTGGATCGGCGGCAGTGCCAGCTGCGGCGGATCGGCGCGGCTGAAACCGCCGTTGCGGTCGGGCGACCATTGCATCGGCGTGCGCACCCCGTCGCGGTCGCCCAGATGGATGTTGTCGCCCATCCCGATCTCGTCCCCGTAATAGAGGACCGGCGTGCCCGGCATGGTCAGCAGCAGCGCGTTCATCAGCTCGATCCGCCTGCGGTCGCGCTCCATCAGCGGGGCGAGGCGGCGGCGGATGCCCAGATTGATGCGCGCGCGCCGATCGGCGGCATAGGTGTTCCACAGATAGTCACGCTCGGAATCGGTGACCATTTCCAGCGTCAGCTCGTCATGGTTGCGCAGGAAGATCGCCCATTGCGCATCGGGCGGAATCTGGGGGGTCTGGCGCATGATGTCGGTGATCGGAAAGCGGTCTTCCTGCGCCACCGCCATGTACATGCGCGGCATCAGCGGGAAGTGGAACGCCATGTGGCATTCCTCGGTCCGCTCCTCGTTCTGGCCGAAATATTGCTGCGTATCCTCGGGCCACATGTTCGCTTCGGCCAGCAGCATCTTGCCTTCGTAGTGCTGGTCCAGATCCTCGCGGATCTTCTTCAGGATCTCGTGTGTCTCGGGCAGGTTTTCGTTCGAGGTCCCGTCGCGCTCGATCAGATAGGGAATGGCGTCCAGCCGCAGTCCGTCGATCCCGGCATCGAGCCAGAAATGCATGATCGAGAGCACTTCCTTGAGCACTTCGGGATTGTCGAAGTTCAGGTCGGGCTGATGCGAATAGAACCGATGCCAGAAATAGGCGCCCGCTTCCTCGTCCCAGGTCCAGTTCGATTTTTCGGTGTCTAGGAAGATGATGCGGGTGCCCGAATACAGCTTGTCGTCGTCCGACCAGACATAGAAATTCCGCTCCGGGCTGCCCGGCGGCGCCAGCCTCGCAGCCTGAAACCAGGGGTGCTGGTCGCTGGTATGGTTGATGATAAGCTCGGTAATCACGCGCAACCCGCGTTCGTGGGCCGCGTCGATGAAGGCGCGCACTTCTTCCATCGTGCCGTAATCCGCGCTGACGTCGCGATATTCGGCGATGTCATAACCGTCGTCGCGCCGCGGCGAGGGGTAGAAGGGCAGCAGCCAGATCGCGGTGACGCCTAGGTCGGCGATATAGTCGAGCTTGGCTATCAATCCTGCGAAATCGCCGATCCCGTCATTGTTGGAATCGAAGAACGATTTCACATGCAGCTGATAGATGACCGCGTCCTTGTACCACAGCGGGTCGTCGGCGGCGGTGATCACGGCTTCGGTCATGTCCTGTTCGGTTCTGGCCTGATCGTTCATGCGCCCTCTCCTCCGTGGGTCAGTCGCCAGATCCGGTACGGTTCATCGGGCGCAAGGTGGATATGCTGGATCTTGCCGTGCCATTGGAACCGGTGCCCGTGGACCAGGTCCTCGACATCGATGGCGGCCTGGTCGTGCAGGCCGAATTCCCACAGCGGAACCTCATAGTCGCAGGCGTGGGCGCCGTGCGGGTCCATGTTGACCATCACCATGATCATTTCGCGCAGCGACCCGTCCGCCGAGGGCGCGGGCTTGCCGTACCAGATCACGTTCTCGTCATGCGCGACGTAGAAGCGGGTATTGAGATGCGTCTGCAGCGCCGGATTGGCGCGGCGCAGGCGGTTGAGCCGGGTCACATCCTCGATGATATTGCCCGGCGCGTTCCAGTCGCGCACGCGGATCTCGTATTTCTCGCTGTCGAGATATTCCTCCTTGCCCGCGCCCAGCGGGGTCGCATCGCACAATTCGAACCCGGAGTAGACGCCCCACAGGCCCGACAGGGTCGCCGCCAACACCGCGCGAATACGGTGCGCAGGGCGGCCGCCGGTCTGCAGGAAAAACGGGTTAATGTCGGGCGTGTTGACGAAGAAGTGCGGGCGGTAAAAATCCTTGGGCGCTTCGCTCGTCAGTTCGGTGATATAGTCGGTCAGCTCCTGCTTGCGGTCGCGCCAGGTGAAATAGGTATAGCTCTGGCTGAAGCCGACCTTGGCCAGCTGGTACATCATCGTCGGGCGGGTGAAGGCCTCCGACAGGAAGATCACCTCCGGGTGCCGAGCGCGCACATCGCCAATCATCCATTCCCAGAACGGCAGCGGCTTGGTGTGCGGATTGTCGACGCGGAAGGTCTTCACGCCGTGATCGACCCACAACAGGATCACGTCGCGCAATGCTTCCCACAGGCCGGGCACGGCGTCGCGGCCATAGAAATCGACATTGACGATATCCTGGTATTTTTTGGGCGGATTCTCGGCATATTTCATGCTGCCGTCGGGCAGCCATGCGAACCAACCGGGATGCTCTTTCAGCCAAGGGTGATCGGGCGATGCCTGGATCGCGAAGTCCAGCGCGATCTCCAGCCCGTGATCGGCCGCGGCCTTCACCAGCCGGTCGAAATCCTCGAAGCTGCCCAGTTCGGGATGGATCGCATCGTGCCCGCCATCGGGGCTGCCGATGGCATAGGGGCTGCCGGGATCGCCCTCTTCGGGGGTCAGCGTGTTGTTCGGACCCTTGCGGTTGGCAGTGCCGATGGGATGGATCGGCGGGAAATACAGCGTGTCGAAACCCATCGCACGGATGCGCGGCAGATGGTTGACCACATCGGCAAAGGTGCCGTGGCGCTCCGGATCGGGGGTCATTGAGCGGGGAAAGATCTCGTACCAGCTGGAAAATTGCGCCTCGATCCGTTCCGCATCGACCTGCTGCGGCGCAGAGACAAGGCGGTGCGGCCTGTCGTCGGCCTCGTCCATCAGGCGGCGCAGATCCTTCGACAAAAGCCCTTCGGTTGCAGCATCGGCATCGGCGGATTCCATCGCGCCAAGCTGCTGCTTGAGCTGGCTGGCAAGCTTGCCCTTGCTGCGCTCTGCCGCCTTGCGCACCAGCGCCATGCCTTCCGCCCGGTCCACCGGCTGATCCACCCCTGCATCGACCTTTTTCGCAAAGTCGCGCTGGAACCCGCCGAAACGGTCCAGCCAGCCCTCGACCACAAATTCGTGCCGCCCCATGCGGGCCAGCGTGAATTCCGCGTCCCACCGGTCATTGTCGCCCTGCGTCATGCGGGCAGACGACCAAGTCTCTTGGTCGATCGCGCGCCAGCGCAATTCGGCCGCCAGTTGCTCGTGCCCGTCGGCAAAGATGACCGCCGATACGGCAATACGATCTCTGACGACCCTTTTCACCGGAAACGCACCGCCATCCACCGAAGGCTCGACATGCTCCACGACCAGCCTTGCCGAATCCCGCGACGGCTGTGCGGCAGGCGCGCCGCTGGCAGATACGACTGCGGGTGCGCGGCGCACCTCCATCAGCCGTACCTCGCCCGGTTGCAATTCGCCGTCAGAGTCCCAAGGGCCGAAATCCGCGGCGGCGGCGGATAATGCGTCGCCCGTTGGCAGCGCTGTCTCGTCATCGCCGCGATTAGCAAGGATCAGCAGCGCCTTGTCCGAAAAGCGCAAATCGGGGCCCGAAGCACGAGCGATGACTGCAATCGGGTCAAGCGCGTTGGATAGGCTGCGCACCTCGCCGTCATAGCCGGATGCCGCCTGCGCGTTCCTCACCGCATCGCCGAAGGCCTGCGCGCCGCGCTGCGTATCCAGCCATTCCAGCGGCGCCACGACACCGGCGCCCAGCGCCGCCATCAGTGGCAGGCTTGCGACCAACCGCGGATCGTTGCGACCCGCTCCGCTTGCATCGCACAGGACCGGTGCGTCCTGCCGCAGCTTATCGACCTTGGCAGACAGCGCAGCCGGATCGCCGGCAAACCGACCGGCATCGCAGATCAGATATCGGGACTCGGCGAAGGATCCTGTGCCGACCGATCCTGCAAGAACGAGAAAATCGCTCTTCCCCCGCGCCGCCGCGATTAGGCCGTCGTAAAGATCGGGCGCGATCCGCTCGGCCTCGTCGATCCAGATGCCGGCTATTCCATCCGTCCTCAGCGAAGCCAGCCGCTCGCACAGCGCCTTCACCACATCCTCGCTCGCATCGGGGCCGAGACGCGCCAGCGCCTCTCCACTGGGGGTCATCGGCTGCCGCGGATCGACGATGCCGCGCTCGTGCACCGAGCGGCGAACATGGAATTTTTCGGGGTGGGCGCTGACTAGGGGATGTTCGACAGGCAGGCGTCGCAGATCGGTCCTGACGATCAAACGAAGCGAATTTTCCCGGCACAGGTCTCGAAGGTCGCCCGGTACCTGCGAACCATCGGCGAGCATTCCGCCCTGCGAGCGCCAGACGACGCCGGAAGCGCCGCTGCTTCCTATCCTTGCCAGACAATCCTTCGAACTATCCAGATACTGCCGGGGTTCGATGGAAATCAGGCAAAGAGGTTGGGACAAGGGCTTGCTCCGGCGAGAGAGTTGAACACATGTTCTCAATCCCTCCACCACCGCATCGTTCCGAATTGTCCGAGTGTTCAGGACGAGGACGTCTTGCCGGTTCGCGGCTTGCGAATTCCTGTTCTTGTCTGGCCCGCGCCTTTTTCGGGGCTGGCTTTAGCGGGCTTCTTTCCAGCCCGATCGCCGCTGGCCGATTTGTTCGACGCGGTTTTTCCCTCCGCGCTTTTCGTGCGGCTGGCATTTTGCGTCGTCGTCTTGCGAGCAGGCTTGCCGGTCTCGCGGCTTTCGCGCTGCGCATCGGCCATCTCGCTGGCCGCTTGCTGCCAGTGCTGCGCTTCACGTCCGTGCGGCCGGCCTTCCTCTTCCCAGATTTCATAGGCGCGTTCGCGAATGCGGCATTCGATTTCTTGATCCATGGGTGTTTCCTCCTGCTGTGCCAGAGTTCACCCAAACCAATGCGCCAATTGTGGCAAAGCTCCCCGAAATCCGGGTTCGGCGCAGGATCAGGCAGCTTACGGCATTCCCATTGCCCCCGAGCCGCTTTCGGGGCGCGCGCCTTTCGGGGAACGCATCGCCGCTCGGCGCGTCGGTCAATTACACCCCTTCATGAAAGGAACTCACCATGGGCGAATATGAACCCGAAGACTCGCGCGACGTCACGCTGACGAAATCGAACACCCCGATCGAACCCGAACGCACCGGGCCAAAGGAAAGCCGGTCGCGCGAAAAGACCGACAATAAGGACGGCAAGGTCGTCGGGCGCGCCGTGGAAGACAAGCCGGCCAAGCGATAAGCGCGGCGGACCGGGCTAGCGCGCGAACAGGCTGTCCAGGCTTTCGAACGCCTTCATCTCGATCGCATTGCCGCTGGGATCGCGAAAGAACATCGTGGCCTGTTCGCCGGGCTGGCCCTTGAAGCGGACATGCGGTTCGATGTCGAATGTCATGCCTCGGGCGGTCAGCCGATCCGCCAGCTCCTGCCAGTCCTCCATCGTCAGGATCACCCCGAAATGGGGCACCGGCACGTCATGACCATCCACCGGATTGCCGCCTGCATCGCCCCTCGCCGCATCCACCTTGTGGGCGACGATCTGGTGACCAAAGAAGTCGAAATCGATCCATTCGTCCGAGCTGCGCCCCTCAGGGCAGCCCATCATTTCTCCCCAAAAGGCCCGCGCGGTGTCGAGGTCGTGAACGGGAAAGGCAAGGTGAAAAGGCCGGATGGTCATGTCGCTACTTTCTTGAAATCTGTTCGGAACGAGCGGCTCAGAGCTAGCTGCCCAACAGGCGCTCGCCCAGCAATGTGCGGAAGTCGCGGCGACTGTCGGCGACGACCAGCACGGTAACGCGCATCTTCTCCGCCAGATAGATGATGCGGAAGGGCGCACGCGACAATTGGCGAAACTCGTGAATGCCCAGCGCGTCCAGCTCGGGCACGACCGGCCCCTTGGCGGGATGGCTGGCAAGACTCTCGATCGCCGCGACCAGATCGTCCAGCAATGCGTCCGCCCCGTCCCCGCCGCGCTGCGCAAGGCGGCGGCGATAGATGCCGGACAGGTCGCGCTCTGCCCCGATCGACAGGCGCACGTCGATTGTCTGGTTCACCATGGACGGCCCGCCCGGCAATCAGCCGCGCGCGCGGATCCTGTCCGCCAGCCCCGCCACCGGCGCGGTCCGGCCCGCCGCCATGTCGTCGCGGCCAAGCGCGATCAGCTTGAGCAGCGCCAGCGCTTCCTGCGTCTGTTCATAGCTGCCGATATCCTGCAGCACCGCCTTTGCCTCGCCGTTCTGGGTGACGATCAGCGGCGACGCCCCCTCCCCCAGTTCGCGGATGACATCGGCGCTATGCGCTTTCAGAAAGCTGATGGGTTTGACGCGGTCTTGAATATTCATATACATGGTCCTTATTCGGTTCGAATATAGACCATGAAGCCCGTGCATTCAAGCCGGGCTTCCCGGTCTCCTGCCTGCTTGCTCCAACCCGAATTCTGCCGCAGTCTTAGCGGGCCGCGGCGCGACGGAACCCGATGGATCGGAGGCAGCAGCATGAATGCAGTTCACGGACGTCCGCAAGGTGCGGCGATCGGTACGGAATTTCCCCGAATGCGGCGGGCGTGGGGATGGATACTGGCCTATGGCATCCTGCTGATCATCATCGGCGCCATTGCCATGTTCAACCCGGTCGGCACCAATATGGCGATTGGCGTGCTGTTTGGGCTGATGCTCGGCATTGCGGGCATCGTTTCCATCGTGGCCGGCTTTCGCGATTTCGGCTGGCAGTCGAAACTGGTCGATTTCCTGTTCGGCGCGCTCGCGCTGGTCGGCGCGTTCATCTTCCTTGCCATGCCGGTGCTCAGTGCGGCCAGCCTGATCTGGGCGGCGGGGATTTTCTTCATCGTGAACGGCGTGGTCGAACTCTATCACGGGTTCAAGGCGGACGAGGATCGCGCATTGCTGTTTATCATGGGCGCGATCGACCTTTTGCTGGGCCTTTACATCGCCTTCCTGATGCCGGTCGGAGCGCAGATCCTTGCGCTGGCATGGCTTGTCGGCCTGGGCCTGATCTTCCGCGGGCTGCTGCTCGCCTTCGTGGCGTTCCGCGTTCGCGCCATGACCAAGAGGCTGTCGGGCGGATGATGCCGCGTCACACGCCGAGGCACATATATTTGATCTCGAGATAATCAGCGAGGCCGTAGTGCGAACCCTCGCGGCCAAGGCCTGATTGCTTGATGCCGCCAAACGGCGCGACCTCGGTTGAGATCAGGCCGGTGTTGATCCCGACCATGCCCGCTTCCAACGCTTCGGCCACGCGCCAGATGCGGGACATGTCGCGCGCATAGAAATAGCTGGCGAGCCCGAACTCGGTATCGTTCGCCATGCGTAGCGCTTTGTCCTCGTCCTCAAAGCGGATGAGGCCTGCGACCGGCCCGAAAGTCTCTTCGCGGGCAAGCAGCATGTCGTGTTTCACGTCGCCCAGCACGGTTGGCTTGAAGAACGTGCCGCTCAGATCGCTGCGCCCGCCGCCGGTCAGGACTTTCGCGCCGCCGTCCTTCGCGTCCTTCAGATGTTCCTCGACCTTCTCAACCGCCGCCTCGTCGATCAGCGGGCCGATGTCAGTACCGTCGTCGAGGCCATAGCCCACCTTCATGGCCGAGACCCGCTTCGCCAGCTTTTCGGCGAACTCGTCATATATACCCGCCTGAACATAGAACCGGTTCGTGCAAACGCATGTCTGCCCACCATTGCGGAATTTCGAGATCAGCGCTCCCTCGACCGCGGCATCGATATCGGCGTCGTCGAATACCAGGAAGGGCGCATTGCCGCCCAGTTCCATGCTGACCTTCTTCACTGTGTCGGCGGACGCGGCCAGCAATTGCCGTCCGATCTCGGTCGAACCGGTGAAGGTAATCTTGCGGACCTTGGGGTTCGCGGTCAGCTCGCCGCCGATGGCGCCCGCACTGCCCGTCACGACATTGACGACGCCCGCCGGAATGGCCGCCTCTTCACACAGCGCGGCGATCGCCAGCGCCGAAAACGGCGTGGCCGACGCAGGCTTGATCACGATGGTGCAGCCCGCCGCCAGCGCGGGGCCAAGCTTGCGCGTGATCATGGCATTGGGAAAGTTCCAGGGCGTGATCGCACCGACCACGCCTACCGGCTGCTTCACCACCACGATGCGGCGGTCGGCGGCATGCGGCGGGATGACATCGCCATAGGCGCGCTTCGCTTCCTCGGCAAACCATTCAATAAAGCCCGCGCCATAGGCGATCTCTCCGCGCCCCTCAGCGAGCGGCTTGCCCTGTTCGCGCGACAGCAGCTCGCCCAGATCGTCCTTGTGCTGCATCATCAGGTCGAACAGGCGCCGCAGCAGCTTCGAGCGCTCGCCCGCCGTCTTCGCGCGCCAGCCGGGTAGCGCCTTGTGCGCAGCCTCGATCGCGCGGCGCGTCTCGTCCGCACCCATCTTCGGCACGGTGCCCATGACCTTGCCGGTGCCCGGATCGGTTACATCAATGGCCGCGCCGCCATCGGCATCACACCACTGGCCGTCGATGTAGCACTGCTGCCTGAGGAAAGCCTGATAGGTCATGTCTGCTCCGGGAAAATGTCGGCTTGCCTTCCCTACCGCCGAATGCCGCCTGCGTTCCCGCATCAGCCCTTATGGAACGGGTCAGACCAGAGTGGGCCGTGACCGGATCGCGTTCAAGACCTGAGGCGCGACGATATAGACCGCATGCCGCCCGCCACCGCGATTGCAGTGGTCCTTCACCCGCCCCGCGTAATGGCGGCGCACGAAGCCTGCCTTTACCAGGTCCGAAACGGCCCGGCTGACATTGGCCTTGCCGACGGTCAGCGCCTCCTCCTCCAGCGCGGCATCGACCAGCGCCGTGTCGCAGGCCCTGGGGCCGAGGCGCTGTTCCACCTTGCGGCGCATCGCGGCGCGGCGATGATCGCGCGCGGCCAGCGGGACGAGCTGGCCCGCCACCCATTCGCGCAAGGGCTGGCGGACGCCATCGGGTCCGGCAACCCACGGCCCCGCCCGCCCGTCGGATCGCGCCGCCTCTGCAATCAGCCCCAGCACCATGAACGCATAGCGCGGGCGCCGCGAGTTCTGCGCAAGCGCGTTCAGGATCGAACCCAGATCGGCGGGCCGGGCGGTGTGTTCGGGCGTGTACATAAGGTGAATCTGCCACGACGCGAATCGCTTGTGAATCCCCCTCGTCGCCGGAGATTCGCCGGGAAGACCCTTTTGTCATGCGTGACACTTTGCCCGGAGCGGCGAGCTCCAATTTGGCCGTTCGAGACAAGAGTCTCGGCATGTAAGGCGCTGAATGGCTGTTTACCGGGCTTTTCTGCCCGTTATCGCAGGCTACGGCTCTCTGTTGGCCGTGGCGCTGCCCTCGGCAAAGTGTCACCAGTGGACATCAGATATATGGCCGGCGGGACCGTCAAGCCTCCATGGCCGAAACCACCCCGCTTGGACGGAAACTCGAGAGAGGGACGCGCCTACCGGCCTCGTTCGGCTTGCACTCTGAACGTCGCGGCCTGTGTCCCCGTCCTAGCCTGCGCCCTCCAGAAGCTCCACACGGTCAGCGCGCCCAGCATGGCGAGCGACAATCCACCGAAGGTCAGCACCAGCCTCCAAAGCAGTCCGCCAACTTTGCCGGAATGCAGCGGATAGAACTTTTCCGACACCGTCTGCTTGTCCAGCGTGCCATTGGGCGCGTCGACGGTGACCGCCCCGCCCTCCTCGCGCAGATAGCTGCGGCCGTTGGGCGTCCATTCGAAATCCTGCCGCATGCGCAGTGTCAGACTGTCGTCCGAAAACTGCAGGCGGCGAAACTCGGCATCGGGAAAGATCCGCCGACCTTGGCGCAGCAGCGCGGCGGGGTTGCGCGGATTGATGTGAGCGGACGGCGTATCGGAAGCAGCGGGCTTTTCAGGAAAGGGCGCGGTGATCGCATTGCGCACAGGCTCGAACACCATGGCCGCACCGGTCAGGAACAGCAGGGCCAGCACCGGCGCGACCATGATGCCAAGATCGCGGTGCTGCCGCACGATCGCGCTGCGCGTCAGGCGGCGCGGCCACAGCCGAAAGGCGAAGGTTCGGCGCGTTCGCCACCAGATGATCGCGCCCGATATCACGAAGAAAAGGCCCGCCAGTCCTGCGGCGCCCACGATCACTTCGCCCGTATCGCCTGCCAGCAGATAATGGTGCAGGTCGAACAGCCACAATTCGGGCCTCTCCCAGATCGTCTGCCACTGTTCGGCGATGATGCCGGACCCGTCGATATAGGCCCCGCCGCCGCCCTCATAGGCCGCGTGGTGCAGCCCCATCCCCTCGCCCGCGAAAGTGACGCGCGACAGGCCGGGTGCATGGGCTTGCGCAGCATCGACGACGCGCGCCAGCGCGGCGACATCGCTGGCGGGCGCGTCATCCGCTCCTGGTACGCCGATCCACGCATCTTCCCACAACAGCGCCGTGCCCGACAGCGCCAGCACGACAAGGACGATGCCCAGCACCGCCCCCACCCACCGGTGCAGCCAGATCAGCGCGTTCATCGCCCCCGCGCTCCTCAGAACTCGCTCTGCAGCGATAGGGTCATGGTACGGCCCCTGCCCGCGAAATAGCGGCTGTCGTCGGTCACGCGCACCGTGTCGCTGTCGTAAGTCAGGTAATATTCGTCGAGCGCATTCTGCATTCCCAGCGAAACCACACCGAAGTCGGTGCGATAGCCGACATAGGCGTCCAGCAGCGTGTATCCTTCGAACGCGGCCTCGTAAGGCTGCCCCTCAAAGCTGCGCGACAGGTAAAAGCGTGCCTGTGCGCGTGCGCTGAACCGTCCGCTGGCGTAATCGGCAGCAAGGTTCAGCCTGTCGGGCGAGATATTGCCGCCGTCGAGGTCGATATCCACCTCCCCGTCGCCATCGCTGTCGGTCTGGCCCATCAGATGGCTGTAACCGGCGGAAAGAGACAGGCCTGGCACGGGTGTTTCCATGCCGATCGACAATTCCAGCCCCTCGATCGAGATCGGCGCGCGCACGACCTCGAAAATGCCGTCGGGATTGAGCACCAGCAGCGAGCCGAGATCGCTCGACGACCAGAAATAGCTGGCGCTGGCGGTCATCGGCCCCCTCTCGACCTCGACACCCAGTTCGCGATTGTTCGAGATCACGGGTTCGAGCGAGAGGTAATTGTCGATGTCGACGCCCTCCTCGCTGATGCCGCGCAGGATGCGGCCGACATCGGCGATGGTATAGCCCTCGGCATAGCTGCCATAGGCGCGCACGCCCTTGACCGGCTCGACAATGACGCCGCCGTTCAGCAGCGTGTCGCTGAACGACGGGCTGCCCCCGCGCACCAGATTGCCGCCATAGGACGCCAGCGTCGTGTAATCGTCGACAGTCAGCTTGACGTCCTCGTGCCGCAGCCCGCCCGCAAGGCGAAGAACGCCATCGAAAAGCGCCCAGTTCGCCTGCGCAAAGGGCGCAAGGCTGCGGAATTCGGTTTCCGGCACCCAGGCGCGTCCGGTCTGCTTCAGGATCTGCTCGGTCGTGTCGAACAGCGCGTCGAAGCCGACGGTCAAAACAAGGTCCTCATAGCCCGGAATGGCGCGCTCATAGCTGACCTTGCCGCCCAGCTTGCGCGACTTGTTGGCGGACTGGTCGAACAGCTGGCCGGTCGGGTCGATGGAAGGGTCCTGAAACGTGCCGAATACACCTCCGCCGAACACATCGCGGGTACGGTTGTAGAAGCCCTGCAGCGTCAGCGCCCCGCCTGCCAGATCGTCATGGGTGAAGGAAGCCGACAGCGTGTCCGCCCGGTTGGAAGGCTGATCGCCGGGCGAAACGCCCTTCACGCTGGTGGCCGGGCTATCGGTATCGCGGTCGCCTGGGACGATGACATAATTGCCGTTGCCTTCCAGCTCGAAATGGTTGGCGACCAGTTCGAACCGCGCATCGGGCGTGAACTGATAGCCGAAGCGGCCGAACACCGACCAGCTGTCGCTGTCCTGTATCTCGCCCTGCGTGCCATCGACGCCGATCCGATTGCCGCGCCCGTCGATGAACGCGCCCCGCCTTTCGAACGCGCCGCCGACCGAAGCATCGAAGGCCCCCGCCCGCCATCCCGCCAGCGCTGCGGCCTTGCCGCCCAGCGCCTCGCCGTCGAAACCATCGGCGGCGGTGCCCTGCAGCAAGGTGCGGACGGTCACCCCATCGGATGTTGGAGCGGAGGCGGTGACCTGGTTCACCACGCCCCCCGTCGCGCCAATGCCCTGCAGCGCGTTGGAGCCATAAATGACCTCCACCCGGTCGATGAAGAACGGGTCTATCGTATAACCGTCGCGTGAACCGTCGCGTACGGGCGTCGACTGCGGAATTCCGTTGATCGCATATAGCGGTGAACGGCCCCGCAGGCTCTCCCCCGCCCCGCTAAGCTTTTGCCGGGTCGGCGAAAACGACGGGAGCAGCGCCGACACGGCCTCGACGGTCGAACCCGAAATGACGATCTGCCGGTCGAGCGCGGCCGTGTCGATGACATCGATGGTCAGCGGGAGAGCACTGACGGGCAGCTGCGTGCGGGCGGCCGACACGACGATATCGCCCTCGCTTTCGGGCTCACTCCCCTGCCCTTCCGCAGTCTGTGCATGGGCGAGGTTCGACGCGGCGATGGCAGCAGCCGCGACATTGAGGGCGAAAAACGTCGAAATGCGCATGGGTCCTCCCGTGGAATTGCGGTGGCGGCTAGCGCTAATGCGAATGCATTGCAATACCTGCTATGAGGAATGAAGTGCGGGACGAAGCCATGGGCGCGCAACTAAGGCCTCCGCATGTGGATAAACCCAATCCCGGTTTGCGCATTGAATTAGTTTCCCGCACGATCCCGCTGAAAAGCTTCAATCGCAAGGCGAGGCGCGAAATGCATTCAGAGGTCGACCGAATTTCCGAACTGGCCCAGGCCGGCGAACGCATGATCGAGCGCCTGCGCAAGAAAGCCTTCTTGCCCGAAGCGCGCAAGGGGCTTTCGGTGCGATACGGCATTGCCGAGGCGGCTGCCCTGCTGGGATGCAGCACCAATCGCATTCGCATGGCCGAGGATGACGGGCGACTACCGCCCCCTCCCCCGACCGAGAACGGGCGGCGTCCCGGCTATACGATCGAGGAATTGCTGAAGATGCGCGACGTTCTCGACGCATCGCCGCGGCGTGCGCCGCTGGATGTGCCGGCCATGATCGCGGTGCAGAACTTCAAGGGCGGCGTCGGCAAGTCGACGGTCACGACCCATCTGGCGCACTATTTCGCGGTTCAGGGCTACCGCGTGCTGGTTGTCGATTGCGACAGCCAGGCGACGACGACCACCCTGTTCGGCTTCAATCCCCATTTCAACGTAACGCGCGAACAGACGCTCTATCCCTATCTCTCGATCGAGCCGACCCAGTCGAGCCTGCATTACGCGGTACAGGAAACGCCTTGGCCCAATGTCGATCTCATTCCGTCCAACCTCGAACTGTTCGACGTGGAATACGAACTGGCGGCAGGCGGTGCGGACGGGGGATCGGTTCTGGCAAGCCGTTTTCGCAAGCTGAAACAAGGACTTATGGATATTGCGCAGGGGTATGATATCGTCCTGCTCGATCCTCCCCCGGCACTTGGCACGATCAGCCTTGCGGTGATGCAGGCAGCGAATGCGCTGCTTGTGCCGCTGGCCGCGACGACTCCCGATTTCTGCTCCACCGTGCAGTTCCTGTCGATGATGGAGCAGGTGACGGGTCAGCTTCAGGACGCCGGAATCCATGTCGAATATGATTTCGTCCGGCTGATTTGTTCGAAGTTCGACTCAAACGATCCCAGCCATGCGATGGTGCGGCAGATCATGGAGCAGAGCTTTGGCCCGGCGCTTCTGCCCGTGCCAATCCTGGAAAGCGCGGAAATCAGCCACGCGGCCCTTCGCATGATGACGGTGTACGAGCTGGAAAAGCCCATCGGCACGCCGCGCACGCACAAGCGCTGCCGCGCCAATCTCGACGAGGCGATGGGTCAGGTCGAGGCGCTGGTACGCCGCGGTTGGGGCGTTGCCGAGCCCGCAAGCGAGGAGGCCATCGTCAATGCTGCCTGATGCACCCGCCTCGCCCAAGATTGCAGCGGCCTGCCCTTTCCCGGCTCAAGGTCATGATTTTATTTTCCTACCGCCCCGCACCGGCCGTAGCGCGCCGCGTCGACCGCGAAAGGACGCATGATGGCACGCAAGCAAAGCGAATATCTGGCCGATCTGCTGGGGGATGACGAAGAAGACGGCGCCGCATCTGCCGCGCCGAACGTCGACACTTCGGGAACGCGGGACAAAGCGCCCTCCCCTGTCCCGCCTTCAGGTGACGCGCCGGACGCGCCGCGATCTTCGCGCCGCGGTTCGATGACCTTGCTTGGCCGCGAGAGCGCTCTGGCTCGCGTCGCGAGCGGCGACGTGAAGCAGGTCACGCAGATGCAGCTCGACCCGGCACGCGTACGGCCATGGGCCGGGAATGCGCGCTCCTATGAACACCTGACCGAAGAAAACTGCCGCGAGCTGATCGATTCGCTGATTTCCGAGGGTGGACAAAAGGTTCCTGCCGTCGTCCGCCGGATTCAGGACGATCCCGACCATGACTACGAGGTCATCGCCGGCACCCGACGTCACTGGTCGATCAGCTGGCTGCGTGCGCATTCCTATCCGGACATGCGCTTTCTGGCGCAGGTCGTGGATCTCGACGACGAAGCGGCCTTTCGCCTTGCGGATATCGAAAACCGGGCGCGCAAGGACGTGTCCGACCTCGAACGCGCGCGCAATTATGCCGCGGCGCTCAAGACCCATTACGGCAACCACATGACTCGGATGGCCGAGCGGCTGAAGCTGTCGAAGGGCTGGCTTTCCAAGATGCTGAAGGTCGCCTCCTTGCCCGATGACATCATCGAGGCATTCGCCTCCCCCGCCGATGTTCAGCTCAAGCCCGCCTACCCGCTGGCGCAGGCCATGGACGATGCCGGACGCTCGAAGGCGAT